>Ga0209024_1000092_pt1 | contig 183743 bp, 211 predicted proteins | sample AutmiccommunBRH5_FD_187380 | JGI IMG/M metagenome (GOLD analysis project Ga0209024, IMG submission 187380) | Deep subsurface microbial communities from Mt. Terri, Switzerland - Autotrophic microbial communities BRH/5 (SPAdes) (version 2) | ecosystem: Environmental > Aquatic > Deep subsurface >...
GCAACCGGACAGGAAGGGCCCTCGGGCCCTCCCTGTCCGGCAGAGAAGAGGGGGCTCGGATCATGTGTCCTGCTTGATTGGCAGAAGAGGACAGAAAGGACACGTTATGGATGGGACCTACCACGAGACCGTCCACTGGTCGGGCCACTCCGACAGGCTGGCCCGCACCTTCGGCAAGCGCTTCGGCGATAAGGCCTATGCGTTCGAAGAGCTCGTCGCCGAAATCGGGGCGGGTCTCTGCTGCGCAGATCTGGGCCTGCCGAATGTGCTGCACGACAGCCATGCGAGCTATGTCGGGCATTGGCTCGGCATCCTCCGCGGCGACAAGACCGCGATCATCCATGCCGCCGCCAAGGCGGAGCAGGCCTTCGCCTACCTCAAGAGCTTCGGCAGCGCCGCAGCTGAAGGCGAATGCCACGAGGATGACGCGCCGGCACCCGCGCTCGCTGCCTGACGCCGGCTTCAGCCGCTCTCGGGCGCCAGTTTCTCAACATCAGAAAGGACGATCGCCCATGGGATGGCTTTTCATGCCCTTCACGTCGATGGGAGGCCACAAGACCGCCAAATCCTATCTCGACGCGCAACTGACCTATGAACGCACGCTCGACGACGGCGTGACCCGCGGGCTCCGAGTGCTGGCGTCCTCCTGTCCCGGGAACCGCACCTATTACGCCGCGGCTCAGGAACTGGTCGCCGGCGTTCCCGGAAGCGTCTTTGCCGTCGTCTGCCTGGTGCGCTGGAACCCGCGCTCGCGCGATGGCCATCAATTTGGATACAAGGACAGTGCGCCGTTGTGGCGCTGAAATGGAGTATCAGTGATGATGAGGTAAGTTGAGAATGCCTCTGCTCGCCGAACTAACCTCGGGCCTCACAAGGTCTGAAATCCTGAAAGGGACGGGGAACAATAGCATGTTCGGGAAAAGGCCGGATGCGTCTCAGTCGCAAATCGAGGCGATGACGGTCAGAGCAAGGTGCGTATGGTGAAGGCTACACTGCTTAAATCCCAGTCTGCAGCAATCTATATAGCGATACTGGCGAAAGCGACTGTCACGCCAGGTCCGGATGATGGCAGCGGTCTCATGTCCTGACCGTCTGTTTCTCAGCCCATCCGGTGCGCCTCTCGTCGAGGGGTTTAGTGGACGAACGGGACACCTAACCGCGCCGCATCTCCATTCAGCGTAACTACGGGATGCCCTAAACAGGCGGCTTCTGCCGGCCTGCATGGGTACGGAGCCGCCATATTACTCAAACGCCCGGGGTAATGCCCGGGACATCGACCTCTTCGGAGGCGGCGGTGCAACCGTATAAGGTCTCGAGCGATCGGGCCGAAAGCGGGGAAGGCCGGGGGAAGGGCGGCAGCTGTGATTCTTCAACCACCGATCATGGGGTGTGCTGATGCTGCCAGAAACTGTGAAAGGCCGGTTGGAGGCCATTCCGACGCTCGTTGCGTCGGGCAAACGGGTGAATGGGCTTTATCGTCTGATGGGGTCTCGCCTCCTTTGGGAGGAGGGGCTCCAAAAGATCGCATCCAACAAGGGTGCGATGACGCCGGGCATTGACGGCGAGACTTTCGCGGACTTCGGACCGGAAGACCTCGACCCGATTATCGCCAGCGTGACGGCAGGGACCTATAATCCCAAACCAGTGCGTCGGGTGTTTATCCCGAAAGGCAAGGGCAAACGGCGTCCGTTGGGGATTCCCACACGTGACGACCGCCTCGTTCAAGAAGTGGCGCGGCAGCTGCTCGAACGGATCTATGAGCCGGTGTTCTCGAACGCCTCCCATGGATTTCGGCCGGGCCGGTCGTGTCATACGGCGCTTGAACACGTCAAAGCCGTATGGACGGGGGTGAAATGGCTCGTAGATGTGGATGTCGCAGGGTTCTTCGAGAACATCGACCATGACATTCTCCTGCGGCTGCTGCGGAAACGGATCGATGACGAGAAATTCATCGGTCTGATCGGTCGCATGCTTCAGGCGGGTGTTATGGAAGACCGGGTTCACACCCGGACCTACAGCGGCACTCCGCAGGGCGGTATCGTCTCTCCAATCTTGGCCAACATCTATCTCCATGAACTCGATATGTTCATGGCGGAACGGATCGCGGCTTTCGAGAGGGGGAAGGTCCGTGCCACGAACCCGGAATATCGGCGACTGGCTGGACGCATCCAGAAACAACGGACGCGCGTCACCATGCTGCGGGCCAAAGACAATGTCGACGAGGTGAAGGTTGCGGCCGCCTTGGCCAAAATCCAAACCTTACTGCCGCAAAAGCGGTCGATGCCGTCAGGAGACGCCATGGACCCCGGTTATCGCCGACTTCGTTACTGTCGCTACGCAGATGACTTCATGATTGGAGTGATCGGTAGCAAGGAGGATGCACGAAGCGTGTTCGCCGAAGTCAGGGCATTCCTGACCGATGCGCTGGCGCTTACGGTGTCCGAGGAGAAAAGCGGTATCCGCAAGGCGAGCGATGGGGCCGCCTTCCTTGGATATGAGGTTCGCACATATACGACACGCCAACGGGTTGTCCGGAGCCGACAAGGTTCCGTAAGCTTCCTCCGTAGGCCGCCGTCGGAAGTGATGCAGCTGCATGTTCCTTGGGAGAAGGTCCACGCGTTTGCCTCCGCAAAAGGTTATGGTGATCTGTCGGTGTTAAAGCCGCGTCATCGTAGCCTGCTGCTCAGCTGCAGCGATGTTGAGATCGTCCTTGCTTACAACGCCGAATTGCGGGGTTTTGCGAACTATTATGCTCTTGCCAAGGATGTGAGCTTCAAGCTGAACAGGCTTGAGTTCCTCCAGCGGTGGAGCTTGTTCAAGACCTTGGCCAGCAAGCACAAAACCAGTGTGCGAGCGGTCGTGGCCCGCATGAGGACGGGGCAGGAATTCACAATCGACTACGACGTCGATGGCCAGCCCCGATCGGTAAAAGTCTGGAAACTGACTCATCTGAAACGTGATCCGGCCACCTCGTCCAGGATTGATATCCAGCCTTGGACCCAGGTGTTCACTCACTCACGTACGGACTGGGTTGACCGTCAGAATGCCAAGCAATGCGAGGCCTGTGGTCGGTCTGATATTCCGTGTCAGGTGCATCATATCCGGGGAATGGCCGATGTTTCGCACCGCGGTTTTGTCGTGAGAATGAAGGCGGCCCGCGCCCGCAGGACGGTGGTCCTGTGTGAGCAATGCCACCGGGACACTCATGCTGGCCGATTGCCCGATCAACGCGAAGGAACGGTTCGTCACAGTGGAGAGCCGCATGCAGTGAAAGCTGCACGTGCGGTTCGGCGGGGGGATCAGGGCTGACTCCATGAGCAGCACCAATCCTACCCGACTGAGCGAAAACATGGGACCGTGCGAAGCCGACTGTCCCGCTTCCATCCTCGACCTCCTCTCGCCGACCGACAACAAGCATGCGCTCGACTGGCGCGAACGGTGCCGCGCCAACATCGCCCGGCGCGCACGCAAGCTCTCGGACGGCGACCGCATCCGGCTCGAGCAGCCGGTCACCTTCACCGACGGCCACGTCGCGCAGGAGTTCGTGGTCTGCAAACGCCAACGCAGTCTCATGCTGCGCGACCCGGACAACGGCTGCTTTTATCGGATCAGCCGGCTCATGGAGCGGGCCTGGTCGATCGTGCCCGTCACCAAAATCCACAAGACGGTGTTCGCCTGAGCACCAATCCGTATATCCTCATGATGAAGTGGATCATGTCATGACAATCGCCATCGAAAGGAACAGCCTGTCGTCAAAGCGCGGATTGCTCTGCAGCCGCGAGAACGCCTTGCGCGTCGCGGGCCGGATTTTCGATCATTCCCAGGAAAGGGTCAGCATCCTGTGCACCGCGGACCCGCTGCAACCCTTCCGTGTGTCGACCGACCCGGCGCCGTCGGGCCTCATCGTGCTCGAAATGGTCGCATGAACCGCCTTATCGTCCTGGCGCTCCTGCTGTCAGCCTCCTGCTCGCCCAGCAATGCCGCCGAGGACACCTCGTTCAGCGCCAAGGCGCGCGCCCTCGATGGCGATACGGTCGCCACCGACTTCCGCCTGCTCGGCGTCGATGCCTTCGAAAGGCATCAGTTATGCGAACGCGCCGGTGCCTGCTGGGAATGCGGGAAAGCCGCGCAGGATCTCGCCGCGCGCACCTTGGGGGGCGGTGACGCGCAGATCATCCTCTCTTCGCACTCGAGCTACGGCCGCCCGGTCGCCACCGTCTCGATAGATGGCAGAGACCTCGGCGAAGTCATGATCTCCGCCGGGCTCGCCATTCCGCAGCCGCAGTATCTGCGGTCCGATCCCGCACGCTCGGCGCGCTACACGGCGGCGTTCACCGAAGCGCAGCGGCAGCGCGCCGGTGCCTTCGCCGGAAGCTGGCTGGAACCCGCCCGGTGGCGCCGCGGCGAGCGGCTAACCTGCAAACGCTGAGGGCGGGCACCAAACAACCGGCGCCGGCCCAAGGGTAAACCAAGGGCCGGCGCCCGACCGAAACGCCGGCCGCGCGTGCTTCAGGCGTTCAGCCCGGGATCGGCCCACCAGGATTGACCCTGCTGGAAATCCTCGGAGGTTGACACGACCGGGCCATCCGGCTCGTCCGCCACATAGGGCCGAACAAGCGGCCGGGCCTTGACCCTGCGGCGATGCATCTCGCCCGCGATCCGTCCGCGCGCCTCGAGCAGCTCTTCCAGCCACATCAGATCATCGATCATCTCGACCACGCCGCGGCCCGCGAGGCAGAAATAGATACAGCGCTGGAAGTCATCGCCCGCCGGATTGCTGAGGATCGAGGCCAGCTTGCGCTTGCCGCCCTGTTCGCCCTCGTGGATCCAGCTCACCGCCTCGCGAAGTTCGCGGACGGAATAAAAGGCGTCCTCGACATGCATGCCGATCGCCGCATTGGCGATCATCCGCCGGGTCGGGCGGTTCTGCTCATCCAGGGCCGCATCGCGCAGCGTCACGTCCAGATCGAAATGGCCAAAATAGCGGGCGGCGGAATCGGTCATCGGCAATCTCCTTTTGCGGGGAACATAATATGAACACGGGTAGGGTCAAGCGGAGTACGATCGCGGTCATGATCGGGCTGCCGCATCTGTCCGAGGGCAAGCTGCTCGATCGGGCGAGGCGGTTGCAGCAGCCCGTCCTGATTTCGGCGAATGCCCTGTCGCGCTGGTCGAGACGCCGCGGCTGGCGGGAATGGACCGGCTGGTCGTTTCGCCCGCTCGCCAACGCGGCGGGCCTCCACAGCCTCTGCCTCGACAGCGCCGGGTTCAGCGCGATGGTCACCTACGGCGGCTATCCGTGGACCGTGGACGATTATATCCGCCTTGCGGCGGCTTATCCATTCGGCTGGTGGGCAAGCCTCGACTATTGCGTCGAGCATCAGGTCGCCGGCGACCGCGACGAGGTGCTCGACCGCATATCGCGCACCGTCCGGGCCAATATCCAGTGCCGCCTGCGCGGCGATGACGAAGGGATCCTCGACACCTTCATGCCAGTCATCCAGGGGCGCCTGCCGTCCGACTATGAGCGCTGCGCCGAGGCCCTATCCTTGACGATCGAGCGGGCAGGACTGGTCGGCGTCGGATCCATGTGCAAGCGGCCTATCCACGGGCCCGAAGGTCTGATGGCAGTCGTCGATCATCTCGACCGCGTGCTCCCGCGCCTTACGCGGCTGCACCTTTTCGGTGTGAAAGGGGAAGCGCTCCCCTATCTTTCAGCCTTCCGCCACCGCGTCGCCTCGATCGACAGCCAGGCTTACGGGGTCGCAGCCAGGACCACGGCAAGGCGCCATAACCTCGCGAAGACCGACGCGGTCGTCGCCGATCATATGGAGCACTGGGTCCACACCCAGCATGCACGCCTGCGCCAGCCGCAGCGCCAGCTTCCCATGCAGCCGCCGACGCTGGATGCCGGGCCGCCCGACAATCCCTGGGAGGCCGCGATTGCCGAAGCGCGGCAGCAAATCCGCGAACTCATCGAATCCGGCGACCTCGATCATGACGAGACCACCGCCCCGTGGATCGAGCAATGGGCTGCCGACATCTATCGCGAGCGCATGACGGGCTGAGCATGCCCCGACGGCCGATGCGCACGATGCCTTCCGGGACGACCGCCGCGCAGCCAAAGAAAAGACGGAAAAGGGGAAGGGCGATCGACAGGCGCGTGAGCACCTGCAGCCCGAGGAGCCACTATGCCCCAACCCTTCATCGTCACCGAGCGGGTTACCGCACGCTCGAACCGCGCCGAGGTGCGCAATCCGATTCTCACATTGCCCGCAGTCGCACGGCTGCGCGCGCTCGATCCTGAAACACGCGGCGTGCTGCACGACCTGCTCCTCGAACTCCAGCAGGATGCGAGGCAGCGTGCTGAAGCGAGCTGGCGCAGCCGCAAACCTCCGCTCGCGGCATATTGGGCGGCCTGCGGTGTCTATGCCGGCCATGTTGCGCGCGCGATCGGGCCGCGCGCCTGTCGGCGCACTGGGTGTGACCGACCGCGCTGAGCGCCAACCTCGCGGCGACACGGACGGGGAGAGGGAAGGGGGGCCGGAGACGCGAGCGGAGGAACCGCTCGAGATTCCCGGAGAACCCCATGACCTATGATGTGGCATTTCGCTACGGCCAGGCGCTCGACCCGAGTGCCCTGTCCACCATCGGCACCACGCTCCACGCCATCCACGCGGCGATCACCGATTGCCGCAACGCCGGCATCGAGGTCGAAACTGATCCCGCCGTCATCCTGCTCGCCCGCCACCTCATGCAGGTCTGTTCTGATCGCCCCGCCGATGCCGAACTGCGCCGAGAATGCATGGCCCGGATCGCGGACCTTCGAAACCGGCCCATGCTCAAGACGCTCGCCCTGCGCGGAGTCGCCTATGACGAACCCGCCAAACGCCTCTTCCATTCCGAAGGCCGCGCCGCGATGCGACGCCTTGCCGACGCGCTCGGCCTCGAAGAAGGCAACTTCGACATCCGCTCCAACAAGGCGGGGCCCGCCGTGTCGGGCGAGATCACGCTCCACGCCGATATGCTCTGGGTCCAGTTCTCGCTCGGGCCGTTCGGGCCCGACCGCGAGGTCTGCTTTCGCAAGGTCCGCGACCGCCAGGACCATATCGGCGAACGCAACTATTGGGCTTCGGTTCGCGAACTGGTCGAGCCCGACCGCTTTGCCGAGCGCATCCGCCACCATCTCAAACTTCCAGCATCCGTTCCCGCCGCCCCGCGGCTGGTTGCCTGACAGGAGAGCTTGATGCGCATATTGCTCACGCGCACCCGGATCGGCGTCGAAGCGCCGAGCTATTCGTACCGGGTGCATGTCCCCTTCACCGAAATCTCGCTCGAGCGGCAGGCGCTCATCGCGATGCATTCGGACTACGGCTTCGGCGCCGGACTCCTCGCCCGGCTCCCGGACGTCATCGCGCCGATGACTCACCTGGAAGCCGCACCCGGGCTCGACAAGCATCGGTTCGGCAAGCTCGTCGACGGCGTCGCCGACCGCGTGGGCGCGGTTCTGCTCGGCGCCATGTTTCCCGAGATGGCCGAACGCGCCGTTCCGTTCCGTCTGGATGTACCATCGGCGCCGCCCAACGCGCGCATCATCGCGGAAATCGAGAATCTCTCGGGCCGCTACGAAGCCCTCGCGCGCGAGATCGACAGCCTGGCCGCTTCCGACCTCGGCTTTCGCGCCGAGGGGGACCGATGATCTCCGAGCGCTTCGACCCCGCCGACGCGGCCACCTGGGTCGCGCGCGGCCGGCGGCCGGGTCACGCGGAGATTCTGGCTGACGCCTGGCAGCGCTTTCCGGACCTGTCGAATCCGGCCGATGCGCAAGCGAGAATGGCGCGCATGCGCGAGCGCGCTTTGGCACTCCGCCCGGTCATGGAAGCCATGTCGAAAGCGGCAGATGAGCAACGCCAACTCCGCAATTTCGCGTTCACCGAGGAGCGCGTCGGGCGCGGCGAGGGCGACGCTCGCGATGAGGCGATCCTGCGGGCGCGCTCGGTCCACGCCTATGACTGGGACCGCTCCGTTCGCTACGCCTCGGGCTGGTATGCGGCCCATGCCGGATGGGAGCCGGAAGTCCGGCGGCCCGGGTGCGCGACGCCCGGATCTCTCGCCTACGAACAGGGCTTCTCAGATGGCGGCGGCAATCGCAACGACCTTTTCGATACCGCGCGCCGCGCCTTCGAAGCGGCACTGCCAGCTGACGACCCGCCGGTGCCGACAGCCGGCCGACCCCTCCCGAGCGCCTGGCCCAGACCGACCGACGAGCCGCTCCCCGCCCGATGGACGCGGCGGCTCCTCATTCTCGGCGCGCCCGAAGCCGGATTGGTCGGCGCGAGTGCAACGCAGCAAACCGATGCCGCGCTGCTTCTCCCGGCCTTGCGCGACTGTCCCGGATCGGACGAGCTCACCATCATCGTGATCACCGGAGCCGGATTTCATGCACTCGGCGACATCGGCGCGCCAAGGCCGGCGAGCGAGCCCCTGTGCGGCGTCGACCTGCCGGCGGACCCACGGCTTGGTGCCCAACTGCGCGCCCTCATAGCAGGCCGCGATTTCGACGATATCCTTGTCGCGGCCCAGCATGGCTACCTCTCGCTGCTCGATGCCCATGCGAGCGCGCTGCCGCTGTGCCGGACTATGGAGCGCACCCGCAACACCGTCCTTCAGCAGCGCGGACATTTCCGCATCTGGCTCGACCGTGGACTCGTGGCGGGCGAGAGTCTCGGCGCCGGACACATCCGCTGGGGCAAGGCGACGAAGGGCCTCACCGGCAAACTCGGCGAGTTCACCGCGCGCTATGCTGGAAAGCAGGCGGGCGGAGGTCATCGTATCATCGTAGAGACGCCGGACGGCCGCCCAGCCACGGGCTATGTGACGGTCCAGGGCGAACCGCTGCCCCCCGAAACCGTGATTGGCAACCGCGCCCATCTTCGCAAGGCGATGGCGGTCCGCCTCCGCGCCTTCGGCGGCGCCACCCGGCTCACGGCACAGCCTGCTCCCGATCTCCTCGACCTCGCGGCGGCCTGATCCAGCGCGCGTGCGAGGAGAGGGGGGATGTCCGGGACATGTGCCGGACGACTGAGCAGCCGGCACTCCTTCTTCTTCCGCCTATGGGAACCCCTTCATGCCTGAAACCTCCGTCATCTCGCGTCTTCCCGCTGCCGGCGATGCTGACCTCGTCCGGCAGCTCCCCCACCTGACCATCGCGCTTGGCGAGAACGAATTTCATGCCGCGACGATCCTCGCGTTCGATCCGGATGCCCATATCTCGGCCGGGCAGCTCGCCGGGCATGACGAGGACCGTGACCGCCTGCTCGCCGGCGAGGCCATGGCCCCTCGCGCCTGGACGATGCTCGCCCGCGCCTGCCGCGCGCAGCCGGACAGGCTGGATGACACGGCGTGCCTGGCACAGTTCCTTGCCGAGCGTGCAGTACCGGCTGAACCAGTCCTCGAGCACCGGATCGGATCGCGCGTCCGTATCCGGGCGCGCCAGCGCATCGGCGGGGACCGCTATGCCGGCCGCGAGGGCGTGATCGTGAAGACACATTTCGCGGGTTTCTACGTGAAGCTCGATATGACGCCGCGCGAGCGCAGCCAGAAGACGGAACTCGTCGACACGGCCAATCTCGAAGTCCTGGCTCCGCCCGTTGCCGCCTGAACTCCCTCAAATCGATGCCGAGGCTCTCATGCTCGATCCTTCAGACTTCTATACCGACATCGAACACAATATCGCGCGGAGCGGTCAGCATCTCTTCCTGATCTTCGCCGATGGCGACACACCCGCCTTCGCCTACAGCATCGGCAACGCGCTGCAGGGCCTGCCGGAGCTGCTGCTCATCGGCAATTTCTCGCCCCGGGTCGCGGGCTCGATCCTGAACGAGCTCGGCCGGAAGATGCGCGAGGCGCGCAGGCCGCTTGAAGGCGACATCGACGTCGGCGGTCAGTTTCCCGTTCGCCTGCGCCATGCCTCCGCCGAAGCCCGCCATCGCTTCACGTTCCAGGCCGGCCGCTATCTTCGCCACGAAGAATATGACATCCTGCAGGTGCTGCTGTGCGATCCCGCCGGGGTCTATCCCGCTGAACCGGGTTGCGCACCTGCCTTCGACGTGCCGCTGGCCTGACGCCGCCACCGAATGTCCCCAACCCATCGGCCGATGACAAACGGGAAACCGTCGATGCAAAGCGAAGGAGCTTCGCCCATGAGCCCTGCTCTCGCCAATGAATTGGCCGCACGCGCCGCCGATGGCTGGCATCCCGTCACGCTCAGCGAAATCAAACGGCAATTGCGCGATCTCGGCTATGCTCTCGACCGTACGCTGGACTGCCGTTCCACGGCCCAGATCATGACCGGTCCACGTGCTGGCAAGACCTATCCCACTCTCTCGACGGGCATCAAGGAAGCCGACACCGGCCGCAGTGCGTTCCACTTCGAGGCTCGGCGCGACGCCAACTTTCGAACCTTACAGAAACTTCGCTTTGAAGTTGGCCTGTATGCCGTCCTCAACGGTGCAATCCTGGACGTCTGATCTCAAGCCGACCAGCGTGAAAGTTCCGGGGCGAAGCTCGGCGGACGCTTCGACCCCATCCTGTTCACCATCCCCCAAGCCACCCACCGGAGACCGATGATGTCGGAGCCCACCCACTTTGTTCACGTCTATGCGACCGTTCGCGTCAAAGTCGCTGTCGCGGCCGCGAGCCACGAAGACGCCATGCGCGCCGCCGACGAGGCGCTGTTCACCAAGGGGTTCGGCGTGCGCTTGATCCCGACCGCCGAAGGCGCGCTCGATGCGGACTATGCCGAGGAAGTCACGGGCTATCTCGTCGATGAAGCCGGCAACGTGGAATATCTGCGCAGCGCCAACTACGGACCGGACTATGAGCCCGACTGGGGTATGCGCAGCCGCGCGCGCGAGGCCGAGGAGCGGCCCGGCGCCTAATCACGACACGAGAAAGGGAAGGGGGATCGAGTGGGCGGTGGCCAGACCGGCCAAGCCCAGGAGATTCCACCATGGCTACAGTCGTTTCGATCGACCCTTCCGCCGATCAATGGTCCGTGCCGATCGGTAAGCACAGCCGCGGCGCGCTCATGCTCAATCTCGAGCGCCTGCTCGCCGGCCGGCTGCTCATCCAGGGCAGCAGCGGGGCGGGCAAGAGCCGCACCCTGCGCAAGATCATCGAGGAAGCCTTCGACTTCACGACGATCGTGCTGGTCGATCCCGAAGGTGAGTTCGGCAATCTCGCCGCGCACATCGGCGCGACCTCGCTCAAGGGCTGCGAACTCACTTCGGACGGCCTCACGGCAGCGGCCGCGCGCGCCCGCCAGCACCGACTTTCGCTCCATGTCGATCTCACCGACCTCGACCCCGATCAGCGCATCATCAAGGCGGCCGCTCTGTTCGCCGGCCTGATCGGCGCGCCGCGCGAGCATTGGAGCCACACCGTTCTCGTCTGCATCGACGAGGGGCATCTGCTCGCGCCCCATCATGCGGGATCGGCCCGCGACGCCGAAACCCGCCGCCTTGGCGTCGCCACGCTCACAGATCTTTGCGCCCGCGGCCGCAAGCGCGGCATCGCGCCGGTCATCGCCACCCAGCGCCTCGCGAAGCTGTCCTCCTCGGTGATCTCCGAGCTGCAGAACTTCCTCGTCGGCCTCAACGTATTCGACCGCGACATCGCGCGCGCCGCTGACCTGCTCGGCTTCTCCGCCAAGGAGGCGGACGCCTTGCGCAAGCTCGCCCCGGGCGAATTCTTCGCCATGGGGCCGGCGATGTCGCCGCTCCCCGTCCTTGCCCACGTGGAAGCGACGATCACCGAGCATCTTGGCGCGACTCCCAAGCTTACCGCGGCGGCCGCGATCGACGGAGACGAGGCCGAGAAGCTCCTCGATCTGTCCGCCCTGCGGGAAGTCTCGAACGGCGGGCGCGATACGAGCCTCACGCTCAAAGGAACCCGCGCGCTCGACGCCTTCCTGCTCGATCCGTCAGCGCCGCACGCGGCCTCGATCATCGGCGCGCTCAAGCGCATCGCCCCCAATGCGACCACCGCCAACGATCTCGCCGGTCACCTCGGTTGTTCACGCGAAGCGGTGGACAACGCGCTCGACATGCTCGCAGCGATCGCGGCGGTCGACACGATGCCTCGCGGGGAAGACCGGATCGCCCGGCTGCACGCCCGGCTCAGAGCCAAAATCAGCGACATTCCCGTGGTGGCGCTCGCATGAAGCCGCTCGATCTGGACGCCGATGTCGTCGAGCTCGCTCCCGCGCTACGGCCCTTCCTCGAGTCACAGCCGCTGCGCGAAATGGCCTACCGCGCGGATGCCTGGACACCCGCCGAGAGCGATCGGCTGCGCGCGCTCTTCCTCGAGGATACAGCAATCAGCGATATCGCGCTTGCGCTTGCCCGCGGCAGGGCGGCCGTCGCCGAACGGATCGCGCTGCTCGGACTTCGTCGCAACTCGGCGCGGGCCTGGACCGAACTGGACGATGCCGAGCTGACCCGTCGATATAGCGCCGAGCCTACCGCCAGCATCGCCTCGGATCTCGGCCGATCCTGCTCGGCGGTCTATGCCCGGGCCCGGCTGCTCGACCTGACCGAGGGCAATCCTCCCGAATGGACACCCTGGGAGGATACCCAGCTCACCGAAGGCTATCGCCGCGGCGTGCCGCTTGCTCAGATCGCGACGCTGATCGGTCGGCCCTTTGGCGGCCTGTCGAGCCGCGCCGGCTATCTCGGCATCGTGCATGCAAACCATCCGCCCGACTGGACGCAGCAGGAGACGGCGCGCGCGCTCCAACTCGCGGAGGTGGGCCATCGCTACACCGCGATCGTTGCGATGCTTGTGGAGGAGGGGTTCCCGCAGCGAACGATCAGAGGCTTCGGCCTTGCCATCCGCAAGCTCGGCTACGGCCGCGGATGGGGGCGGGCTTGGACGCCGGAAGAGGACGAGCTTCTCCGCAAGGCCTATACCGAGGGAACGAGCCTGACCCCGCTGCGGCGACAGCTCGGCCGCACATCCGGGTCGCTGCGCCACCGCGCCGAATATCTAGGGCTGCGCGGCCTTCATGCCAACCGCAACGGATGGCGCATCGGTCCGGACTGGACCGGCGCCGAGGAGGCGCGGCTGCGCGCGGACTATGGCCGCGTCCCCACCAAGCTTCTTGCCGCGCGCATGGGCCGGACCAAAGCCGCGCTCACCTCGCGTGCGAACAGCCTCGGGCTCGTCCACGGCTACATCCGGCCGTTCAGCGACGAGGAAACCCGCGCCCTCGACATGGCCTTCCGCACCGGGGTTTCGATCGCGGATCTCGCCGTCGCTCTCGACCGCAAGGCCATGTCGCTCAGCAAATATGCGACCAATCACGGCTACCAGTTCGGACGTAGGCCGAGACGCTCCGTGACGCTGGAGGACCTGCTCGCCGCGGGGTGAACCCTCCGCGGCCAGCCCGCTGCTCCCACCCTTCACTCAGACAAGGCGCGCCCGGCCGCCCAGCCGGCCGCGCGCGGGGAACCCTCATGCCGCCCCAGGATCGACATATCAGGAACGTCCTCAAACTCTTCGACGCGCATGGCTATCGCCACGATCGCTACAACCTCTTCTCAGATTGCATGGAACTCACCGCGATCAGCATCTCGAACAGCGTCGATAGCCGCTCCCGGACCCATCGAGAGGCGCGCTACCTCGAGATCGTGGGACGATATGACCGATCCACCGTCGAGATGTTTCCGCACGTCTTCGGTGAAATCACCATGGCACTGGAGGCCGCGCCGGGTGATGTGCTGGGAAGCATCTTCACCGCGCTTGAGATCCACAGCAAAAACCGGGGCCAGTTCTTCACGCCTTATCCTGTCTGCCAGATGATGGCGGAGATCACTCTCGGCGACGCCGATGACGCGCGGGCGCTGATCGCCGACAAGGGCTTTGTCTGCGCGATGGAACCCGCCTGCGGCGCCGGCGCCATGGTCATCGCGTTGGCGCAGGCGATGCTCGCCGCCAATATCAACTACCAGCGGCATCTCCACGTGAACGCAGTCGATATCGACCAACGAGCCGTACACATGGCCTATATCCAGTTCTCACTGCTCCACATCCCGGCCCATGTCATGGTTGGCAACTCTCTCAGCAACGAGGTTCGCGAGCACTGGTTCACCCCTGCCCACATAATGGGAGGTTGGGGCCTGAGGCTCGCGTCCCAACAGCGCAGCTGAGCAGCCGGCGCGTTCCGTGCAGCGCGCGCCAGATGATCACTCATCTCGCCGTACGTCAGTAACGGAGGCCCGCGTGGTTGGAGAACAACTGACGCTGTTCTGAAAAGCTCTGCCCTACTCGGCAGGCTGCCCTTCAGGCTTCTTCGCGCGAGGGCGGCGTATCGGCGCCGGCTTCGTCGTCTTCGACGGCGCAGGCGCCGGCACAGCGGCTGCCTTGCGTTTGCGGCCGAGCCCGATACTCTTGGCCAGCGTCCGGCGCTGCTCGGCATAATTGGGAGCGACCATCGGATAGTCGGCAGGCAAATTCCACTTCGCGCGATATTCTGCTGGCGTCATCTGATAGTGGGTCATCAGGTGGCGCTTGAGCATCTTGAGCTTTTTGCCGTCCTCGAGGCACACGATATAGTCCGGCTTCACGGACGAGCGAACCGACACTGCCGGCTCCTGCTTGGGCTCCGCCGTAGAGACGCTCCTCCCGAGACCCGACAAGGCGCCATGAACATTCTGTATGAGCGAGGGCAAATCTCCGACGGCAACGCTGTTGTTGGTAACGTGCGCGGTAACGATGTCGGCAGTCAGGGTGATCAGATTGCTCTCGTGTTCTGACACGTCGCTCATTGTGATCTGCTTTCCTTGATTTTCGAATAGAGTCCGATCTATCGCCACCGGCAAGACAGAGCCGGGTGAAGCTCACCGGCGAGCATCAGCGAGCCGGCCGTCGCGCAGCGGCGCCCCCTATTGACGCAAAAAGGGCTGCGTTACCACCGTCCTTTCTGTGCGGTCGGGAGAAGAGGGGGAGGGGCTTGGATGGCAAGTCGAAGGCCCAAGCCTTTGACGCTCCTTTCTTGACCGAGGCCTACATGGAAACCTCTCGCAGCCAGCGCTGGCGCGACCGGCGCGCGCTATGGGCGGCCGACTTCCGCACGATAAATCCCCGCGCCTATTCCGTGGACATCATCGAGCATGCGGTCGCCCGCGGCTTCATCGCCGAACATCATTACTTGCCCTCCTACCCCGCCGCACAAGTCGCCATTGGCCTATTCGGGCGTCGCGCTGCGCTGGAAGGCGTTGCCGTATTCGCGGTTCCCGCGACGAGCGCCGTGATCACCCGACACACCGGCTTCACGGATCCGGCCAAGGGGAGCGTTCTCTCGCGCCTCATTCTTCTCGACCAAGTTCCCCAAAACGGCGAGAGCTTCTTCTGCGCGCGAGCGTTTCGGCTGCTCCGCCAGGCTCGACCTGCAATCGAAGCCGTCGTTTCCTACAGCGATCCCGAGTTCGGTCATATCGGCCGCGTCTACGCTGCCTTGTCCGGAGCCCACCGGGGGGTGACACGCCCGCGCACGGTTCTCCGCGCTTCTGGCCGCACCATCTCCGAGCGAACGCTATCGAAGATCCGACTGCGCGAGCGCGGGATGGAGGGCGCCATCGACCAGATCGTGCGCCTCGGCTTGCCGGGCCCCGCGCGACGCGAAAGCCCCGAAGCCTGGCTTCGCCGCCTTGAGGTCGAACAGTTGCTGAGCCGTCACCGACAATCCGGCCTCTTCACCTATTGCTTCGAACTCACGCGACGGGCGCGTCGACAAGGTCGCGATCTGCCGCGCTTGCCTTACCCGAAACTCGTGGCGCCGGCTCGCTGACGGCTTTTCGCCCGAAAGGAGAAATCATGGTCATGCGCATTTCATTCGAAATCACTGGCAGCTTCGAAGTGCCCGCCGGTACCCGCCCGCTCGGGGGTCGCCGAACCTCTTCCAGCTTCCTTCTGGCGAGGTCGTATCGGTTCATCCCGTCATCGAGATGGCGACCGCCCTGGACAGCGATGACCACCGGGACCTTACCACCGACGAGGCGGCCACGATCGGCGTCCACCTCGATCTCTACGATCGGGAGTCCAGCCTTCAGGACGCCGAATGACGATGCGCCTTCACCACCCGGGGCCGAGGAGGAGAGGCGGGGGGACGTTCGGCGCGCAGATGGACTGCGCGAGAACGGAGCACCTCCATGTTGGCGACCGATCCTCCCGCGCCCGCCGCGCATATTCGCGACATCGATTATATCCGCGTCGCCGAACCTGCCCCCGTGGTGCTCGCCTACGGGATCGGCGTCGACAGCACCGCGCTGCTCGTCGAGCTCGAAAGCCGCAGAACCCCGCCCGATCTCGTTCTGACCGGCGATCCAGGCATCGAGAAGCCGGAGACGTACGAGTATCAGAAGATGATCGCGGCCTGGATAGCGGCACGGGGAATCCGCTACGAGACCGTGCGTTATACGCCGCGTCGGTTAAACACTGGCCACCTTATTACGACCTGCTCGCCAACGTCCTGACCAACGCGACACTACCGAGCATCTCGCTGGGGCGCCATTCCTGCAGTCTCAAATGGAAGGTGGCGCCGCAGGACGCGTTCCTGAAACAGTGGGAGCCCGCGAAGGCAGCCTGGGCGCGCCGCCAGAAAGTCATCCGCCTGATCGGCTACGATGCTTCGCCGGCGGACACGCGGCGCCATGCCCATGCGTCCGCGATCGAGCATGATCTCTTCGAGTGCCGATACCCGCTTCGCGAATGGAAATGGGACCGCGCCGCCTGCATCGCGCGGATCGAGGCCGCCGGCCTCCCCGTGCCGCCCAAGTCGAGCTGCTTCATTTGCGGCGCGATGAAACCGGACGAGGTTCGAGCGCTACCGGCCTGGTGCCTTCGGCTCATTGTCCTGGTCGAAGCCCGCGCGGCCCCGCGTCTGCGCACCGTCGAAGGCCTCTGGCGCCGGTCGACCTCGACCAGGCCCGGCCGAATGACCGACTTCATCCGCGCCGAGGAGCTGCTCCCCGCGGCCGACATCGACGCGATCATCCGCGATGCGCCCGCCGACCTCATCCGCTTTCAGGACGTCGCTGCGCATGTCCCGCTCCCCGAACGACCGGCAATGGCGGAGTGGCTCGAGACCTTCAACGCCGGCTTGCTGGAGGCCGTATGACTATCACCGCCACCGAACGCATCGCCCGTCTCAACGATCGCTGCCGGCAGGGCCTCGATGCCAATGCCCGCATCATGGTCACGCGCAATTGCCTTGCCCGGCTTTCCGGCGAGGGCGAGGGCATCGCCGAGATCCTCGCCCAAGCCGAGTTGCTCGCGGCGGTCCGCCGCTATTCGTTCAAGCCCGGCGACGGGCCCGAGCGCGATTTCGGCGCCTTCGACCTGCAGGGGCAAAGGCTCCTCTTCAAGATCGACTATTATGACATGACGCTTGAGTTCGGCTCCGACGACCCGGCGGACGCATCGATCACGCGGCGCGTCCTCACCGTCATGCTCGCCGAAGACTACTGAGCGTCGGCGAACCCTCAAGCCCCATTCCCTATGAAAAATCAGCGCACCGGCTCGCCGGCCCTTCGGGCAGCGAGAGGGGAGGGGGAGGGCGAGCTTCAGGCTCGCCGACCGAGAGCGCGCGGGCTCGATGGACCCTGCCTTCCCCAATCCCCGAGGAGACCAGCCTTGACCCCTGCCGAACCGATCCGCGCCACGCTGCCGCTCTCCCTCATCACCAAGGGCGACAATCCGCGCCGCTATTTCGACCGCAAGAAGCATGACGAGCTTGTGGCCTCGATCCGCCTGCGCGGAATCCTGCAGCCGATCCTCCTGCGTCCGAAGGGCGAGGTCTATGCGATCGTCGCCGGCGAGCGCCGCTACCGCGCCGGTCTGGAAGCCTACGGCCCCGATGGCGAAGTGCCTGTCATCATCCGCGAGATGACGGACCAGGAGGCGCTGGACGCCGCGATCGCCGAGAATGACGACCGCGACGATCCGTCGGAAACCGAACAGGCGGACGCCGCCGTCCGCTATCTCGCGGCATGCCAGAACGACCGCACCGAGGCCGCGCGCCGGCTCGGCTGGTCGCGGAGCAAGCTCGACCGGCGTCTGGCGCTTGCCGAACTCTCCGACGCGGTGAAGCTCGCGCTCGACGAACGCCGGATCAAGGTCGGCCATGCCGAACTGCTCGCGGCGGTCCCCGGCGACAAGCAGGACAAGGCCCTCGAGACCATCCTCGCCGCCGAGCTGGATGTCGGCAAGACGCGCGAATTGCTTATGCGGGTGACGCAGAACCTCGCCGCCGCCTGCTTCGACAAGACCGAGTGCACCACCTGCCCGTTCAATTCGGCCTCCCAGCGAACCCTGTTCGAGACGCATGTCGACGACGGGCACTGCACCAATCCCGGATGCTTCGAACTGAAGACCCAGACCGCCGAGGCGATCCGCTTCGAGGAGCAGGAGCGCGCCGAAAAAGCGGCACGGGCTGCAGCTTTGCCTTCCACCGACGATCCGCAGGGTGGTGAGCGCGATGACGATGATGATGGCGGTCTCGACGACACCGAGACCGAAACCGATGCCTCGCCGGTTGACCGCACCGAACCGCGCGCGCCGGCCCCGCTCCCTTCGGCGAGCGGCGGCTCCGCCGCGCACAAGCCGACCGTCACGGTCAAATCGATCGCCGGCCGTACCAGCGACCTGCGCGAGGCGAAGTGGCGCACCGCCGTCGCCCGGGCCCTCGCGGCCGATGCCGTCCATGCCCATACCACCATTCTCGTCGCCGCCATGTCGGGCACGCTTCCCCAGATCAAGGCCGAGACGCTGAAGGCGCGTGCCGGCATCTTGGTCGGCGCCACCTTCCCGGACTTGCCCTATGGCGACAAGATCGCGGAAATCCGCGCTCTCTCAGAGCCGCAAGCGGCCAATGTGCTCTCCGCCGTCGGCGCCGCCTATGCCAAGGACGTGCTCACCTTCGCGCATGTCGCAGACCTCGCCAGGGCCTTCGCGGTTGACCTGCGCGACGTCTGGCAGGTCGATAAGGCCTTCCTGGAGCGATACACCAAGGACGAACTCAAGTTCATCGCCCAGGAATGCGGCCTCGTCGCGCACATGGGCGAAAAGGGCTTCGCCAAGCTCCTCACCGCCAAGAAAGCCGACCTCATCGCCGGCATGCTCAACCGGCCCGGCTTTGACTGGGCTGGACGCCTGCCCAGTTCGATGACGCTCGACGGCCAATACGGACCGCCGCCGGTGAACGTCGCACCGCCGCCCGAAGCCGCGATCACGGAACTCGCCGCCTGACCCCCGAACGCTCACACAGACAAGGAAGCGCCCCCATGCTGATTACCAACCTGCTCCCGCTGCTCGCGCGCTACTCGCTCGGCTTCGATCTCGTCGCCGGCCCGGACCATACCGTCACCCTGACCGTGATCCCCCGCAGGCAGGAAGGCGCCGCGCACAAGCTCGAGGCCGGCGAGACCCGCCCGATCTCGCTCACCGCCAGCGCCGCGGAAATCGATGCCGAACTCGCCAAGGGCGAAGACGGTGCGCTCGGCCAGCTCATCGCCGCCCGCAAGACGCTCGCCGACCAGCTCGCCGAGCAGCGCCAGGCTGCCGAAGCCGCACGTACCGCCGCGGCAGAAGCAGCGAAGGCCAAGGCGGCGACGCCGAAGACGCCCGCGCCCGCCAGTCCCACAAAAGCTCCGAACCCCGCCGCTCCGCCAGCCGATGCCAAGGCGGACGAACCGGCCAGCCTCTGGGACTGACCATCATCAATTTGCCCAACATCTCAATTCGAGAGGTCCATCATGCAGATCAATCATCTCACCCGCACGTATCGATATGACGGCTTCGATCTTCCGGTTCCGCCGCATCTCGCTGACGAACCGGGGGCGCTGCGCGCCTACCATGCGACGCTCTATCCCGCGATCCTCAACGCCGAGATCGTCGACGCCGGCGTGTCAGGCGCCGCCCACGTCATGGAATATCGGCGCGCCGTCGGCACCAAGGGCTGACCGTGCCGCGCTCCCAGAGCGCGGCCATTCCGGCCGCACCGCGCAAGACGCTCCTCGAATGGATCGAGCACGACGATGGCAACACGACCGGCTTTCCCCAGCCTCCCTGCAGCGCCCAGGCCCAGGCCCTCCACGCGCGGATCCTCTTCGACCCCGCCAACCACAAAGCCGAAGCGCCGGAGCCGCTTCAACCTCCCGCCGGCCTCAGGCTCGCCCCACTCGGCTGATCTCGCGGGGCGGTCGGTCTCGCTTTCCGTCGATATCCCCGCCACTTTCGATCAGCCGCTCAGCAATCACCACAAGCTGATCGGCCGCTGGGTGGCCGCACGGGAAGGGACGCCCCCGCGGTACACGCGCGTCGGCGCCCGCAAGCGCATCGAGCAGGTCTTCAATGCCGCGGTTCTCGAAATCTTGGCGCCGATCGAGCTTGTCGATCTGCGCGCCGCCGTCCTCGTCGGCGAAGACGACAATCCGCCCGCAATCGCCCTCGTCTGCGAGACCCTCGGCCAACTGGATCTTGGCTGGATCGAAACCGGCGACGCTCCCATCCCCTGGCGCGCCGCCGCCTACGCGGCCCTTGGTGAGACGCTCGGCACCGCCCTTCCGGTCTTCGGCTACCAGGACCTCTTCGAGGAAATCTCGATGTATTATTGGGACGGCGAGATCGACGACGAGGGCGCGCGCCGGAGCTTGGCCGCCTATCAGGGTCTCAGCGCCGAAGAGATCGAAGAGCAGACGCTCCCCTCTGAAATGAACGCGCGCCGTCCCGACTGGATGATCGGCACGAACGCAGCGAAGCCCGCATGCCTCCCGAAAACGCTGGCGCAGGCGCTGCATCGGCTTCGCGACGCGCACAAGGCGCTCGAGCACCTCGCTCCGGACCGCAACGCCTGGCACTTCGATAGCGACGCCCTCTACGAATATGTGCCGGGCATCGAGGAATGCTCGTCCCTGCCGCCGCTGACGCTCGTTCCCTTCGAGGAATTCGCCCGCGAACTCGACGACGTCGCGCGCCACGGCATGGAAATGGGCTTCATGGATTTCTGCGGCCTCTGCCCGCTGCCCGAGATCAGCCGGATCGACGACTGGTTCGCGAGCCTCAGACTCGGCGTGCAGTTTCTGCTCGCGGCTCAGGATCTCGTCCGTCTCGACCCACCCAATCCGTGAGGCCCTCATGTCCGATCACAGCAGCCACTTCGAATCCACCGGCGGCGGTCTCGTCCTGACCAACGCCATCCTCCTCTATCAGGTCGGAACGTCCCGGACACCGACCGCCTATGGCGCGCCCAGGAACGATATGGCGGCGTTCGCCAGCATGCACGCCGTCGAGCACGATGGAGACGGCCGCCCCACGATCGCCGCGGGCGTTCCCCTGTCGCGCGCGCAGCTGCGCCAGTGGACCGAGGCGCTGGGCCGCACGGCGATCCCCGAGATATTGCCCGACACCGTCCTGGTCTCCCATCCCGATGTTCTCGCCTGGTGGTCGCCGGCACAGGTTCGCCCCGCCTATTTCGCGCTCTCATCGCCGCCCGACGGTCTTCGAGCGCTGGCGCGGCGCACGACGGTTGCCGTGCCCTATCCCGCGCATCTGTTCATTGCCACGCGCACGGGCCTTGGGGTCTACGCGCTGCCGGCGAGCGAGCGACCTGTGGCTGACACGCCGGTGCTGCACTCGCCGATTCTCAATGTCTTCATCGAGGGTCGGCTCTGCTGGGGCAATATCCCGAGGCCGAAGACCCTCGGCGTTGCCGCAATCCCGGAGTTCGAACGGGCCGTGTTCGATTCCTGGTCGACGCACCCTAATCCCGGGCAGGAGTGGACCGTCACCGGCAAAGGCGGCCTCGTCAGACTCTGGGACGATCTCGCCGCGCGCGCGGCAAGCCGTTTCCCGGTCCGCCGCCTCAGGCCCTTCCATCCCGCCGCCCGTCAGCGACAGGCGCGTCCAACGGCCGAGGCGATCACCGTCGGCCGACTGGTTGCAGCGGCTGCAGGGAGATGACCATGCTCGCCAATGATCCGACCGCGGCCGCGCTGCTTGAGGCCGTCCCCTGCTATCCTGTTCCGTCTATGGGCCGATCGCCTGGGCTCGATGCGCTTCGCAGCAGTCGGGCCGGACACGGGGTGGCCGTGGGGGCCGATGGTGTGATGCTCATATTGCGTCGTCCCTGGCTGGCTCTTGATGCGCCTCTGGCGCCACCTTTCGCCGCCCATCTCCCTTATGGCAGCATAGGCGACCCCAAGGCCGAATTGCGCTGCGGCCGGGTCCCAGGCGAGCATCTCGCCGCCGTCCTGGACCATTTCCGCGCGGCCCTGCCCAACGAGGCAGCGGCCTTCATCCTGTGGAACGAGGCGACGGCCGAATTCACCGTGCATTTTCCGCAGATCGATGAAGCGACGCCGACGCGCCTCGTTTACCGTTCCCCGGCCTGCGAGCCTGGCTGGCATGTTGTCTGCGACATGCACAGTCACGGGCGCGGTCCGGCCTATTTCAGCGCGACCGACGATGCCGACGATGCCCATGCCACCAAGATTTCACTCGTCGTCGGCCGGCTCGACCATCCGGCGGGTCCGGTCATGGCCGCCCGGCTCTGCGCCGGAGGCATGTTCCTGGCCGTGCCGCGCAGCCCATTTTCGGGAGATTCCCCATGCAGCCTGACAAGCCCCAGCGCCACTTCCTTCCCGCCGCCTTCGACAATCGCGGGATCCGGATCCTCCTCGTGGGATGCGGTGGAAATGGCGCTCAGATGCTGATGGGCCTTGCCTCGCTCGACACGGCTCTCCGCGCGATCTCCTCGCGCTCGCTCGCGGTCACCGCGGTCGACGACGACATCGTGACCGAGGCCAATCTCGGTCGCCAGCCCTTCTATCGCTGCGATCTCGGCAACTCCAAGGCGCGCACGCTCACCGAGCGGATCAACCTTGCCCACGGCCTGGGCTGGAAAGCCGTTCATGGCCGAGCGCCCGATGCCGTCGATACGGAAGGGACCGACATCCTCATCACGTGCGTCGACACGGCTTCGGCGCGCCGGGCACTCGGCGCGGCGCTTAGCGACGGCAGGGTCGTGCCGACCTATTGGATGGACCTCGGCAATCGCGCCAGCGACGGACAATATCTGATCGGTTGCCCATGCCGTCCGAAGGGCAACGTCAAGGCGCGCCTGCCAACCGTCCTCGAGGCATTTCCGGAGCTGGCCGACGAAACCCTGGCCGAGGACGATGCTCCGTCCTGCTCGGTCGCCGAGGCGCTTGAACGTCAGTCCCTGTTCGTCAATCGGGTGCTGGCGAGCCACGCGCTTGCACTGTTGTTCGACCTTCTCGGCCGCGGTTCGATCGGGCACGCCGGCGCCTTCATCAACCTCGCCAGTGGCCAGGCCGTCCCGATCCCTTTGCCGCGCGGCGACTGAAACCCCGCCGGCCACTCCACCACTTTCCGTGCCCATCCAACCCCGGTGGCCTGCGCCCGGGGCACGAGGAGATTTTGTCATGACCGTCATCGGACATAACCGCATCCGCCGCGTCGACAGCTTCGACGGCTATGAGGTTCTCGCCCATCCCCTGGCGAACCGCGAGGACCGCGTCTTCCATCGCGGCGAGGGCGGGGCGTCCCAGGTCGGGGTAACCTACGGGTCGCATGACATCCAGATCGCGCGGCCGACCGGTCCCGGAAACAAGGGCCTCCTTGCCATCCTGATGCACCACGGCGGGGGCCGCCATATCCTCGAATTCTACGAGAGCGCCCTGCCGATCACCGCGACACTGCTCGGCCTGCCGGAGCGCGCACAATACGCGCTGGCCTACACGATGTTCAAACAGGCCGACGAATGCGCCATCGCCGCCCGCGTGGACGAAGCCGGCCGCTGGGCCGAGGCCTTCGTCGATGGTCGCATCCGCAAGCGCCGCCGGGCCGGCAAGCGCTATGTCCACATCGAGACGCCGGCCGAGAAGGAGCGCCGCTGCGCCTGACAGCCACGCCACCGCCGCCCATGGACGCGCAGCCCCGAGCGAAAGGAGAGAAGGGCGGGGAGGGGGCCATTCGCTCTTGCCGAGGAGACCCCGATGCCCCTTCCCACCGTCGTCCACAGCCAGGTCGATCCTGCAGCGATCACCAAGGTGACGCGCCTGTTCAATAATACGCTCGGTTCCATACTGACCGAGCTCATCCAGAATGCACGCCGGGCCGGCGCGACGACCGTCGACCTCGATGTCGCTGAAGCCGACGATCGGCAGTGGCTCGTCATCGCCGACGACGGCGCGGGGATCGCCGATCCCGCGGTCATTCTCGCGCTCGGGCGCTCGGGATGGGACGACGACATCGCGGCCCGCGAAGACCCTGCCGGCATGGGCGTGTTCAGCCTTGCCGGGCGCCATGTCGAAATTCGTTCGCGTCCGCGCGCCGGCGGAGACGCCTGGCGGATCTCGATCGCGCCCGGCGACTGGGAAACGGGCGGTCCTATCCCGGTTTATCGCTGCGATCATCGCTTCGGCACCGAGATCCGTCTCCCACTCCAGGATGACTGGGCGAAATCCCTGGAGGCCAGCGCGAACGCAGCCGCGCGCTATTGTCCGACGCCGATCCGCTTCAAGGGCGCGCCGCTTGCCCAATCGGACTGGCTCGCCGACGCCCTGGTCACGGTTGAGACCGACGGCGTGCGCATCGGCGTCTATAACGGGACGCGCGGCGCCCACTGTCAGCCACGCATCAACTTCCACGGCCTCACCGTTCCCTGCATCTTGCCCTCGATCAACGAGAAGGATCGCTGCTGGTGGGCACGCGTCGACATCATCGATTCTCCGGCGCTGCAGCTTGTGCTCCCAGCCCGGACCGAAATGGTCGAAAGCGCGGCGCTCGAAGCGCTCCGCGACTTGGTTCGCAGGACCATCTTCCGCCACATCGCGTCTCTCGGCAGCCACCGCCTGTCCTTCGCCCAATGGACCGAGGCCCGGAATCTCGGCATCGATCTCCCTGAGGCGACGGCGCTCCTGCGAGGCTGGACCCCGGCGACGGCCGATCTCAACAGCGGACGCGAGGGATCTGGCCTGATCCCGGCGGACAATCTCGTCCTGATGGAGCATTTCGGCGCGCCGCTCGAACAATGTGCAGCATTCGCGCTCGTCCGCGACGGCCGCCTCGAAGGCTCCCTCGCCGATCCAGACGACGCGATGGCGGGATATGGCTGGTACGATGCTCTTCCCCGCATCACGGCGCTCAAATTCGAGATCCAACGCGACGGTGCCACTCATCTGTTCGACAGCGAGACCCTGCCCGGGCTCGAAAGCGGGACGGTCGACCGCCTCGATCTCGTGGTCGAGATCGGGGGCGCCAGAAGCGAGACGCTGACCGTCGCGGCTCCCGTCGTCATCGAGTATGACGAGGCGCATCATTGGGGCTTCGAGGAAGCGAACGTCCTTCTCACCGCGCGCGACGCGGTTTCCCCGGACGAGCTGGTCGACCTGCTCGAGGCTTCATGCTTCTGCGCAAGCGATGATCGCGAGGCCGATAGCTGGGAGACGCAGAACGATCGCTTCCTGCTCGATGCCAGAGAAATGGCCACCCGCCTGTTGCTCGGAGACGACGCGGCGCTGGTCGAGCGGCTCCGGGCGATCATCGCCTACCGCGCCCAATGGTTCGTTCCCGAAGGGCGCCAGTTCTCGGCCATCATCGGCCGGAACGCCATCGATGTCCGCATCGAGCCCGTCCCGGCGTCGCCGGCATCCTGATCAATCTCGAAGGGACCAATCCCATGCGACCCATCAGAGCCGCGAGGCTTGCCGACCGCGACGCCGTGCGGGAGGCGATTGACCAGCTTCGCAGCGCGCGGCACCTTCTGGCCCAGAGCGGTGCCCCGCGCGCCGCCGCCGCGGTCCGCAAGGCGCTGCGCAGCGCCGAGGGTGCGGCCCGCCACGTCGATCATCGCATTCGTCGGAGCCAGACATGAGCCGCTACGAACTGAAACCGAGACCGGGGAACGGGGTCATCAAGGCGGTGATTGGCTGGGACAGACCTCTCCAGAGCTTCTTCGCCCAGATATTCACGCCGACCGACGAGGAACCCGAAGAGGGCGAGGCGACGATCTGGCTTGGCACCGAGCCGGGCGAGCTGCCGAGCCCAGAGGTCGCCATCAGGGTGGTCGAAGCTTATGCCGACATTCCCGAGACGCTGGCTGCCGATCTCGCGGCGGACATGAACGCCACGGTCGGCGTCAAGGACGGCCTGCATCAGGCAGAGGCCAAGAGGCGTCTCTTCGGCTCGATCCACTAACACAAGCGCCCAACGAGTTTCGTCCGGAGGCCGCTTTGGCGGCGCTCGGATGGGCGCTTGCGCGCCTGCTCGGCCGAACGGCCGAGGAGGGGAGTGGGGAAGGGGAAGATGGCTCGGACACGGTGTTCGAGACCAGCTTCCAGGAGACTTTCCCATGAACATCGGTTCGATCAAGCAGAATGAGGCCGGCATTTTCGTCGGCCGGATCGCGACGCTGACGATCGCCATGACGATCGCGCTGCGCGAGGTGCACTCGGCCAATCCGAAGGCGCCGAAATACGAGGTGCTGGCGCTGTCGGCGGCACGCGCGTGGGTGCAGGTTGGCGCGCTCTTCGAACTCTTCTCGAACGGCACCGGCGAGGCGTTCCTCAACGGCAAGATCGAGGATCCGAGCCTGGCCGCGCCGCTCTACATCTCGGCGTTCCGCCAGGAGGACGGCAGCTTCAACGTCGTCTGGTCGCGTCCGACGCGCCGCCGCGACCTCGCCGCGGAGATGGCGCCCAAGACCGACGACAGCCTGCCGCCGCTGCCCGGCGCCGACGAGACCGCCGGCCCCGCCACCCAGGGCACCGAGGCCGGCCTCGGCCAGTCCTCCGCCGAACACGCCTTCGCAAGCTAACGCTGCGCGACTCTCGTGAATCACCCAGGCCCTCGCTCTAACGAGCGGGGGCTATTTTTTTTGCTTCACCGCCCCAGCCCAGGCCCTGCCTCTCCGACCCTCAGCCAGCCCTATAGAGCAGAACGCGACCGGTCGGCACAAGCTGCAGCAGGTAGTCGAAGTCAGCGACGTTCGCGGTCAGCACCGTGAAACCGAGTTTCTGCGCCTGAAGGAAAAGTACGCAGTCGTGCAGCGCCTTGAGCCGTGCGTCCCGTGCGTAACCCTGTATGCGCGACAGAACGCCGCCGAGAAGAGCTGCGCGCCCGAGCACTTCGGCGTCGGGCGTGAAGACGCGGTGATCCGGCATGGCCTCGATTTGCGCCCTGATCACCTTCACCACGCCAGCCGTGCGGGGATCACCCGGATCGAGCACGCCGATAGTATGCATCAGCTCTTGAATAGCCACGGTCGAATGGTTGACTTGCCGTCCATCGACAAGCTGCTCAACCAGTGTCGGGGCGCGACCCTGCATCTGATCGATATAGACACATGTGTCGAGCAGCAGCGCTTGTCCGCCCAGTGCATCCTGCTCCGCGAACGGGAGAATGTCGTCTGGCCGCCGCGCCAAGGTACGGCGCGGGTCGAAACGCGCCCAGCGCATCGCTGCTGTAACATCGAAGCCCGACATATTAGAAGCCGAGCTTCAGATCCGGATCCACCTTGCCGCGCGCAGCTTTGAATTTCTCGGCGAACTTGTCCTCAAGAGCGATGTTGGCGAGGGCGAACTCGATCAGATCAGTGTCCGTCTCGATGCCCGTTCGAGCCTTCGCCTTTTCGACGAGAGCAGGGCTAACCCGGCCGCCGATCCGGCCGCTCTTCTCGTGTAGCAGCCCCGACCGCTGCGCGGCGGCCATCACGGCTTCCACTTGGGTACCATGAACCGTCAGGAGATGGCCGGTCCCGACACTGCGCTTGCCCGACCAGCCGCCTTGGTGTTTCCCGCCGTCAGTACGGCGCGCTCCGCTGTTCTTAGCCATTGTCTCGTGTCCAACAAAATCCGATTTCGTTCAACATAGCGTACTTGGTCCCAGTCTTCAAGTTTGCTCACCAGTTTTCCTGTCCGCTTCAATCCCCGCCCGACCGGCCTGCGGCCGTAGAGAGGAGGGGGGAGCGTGGCTCCTGTCCAATCGCGACGGGAGACAATCATGTCCGACATCATCGACCTCGGCGGTGCCCCAGCCAACGAGGACTGCGCCCAGCTTGGGCACACGCCCGATTTCGAGCGGCTGAACCGGCTCGAAGTCGCCGCCTACCGCGCCGCCATCATTGGCCGTTTCGGCCCGCCGCCCGACGGCTGCACGCTCGTGTCGGTCACCAACCGGCACGACTTCGGCGTCTATTATTCGCTTGGCCTCAAGGTCGATGCGGCTGCCTATCGGCGCAATCCCGCGGTTGCCGCCTATACCGAGGGCGCGCAGGATGGCCTCGAAAGCTGGGTCGAGGCCGGGTTTGCGCCGCCAGTTCGCTATGAGGACGGCGCTGCGCCGACCATCGATCGGGACCGCATCGATGACATCGTCACCGGCGCGCTTCTCGCGACGCGGCCCAAAGCCGACGGACGGTTCGCCATCCCGGACTTCGAAATCCTTCACCGTAATCTCGCCGCCGCCTACCCGACCAGCGCCGAGGCCGCGAAGGTCCTGATCCAGGAGATCGACGCATGACCCAGCAACCCGCTTCCATCCAGCCGGCTACCGAGGCCGCGATCGTCGCGGAGATCGAGACCGGTCTCACCGCGGTCCAGGCCGTCGCGGCGCGCTGCAAGGCGGCCTTCCTTCCATTGCTGCGCGAACACGGCATCGCGCGCGTCGAAATCCACTATGACGGTGGCGGCGACGAAGGCAGCGTGGGTGATGTCTTCGCCTATCGCGAAGATGCCAGCGCACAGCTTCCGACCATCCTGTGCGACCATTTCGCGCTCGAATTTAATGGCTCTGTCACGACGCGGACGATCGGCCTCGAAGATGCTCTGGCCGCGTTCGCCGAGAATGCGGTCTGCGCTCATCATTGCGGTTGGGAGAACGGCGAAGGGGCCCACGGCATCATCGGCGTCGATGTCGCTTCCGGCTCGGTGACACTGACGCACAACACCCGCTTCATCGACTATGACACCAGCGAGACGGTGCTCTAGCGATGTCGCATTGCCATTATCATGCGCTGAGTTCGGTCCGCCGGTGGGGCGGTAATACCGAGGACTATCTGCCGCTTCACCAGTGGTTCGACGAGTCCAAGAAGATCATCGCCGATCCGCGCCACCGCGCCTTGAGGCATCATGCCGAGGGCATTTTTCTCCTCGAGACGATCTTCGGCGTTACGATCCGCAACAGCGACGGCCGGGACATTCCGGTCCGGCTCATCGGGGAGCAGCATGTCGCAGAGGATCTTGGGCGGATACCGTCCTTTGCCGACTGGGCGCGGCTCATCCAGCCGATGCCGTGGATCCTGCGCGGCAACCCTGCGGGCTCGCCGGGTCTCGATCCCGAGCTTGGCGCTCCAGTTCCCGGTTCACGTGACCCTGTCCCTGCTATAGCCTGATCCCATGGACCAGGGATCCTTCAGCGAAGCCGCCGCGCGCAATGCCCTCGACCGGCTGATCGAGATCGCTCGGTCCGACACCGGGCAGGCGCGCCGGGTCGCGAACTTCCTGCTTGCATGGTGGAATGGAGAGGATTGCGGTCATTTCCCTATCGCCGATCTGTTCGGCGTCGATGCCACGATCGCAACCCATATGACAACCATCATCGGGTTTCTCGGCCAGCATGAAGGCGCGATCTATCCCGATGCCTTCGGCCGCAAGGCCGAGATGATCGAGTTGGTTCGCCGCTGGCGCGACTTCGCAGAGGACGGCTGAACGCTCGCCTCGACGCGCCTTCCGCGCTATGATCGAGTCCCATGACCGAGCTCGATCCCCACACGCTGCGCGTCGCCGCTTCGCTCGTTCGATCACGGATCAAGACGCTCAAGCTCGACGGCCGTATGGACGGTCTGCAGCGGTTGGGCGCGCAGCGCACGGTCACCCAGCTCGCCGTGGACCTCGAAGTATCCGCCGACCATGTCGGGCCTCCCCGCTGCCGCAAGCGCACGGCCTAGACTTGCCGGTTGGGCGGTAACGCCGCTCGCACCTTCCGACCATCGATGACCAGGGCCGCGGATATCCTCCCCGCGTCTCCTGCGGCCCGCGCTCCGCGCACGAAAAGGGGAGCGGGGGAGGGGAAGGGGCCGCGCCTGTCTCCGAGACCGGGGACGCGCCTTGCGCCGCATCCCTTTCCTTCAGGAGCCAGCATGGCCAACCACTTCACCAAGGCGAGCTTCACGCTCGCCGTCACGCCCGCCGAGGCCGAGGTCCTGCGCCTGATCGAGGATGCCATCGAGGCCCTCGACGATGCTCCGCTCGAAACGGATGCACGCGCCGCGCGCTTCTCCGCGCTGGGCCCGGCTTTCGCGACCTGCTTCCCGCCGGCCGATGCCGACCCGTTCTTGGGCTTTCTCGAAATCTTCTCCGATCCCGACTATCCCCGCCTTGGTTTCACCCTGCAGGTCGATCCTCCCGGCACCGGCGATACGACCGGCGTGTGGATTCACGGCGAGCAGGTCGACATCGAGGCCGCCGCGGCGCTGATCCAGGCCACGGCACGTTCCGCGCTTCCCTTCGGCTTCGAATATGCCCTCGATTGCGATCGCATGCGTCCGGGTGAGTTCGGCGGCGGCTTCGTCGTGATCCGCGAGGACGACATCGAATTCGGCGGCTCGGGCCGAGGCCTCGAAAAGGCCCTGACCCGCCGTCCCGGCGAGGCCGAGCACGGCCTAGTCATCGCCACGCGGGATGCCGAGGAGGGCCTGCTCTTCTGGAACAGCGAAGCGGGCTTTGGTTCGCTCGAAACCGCGACCGTCTTCTCCGAGGCCGAGGCCTCGAACACCGACCTGCCGATCGCAAACGACCAGCCGGAATGGCTGGCCCTGCCGGCGCCGCTCGCCTGATCGCACCGGACCGCCGCCATCAAGCGCGACGCACAGACCCCCAAGCCGGAGTATCTCGCCATGCCGACCTGTGACGTCGTCTTCACGGCGCCCATCCCCGACTGGATCCTCGCCAAAGCCGAGGCCGAGGATGCGCGCCGCGCGCGCAGCTGGCTTCTTTCCCAAAGCTGGTACGAGCGCCGGCGCATGGACTGGGCCGCCAAGCGGACTATCGTGCCGGAAAGCAGCCAGTCTCCGGTCCAGCACGAAGCTGTTCTCGCGCTCGATTGTGAGGACAGCGCCAGCCCTGCCTCGGGAGCGCTCACCCTCCGCCTCTGCGTCACCGTCCGTCAGGGCGAGGATCCAGTCGAGAAGGCACGCCGCGTGCTCGACCTTCCTCGTACCGGCAGAACCAAGCGCCGGGTCTTCAACCGAGACAGCATATGGGATCGGGGCTCGTTTAGCGCCGTCAGGGGAAACAGCGTCATCGGTCCCATGCCGCCGGACTGGCCGGAAGGCCGCATGCTCACCGACTATTCGAGCCATCTCGGCAGCTATGGACAAGGGGGCGTCGGCCTCTCGGGCTGGCAGTGCAATCGCGGCTCGTGGATCGTTCTGCCGCTCACCGGGTCTGACGGGTGGATCTGGCTGACCCGTGAGGAGATCACCCCGGCCGAGGATTTCCGGTCGCTCCGGGCTGCCATCGACCAGCGCATCCTTGGCGTGCATCCCGACCAGATTGCGGATTTCACGCCGTGGGAGCATCGCTATGCCGGCCATGAGCGCATAGCCGACATGCCCGACTTCGGCGACGAGAAGGCGACCATAGAGCGCTTTAAGACTACCGAGGCCGGGTTCGTTCTGGAGGCCGCCAACGGCCTCACCCGCTGGCGCTTTGCCATGGGCGACGATCTGCCCCGTCCCATCTGGGCCGGCTCCCGCGAGCCGCGCCTGCTCGCCGAGGGCGAATCCGTCGCCGAGGCCTTCCTGCTGGCCCATGACTGCTATCTCGAGGTGTGAGACGCCAGGGCCGAGGTCCCTGTTGCTGTCCGTCATTGAAATGGCCGACCGCAATGTATATGTCTATGTATATGCAAGGAGGACCGCATGGCACGATCCGAACCGATAGCCTCGCGGGAAGCCAAACTGTTTCGCAACAACAAGAGCCAGGCCGTGCGTATCCCGGCCGACTTCGAGCTTCCCGGAACGAGCGTCATGATCCACCGCGACGGCGAGCGGCTCATTCTCGAACCGATCCGTCGGCGGAATATCCTCGAAGTCCTTGCGAGCCTCGACCCGCTCGGACCCGATGACGAGTTCCCGGACGTCGACAATACGCTGCTGCCGGCCAAGGCCATAGACCTTTGAGCACCCTCTACATGCTCGACACGAACATCGTGTCCGAGCTTGCACGCAATCCGCACGGTCCCATCGCGAAGCGGATCGCCGAGGTCGGCCCTGACGGCATCTGCGTCAGCATTATCGTGGCCGCCGAACTCCGCTACGGGTGCGCCAAGAAGGGATCGCCGCGTCTCCTGGCCCAGATCGAAGCGATCCTCGACAGCATCCAGGTTCTCGCCCTCGATATTCCGGCCGACACCGAATATGGCGGAATTCGCGCCGAGCTCGAGGCCGCGGGCAAACCGATCGGCCCGAACGACCTGTTCATCGCAGCCCATGCCTATGCCCTGGACGCGGTGCTTGTGACCGCCAACGACGGCGAATTCTCGCGCATCCGCGCCCTTAAAATCGAGAACTGGCTCGACGAGCCCAACTGACGGCCTGTCCCTCGACCATTACAGCCATGCCAACCTGCAGCAGACGATAATCGCCGGACTGCGCCGCAAGCCTGGCGAGGCCGCCATGCCACCGCGCGCGGCCAACTTACCTGTCGCTCGCGCTATGGAGGGTCCCATGATCGTATTTTCCGGTCTGCGGTGGAAGATCCTGGCCGCCACCGCCCCGTCCTGCTGCGACCTAGCGGAGGTCTGCCGCGAAGCCGTTGACCATTGCAACATCTTGAGGGTCGGCATCGACGTGACCTTCCGCGACGACATCATCGAAGCAAGGCCCGGCAGTGATCCCGCCCAGCTCGCCGACGTCTTCGACCGCCGCGCGGCCGAGCGGGCCAAGCCGGTGGTTCGACGCCGCTGATCCACGCACGGCGGTTGCCGCCCCGCTCGATAAACTCCAAACTCATGAGGACCGACCATGACGACCATCGTCCTGAGCAACGGCCATCTGCGCACCGAGACCATCGAAGCCGCGATCGACGCGCTGATCGAGATGCTGAACGATCATCCGCTCAACCGCCTGTTCGAAAAATATGGCGACTTCGTCGAACGCGACGCCCGCAATCTGCGCGGCGAATGGCTCGAAGGGGTGGAGAACGCCGTCAGCTTCTTCGGCAACTTCTTCGACCGCTCCCATGTCTTCAGCATCGTCTCGAACCATCCGCATCACGTCGAGCGCCTCTGCGCCGCGATCGCGGCAAACCGCCAGCGTCCCGACTATTTGCGCCAGCCGCCGCCCTACGATCCCGACAAGCTGGTTATCGAGTGCAAGCGCTTCAGCACCACACAGGGCGAGGTGCTGCTCACCTATGACGGTCAGCGGGTCGAGCAATATGGTGACACGATCCGGCTAAACGGTCGCGGCAACTATGAAGGGCATGACGATCATTATTGGCACAACATCGCCAAGCGTGATCTCGCCCGCCGCCATGTCGAAGCCTTCGACCGCAGCATGACCGCGCGCGAAGCTCTTCCGCCCACTTAGCGACCGTCCGCCAGCCGGTGACGTCGCCTTTAGCGACCTGTCCGCCCGCAGGCGGTCAGCGCCATCCAGCGCCCAACGAGTTTCGTCCCGAGGCCGCTTTGGCGGCGCTCGGATGGGCGCTTGCGCGCCTGCTCGGCCGAACGGCCGAGGAGGGGAGTGGGGAAGGGGGAAGTTGGCTCGGACACGGTGTTCGAGACCAGCTTCCAGGAGACTTTCCCATGAACATCGGTTCGATCAAGCAGAATGACGCCGGCATTTTCGTCGGCAAGATCGCGACGCTGACGATCGCCATGACGGTTGCGCTGCGCGAGGTGCACTCGGCCAATCCGAAGGCGCCCAAGTTCGAGGTTCTGGCGCTGTCGGCGTCGCGGGCGTGGGTGCAGGTCGGCGCGCTGTTCGAGCTGTTCTCGAACGGCACGGGCGAGGCGTTTCTCAACGGCAAGATCGAGGATCCGAGCCTGGCCGCGCCGCTCTACATCTCGGCGTTCCGCCAGGAGGACGGCAGCTACAACGTCGTCTGGTCGCGCCCGACGCGTCGCCGCGATCTCGCCGCGGAGATGACGCCCAAGGCCGACGAGGGCCTGCCGCCGCTGCCCGGCGCCGACGAGACCGCCGGCCCCGCCACCCAGGGCACCGAGGCCGGCCTCGGTCAGTCCTCCGCCGAACATGCCTTCGGTGGTGAGCCCCAGGAAGGCGGTCGCCGCCAGCGCAAGCAGCGCGGTTCCGAGGCCGCCGATCCGGCCGAAACCGCCGACGCGACCGCCTGACGCGATCCATCTCCCCCACGCCGCGCCCAGCCTCCGGGCGCGGCCCCTTGAAGGGTCCGCTTCGCACGCCGCGAGGCGGGCCCTGTTTCTTTTGACAACACGCCCGCGCGTCGACCATCAGCGAGGATTCCCACATGCCTTCACTTGCGCAAGACAGCGTCCCGACCCGATCGCCCCACGATCTGTGCGGTCTCACTGCCGACTACGTCGCACTCACCAGCGCTGAAATCGTTTCCGCCGAGGACCGCGTGGGCAAGTTCTGGGCCGGTGACGGCAGCCGCGAATGCATGCTGGATGACGATTGTCTGGTCGCTCGCCATGTCGTGCCATTCGGCAGCTATCCCTGGCACCTCTGGCACCACATCGCCGCAGAAATCCTCGGCGAGGCCTATGACCTGCAGGACGCCTCGCAGATCGAGCGACTGATCCAGCTCCGTGGCCTGTTCCCGCGCGACGGCGCGTCGGCCCCGCACTGGATCGCGCTCGACCAGACCGATCTCGCGACCTTGCTGGAACGCCAAGAGCATCCGGATAGCGAACGGGCCCAGCTTTCCCGTCTGCGCCTCGATGGTCTCGATGCGGGTCTGGGCCTTCCCGCGCCCGATTATTATGTCGATGCGCGCGGGATCTCCCGAGAGACCTGGGAATCGATCTCGCCCCTGACCTTCGACCAGGCCTATGCCGATCCGGAAGGCCAGCCCTACGACCTCATCTTCGACCGGCCTGACCTCACCACCGCACACGCGTCCGGCCTCGCATTCGCGGCGCTTCACGAACTGCAAATCGTGTTGACGGAGGAAAGGCCAGTGCCTCCCGAAGAGGGCGGCTTCCAGAGCGATGCGATGTTCGAGACCTATACGGCGAAGCTGGCGGATATGATCGCGACCGCGCCCGCCTGTCTCGCCCTTGCCCCTGGCGATAGCAACGACCGGATCGCCGCCGCAATCGACTTCGTGGAGCAGCGCTGTCCAGGATGGTCCGAGGGCTTTCCCACGTCGCCCTCTGGCGGCGAGCTTCGTCCCGTTCCTCTCGCATGGAGCCGCCAGATCGCAATCGCGGGGCTGCGTGACGCGCCCGGCGAACATGCCCTCGTGCAGGACGCTGACGAAGTCCCCGCCTCTTACGCCATTTATGCCGAACGCCACGATGGCTCTCTGGAATGGCTCGGAACGGCGGCCTCTATTTCCCATGCGACGCGTCTCACAAGCGCGATCGGATCGGCCTCGGCGCCGCGCATGCTTTCCGCATTGACCGATTGAACCCTTTGACCGCGGCGCGGTCGCTCAATGCGATCACGGCCCAAACCTGGTCTCGCCGCCTCTTTTCCCCTCCAACATGGTCCCCGACGTGCCCGGTCCCCTCCCGGCCGGGCACGACCCTTGAGGGCCTGCCTCGCACATTCCCCGCGAGGCAGGCCCTGTTTTTGTTCTGTGGGCAAGCCTCTTCCCCTGTTCCTCGGCAACCCCTTCATCGTCTCGGGCACAATGAAGCTCATGGGCGGCGCGGCCGCGCTCGTTCCCGAACTTGCGCCCGACCCCCTGTTCTTCGCCTATCTGGTCGGCCTTTCCGAGCTCATCGGCGCCCTCGCGATCGTCCGCGGCTATCCCGTCCACACGGTTGGCATCCTGCTCGGGCTCGGTGTCTCGCAACGGCGAAGCAAGCGCACATGGCAATGTGATCGAAATCCTGAAGAACGCGACCATGGCGGGCGGCTTCTTCCTGGTCGCCGCGACCGGCGCTGGCTCGATCTCCCTGTTCCGCGGGACACCGCCCGGCGCGCTCGCCCGTCTGAGGTAGATAGCGCTCACCGTTTCTGCCGGACTTTCCTCGCGCTGATAGGCCACATCGAGCCGCCATCTTGGCGGCGAGCAGGCCGGCCCGACCGCAGGAAGCGTCGCCGAGGTCTCTGCCCGCCAACCGCTGATATCGCTCGAGCCGGCGCACCTGTCGCCGTTCCGCGGCGCGCTGTCCTCTTGCCGGACGATCCAGCGCCGTGCCCTTCCTCGTGCCTGGCACTCGCCGACCGCTGCCGGGTATGACCTGATGGCATCTCGCCGTCCCGGACGCCGAGCCAAGTCGGTCCCGCACGCGAGGCCGTCCCCAGACCCCTTGGGCGCGGTCGAAAGTCAGACGCGCCGCAGCCGTGCAGGGCAGGTGTCTCGCTTCGGCTGACTCCGAGTGAAACCGTCCATGGCGCGGGCCTTTGCGATATCGCCGGTGGGCCACCCGCTTGAGTGGATGAACGCTACGCCCGTGCGGGGCCCCCGCAACCCGCCATTTTCCGACCGTGTTGAGGCCTGGCGGCCTCTGCCCGCACCACTCGAAAAATGGGGGTTTCCCCTCACTGGCGCTCGGGTGCGGCGTCCCCTCGATCACGGGCCTTCGCAATTGTTCATCCCAGCGGGATCGGCCCGCTGGCGTGAGACGCGAAAGGCATCAGGCCATGAACAAGGTTTTTCTCTCGGGCCGCATCACCTCGGACATCACCCGCTTCGGCACGGACAGCAAGGGCGGCGTCAGCTTCAGCCTCGTCACCTCCAAGCCGGTCATCAAGGACGGCCAGGTCCAGAAGGACGGCAACGGCTACACCGAGACCTACGACGAGTTCCACACGGTCAAGGCCTTCAACGGCCTCGGCAAGTCGGTCGCCAACCACAAGAAGAAGGGCGACAAACTCCTGGTGGTCGGCGAGATCCGCTACAGCCGCAACGAGCGCGACGGGCGCACCTACTACAACACCGACATCGTCGCCGAGGAAATCGAATTCCTCTGACCGTCCTTCCGGGCGGTCGCGCGCGGCCGCCCTCCACCTTTCGATGGAGAGCACAGATGTTCAACCTCACCAGCTTCGACGACATCGCCGGCATCGCCCACGGCATCGAGACCACCAACCCCTGCATGGTCGAGCGCATCCGCCGCGCGGCCGACAGCCTCAACCGCCACGAGATCGCCGCCCGCCTTGGCCAGGCGATCACCGAGGCGACCGATGCCGCCCACGCCCGCGACTTCGAGCAGGCTCAGTTCGGCGAAGCCAGCGCCGACGCGATCGTCGATTGCGAATATTATGACGATCTCGCCGCGGCCTGGTCACTGGTCGCCAGCGAGCATCAGCTGATCGTCCCCCATTCCATCTTCGCGCACGACGGGTCGGTCCACTGACCCGTCCGCTTTCCAACAGGACAACACACATGCACGCACAATCCACCCCCGCCCGGATCACCAACCACTGCTTCGGCATCATCATGCACCACCGCCTCGCCTGGTGGCTGGTCGAATTTCCCGACCTGGATGCGACCCCGCTGCGCGCCCGCAAGCTCTCGGGCCGGCTCACGCCGGCCCTTGCCGACTGGCTGCGCCGCGAGACCGGCGATGCGCGCCTCGGCGACGATGTCGCCGCGCTCAATCCGGACAGCCGCTGCTGGTCCGGCGAATTCTCCTATGTGCCCGCGGCCGGCGCCGCCGATCTGTTCGACATCGATGCCCATCCCTGGGGCAGCGAGGCCAGCGAACTGGAGACCCGGCTCGCGCGCGCGATGATCGATGCGACACTGCACCCGATCCCCTCGGGCTTCGTCTCGGTCTTCGGTGCCTTGCCGCCCGAGAACCAGCCGGTGCTCGCGATCCGGCTGAGCGGCTATATCTCCGCGACGTTCGAGCTGATGACCGCATGCTATATGCCGACCTACCGGCCGCGTTCGCCCTGGCGGGACATCTCCGGCGATGCCATCGGCGACAGCGGCAGCGACATCCTTGGATGGCAGCTCGCCGCCGAGTGGATCAGGCCAACCTGAAGTCGGCGGCGACGTCGGCATACGCCGGCCTCGCCCCGTGCCGAGGGCGAGCTTGCCGCCCGCCCAGCATCTCCTGAAACCCGCGGCGCGGCGCCCTCGACGGCGGCGCGGGCATTTGCCGTGCTCACCCGCCTCTGATCGGATTGGGTTCAAGGCGAATGTCGCGTCGCGTCACATCTGCGTGCTGGCTGCGGCGTAAGTTGCTTGTGCTGCGGCATCTCACCGATCGATCAGACTTCGTCTGAAAACCGGGGTGTGGGGGGCCGGCGAGGTCCAGGTCATCGGTCCTGCGATAGGGCTGTCCAAGAAGGGTTGGCGCATCCCGCCCTTCGCTCGGGCGAAGGACGGGACCGGGGCTCTATTCGCTAAGCCGCCGCCCGCGCGTGCCGCGCGAGCCCCGCCTAAGCTCACGGAGCCGAAGCGGGCTTAGTCTCCGCCCTGCCGGGTCACGATCCCACTTGCGGTTGGCGAGCGGGGCAGGGTTTCCATTCCTATTCCTCTCTTGTGTCTGCCTAGTGTGGCATGCGGGGTTGGCGGTCCGTCGAGCATGAGCGGTCCCCCCAATTTTTGCGTGCGCCCGCTGGCGCGGCCCCCCGAAAAAATCGGTTCCCCCGCTCCCCGCGCGGCGGCGTTAACCCGGGTCCGGCCGCGAGCGGCCGGCTTCCCGGTTAACGTGCCCGACCTCCCTGACCACCGCATGCCCTGAGCCAGGCCTCATCCCGAGGATGAGACATCCAGAACCCATGGAGGCTCACATGACCAAGTCTTTTTCGAACTTCGCAGATCTCGCCAGCTTTATCGCCAGCGAGACCGACAGCCACGGCCGCGCCACCACCTACGAACACGCTTTCATCGAACATGACGAACGCGCAAAGCTCTCGCCGGTCGACGAGGCCGAGCAGCTCGACATGCCCGATCCGGAGCAGGCCCGTGTGGCAGTCGAGATGGTGATGTCGACGCTGTTCGATGTGTTCCGCGACACGCGCCTCGAACCCTATGCAGCCGATCTCGCCTGGGGCTTCGTGAACAGCTTCCACGTCGTCGCGAAGCGCATCAACGACCGCGAAGACGATGCCGCGAAGGAGCTTGGCGAACTCGCCCGCAGCTTCGACCCGAGCGAGATCTACGCCGCGCAGCTCGAAGACGCCCAGCTTCTCTGCCAAACGCTGCAAGGGTGCCGCGATGCGATGGAGTGCATGCGCGACCACGCCTCCGAAGTCTATCGCGTCGAGACCGGACGACCCTATTCGCCGACCCGCGGCAGCCGGGTGTCCCGAGGTGTCACCGCATCGATGATCGATGCCCGCGACTATCTCGCTTCCCGCATCCGGGAGCGCCGCGAGCAGTTCGCGCCCGAAGGCCCCGTCGTCACATTCTCCGGCGGGCAGGTCTGGGAAGACCATGAGGTTCTCTGGCGCGGGCTCGACTCGATCAAGGCGCGCATTCCGGAAATGATCCTCGCAACGACCGCCCAGACCAAGGGCTGCGATGCGATTGCGCAGGCATGGGCCGCAGCGCGCGGCGTGAAGGTCATCCTGTTCAAGCTCGACCGCCGGTTGGGCGCCAAGGCCGCCTTCGTGCGCAACGACCGGCTGCTGGCCCTGAAGCCGGTGGAAGCCGTCGTCTGCGAAGGCTCGGGCATCCAGATGAACCTCGCCCAGAAGCTGCGGCAGGCAGGCGTGCCGCTCCATGTCGTCAAGCTCGATGAGACCGTGAAGGCGCGGCTCGCCCAGCCGAAGACCGACCTCCCGAAGTCCCGCGACGAGTTCGATCCCTGGACGCAGGACGACTACTACCGCGACATGGTGAACGGCGGTCGCCAGCGTCGTCGCTGACGCACCCTCGAGAGGCTCCGGCGACCGCCGGAGCCTCTCTTCCCCTTTTTTGCGGGCGATGCGGCGCTCGGGGGCATCGAGCCCCGTCGCGCCGCGGGGTCTGAGCGTCATCACGCTCGAAGGCGAGCAGCAAGGGGTGTCTCCCCTCTCATCGTGACCAAAGAAAAGGGGGGCAAGAGCTGTGGTTCAACAAGGGAGGACGAGATGTCCATCACGTTCCGCATCGCCACGGCCGCTGACGATCAACCGCGTCCGAGCGCCACCATCAACGCACGCCAGCTCGCCGCCCTCCGGACGCTTCTGCGCCAGCAGGGCGAACGCCTCGGCATCGTCCTGCTCGAGCCGGACGACTTCCTCTCCTATAGCTTCGAAGCCCGCGTCTGCCCGCTGGCGCTCGCTACCGTTGCGCGTGTCTTCAATTTCGACCCTGATGCAATCACCGTCATCGAAGAGGCACAGTTCCGGTCCCGGCGGGTGAGCATCTATCGCGGTGACTCCGGCACGATCGTCATGGCGGTTGCACTCACCTCGGATCCAGGTGTCGAACTCAACCTTGCCAACGGCAATGCCTATGCATTGCTCGAAGGCCTCGGCCTGCGCCCCGACAGCGTCGGCGAACTCCCCATCGATGCCGTGCGCGAGCGACTTGCCAATCCAGCGGTTCGGCAAAACGCCGCCGAGCACGGCGTGTCGCATTATCTCGCAGGCCTCGATCGGCTCCTCGCGACGGCCCACGCCGACGACAGCTCCCGACTGGAATGGGCCTAATCCCCGCCCTTGCCGTCCACCGGGAAACGGCATGTCGCACCGCGCGGCGGCGCATCTCTAATCGCTGCCTTGGCCTATGCCGATCCGGCGGTCTTCGTCTTCAAGAGCGTGTCGACCGCGCGCTGCAGATGGCTCGACGCTTCCTCTTCCTTGATCGCCAAGAGATATTCCTGTGCCTGCCGCATAAGCGCCAATGCCATCGCCCGCGTGACCGTCGGCTCCTTCTCGTAAAGCTCCATATCGCCCATCCTGAGCGCGACATTGTTCAGGGAGCAATTCGGAGCGCTCTTCGCCAATCAGCTCCCGCGCCAGGGCGCGGGAGCCGGGGCTGGTAACACGTCGAGACATGCGCCTACGCTTTTAGTGCCGGGGCACCTGGACATATGCGCAGGCACCCCGGCGTGAGATCACACCGAGTTGCCTTCTCGACGGGATTACCAGTCCCGGCGCCACGGCCATTGCGGCGCGGTCATGCGCCTAACACAGACGTATCAAGAGACCAAGGCGAAGCAGCCGATCGCCGTCCCGACCGACCACCCTCAGCTTCCAAACCGCTTCCGGAAATCCATGTGGAGCCGCGCCGCGAGATCGCTCGATCGGACGACACTAGAGCGCTTTGCTGTTAACCCTGCCCACCGTTCCCGCGGTCAGGGGCAAAGCAATGCGCTCTTACATCTCGGCATCAGACAGAGGCTTCATCGCCAAAGTATGACGCTGGGTGTCCATCGGCCGTCAAGGATCAGCGGTGCCCCCAATTTTGCCGCCGCTCCGCGCTGCTGCGCGACACCAAAATCGGCTCCCCCACTGCCCGCTGACGCGGCGGCTTCGCCGTCCCTGACTACCTCAACACCGCGTCGCGATGATCCCATCCTCATCTGATCGAGGTGAGGAGCGCATCATTCGATGGAGGCTTCTATGGACAATCTCGACCAATCCCTCTCGGCCCTCTTCAGCGGACCCATCTGCCCGTCCTGCGCCACCCCCTTTACGGCCGAAGATTACGACTTCTGCGAGGGGGCCGCTTGCTGCCCGAATTGCAATACGCTGTACAAGGTTGGCAAGCCGCACGTGCCCCGCGCCCCCGAAGACACACTCGACGATGAGGGCTATCAGCCGCACCCGGAGGACGCGCAGGAATATCACTTCTTCGACACCCCGGATTCCGTGGCGCTGACGCAGTTCCGTCTCGATGCCAAGCGGCTTGCCGGCGCAGCCATCCGTGAGACGGCGGGCGCCAGTTACGAACTCTACGCGATCCGCTTCTCCGACGCCTGCCAGTCCTACATCGAGGACCTTGACCCGGACCTCCGACCCGCCGCCATCGCGATCGCGCTGCACCACGGCTATGTCGAGGACGAAGACGAACGGCATGCGGGGTTCGGACCCGGCCTCTGTTCCGTCAGCGGCATCGACGAGGCCTATTGCCACTGCGGACGGCATCCCTGAGCGAACCGCTAGGGGCCGGCGACACGCCGGTCCCATTCCTCTTCCGGCACCGATCCACGGGCTCGCTCGCGTGCCGCGCGGACCTTCGGTCCGCACGCCGCTACGCATTGCCCGCGTCTCCCGAACCAGAGGGGAAATCTCTCACAGTCTTCCCATTCTGTCGGGCGGGCGAGGCCGCCTCAAGGACGGCGGGGCCCCACCATTTTCTTCGGCGGATCTAGCGCCGCGCACAGCATTCGGCGTCTGGTGGCCGCCGAAGAAAATCGTGACCCCCACCGCCGCTTCGCGGTCGCCGGCGAGCCGGCGATCCCTGACCCGACCTCGCCCGCCCGACGCGCCTTCCCCTGTCATTCAAGACAGACAGGAGACGACCATGCAGACGATCACGAACACCGCCGCCGCCGACAACGCCGCCTACTTCGCAGCGGTCGCCAGCGCCGAACGCCGGGCACTACACAGCTACTTCGATCAGCACGTCATCGAGGACGCCGAGCTGGGATACCTCGCCATCGACGAGGGCGATTATGATAACCTCACTCAGACGTTGATCGACCGGATCGTCTACACCGCGCCGGGCGGGATCCTCGACGAATTCTGAGACCGCCGACAGGGGAGGGGCGCGTGACGCCTCTCCCTTTTTTTGCTTCTGGGGAATACGGGCATAGGGGGCATCGAACCCCCTATGCCCGTGCCGCGGCGTTGCCGCGGCAGGCCGGGTTCAGACCCGCAGCCGCTTCTCGACTTCGTCGATCCCGAGCGATTTGATCCGCTCGGCCAGCGTTGCGAGGCGCTTGATATCTAGCTTCAGCAGGCCCGCCTTTTCGACTGCCGATATGGCCTGCTCGCGCTCGCGCTCTTCAAGCCTTTTGCGCCGGTCCTTCAATCGCCGTGCATCTTCTTCGAATGCCGCGCGCTCCTGTTCCAATGTCTTTGCCATAAGTGCCTCTGTTCAAAGCTGATCGGGCCATGAACATGCCGACTATAACGCCAGCCTCCTCACGTCGGAAGAAGAAGAATCGGGGTTGGGCGCATCGAGCTGACGCCCGATGACGGCTCTATTCGCTAAGGCTCCCGACGCCCCTATGGGACGCCGGCAACCTAAGCTCACGGACCCAAGGCTGTCGCCTCGTCTCCGCCCATCCGGGTGACGATCCTCGCCTGGCTGATGCAACCGCAGCGATCATCGACCGCCAATTCGTCGCGCCTTAATCGCTGGTGACTACGAGCCCCTGCGATATCTACACGCTGGCTAACTCGCCCGGGATTTCTCTTTCCCGCTTCCGCCTGCCGGCGGACCCATGCCCAGCCGGACCCGGCTACGGGCATCTCCAACCACCTCCACACAGGCCTAGGACCAGGAATAGTCTCCAAGGATTAGCACACCGAACGCACCGGTGGTGCAAAATTCTAATCGCCGATACAATGCGTTAGCAGTGTCCAAGGGCGTGGGCCGCTGTGGGACATCAGAAGCCCCCATGCGCAAAGCCCGGAGATTCACCGATTCTGCGTGGCACCGGCGAACACAGCGATAGCCTGCACGCCGGGATGATTGCCCTCTCGCCATGAATACGCTATAAGCTGCGCACCATCTGAGACCCCACCAGCCTCCCTGCTAGGAGGCTCGGTTTGACCACCCCCAACAAGCATTGCACGGTCCGCCTTGACCGGAGCAAATATGATCACCTCGTCGCGCTTGCCGCCGAGCGGGGATGCACGCCATCAGATCTCATCCGCGCGGCGGTCGACAGCTTCCTCTCGGCGGGCCAGCTGTTCACCTCGAGCCAGCGACGTCTGGCGCGGATCAGCGAGTTCCAGCAGCTCGCCCTCGACATCATCATTCGGGAGCAGTTTCCCGAATATCGCGACCGCCTCATCGCGGAAACGGACAAGCGCCTGGAGCAATATCATGGCGCGTGAGGACATCCGTTCGGACGCCCGGCCTATCCCGCTGACGCACCACAGCGCGCGCGGAAGAGTTCAGCGCAACGCAGGCAATTTCACGCGCGGCAGCCAGCTCATCACCCATGAGATGCTGATGTGGTTTTCGGGTGCGCGCCTGCCCTTTATCCTGTGGTTCTTCACCTTCCTGGCCGCCTGGTTCGCCATCCTCTCGATCAAGCTCGATGAGCATGGCTTCCAGCTCGTGTGCATGAAAATCTATTCGGCCCTGTGGAACTGGGTCGACCTCAATCCCAACAAGCGGGTGAACGTCACGCTGCCGAGCGGCGAAATCATGCGCACGGTGATGCCCGCGGTCCCCTATATCCCCGATGTCATCGCCGCCTGGGCGACCGCGATGCGAGGCCTGATCGGAGCCTTCCTCGTCTCGGTCTTCATCACCATTCCCGTCGCGATCTGGTTCGTCGATCTCTCGCACCGGCGGGGACGCTCGATCCTTCAGGAACGGCACGAGCGCGGTGCCATGCTGGTCGACCGGGGGATCCTGCAATCCGAGATCACCGATCATAACCGCGCGAAGTTCGAGGAAGAGGCAAACAGCCTGTTTCCCGGCCTGCCATCTCGCCAGGTGCTGGCGCTACCCTTCCGGGCTCGCAAGCAAGCGGGCATCCACCATCCCTACACGCTCGCCGGCATTCCCTATCCGCACCGGACCGAACAGTCGCATACCATGCTCATCGGCACCACCGGGTCGGGCAAGACAACCGAGCTCCGTAGCCTCGTATCGCAAATGCGTGAGCGCCAGGACAGCGCCGTCATCTTCGATCTGACGGGCGCTTATGTGGAAGCGTTTTACGATCCTTCGCGCGACACGATCCTCAACCCGATGGACGCCCGTTGCCCGGCCTGGTCGATCTTCAACGACTGCCGGACCCACAGCGAGTTCACAGCCGCTGCCGCCGCTCTGATCCCATCGGACGGAGGGTCCTCAGAGCCTTTCTGGGCGCTCGCTGCGCGCACGCTATTCATCGAGATGTGCATGCGCCTCCAGGAGCGCGGAGCGACCACCAACCTCGCTTTGTCCGAGAACCTGATGACCGCGGACCTCAAGCGCGTCCATCGCTTCCTGGCGAACACGATTGCCGATCCACTCACGGCGCCCGAGGCGGCTCGCATGGCGGAATCGATCCGCGCCGTCTTCAACACCAACGCGCAGGCGCTGCGCTTCCTGCCGGACGAGGGCGAGCCGTTCTCGATCCGCGACTGGATCCGTTGTGACGACAAGCCCGGATCGATCCTGTTCGTCACCTCGCACTATGTCGATCTGCCGATGAACCGGGCACTGCTCACGCTCTGGATGGACCTGTGCATCACCCGACTCATGACCCTGCCGCGAACCCGCTCTTTGCGGACATGGTTCATGTTTGACGAACTCGGCGCGCTGCACCGGCTGCCGGCCATCGAGAACGGGCTTCAAACCGCCCGTGCATTCGGCGGCGCAATGATCCTTGGCATCCATAGCTTCGAAAAGCTGGTCGAGGTTTATGGCGAACAGGGCGCGCGCAACCTCGCATCCCTCGCGCGCTCCAAGCTCATCCTCGCGACCGCCGATCTCGATACCGCCGAGCAGTGCGCCCGCTACATCGGCAACCGGGAAGTGCGGCAGATGGATGAAGCCTACAGCTATGGCTATAATAACACCCGCGACGCCTCCACGCTGACCCCGCGCAAGCAGGTCGAACCCCTGGTGATCGCCGACGACATCACCAATCTTCCCTCGCTTCACGGCTTCGTCAAATTTCCCGATGGCTTCCCGGCGGCGCGCATTCTCCTGACCTGGAAGGACTATCCTCAGGTCGCCGAGGGTTTCGTCCCTCGTCCAGATGTTCAGCCCGTTCGGTCGAAGCGCGGAGAGGAGGTGTTCGAGGAGGAGGAAGCGGAAGAAGCGGGTGGGCGCGACGGTGCTGGGCAGGTGGTCCAGGAAGTCACTGAGCCGACCAACCTCGCCAAGGAGCTCGCCGCGAATATCCTTTCCGCAGAGGTCGAGAACGAAACAGACGTCGCGCGGCGCGAAGACGTGCGGGGGGCGGACGCCGATGCCGTGTCCACGCCCCCAATCCATGCCGCCGACAGGGCGCAGGGCGAACGTGCCGCCGAGGGTGAGCAGCCGACCGCGCCCCGCGATCGCGACGGCCGCGCAGAGCCCGCGCGGGCGCCACAGGTCGAAGATCTTACGCTCGTCGAATTGCGCCAGGCGTTCTACCCTGGCCGCGGCCCCGATGACATGGACATGGGGATCTGATCCATGCTGTCGGTGGCCGCCGTCCGTTCCGCCTCGGGTGCCGCGAACTATTTCGCGAAGGACGACTATTATACGGTCGAAGGCGCGTCCGAAATCACCGCATGGTCAGGGGAGGGCGCCGAGGAGCTTGGCCTCTCCGGCGAGGTTTCGAAGGACGCCTTCGAAGGAGTCCTCAACGGGGTCCTTCCTAGCGGCGAAGCGGTCGCCCAAGTCGAGAACCGTCGCGCCGGCGTCGACCTCACGTTCTCGATGCCCAAGTCAGCCTCGGTGATGGCCTATGTCGCCGGCGACAAGCGGGTGCTCGGCGCGAACATGACCGCTGTGCAGAAGACAATGAATTGGGTCGAAGCCAATCTCGCCGAAGGCCGGCGCGACGTCGAAGGACGCAAGGTTCCCGTCCAGACCGGCAATCTGGTCTATGCGCTCTTCCAGCACGACACCAGCCGGGCACTCGACCCGCAAGCGCATATCCACGCCGTGATCGCCAACCTGACCCGCATGCCGGACGGCAAATGGCAGGCGCTTCATGCCGACAAGATCTGGAGCCACAACAGCATCATCGGCTCGATCTATCATGCACATCTGCGCGTCGAACTCGAGCAGCTGGGGTACACGCTCGATCTCAAGGGCAAGCACGGCACGTTCGAGATTGCCGGCGTTCCCAAAGCGGTCAACGCCGAGTTCAGCCAGCGCCGCGAAGAGATATTGGAGCGGGCGACGAGGCTCGGCATCACCTCGCCCGAGGGGCTGCGCGAAATTACCACGCGATCACGCGATCCCAAGCTTGGGGTGGAAGATCGCGCGGCGCTCCGGCAGGACTGGATCGATCGTGCCGGCACGCTTGGTTTTGACGGCAAGGACCTCGTTCTGGCCGCGCAAACCCGGACAGGACTGACGCATTCGCCAAGCGCGATCGAGCGCGGCTATCGCGCAATCGCGGCCACGATCGATGCGACGCGCGAGCGGCTGGGAAGCGTGCTGCGACCCCGCGACCCGCTTGTCGACAATGCGCTCGCTCGCGTGGTCAAATCGCCAGCCGAAGCGCGCACGCAGCTTGCCGTCGCTTCCGCCGTCCGCATCCTTTCCGAGCGTGAAGCCGCCTATCCCGCTCACCTCGTCGCCAAGACCGCGCTCGATCTGGGGCTGAAAGATGTCACAATCGACGGCATCGAAAGGCGCATCGGTCATCTTGTCCAGAACCGGCAGCTCATCCCCGGCGTGGCCAGCGCCGCCGAGCGGACCGGGCGCATGATGACGACCCCCGAGGCGCTGCAAACCGAAGACAAGATCCTGTCTGCGGTCGATGCAGGCAGAGGCCTCGCCACCCCAATCGTGCCGGCCGAAACCGCTCCCGCGCGCCTGCAGGACGCCGCGGCCCGACCGCTCAATCCGGGACAGCTCGCGGCCGCTACCATGATCCTGTCCTCGAGTGACCGGACGATTTCGATCCAGGGCGTGGCCGGCGCCGGCAAAACGACCATGCTGCAGGCGGTCGCCCGGGTCGCGGAGGCCGAAGATCGGTCGATCATCGGTCTCGCCTTCCAGAACAAGATGGTCGCCGATCTTGGCGAAGGCGCGGGCATAAAGGCGCAAACCATTGCCTCGTTCGTGATGGCGCATGAACGCTTCATTGCCGAACGCAATACGCCAGCTCACGAGGCGGCGCGTGGACGGCTTGGCGGCACCATGCTGCTGGTGGACGAGACCTCCATGATGTCGAGCGAGGACATGCTCAAGCTGCACCAGATCAGCGAGGCGCTTGGGATCGACAAGCTGGTGCTCGTTGGCGATCGTCAGCAGCTTTCCTCGATCGATGCCGGCAAGGCGTTCGCCATGATCCAGGCCGGCGGCGGCACCATGGCGCGGATGGATGAAAATATTCGCCAGCGCACAGATCAGCTGCGCACGGTCGCTGCGCTCGCCAATATCGGGAAAGCCGGAGAGGCGCTGAAGGTGCTCGGCGACCGGGTGATCGAAAGCAGTGAGCCGGCGGCGGCCGCGGCCGATATGTGGCTGGCGCTTGCATCAGCCGAGCGCGATGAAACCGCGCTGTTCGCGTCCGGTCGCGCCGCCCGCGCCATCATCAATCAACGCATCCAGGATGGACTGGTGGCCGAGGGCACGGTCAAGGGACCGGCCATCCACCTCACGGTTTACGAACGCGTCAATATGACGCGCGAGGAGCTGCGCTATGCCTCGACCTACCGGCCCGGCCATACGCTGGAGGTCGGCCGCGGCGGAGCACGGGACATCGGCCTGGCGGCGGGCCGCTACGATGTTCTCAAAGTGCATGCCAATGGCAAGGTCGAACTCGCCGATGGCCGCCGCAAGATCCGCTTCGATCCGCAGAAGCTGTCGCCGACCGAGCAGCGCGAACGGCTCCAATTGTCGGAAAAGAAGGATCTCCAACTGCGCGAGGGCGATCGCATCCGCTGGACAGCAAACGACAAGCCGCGCGGGCTTCACAACGCGGCGCTCGCCCGCATCGTCAGTGTCGGCCCGACCGGGGTGACCGTGGAAGCTGGGGATCGCAGCCGCCTGACGCTCGATCTCGGCGACCCGATGCTGTCCCGTCTGGATCTCGCCTACAGCCTCAACATGCACATGGCGCAGGGCATCACCACCGACAAGGCGATCACCGTCATGTCGGCCCAGGAGCGCAACCTCGCCAACCAGCGTCTTTTCAATGTCGGCGTGACCCGGGTGCGCGACGAGCTCACCATGGTCGTCGATAGCCGGGAGAAGCTCGAGCGGCAGCTCGACATGAATCCCGGCAACAAGACGTCCGCGCTCGAAACGCTCGGGCGGCTTGATATCGACGGCAAGAAGGGGTCTGCGCCGCGCGAGAATTTCGACCCCGGTCCGATCGATGGCGTCGACCTCTCAAAGTTGCCGGACCTGCCGGGCGATCTTCCGCCCTTGCCCGAAGAGGGCTCGTCGGCGCCGCCTGTGAGGGATCTGAAATCGCCGCCCGAGCTGAAGCCCGAGCGCGGCGATGCCCTGCCGCCGCTCCCTGAACGGAGCCTTGGCCTCGATCTTTGATGAGAAACCGGCGGTAGCGTGCCGCGGTCAATTTGGAAGGAGTGCTCAAATGGGATGGGAATTCGAACAGGCCGACAAGTTCGGCAGCGAGCGGGCAGCGGAAGCTTATGCCAGGGCCAACAACCTCGCTCCGCAAGATGTCCACGTCAGCCGCAAGGGCGATGAGGTCGAGCTCAATATCCGCCGCTCCGCGCTCGAACGGCGCAACATGCGCGACAATGGCGAGGGTCGGCGCGACGGTTGGAGCTGAGGGAGGCGATCATGGATACACTGAACTTTTCAGGACGTTTGATCGATACGCTCCTGCCCGTGCTCATTCTCACGGGATGCGTGCTGATCGTCTCCGCACTGCTGCGTGGGTTGTCGGCCCTGTCCGGTCCGCCGGCGCGGGTGGCGAAGCCGTTCATGGCCCGTCGCGAACAGGCTGTGCTCGCGCCGCTCGAGCAGGTGCTGCCCATGTACCGGATTCATGCTCAGGTCGCGATGGGCGCGCTGCGGAAGGCATCGGCTTCGGCGGGCCGCCGGTCCAATCCGGCGGACCGGAACGCCTTCTCCCAGAAGATCGTCGACTTCGTGGTCGAGGATCCGACCACCGGGAAGGTTGTCGGCTTGGTCGAGGTCGACGATCATACGCAAAGCCGGGCCAAAGACCGGCTACGCGACGCCATGACTGCAAAGGCGGGTTACCGGACTGTGCGCATTCCCCCGTCGGCCCGACCATCGGCCGCGGGCATGCTCGCAGCCGTCGGCCACCTGCGCGGCGTCGTCTCGAGCTCCCACGCGTGAGGGCCATCATGGGACTCGACGATCGAGACTATATGCGCGCGCGCTATCGCGACCGGGGACATGGTGTGAAGTGGAACGACCGGGCAGGGCGTGTCGAGGGGGCCTGGTTCGACCCCACCAATCGCGGCTTCGGTTATCAAGGAGGGCGCTATCGCCATGCGAGCGGCGGGGGAAGGGCGCTACGTTGGCTGCCACTCGTGCTCGGCCTTTTCCTGGTTGCGATTCCCGCCTTCCAATCGATCAAACGCGATGGCTGGTTGCCCGACGGTGGCGCGGTGCTGCCATTTCCAGAAACCGGCAGTGTCACGGTCAGGGCGTCGCTCAATGCCGCCGGGGCGACCTCGCGCATGACAGTGGTCACCGCCGATGCCCATGCTGTCGTCCAACTCTTCGAACCTCGAAGCGGACATCATGTACTATCGGTCTATGTTCGCAAGAATGACCGCACGACGATTGCGGTTCCGCCAGGGTTCTACCGGATGAAGATTGCGGAGGGTCAAGCTTGGCACGGTCCGCGAAAGTTCTTCGGAGCGTCAACGGCCTATGAAACGGTGGTTCGCCCAATGATCTTCACGCCCGAACAGGGTAGCGGCATCGATCTCCACCGCCGTCCCGACGGCAGGTTGCGGACGCGCCCGGACTGGAGCGGGCCGAAGCCGCTCTAGTAGCGGGAATATGTAGGAGATAGGCTCGCTCCGGCGCGACTCTCACGAGAATGTCACATGGTGCTGATCTGCCCCCACCGAGTGGACCGGTTGGTTTGTTAGTGGATTAAGCCCGCTGCCGCCATATCCGGGTGGAGGTGGAGCGAAGCGGAACCGGAGGCCGGATATGGCGGCGTCGCCGTTTCCGGGGTCGGAGGCCGATAACCCAGACTGCTATGCGGGCGGACAGTGTTGTAATGCCGCCGCCAGGCTTCGATCAGCACCTTGGCTTCGGCGAGGCTGTAGAAGATCTCGCCGTTGAGCAGTTCGTCGCGGAGCGACCCATTGAAGCTTTCGTTATAGCCATTCTCCCAAGGTGATCCCGGTGTGATGTAGAGCGTCTTCACGCCGATCCGTCCCAGCCATTTCTGGACAGCGGTAGCGATAAATTCGCTACCATTGTCGGATCGGATATTCGCTGGCGGACCACGTGTAACGAACAGCTCCGCCAAGGCGGCCAGCACATCCTGGTGCCGCAGTTGGCGTGCCACGACGAGCGCCAGGCACGCCCGGCTGGCCTCGTCGATGATGGTCAGGATGCGGAACTTGCGGCCATCATGTGTCCGCCCCTCCACGAAGTCGTAGGCCCATACATGCCCTGGGTATTCGGGCCTCAGGCGGATGCAGGATCCGTCATTGAGCCACAGGCGTCCGCGTCTTGGCTGCCGCTGCGGCACCTTGAGCCCTTCGCGCCGCCATATCCGCTCGACGCGCTTATGGTTCACTGTCCACCCCGCATGGCACAACAAGGCCGTCACCCGGCGGTAGCCGTATCGACCATATTGTTTTGCCAGTGCGATGATGTCTTCCGTCAGCGCCTGTTCGTCATCAGCCCCGCGCGGCACCTTGCGCTGCGTCGATCGATGCTGACCCAGCACCCGACATATCCGGCGTTCGGATACCAGAACGGGAAGCTCGCGTCGCACATGATCAATGCAGCGCCGTCGCCGCGCGGGGCTCAGAAGTTTCCCCGGGCGGCTTCCTGCAAGATCAGCTTGTCCAATGTCAGGTCCGAGATCGCCCGGCGTAGCCGCTGGTTTTCCTTCTCCAGATCCTTCATCCGCCGCGCCTGATCGGTCTTCAGACCACCATATTCCTTGCGCCAGCGATAATAGGTCTGCTCGCTGACCGCGATCCGACGGCACGCCTCGGCGGTCGAGGCTCCCTGCGCCAGCACAATCTCAACTTCACGCAGCTTGCCGATGATCTCTTCCGGCTTGTGCTTCTTGCTCGGCATTCAATGTCCCTTTCGTGGTCCAGACTATCATAGTCTCTGGGCCACTCAGCGGGGGGCAGATCAGTGCAGGTAGGCACCGCTTAAAGTGGGAGTTGCATATGTCGAGCGATCGCCGTCTACAGGAAGCCGTATTGGATGAACTGCGCTGGGAGCCGAGGCTCGAGGCGGGCCATGTCGGCGTGACCGCTGCGGACGGCGTTGTGACGCTGACCGGCCATGTGGAAGACTATGCGCAAAAGCATGCCGCCGAGCTTGCCGCGCGCCGAGTCAAGGGCGTGCGCGCGGTTGCGCAGGAGATCGTAGTACGTTTGCCCGTCGATGAGCAGCGGCAAGACGATGATATCGCTGCTGCGGCGCTTACCCGCCTCGACTGGGACGTCACAATCCCGCGCAGATCGATCCAGGTGACGGTCGAGGATGGCTGGATTACGCTCAGCGGTGAGGTCGACTGGCATTATCAGCGCGAGCAGGTCGAGCATGATCTTCAGAAGCTTCCCGGTGTGACGGGAATGACAAACGCGATCGCAATCAGAAAGACGGTCGATCCACAATTTGTATGCGACGATATCGTCCATGCCCTGCACCGCTCATGGTTTTTCGATCCCAAGACGATCGACGTGCGAGTCAAGGACGGCGCTGTCCATCTGACGGGCACCGTAAGAACGCCGCACGAACGGCAGGTGGCCGCTGCTACCGCATGGGCCGCACCCGGCGTCGTCGATGTTCGAAATGAACTCGAGGTGGCGGGTACGGTAGGCTAGGGTTTGAAGAACATTTTAGGCTCCGTGCGGACTTTTTCTAGGCTGCACGCCTTTCTTCCGCCTCGGCGCACGTGATGCACAGCCGGCATGCCGGCAACGCTTCCAGACGTTTCTGCATAATGTCTTCACCGCAGGCGGTGCACACGCCATAGGAACCGGCCTCCAGCCGCGCGATAGCCTCCTCGATCAGTTCGATTTCGGCGAGAGCGGCCAGTTCGATGGCATCCTGCGCCTGATCGTCTTCGCGATCAACGGCCTGCTCACCGAAGTCATCATCGAGCGGCTGCTGAAATTCCGCCTCGATATGGGCGACGCGCGTGCGGAGTTCCGCCAAGCGCGCGTCAAGGCCCGCTCGGATTTGCGCAACGTCCTGCATCAGGCGTCCTGCTTGTCCGCGATCAGCGAAGCGACCTGGTCGAGCATCGCCAGCCGCTGCTTCTTGAGATCCTCGAGCCGTTGGTCAGAAGCGGGTTCGATGCCGTTCTCGATGCGATGAATTTCCTGCGCCACCGCGTGATAGCGGTCGGAGACGTCACGAAATGCTGCATCTTCAATCTTGAGCCTATGCAGGATCTCGCGGTGCGCCGGGAACTCGGCGTGCAGATCATGACCATTTTCACTCATTCCAGATCCCCTTTTTAGAATATGCGCGAAGAGTTGCAGAGCAGCGCGAACCTGTCGCTACGGAATATTCCCGATGCGCGAAGTCGCAGACCGCCGGTGTCGGGATCAGCGCTCAGGCGAGCAGTGACCACATCAGCTGTGTTCCAAGAATGACCGTCAGCAGACCCATGCCGACGCCAGCGCGTATCTGGGCCTCAGTGGGTTTGCTCCGACCCAGAGTGATCGAACTGTGAATGGCTGCCCGCATCTGCACCTCCTGAATGCGACGCCCTTTTCGCCAGAAGCAGGACGCTGTCCCATTGGGAATTATACGGAAGTCGACTGATTTCAGGAGCGGCACGCAATCGCCGTTCGTGCGCGAAGTGGATGCACGACCGCAGGCGGGCCGATCGAAGCGCTCTGCGATCGGTGCCGGACAGCAAGGCGCTCATCGCGTATCTCGTGCGACGACGAAGAGCTATTGTTCCGCTATCGTCTGATGCGCGCCGCAGCAATGCGGCGAGCGCAATCAGCTATTGTCGACGATCTCCGCGCCCGGACCGTTTTTGAGGATCGATTCAATGGCTTTCTTGGCGGAGGCCTTGCTCGAATAGCCTTCCGTCGAGAACATGGTTTCGCTGTTATACTTGAACCGGACGCGATACTCGCCCTTCTTGTCCTTGGTGATCTCGAAACTATACGCCATCGCCTGCCCTCCGTCGCTGCTCGGAGCCATGCTAATCGAGACGGCACCGTTATGACAACAACGCTCGTCTAAAGAAGAGATGTAGCGGCTCGCTACCGTAAGGCTGCGCTTAGGTGACCTGGCAGCTGATACATGCTGTCAGCGGCGCCAGCCCCTGCCAGCTTCGATACCCCCGTTCGCGCGCAGCATGTCGCCGATCGGTCTCGCCCCAAGCCGACAATGAGCAATGACACGGTCATAGCTGCGCCGGCCGGCCCGACAAACGACAGGACGGCCGAGCGTCAGCCGTTGCAACAGGGACTTTGCCTCCGCCCCGCCCGGCTCCTCGAGTTCAGGTGCAAAAAAATCGCCAAGACGAACCTCGATCCACCGATCCGGCTGACCCGCGGGACCCACACAGAGTCCGTCCCCGTCGCCGACATAGCGAACAACCCCGCTGAAGCTTGTGCCTTCCTTGGGCAACCGTCCTTCGCAAGGATCGGCGTGGGCGGGCGTCGCCCACAGCATCACGGGCAGCGCAGCAGCCATCACCATGGCGAGGAATCTGGAACGTCCTTTGGTTGACATGTCTGTTGTTCTCACTTTGCCGGATACCCCATATTCGCGAAATGCCGGTCGGTGGAAGTCATGCAGGTGATCTGCTGCATCGGCTCTTGTGAGTGCCGGTGCTCCTACCGCCGCCGCCGGCCCACGCGGCTCCGCCGCGGAGCGTGCGGCCGAGGAGCCCTCTGACATCCGAAAACAATCGCAAGGATAGAACTATTACGGATGTTGTCATGGCACGCCGCGGCGCAGATGATGGAGGTCATGTCGCCGCTTTGGGAGCAAGGCGCTTTTTTCGGGAGATCAACATGAAGGGTTTTGTGGGAGATATCGAGCAGCTGACCGAGGATAACGGCGATTTTCGCCGCGTCCTTTATACCGGGCACAACCTTCAGCTCGTTCTCATGTCGATCGAACCTGGCGAAGAGATTGGCGAGGAAGTCCACGACGATCGCGACCAGTTCTTTCGGATCGAAGCGGGCGAGGGCGAAATCCTGATCGATGGCGTGACGCACCAGGTAAAAGCGGACGATGGTGTCATCGTCCCGCAAGGCGCGCGCCACAACGTCCGCAGCGTCGGTAAGGAAGCTCTGAAGCTCTATACCATCTATGGGCCGCCCGAACATGTCGATGGCACAGTTCACAAGACCTGTTCGGACGCACAGGCCGCTCACGAACATTTTGACGGCCGCACGACGGAGTGAGCGAGAGGCCCTGTCGCCGGAGCTCAGGCTCCGGTGGCGGTCAGGGCGTCGCCAGGCCTGGCGCGAGCGCTGCGCGCCGAGGTCGGTAGAGTCTTGAGGCCGCAAGCAATATCTCACGCGCCCAGATGATCGAACTGGCGACTGCGGCGCACGCAAGCCAGTCGGACAGGCCCAGCGGCACCGTCGAAAATGCTGCCTGCAGAACGGGAAGCTCCACGACGGCGACCTGAAGCAACAGGGACAGGGCGAGAGCGATCCACAGCCATCGATTCGACAAGAGATGCGGGCTAAGGATGCTCCTGCTGCCGGCATGCGTAGCGACCGCGTTGAGCAGCTGGAACAGCACCAACGTCGTGAATGCCATCGTTTGCGCATAGGCAAGCGACCCCGACCCTGCGATCAGGCCATCCGGCAGGGAGGCGTCGAAGATGGCCAGCGTACCGACCGCCATCAACAGCCCGGTGGCTCCGATTCTCGCCCACATGACAGGGGTGATGACGTTCTCGTCGGCGCGCCGCGGCGGCATGTGCATCACCGCGCTTCCGACGCGGTCGAGACCAAGCGCGAGCGCCGGAGCGCCGTCGGTGATAAGGTTGATCCAGAGGATCTGGACTGCGAGCAGCGGTAGCGCGAACGTCCCTTCCGCATGGGCTGTCAGCCCGATCAGCCCAGCCAGGAGAACTCCGAAGAACATCGTGATGACCTCGGCGATGTTCGACGACAACAGATAGGACAGGAACTTGCGGATATTGGCGAAGATGCCGCGTCCTTCTTCGATTGCGGCGATGATCGTTGCGAAATTGTCGTCCGCCAACACCATGTCCGAAGCCTCCTTCGCCACGTCCGTGCCGGTAATCCCCATAGCGATTCCAATGTCGGCCGTCTTGAGCGCAGGTGCGTCGTTGACCCCATCGCCCGTCATGGCCACGACATTGCCGCCGCGCCGCAGCGCCTGAACGATCCTGAGCTTGTGCTCCGGAGCCACCCGCGCATAGACCGATGTCGTCAGGACCAGCGTATCCAGATCCCGGTCCGTTGCCGAGCCGATCTCACTGCCGGTCGCAACCGCAAGGTTCGAGCCGATGCCCAATTCGGTGGCGATAGCGCGCGCGGTCGCCGGATGGTCGCCAGTGATCATGATTGGCCGAATGCCAGCGCGATGGGTGGCGGCGACGGCCAACTTCGCTTCTTCTCGCGGAGGGTCCATGATCCCGACCAGCCCAAGAAAGACCAGATTCTGTTCAAGGTCACAGCCTCGCTGGACATTGATCGATGTATCGGTTCTCCTGGCTAGCCCCAGCGGCCTGAGCCCGCGTGCCGCCATTTCGTCGACAGCCTCGAGAATAGCTTTCCTCCGATCGACATCGAGCGGCCGCTCTCGCCCCCCCTTGAGCTCGGCGGTGCATAGGCCAATCAGGACATCGGGTGCGCCCTTGGTGAAGACACAAGCCTCGGCGCCCGCATCCAGCATCTCGTGCACGGTGCTCATCAGCTTGCGCTCGGACGAGAAGGGCTCCTCTCCGCGGCGGGGTAGCCTCCTTTCAAGCACCTCCTGTCGGAGACCTGCCTTCTGCGCGGCGACGATGAGGGCGCCCTCGGTTGGATCTCCCTTGATCGTCCACCGCCCATCGTTTTCAAGCACGGCCGCATTGTTGGCGCAGACACCCGCCGTCAGAAGGGCCTGTATTTCAGCGTCGAGCGCGTCCGGCGCCTCGCCTTGGGACGTGGTGACCTCGCCAGAGGGGGCGTAGCCGGTTCCAGTCAGGACCGCGCTACCACTTGCGGTTTGAATGAAGCGGACCGTCATCTCGTTGCGGGTGAGCGTCCCGGTCTTGTCCGTGGCGACGACTGTTGCGGATCCCAATGTTTCGACGGCCGCAAGGGATCGCACGATAGCCTTGCGCTTGGCCATGCGCTGCACCCCGATCGACAGGACAGCGGTCACAATCGCCGGCAAGCCCTCGGGAACCGCCGCCACGGCAAGCGCGACGCCCAGAATGAAGATCTCGAAAATCGCGGACATACCGGCTACGTCCCGGGTCAGGAAAAGCGTCGCCACCATGATGACAGCGATGATGATGACGGCGACGCTCAGCCACTTCCCGATCCGATCCAGTTCCAGCTGCAGCGGCGTGCGCGTGTCCCGCGTGGAAGCGAGCAACCCGGCGATGCGACCGATCTCGGTCCGACTCCCGGTCGCAGTCACAACCGCCGTGCCGTGCCCGCAGGTTACCGCCGTGCCGCTGAAAAGCATGTCTGTTCGGTCACCGAGCGCGGCTTCCTGCGGCGCTGCATCGAGCGATTTGGGGACCGGCAGGCTTTCGCCCGTCAGCGCTGCCTCTGCGATTTGCAGGCCTGCCACCTCCACCAATCTGCCATCTGCAGGAACCGTTTCACCTTCCTCTACGAAGAGGATGTCACCCGGCACCAGTTCGGCGGCGTCGATCTGTACCAACTGGCCGTCGCGTTTCACGCTCGCATACTTGGCGGTCATCTGTCGCAGCGCTGCCGCCGCCCTGTCCGCCCGCTCCTGCTGCACATAACCCATCAGCGCATTGAGAATGACGATCGCGAGGATCGCGAAGGCTTCATAGGGCGCGGGCGCGTCGCGCTCGATCCACCAGAGCAACGCGGAGATTGCCGCTGCGGCGATCAGCAGGAGGACAAGGCGATCGCTGAACTGCGCGACAAGCTTGGTGAAGCGAGACGCTTCCTTGCGAGGTTCCAGCGTGTTCGGCCCATGGGCCGCGAGGCGAAGCCCGGCGTCCGCGCTGCTCAACCCGCGGGCTGCGTCCGACTGGAACGTCTGGACGACCGCTTGCGGGCTCAGCGCATGAGGATAATCAGCCGTGTGCTTGCCGTTCATCGTCCGGTGCCTCTTTGATACGTTCTGTCGAGGACGCCGGCTAAGCCAGATCAAGCGCCTTTCGAACACGTGACGCACTCTCGATGCGATCCCCTCCCGCATCAACCCTGCGCCATTGTCCAAGTTCACCGATATCGTAATCTGCTTGAAGCTGCGCGACGGCGGCATCGGCATCGGATGCGTCGTTCTTCCGCTTCCCAACGCGGCTTGCCAGGACGGGCAACGGCGCCTCCAGCCAAACTCCCGTGAACGGCGCGCCCTGTCGCGAGGCCAGCCTTTCGGCCGATTTTCGCTCCGCTTCCTTGGCGAAGACGGCATCCAACAGCACCGAGTGCCCACATTCGAGGGCCGAGGCGGCAAGGCTTTCGACCGCCTCATAAACGGCCATACTCGCCTCGGGCGTGTAAGCGCTTTTCGGCAGCGGCATTTCCGGCCTGAGTCCGTGAAGACGCTTGCGGATAACGTCGGAGCGAATGATCCGTGCGCCTGGTGGCTGACCTATCTCATGGGCGATCATCCGGGCGATCGTCGATTTGCCGGTGCCAGACAAGCCGCCCACCGCGATCAGCCGTGGAGCGGCAGGCTTCAGGAGATCGCCGGCCGCCAGCAGATAGGCGCGTGCGCGCTCGCGCGCGGCGGAGTCCGGCCCCTGGCGTTCGGCCAGCGCCGCCAGCGCGTGGGCACGAATGGTGGCGCGCACCGACATCAAAAGCGGCATCAGCGCTAGCCCACCTTCGTCCGGGGTGGACAGATCGAGATAGCGGTTGAGCAGCAAATTGGCTTCGCAGCCGAGCTGGCGCTGCCAAAGATCCATCAGCAGAAAGGCGAGGTCATAGAGGACGTCGCTCGTGGCAAGTCGTTCATCGAACTCGAGACAATCGAACAGGACCGGTTCGCCGTCGATGACGGCGATGTTGGCCAGGTGGAGATCCCCGTGCCCATGCCGAATCCTGCCTTCACGCGCGCGGCGGTCGAGCAATGCCGCGTGGCGCGCTGCCAGCGCGACCTGACGATCAATCAATTGTCGTACGTCCGCTGCCGGCAGGATGCTCGGGTAGCGCGCCATGCTTTCGGCATTGCCGCTGATGACCCTGGAGAGACGCGCGTGCCCTTCCGCGTCGGCGCTGCGCTCGGCTGCCTGATGAAACGTTGCAATCTTATCGGCGAGTTCGATGGTCAGGGCTTCCGTAAGCCGCCCATTCAAGGTCTGGTGTTCGAGCAACGCTTCGTCGGGAAAGCGCCGCATCTCGAGCAGCCAGTCGACAGGCTCGCCGATGCCGTCCAGGCCGAGGCAGCCACGTGCGTCACGGCAAAGCGGGTGGACGGCCAGGTAGAGGTCGGGCGCCGTCCTGCTGTTCAGCGCAAGCTCAGCCTCAAGCGCGCTTCGGCGCCGGTCCGGCGTGGAGAAATCCAGATAGCCGAGCTGAACGGCCCGTTTCATCTTCCATGCCCGATCGCCGGCCAGAAAGATATGAGCCGCGTGAGTATCGATCCGGCGTGCGCGCTCGCCCGGCCACAGGACGCCGTCGGCCTCGAGAAAGGCGACGGAGCTGGCCTGGGAATCCGTCGCGTCGACCAGCTCCGTCATCTAAGTGCCTATCCCTTCTCGATCTCGATCTTGCGACTGCGCGACGACACATTCTCATCCTTCGCGAGCGTGACATGGAGAACGCCGTCCTTGAACTCGGCGCTGATCGCCTGCTGGTCAACGTCGGCCGGCAAGGCAACCTTTCGTTGGAACGATCCGTAGCGCCGCTCGCTGATCAGAACGCCCTTTGCGCTCGCTATTCTCCTTTTTCTCGCCCTTGATCGTGAGCGCGTCACCGGCAACGCTGAGCTCGATATCCTGCTCGGTGAGACCAGGAAGCTCGGCGGTGAGCTTATAACTCTTCTCGTCTTCGACAAATTCGATGGCTGGGGATGGCACCGCGTTGACCTGGCGGCCGAAGTTGAAAATGCTGGGGCTGGTCGGGCCAAAATTCTCGAACAGCTGATCGATTTCCGAGCGCAGCCATTCCATGGGCGCGCCGAAGGCGGAAGCGTTCCGGATCGGTGCCGGCGACGCTGCGTTCCTGCCTTGGACAGAGGTCGGTTCGTTCATTGCACATCTCCTCAGAAGCGAGCTGCAGGACCTTGGAGCGTGACCCGGACATTCAGCCGTGTCTGGTCGGATCACATCGCCCGGCCCCCAAGCATCCAGACTCCTATGACCGCCCACATGCGGGCGCCATCAGGAAGTCTACGAAGGAAACATCGTTACGGCCGGCCTGATCCCGGACCATCCACATTTTGCCCTACTCAGTGCACCCTTGGCGTCGGCTTCGTGATCAGCCTTAGCGGGACGCTAGATACTCCCTACCTGCGCTAGCCCGCATAGTTGTTCATGACGTCGTTCACGGGATGTGCTTGAATGTGAATTCGACCCATTCACAAGGATCTTTCCCATGGCGACTCAGCCCGGCGCTCCCGAGCCCGATATCATTCAGCCGCAGTCACCACCCGAGAGACCTGCGCCGCTGCAACCCGACGAAATGCCGCTGCCAGGCGATCCGATGATCCCGGCCGAGCAGCCCGACTTCGACCAACCCGACATCTCTCCACCGGAGTTCCCTCAGATCCCGTGATTACAGGAGCGATGAAGCCGCGCCGATCCCGATGGCTGAGGCGAGAACGGAGGCAAGGAGCGGCGCTGCGGCTTTCCAACCTTGATTACGCGGGCCAGCGATGACCAGAGCTAACACGGCCTTGAACGCCGTGTTGGCAAGCACCGGCACTGCCAGCACCAGTCCCGCGGTCCCGGCATCAAGCGTCTCCTTCGGCATCCCGGCAAGCGTCAACACCGCAGCATCGACATCCATGAGGCCTGTCAGCCCCAGGGCGACAATGATTCCCTGATCGCCAAACCGGTCGAGCGCCCACCGTGCGATAACGGCCATGACCGCGACCAAGCCCGCCAGCAGGACGGCGGGACGAAAATCCAGAGGGTTGCCGAGCGAAAGCTCGCTCGCCTCATTTGGCTTCCGTCCGGCCCGAACTGCCAGCAAAGTCGTGAGGGCACCGACCAGGAAGGCCGGGATCATTGCTATCGCCAATGACCGGCCCGCCGAGGGCACGAGCATCATCGTCAACACCTGCACGCGCAGAAACATGACCAGGGAGGCAAGCGCGATCCCCGCGATCAACGCGCCGGCAGGGCCGTCTCCATCCCGCAGGCGCCGCGCGTAAGCGGCGGTCACCGCCGTGGAGGAAACGAGTGCGCCGCACAGCGCCGTTATCATGATGCCCCGCTCCGGCCCCAGACGGCGCGACGCGACATAGCCCACAAAGGAGAGGCCAAGGACGACGACAACCACCATCCAGATCTGGCGCGGGTTCCAGGCGTCGAACGGGCCGTAGCTTTGGTCCGGCAGCAGGGGCAGAACGACCAGCGCGACCAGCGCGAACCTTGCGATCGATTCGACCTCGGCCTCGCTCATGCCCTTGAGCATGGCGTGGGCCCTTCCACGCATCGTCAGGACCAGCGTGGTCACGGCGCCAAGCGCCAGGGCCTCGCTGACCATATTCCTGGTCGCCAGAAAGCCGAGCGCAAGCGTGATCACGGCGACGAGCGTGTCGGTAACCGAAAGGCTCGACTGCCGCTGCAGCGCGCTTCGATAGCCCAGCACCAGGCTGGCGAGAATCGCGAGGCAGAAGACCGCCGCGATCAGTTCGGGAAGCAGTCCGGCGAGGCCGCCCGCCAATCCCAGTAATGCGAATGTGCGCAGTCCGCTCACCCGGCCGCCGTCAGACGCCTGACGCTGGCGCCATCCTCGCTCGATGCCGATCAAGATGCCGACGGCGAGCGATGCCGCCAGACCGCGAACTATCGCGGCATCAAGCAGGATCATGCGCCCGCCTTCTTACCATGCCGACCGCACCATCTTCTCGCGGTTTGTCCCCGTGCCGTGCAATCGTCATCTTCAACCGATCATTTCCATTGTAGGCGGGACTTGGCGCGAGCCTTCCCGTCGCGGCGCAAGGCCGCAAAAAATACGCGCCCGAAGCTGCCTGCCTAACCGATCGCCGCAAGAGGAGCGAGCCTCAAGCGCAGGTGGCCGATCGCATGCCGACTTGCTATGCCATTGGGAAAGCCGCGAAGCTCATCGAATTTCGCAGCATCAATTAGCAGATCGGGCCAAGTGGTGCGGTATCGAATTTCAGTGTCAGGCGAGTTGGCCGCGCCAGTGCGTGGCAGCGGGTGGGGGCGCGCGATGATGACTCACGCCCCTGAAGGCTTTGTGGCCGGTACGCGAGGTTCTTTGAAGGTCGCTGTTCCATGACGGCCGAGGAGCTGATCCTGCTCATAGATGGCGTCCAGGATTACGCCATCTGCATGCTCGATCCGGAGGGACGGGTCGTGATCTGGAACGAGGGCGCGCGGCAACTCTTGGGGTGGGCGGCGGCTGAAGTTGCCGGCCAGCCGATCGCCTTCTGCTATCCCGCCGACGCCCAGGAACTCGGCCGCCCTGCCGCCGAGCGCGAAGCCGCGCGTAAGAACGGCCGCGCCGAGTTCGATGATTGGCGGGTTCGCCGCGACGGAAGCGAATTTCTGGCGCATAGCTCGATCACCGCACTGTGCGAAGGCGCGGGCGATTTCCACGGCTTTGCCATGGTCGTACGCGACATCACGGATCAGCGTGCCAACGAAGTGGCTTTGCGAACGAGTGAAAACCATCTTCGCTCGATCCTCTCAACGGTTCCCGACGCCATGGTCGTGATCGACGAGCAGGGGCTTATCCTCTCCTTCAGCGCGGCAGCGGAGCGATTGTTCGGATATGGTCAAGCGGAGGTGGTCGGCGCCAATGTCAGCATGCTCATGCCCTCGCCTGATCGTGAACGCCATGACGGCTATATCACGCGCTATCTCACGACTGGAGAGCGGCGCATCATCGGGATTGGCCGCGTCGTCTTTGCCCAGCGCAAGGACGGCTCGACCTTTCCCATGGAGCTTTCCGTCGGTGAGGCAACGGGTGACGGCCAGAGGCTCTTCACTGGCTTCATTCGAGATCTAACCGACCGCCACCGCACGCAGGAGAAGCTCGAGGAGCTGCAGTCTGAGCTTATCCACGTCGCGCGGGTGAGCGCGATGGGCACCATGGCGTCGACACTAGCCCACGAGCTTAACCAGCCAATCACCGCGGTCGCTAACTATGTCGAAGCGATCAGGGACCTGCTTGGGCATCTGAATCCCGACGACCTGCCGATGATCCGGGAAGCTTTGCAGGACGCCGCTGGCGAGGCGATGCGCGCTGGCCACATTGTGCGGCGCCTGCGCGACTACGTGGCAAGAGGCGAGGTGGAAAAGACGGTGGAGAAGCTGCCGCTCCTGATTAATGAGGCAGCTGCGTTCGGCCTCATGGGCGCCAGCGAGAAGTCGATCGATACCCGCTTCGATATCGATCATGACGCCGCGGACGTTCTTGTCGACAAGATCCAGATCCAGCAGGTGCTGGTCAACCTCATTCGCAACGCCGTCGAGGCGATGAGCCAATCTCCCGAGCGAATTCTAACCGTATCGACGGCCCCCGAGCAGGCTGGGTTCGTGCGTGTCTGCGTGGCCGACACCGGCCCGGGCGTCGCTCCGGAAGTCGCTTGCCAGCTTTTCACGGCCTTTGTCAGTACGAAGAGCGAGGGGATGGGCCTGGGCCTCTCGATCTGCCGCACCATCGTCGAAGCCAATGGCGGGCGCATCTGGATGGAGTCCAATGCCAAGGGCGGGACCAGTTTTTGTTTCACATTGGTAAGAGCGGAGCCGGAGAAGCTGGATGATCGATAAGCGCGTAATTCACATAGTTGATGACGAAGACGCCATCCGACGCTCGGCGGGCTTTATGCTCAAGACGTCCGGTTTTTCGGTGACGACCTGGACCTCGGGCGTCGAATTCCTCAAGAATGTGAAGCATGCGGAGACCGGCTGTATTCTTCTGGACGTCCGGATGCCCGAGATGGACGGGCTGGAAGTGCAGCAGACACTGGCAGAGCGGGGCGTCGCAATGCCGATCGTGGTCCTGACCGGCCATGGCGACGTATCGATCGCGGTTCGCGCGATGAAAGCCGGTGCAGTCGACTTCATCGAGAAGCCGTTTGAAAAGGCGGTCCTGCTGGGTGCCATTGAGAGAGCCTTCGAGCGGCTCAACGACGCCGAGGGCCGCGCCAGCCGCGCAGCCGACGCAGCAGTGCTCATCTCCGGGCTGACCGCGCGTGAGCAGGATGTTCTCAAGGGTCTCGCCCAGGGCCTCCCCAACAAGACGATTGCTTATGATCTCGGCATATCGCCGCGCACGGTCGAAGTGCATCGCGCGAACCTCATGACCAAGCTCAACGTGCGCAGCTTGTCCGAAGCGCTGCGCATCGCGTTCGCCGCCGGCATCGAGGCCTGAGCCTCAGGACGATTACGTAGCGACGGCCAATACGATTGATGACATCTGCTGACGACCAGCAATCGCGCTGGATAAATGGTGTCTCATGACTGGCGAGATCAAGCCAAATTGTGCTCAGCAGCAAAGGCGGCTGCTCCTGGTCGAAGACGATGCCGGCGTGCGGCGATCGCTTCAGCTTCTGCTCCGCGCACGCGGCTTCGACGTCCGCGCCTACGCCGCCGGCGCGGCCCTGCTTGCCGATCCCTTGGCAATCCAGGCCTGCTGCTTTGTGGCGGATTACAGCATGGATGAGCTTGACGGCCTGGAGGTGCTGACACGGCTGAAGTCCCGGGGATGGGCCGGGCCGGCGATCCTGATCACAGCCTTTCCTACCCCAGCGCTCAAGGACCGGGCCATGGCAGCGGGCTTCAGCGTGGTGCTTGAAAAACCGTTTCGAGAGCATGTGCTTGCCGACACAGTCATCAGATTGACCGGTCAAACCGGGACGTACGTATGATCGCGTGCGCTCGTCCCGCCGCCGTTCAGCATGCCTTCTTGATCGGCATCGGGCCCGATGCTGCGTTCGATGTCGCGCGTCAGATCCGTTCCGACCTGATCACATGGCAAGCCAACTATCCCAGCTTTAGCGCGCTGGATCAGGCACCCGCCTTCAGCGGGCCTGTCATTCTCCTGGCTGATGTGGACGGCGGATTCGACGCCCTGGACCATGTCCTGGAAGAGCATCAGCTAGGGGCTCCTCACACGCCAATGATCATCCAGATCAGCAAACCTGCCGTCCGCGCCGCCGTCACGGCCATGCAGCGTGGCGCGATTGATGTTCTGGTGAAGCCCTACACGGTCCCGCGACTGGCTTCGGCGCTCAGGGACGCCGTACAGCTCCGCCGAGTGCCGCGCTTTTCATAGCGTTCAATCGAGCGGCCCTGCCAAGCTGAACAGGGTCAGCGTCAATCTGGTTTCCGCCAGACTGGAGAGTTGATACGTAGTGGCGGCCCAATGAGGACGCCTGCATGGTTATGGACATTATCGCTTCTGCGCAAGTCATTCGCAAGCGGCCTCTTTGGGGCTTCGCAATAGCAGTGCTGTTGACGTTTCTGGCCTTTCTGCTGCGGATAATCTTCGGCGCGTCCCTGGATCAGTCTCCCTATCTGGCATTTCTTGCCGCCGTTGGCCTGGCGACGCTGGTGGGAGGCCGCGGAACTGGGATATTCGCGACTGTTCTCGCCGCGCTTCTGGCGCAATGCTTTCATGGGGCGAACCTGTCATGGCCAACCTGGCCAGACAAATGGGTGCCGCTGTTCGTCTTCGCGCTCACCGCGGCTGCGATCATTGCCGTGATCCACGTAATGCAAAGCGCTCATGAAATTCGCCGCCAGAGCGAGACGGCGCTGCAGCGCATGAACGAAGAGCTCGAGCTGCGCGTCATCGAGCGTACGGCTGCGCTTCAGACCGAGATTAGCGAACACACAGCGGCACAGGCTCAGCTGCGGCAGATGCAGAAGATGGAATCGATCGGTCAGCTGACCGGCGGCATCGCGCACGACTTCAACAATATGTTGGCGATCATCATGGGCTCGCTCGATATCGCGCGCAGGCGTCTTAAAGGCGACGAGCACCCGAAGGTCGCCCAATGCCTCGATCACGCGTCCGAGGGAGCGCGCCGGGCGGCCGATCTTACCGCCCGATTGCTCGCCTTTTCCCGCCAGCAAGCGCTCGAGCCGCAGGCGCTCAATCTCAACAAGCTTGTCGGCAACATGTCAGAGATGCTCCGCCGGACATTGGGGGAGCATATCCGCATCGAGACCGTTCTGGCGGGCGGCCTATGGCATGCCTTCGCGGATGCCGGTCAGCTGGAAAACGCGATCGTCAACCTGGCAGTCAATGCCCGCGATGCCATGGAAGGCGGCGGGCGGCTGACGATCGAGACGGCCAACGCCGACCTTGATGACCGCTATGCGCTGCTGCACGACGAAGTCGCCCCCGGTCAGTATGTACTGGTGAGCATTAGCGACACCGGGACGGGCATGCCGGTCGAGGTGATCGAGCGCGCTTTCGAACCCTTCTTCACCACCAAGGAGGTGGGCAAGGGAACCGGTCTCGGGCTCAGCCAGGTGTTCGGCTATATCAAGCAGTCCAGCGGCCATGTGAAAATCTACTCTGAGATCGGTCAGGGCACGACCATCAAGCTTTACCTGCCGCGGCATCTTGGCGCTTCGGTTCAACCGGAAGGGGCAGGGGACCGCGCCCTCCTTCCCTCCGCAGCTGAGGGGCAAAACAATATTCTCGTGGTGGAGGATGACGACGAAGTCAGGCGCATGACCGTCGCGGCTCTTGAAGAGCTTGGCTACAAGATCCTGGAGGCTTCCAGTGCGCGTCAGGCCCTCGACATCGTGAAAGACGGTCATGCTATCGATCTTCTCTTCACCGATATCGTGATGCCGGAAATGAACGGCCGCGAGCTTGCCGACCAGGCGCGCGCGCTCAAGCCCGACCTTCGAGTGCTGTTCACGACCGGCTACACACGCAATGCGGTCGTCCATAACGGCATGCTGGATGCCGGCGTGGTGCTGCTAAGCAAGCCGTTCACGCTTGAGCAACTCGCCCTCAAGGTGCGATCTTTGCTCACGCCGGCGGCGGTCTGAAGATTGGCGCCTTTGATCGTGATCAAATCTGCGAGCCGCCGCGGCCGCTAGTCTGGCGTAACGGCGCGCCCGGGGCCGAAGCTCCCAAGAGACGGCGGCCCAGGAGGATGAATGGCGACGAGCGCGAGCGACGTAAGAGAAACACCGTTCGACATGGTGGGCGGCGTGACGGTCGTGCGGCAGGTTGTCGAGCTCTTCTATGATCTCATGGATAGCGAGCCGGCCTATGCGGCGCTCCGCTCGCTGCATGCCCCCGACCTGGCGCCGATGCGTGAGTCCCTGGCCGGATTCCTCAATGCCTGGCTTGGTGGACCGCGCGACTGGTTTAACGAGCATCCGGGGGTGTGCGTGATGTCGGCGCACGGCAAGATCAGTGTCAACCGGGAGACCGCCGATCAGTGGATCGACGCCATGGGCCGGGCGATCGCCGATAGTCCGATTGACCCGCAACTGGGCGCGCGAATGATCGAAGCCCTGTCAGGCATGGCGAGCGGGATGGTCCGCTCGCCAAGCTAGCCAGGGCTCCGGAGGCGATTGCATTGGCCTGGCTGATCTCGCCAATCCATTTCTTGCCGTCCGGCAGGCGAACGGCGCTTCGCGCCGCGGCGATGCCTGCTTCGGAAAGATCCTAGCGCCGATCGAGGGCGTCAGCGATGGACACATAGTTGACCACTACGGTGAAGAGGGCAAACGCGCCCAGCACGAGATACAGGAAATTGTCGCCGAAAAATCCGAGCATGAATGGCCTCCTTGTCGGAAGGCATCATCGGCCTGATCGGGCACGCGATGGTTTGATCGAAATCAAAAACTGTCCGCCGCGTCGAGAACCGAAGCGGTATGTAGCCCAATTGGTCTCTTTAGCCGTTCGTCCGTGCTCTGGAGGCGTTACGGCGTTGACCTCGTCGTTGCCGCGACCTTCGCCGGGCAAGTGGGCGATATCACATGTTTCGAAAACCCACGCCAGCTATCTCGGCCTGGTGCCCACCCAGGCCGCATAGTGTCAGTGGGGCGAGCGAAGTGACATAATGTAAGCTGTGGCCATATCAGCCTCCTCCTCGGTGAGACGGATCGACATCGCTAATGGTGTATCGTGTCCGTCAAGAAAAAACTCGCGTAGCGTGTCGCGCTTGAACCCCATATCGTTCGCGACCGCCACAAAACTGGGGGCCTGCGGATTGGGCGGCTCCACTCCCGGTCGGAGCGCATGACAGCCGCTACATTGCGCTTCGACGAAAGAAAGCGCGCGCGCATCTGGCGTTTGCGGGGTAGTAGGAAGGGCGGCGACTGAACTTGAGGTAGAAAGTTCCTTCCCGGCGGGTAGGCACGCGTTCAACAGGACCGGGGTCAGTACAATAGCCCATCGGGGAAATGGCATGGCGATCCTTTCTGGGGCGAGGGAACGAAACACTGTACTCATTCTTCGGCCTTATTACCATGATGCCAGCGTAAATGCTGTTAGCAAGGCTCAGGAATGGCGCATGTCGTTCAGGCAGCCGTCACTGTGCCTTCATTGTTCGGTTTAGCCCGGATCGGGTTTACAATGCTGCGCCTTCCTGGTGAACCACGAAGCCGTGTGAGCTTAAACGGCGATCAATGCCGAGCATGCAGAGCAACGCTAAACAGGTCGAAATTGTCGGCGCGTGTCAGGCTCCAGCTCGAACGGCAAAACTCGTTCCCTCCGCCTTCTGTAATCAAGTCTCCTGATGAGAGGAAGGTATGAAGTTGAGCAAGCAAGCGAATCTCGGTCGGACTCACGCGCCGCAGCAGATGATGAGGGCCGATCTCGTTTGGCTGCGGGGGACCTGCGGCGGCGATCATCTCGAAGAGGGCATGCCGCGCATTTCGATGGAAGTTGAAGACTCGATCGGCCTTGTCTGGAACCACGAGTGCCCTTTGGCGCAGCGGGTCCTGTGTCGCCACGCCTACCAGGCAGCGATTGGTGTTGCAGGTCAGCGATTGGATCAAGCCGATGGCAAACATGAAGCCTCTGCCAGCATTGACCCAGTCGGCTCCAATTGCGTGAGCGGCGGCTATGTCGAACGCGCTCACGATCTTGCCTGCAGCACCGACTTTGATCCGGTCCCGTATGCCTACACCGACCAAGGTGTTGTGCACGAAGGGAAGCCCCCTCTCGCATCGGCGCACCCAAATAATCAGTTGTCGGAAGCCATCATCGGCCGGGTGGGACAAGAAATGGCTTGATCGAAATCAAAAATCGTCCGACGCGCAGAGAAGCGCAGCGGTATGCAGCGCGATCATCCGCTCCTCGTCGGTGGGGATGACGTAGATCGCGACCGCGCTTTCGGACGTGCTTATGCGCATATCATTCCGCGCGTTCGCCGCCGCGTCGATCTTGAGGCCGAGCCACTCCAGTCGCTGACAGATGCGCCGGCGGACATCGGCATGATTTTCGCCGATCCCTGCTGTGAACACGATGCCGTCGACGCCGCCTGCAGATGCAGCCATCGCGCCAAATTCACGGGCGGCACGCCAGGCGAACAAGTCAATCGCCTCCTCGGCTTCGATTGTATTTGCGGCTGACAGGACACGCATGTCGCTGGAGAGGGCCGACACGCCGAGCAAGCCGGATTCGCGATAGAGCAGTTGTTCCACCTCGGCCGCATTCAGGGCGAGCTCGGTCTGGAGATGCAGCACCACGCCCGGGTCAAGCGAACCGCAGCGCGTTCCCATCATCAATCCGTCAAGCGCCGTGAAACCCATCGTCGTATCGATGCTTCGTCCCGCGCGCATGGCGCAGAGGCTCGCACCATTGCCGAGATGACCGGCAATCACCCGCCCGGCCGCAACATCCGGATCGACTTCCGCCAGGCGCCGCGCAACATAGTCATAGGACAGCCCGTGAAAGCCGTAGCGGCGGATGCCCCGATCATGAAAGGACCGCGGCAGGGGCAGGCGCGATGCGACTGCGGGCTTGTCATAGTGGAAGGCGGTGTCGAAGCACGCTACCTGGGGTACATCAGGAATGATCTGAAGGATGGCCGCGACGGCTGCGAGATTGTGGGGCTGGTGCAGCGGCGCCAGCGGGCAAAGCGCTCGAAGGTCCTCAAGCAAAGCAGTATCAATGCGCTGCGGCCGGGAATAGCGGATGCCACCATGCACGATCCGGTGTCCAACCGCGACCAGTTCAAGCCCGGCAAGATGCGCCATCAGCCAGGCGATCAGATCCTTCAGGAGCGCGGCGTGGGTCAGTGCTCCGCCTCCGGGCCAATGTCTCTCCTCGATAATGGCCCCGTTCGCCGATCGCACCGCCATCTCCGGTTCGATCCCGATTTTCTCGATCTTTCCCGCGATGGCCAATACGGGATTTGTCGACGTCTCGAGTGTGAAAAGCGCGAACTTGATGCTCGATGAGCCGGCATTGAGGCTGGCGATCGCCCTCATGCGACTTCTCGCCCAAGGCCAGGCGCGGCCTTGGGCGCGGCGCGCGCGAGCAGGACGGCAATCGCGCAGGACGCCAGCCGGGTTCTGCCCGTATCGGCGCGGCTGGTGAGGATGATCGGAACCCTAGCGCCGAGCACCACACCGGCGGCGTCGGCCCCACCCAGGAAAGTCAGCTGCTTGGCCAGCATGTTTCCGGCTTCAAGATTGGGGACGACCAGTATCTCAGCCTTGCCTGCGACCGGCGAAACGATCCCCTTCTCGCGCGCGGCCGCTTCGCTGATGGCATTGTCGAGCGCAAGCGGTCCGTCGAGGATGCCACCGACAATCTGTCCGCGATCGGCCATCTTGCACAAGGCAGCTGCATCGAGCGTGGAGGGCAGGTCGGGATTGACGGTTTCGACCGCCGACAGAATGGCGACCTTCGGGACCTCGATGCCGATCACATGGGCAAGATCGATGGCGTTGCGGATGATGTCGGCCTTGTCTTGGAGCGAAGGCAGGATATTGACGGCCGCATCGGTGATGATGAGGGGGGATGAGCGACCCGCAACGTCCATGACATAGGCGTGGCTGATGCGTCGTTCTGTCCTGAGGCCAGTGGTGGCCGAGATGACGGCGGCCATGAGTTCGTCGGTATGCAGCGACCCCTTCATCAAAAGCTTGGCCTCACCGGCGTGGACCAGCGCGACCGCCTTGGCCGCCGCGTCATGGCTATGGTCGGCCGTAACAAGCCGGAAAGCGGAGATGTCGCAGCCGGCCTCCGCAGCCGCCGCACGAAGCTTCTTTCCCGGACCCACGAGGATCGGATCGATCAATCCGGCTTTCGCCGCCTCGATAGCTGCGGCGATGGCATGCGCGCTCGAGGGATGGGCAATGGCCGTCGGCAGCGGCGTCTGGCCCTGCGTCCTCTCGATGAGTTGCCGGTATCGATCGTGGGTCGATATGCTGACGTCGGGTAATGCCGATCGTACATAGCGCAGCTTGGTTTTCGGCGCTTCGACCTCCGCCCGACCGAGCACGACGTCCTCGCCATTCTGGTTCTGGCATCGGCATTCGAAGACGATTACGCCGTGCTCGGGATGCTTTTCGACAACCCTTACCGAGGCGGTGATCGTGTCTCCCAGCCGCACCGGGAGCACAAATTGGAGCGACTGGCTGCGATAAGTCGCGCCTGCCCCCGGCAACTGCGTCCCGAGCACGGCCGCGATCAGTCCCCCGCCCCACATCCCATTGGCGACCGCATCAGGGCCATCCGGATCGGCATCGCCCGTTGCGAGCCCAAAGAGCTGCATATCGCTTAGCGACAGGGTCCGGACGAGGCTTGCCTGATCGCCGATCTTGATCTCGTCGAAGGTTCGGTTTTCGATAAAGTCGTTGCCCATCATGCCTCGCTGCTCCGGCGGCGGTCGCTTGCTCGCTTCGCCCACCCTGTCGTTTCCGACTCTTCTACACAGCTTGCACGGCGATGCCTCCCATTGAGGCGGAAGATGGTGCAACTTGCACTCGGGTCATCCCTTTTCCGTTCCGCCTCGACCTTAAGCTCAGGCATCACATGGCGGAACTTGCCCTTCTGCGGTACATTACGGATCGGCGTTCCTGCACAAAGCTGGCAGACTCCAAGTTTGGGTTAATGTCCGCACGGTAGCGTAGGCCTGAGCGGCGACCGGAAGCGCTAGCAGAATTGGAGTGTGTACAATGTCCGAAAGCCAAGGGTTGGTGTCGCTGGTGACACGCTCGGGTGTGAGTCTTTCCGTCCGGCCCGTTCGCGCGGACGACGGTCCGCTGCTCAAGGCCTTTTATGCGCGAGTGACAACGGATGATCTGCGCTTCCGCTTCCTGTCAGGCGTCAACCAGGTCTCCGACGACCAGATCGCGCTCATGACCAATGTCGATCACAAGCAGACCGAGGATTTCCTGGCCTTTGCCGGCGACGAACTGGCAGCGGCTGCCATGGTGGCGAAGGATCCTTCGGGTGAGCGTGCGGAGGTGGCGATCTCGGTGAGAGCCGACTTCAAGCAGAAGGGTATTGGCTGGACCCTGCTCGACCATGCGGCGGAATATGCCAAGGCGAGTGGCGCCAAGACGCTCGAGGCGGTGGAGAGCCGGCAAAACCAGCCGGCGATCAGCGTTGAAAGAGACTTCGGCTTCTCCATCAAGCCCTATGATGGGGATTCGACGCTGGTGATCGTCACCAAGCAACTCAACTAGGCAAAAAAGCTCTTGAGCGAAGTGGGTCAACTGCCAAGAGTGAGCATGGAGGCGATGGAGCTGGGCGCCATCGGCGCCCCGTTGGAGCCTGTTACGCGCGCTGTTCCGCGCCCGGGAACTCGCGAGCTGCTGATCAGGGTAACGGCCTGCGGCGTCTGCCGGACCGATCTGCACATCGTTGACGGCGAAGTCAGGGCACATCTGCCGATCATCCCCGGTCACGAAATCGTTGGAGTGGTCGAACAGGTCGGAGCTGATGTTCACACGTTCCGACCTGGCGATCGCGTGGGCGTCCCCTGGCTGGGGCATAGCTGCGGCATTTGCGACTATTGCCGAGCTGGCCAGGAGAATCTGTGTGATACGCCTGTTTTCACCGGCTGCACGCGTGACGGTGGCTATGCAACCCATGCCGTGGCAGATGCCGAATACTGCTTTTCGATTCCCGACTGCTTTTCCGATGGCGAGGCGGCCCCATTGCTCTGTGCTGGTCTCATCGGCTGGCGGGCGCTGCGGGCGGCCGGGGAGGGCAAGCGCATCGGCCTCTACGGCTTTGGGGCGGCGGCCCACATCATCGCACAGATCGCTGTTTGGCAGGGGAGGGACGTCTTTGCGTTCACCAGGCCCAAAGATCGTCATGGGCAGGACTTTGCCCGTTCGCTGGGGTGCATCTGGGCAGGCGCTTCCGACGACCTACCGCCTGTGAGGCTTGACGCGGCTATCGTTTTCGCTCCGGTCGGGGCGCTGGTGCCGCAGGCATTGCAGGCGATCCGCAAGGGCGGCAGCGTCATCTGCGCGGGCATCCACATGAGCGACATACCGCAGTTTCCCTATCAGGACCTCTGGGGCGAACGCTCGATACGATCGATCGCCAACCTGACCAGGGAGGATGGCGAAAGCTTCTTCGCCAACGCGCAGCAGGCGCAAGTCAAGACTAGGACGACGAGCTTTCCCTTGCGGCAGGCCAACGCTGCTCTTGCAGCGCTGCGCGCGGGGGCGCTGGACGGTGCAGCCGTGCTGATTCCGCAGCCCTGATGGCCATCACTGCTTGTCCGGCATAGAAGCTGCAGCGGTTACATCGCGGCTGCGGTCGGCGGCTAGATTGCCCGTTGACCAAGCTTTCGAATATGAGCGAGCCACCGCTCTCGCGGACCGGCATTCTCGACGGCGCCGATGATCGAATGGCGAACCGGGCTGACGCCAGTGAAGGCCAGTATGTTCCGCTCGAGGCTCTTGAGGCTGTGGGCGCGATAGACAAGCCGATAGAAGAGCCCTGGCATACCCATCGTGACGATCACCCGGGCTGATCGGCCGCGTAGCAGCTTTTCAGGAAGCCCATGGTCTTTGTACCGGAACGCGAAGCTGGGTCTCGCCACCTGTTCCAGAAAGGCCTTGAGCAGGGCAGGCATGTCACCCAGCCATAGCGGATAGAGAATCACCAGATGTTCGGCCCATCGGATGGCGGCCTGCGCGCGCTTGATATCGGCAGGCACGGGGCCGTCCTGCCACTGCGCCTGCGAGCGCAGCACAGGAAAATCGAGCTCAGCGACTGTGATCCGCTGCACCTCATGGCCGGCCGCGCTCGCGCTCTGCTCATAGACTTGCGCCAGAGCATGGACGAAGCGTTCCGCACCAGGATCTGGATGGCCGTCGAGGATGGTGATGCGCGTCATAACTTTGACCTGCCTCTTCTCCCGCGCGCTTGCGATCCGTAAATATCCTCAACGGTTCGCTGGCATTGTGGCAGTTCGCTTTTCGCCCAAACGCTCTTTTTCCGCGTCTGAGGGGTCAGCAGCCATTGGGTCAGCTGAAGCCCGACCTTAGGTCGTAACATTACGGAGTGAATGCCGAGTGGGCTTCGCGCATGGTCCGGCGCTCTGGATGGAAGCACGTTGACGTCGTGCTTGTCCGAGGCGGTATTGCACCACGCGGAACGCCCTCAAGACCGACGGAGAACAGCATGAAAGCGCTAGTGTATCACGGCCCCGGTCAAAAGAGCCTCGACGAACGGCCGATGCCGGCGGTTCAGGCGCCCGGCGACGCCATCGTGCGTATCACGAATACGACAATCTGCGGCACCGACCTTCACATCCTCAAGGGCGATGTTCCGACCTGCGAACCCGGACGGGTGCTCGGTCATGAAGGCGTCGGGATCGTCGAATTCGTCGGTGACGCGGTTTCCCGCTTCAGGCCGGGTGATCATGTCCTCATTTCCTGCATCACGTCCTGCGCCCGGTGCGACTATTGCAGGCGCGGCATGTATTCGCACTGCGCTGATGGCGGCTGGATCCTTGGAAACGTGATCGACGGCACGCAGGCCGAGTTCGTCCGCATTCCGTACGCCGACAGCAGTCTGCATGCGATTCCCGCCGGCGCGGATGAGGAAGCACTCGTGATGCTCAGCGACATCCTTCCGACCGGCTTTGAATGTGGCGTGCTCAACGGGAAGATCGCGCCGGGCAGCACGGTTGCGATCGTCGGTGCCGGGCCGATCGGCCTGGCCACGCTTCTTACTGCCCAGTTCTATTCGCCCTCGCGCATCATCATGATCGATCTGGACGACAATCGGCTTGCTGTGGCGCGCAAGTTTGGTGCAACCGACACGCTCAACAGCGCACAAGATGATGTCGCCGACAAGGTGATGAGCCTCACCGAAGGTCGGGGCGTCGACGCCGCGATCGAAGCAGTCGGCATCGCCGCGACGTTCGAGCTGTGCGCGCAGATCGTCGCCCCCGGCGGCGTCGTGGCCAATGTCGGTGTGCACGGCGCCAAGGCGGACCTGCATCTCGAGCAGCTCTGGTCACGCAATATCACCATCACCACGCGCCTGGTCGATACAGTCAGCACGCCGATGCTGCTCAAGACGGTTGCGGCTGAGCGCCTGCGGCCCGAGCAACTGGTGACTCACAGGTTTGACCTCGCTCATATCCTCGAGGCCTATGACACATTCTCGCGAGCTGCCGAGACGCAGGCTCTCAAGGTGATCATCAGACCATGACGGCCCGCCATTGCCTGCGCACGGGGTCGTCCGCGAGGATGTCACGGCGCGCTTAAGCTGGCTCCACAAGACTGGACACGAAACCACGGGAAGGACGACGAGATGGCGCTCACAGACCTATTGGCTGTCGTTGACACAGGCGATTCTGATAGCAATTTCATCAGTAACGCGCTGCGCTTCGCCGAGCTTCACGATGCGCAGCTCACTTTCCTGATCATTTCGGTGATCCCGTCGGGCGACTATGCGGGCGTCTATGGGCCGCCGTACATCATTCTTTCCGATTTCACCGAAGCAGTCGCCACCAAGCAAGAGAGGCTTGGTGAGTTGACGCGCCGCGCAAAGGTCGAGGTCCGTACGATATCCGAATTGCCCGAGACGATCTTCGCGACCGCCAGCGTCCAGGCGCGCTATGCCGATCTGGTGCTGTTCGGACCGGACGCCAGCTTTGGCTATCCGCCCGTTCGTCGCGAGGTCCTCGAAACCATCCTTTTCGCGTCGGGCCGGCCAGTCCTGGTCCTGCCGGATAATTATACGCCGAGAGCAATTGCGCATTTTGCGGTCGGTTGGAATGCGACGCGTGAGGCTACGCTTGCGCTGCGCGACGCCATGAAGATCGCGACACCGGGTGCAAAGGCGGATGTGCTCGTGCTCGAGGGCCGCCCGAGCAGCAAGGGACATGGCTCGGAACCTGGTGCCGACATAGGCCATCATCTCGCACGGCACGGCTTCCTGTCCACGGTTTACCCGCTCGGGCGGGGCGAGGCGCCCGACGGCGAGGCTCTGGTCCAGGCCGCCCGGCGACATGGTGCTCAACTGCTGGCGCTGGGGGCCTATGGCCATTCGCGTTTTCGTGAAATGCTCTTGGGCGGGGTCACTCGCGAGCTGCTCGGGGGCGGGCCCATCCCGATCCTATTTTCGCATTAGGCTGCCTGTCCGTTTGCCTTTCTTGCGCTGTCAGCGGCCGCCACGCGGCTCAGGCTCTTTACGTATGAACACGTAGCGCCTCTGACGAGCGCGCCGCATACACTTCTCCAACTTGGTGAGGGGGAAGTGATGGAAATCGGTGAGCGGCCTGAACAAGGAGCCAACCCGCCAGTCGTGGTCGAAGACGACCGGCACGAAGCGCAACGTCTGATCGCGGAATATGGTCGTCAGGCACCCCAATATCTCGTCGATCGGATGCAGAGTGCGCTGCGCGCTGCCGACGATGCCGGGGCACGGCGCTTTGATCGAATTTTGAAGCTGATCCAGCTTGGGGAATCGTCGCTGCAACAGTGAGTTGCACTGGCCGGCTAGCCTTGTCGACTGCGATGGGCGTGAAGGAGCCCATCCGTATAGTTCCTGATATTCTTCATAAGCGCACGAGACCACCAATAGATGAAAGCGAGACATGAGTGGAGCGTGCGATGAAAAACATCCTGTTGCTGGTGCACGACGATGAAGGCCAGGAGGCCCGGCTTCAGGCGGCGCTCGACCTGACGCGAGCGGTTGACGGTCATCTCGCCTGCCTGGACATCGCGGCCATCCCGGCAATAGTCGGAGATCCCTATATGGCGGACGCCAGTGCGATCCTCCTGCAGGACGAGCGCGCGCGCGAGGATGACCACAGCGCCAACATCGAGGCTCGGCTGCGCCATGAAGATGTGTCCTGGGATCTGTGCGCGGCAACCGGCGACTTTGCGCCGGCGGTGGAGGAAGCTTCCGACCTGGCCGATGTCATCGTCGTGAATTGCGCTCTCCCGAACAGCGCGCGCCGCGATCTGCGCGAACTGGCGGCTGAGTTGATCATGCGGTCCGGCAAGCCGATCCTGGCCGTTCCAGAAGAATGCCGATCGCTCAAGGTGACGGGCAAGGCAGTGGTGGCATGGAACGGTTCGGCCGCCAGTACCGCAGCACTCCAGGCCGCCATCCCCCTGCTGCAGCGCGCCGAATGCGTCATCCTCATCGAGATTGAGGACGGCCATGCCGAAATCTCGGCGCGAGACGCGGCGGCTTACCTGTCGCGCCATGACATCCATCCGCTTATTCGCTTTGAAAGGCCGCGCGGCCGGTCAGTGGCCGACATTCTTTTGGCGGAGGTCCGCGAGCGCCGGAGCGATTACCTCGTCATGGGCGGGTACGGGCGGTCGCGGCTGGCAGAAGCGCTGTTCGGAGGGACAACCCGCGCCCTGCTCAAGGAAAGTCCGGTGCCGCTATTCCTCGCGCACGGATAGCCGGGGGAGGAGATAAGCTGAGCATTCGTGAGACTCGAGACCACGCGTCGAAACGATCAAGCATGACACTTTACCCTCGGGCAAAGTGTCATAGATGACAAAGTCGCATCCTTCCGGCGATCGGGGATTCACTTTTCGTTCTACCTGTGCATGATTCTCGACATGTATCGGGCTCCACTTCATTCCCACACCGCGGCCCGACTGGATATGCCGGGGCTCCTGGAAGTCCTGGCGCATAGCTCCTCGCGGCCGCGCTATGCGTTCATGGTACTCAACCTGATCGCGCAGATCGCCGGGCCTACCGGACGCGCGGGGCCGATGGTTGTCCAGAACGGTACGGCAACATCAATCCGCGATTGGCTGTGCGACGCCCTCATGCCCATGGGTCATCGCGAGCCGCGCCGGGCCCTGCTTGCCGCGCGGGTTCGCGAGGAGCAGGCCGCTGCTCACGGCCTTCCCACTGACGCGCACGCAGCAGAGCAGGCGATCGACAGTGAGGTTCGAGCGCGCCTGCGCGCTTCCGGTAAAACGAATGTGAGCAGGGCCGTCTCCGATCTCGTGCGCGCCGGGCTGATCGTCCGGCATTATCAGGGCTATTGCGTGAATCACCACAACAGGGGCGCGCAACGCCAGGCGGTCTACACGCTGACGCCTGCCGCCTGGAGCCTGCTTCGAGGCGGTGGTTCGGTGACGCTGAAAAGCGGCGAACCGCCATCGCAGGGGGTCTTGTCCTTGGACTGACGCTCTTGCATCGCGCCACGACCTGCTGGGCTACAGGACCAGCCATTGCACCATTCCGAGATAGAGAAGGATACTCGCCAGATCCTGGACGATCGTCGCGAGCGGACCGGCTCCGAATGCCGGATCGAAGCCGCAGCGATCCAGCAGCCAGGGCAGAACGACCCCGAAGATGCTGGCAAAGGCGCTCGCGGCAAAAAGTGCGAACGCGACAGCCAGCGCAAGCGAAATCGAGCCGAATGCCAGGTTGACGCCGACAAAGGCGATCGTTCCGAGCAAAGCACCGATGAGCAATCCCGTGCCGGCCTCGCGAACGACGACATGCCCAAGGTTACGATGCTCGAGGGAAAGCCCGCGAACGGCAATCGCTTCGCTCTGGGTGCCAACGGCGTCCGCCATGTAGACGATAGCCGGAATGAAGAAGGCGATCGTGACATTGACCGCCAAGGCGGCCTCGAAGCTTGCCATGATCGAGGTCGCAAGGGCGCTGCCGATCGCGCCCACGATCAGCCATGGTGCGCGTTTGCGGAGCCGCTGGAACGGGCTGTCGAAGAGGAATGCCTGCCGCGCGCCGCGCGTTTCTCGCTGCAGCCCGGCAAATCGGTGCAGATCTTCCGCATGCTCATGCCACAGGATGTTCATCAACGCAGAGGCGCGCAGGCATCCCACGAATATCCCGCCATCATCGATCACCGGAAGGGCGGGAACATCATGCCGGTGGGCCGTGAGTGCTGCCCGCTCGGGCGCACAGGCCAGCTTTATCACCGGCCAGGCGCCCCGCAGCGCCGACATCAGCGTCGACGAGTCCGCCATCAACAGCGCGCGCATGTCGACGACGCCCTCGAACCGACCGTCCTTGTCGGTGAGCACGACAAGATCGACGAGATCCCAATGCTTGCCGATGATCGCCTGGCGGCTGTGGCCAGCGGTAGCATCGATCTGCGCCGTGGGCACCTGTTGGACGAGCTGACTGCCAAGGCCTTGCGGATCAACCTTATGATCCGCGCTCGTGCGAGTTTCCGTGCGTGGCGAATTCAGCCGGCTATCGAAATTGGTCATCATCGGCTGATCCATCTCACTGGTTTGACGCGCAGCTGACGGCTTCGCGGCGGCGGTTGAAAACGCTCCGCGCATGCTGCGCCAATTGCAGAATAGAAACCTCAAATTTGTTGCAACGGATAGCCTTTGGCAATGAGTCGCTAACCATTTCCCGGCACAGCCGCGGCGTGTCAAAGTCAGCCTCGAACAGTATTTTCGATCCACATCTCGGCCGATCCCATCTCGCTGGCCTGGCCTATTTCCTGCTGGCGACCGCCACGATCACGCTCACCGCCACCGGGAGCGGCATCGCCACTTTCTGGCCGGCGAACGCGGCGCTCGTGGCATTGCTGCTCACCGAGCAAAAGCCGCGCTGGGGAATGGTTCTAACCATTGGCATGCTCGCCAATATCGCTGCCAACCTCATGACGCGCGGCCTGCTGGTCGGCGGCGTCCTCTATGGCGCGACCAATCTCGTCGAGGTCGTGATCGCTACCCACGCGCTGCGGTCCAGGCTTGGCTCAGCCGATCCGACCCGCGAGCCGCGCGCGCTCGGCACGTTCATCCTCTGGGCTGGGCTGATCGCGCCTGGACTGAGCGCGATCGGCGGCGGCCTGACCTCCGCTGTCGTGTTCGACAAGCCTTTCCTTGATTCGGCGATCACCTGGTATCTGAGCGACGCACTCGGTCTGCTGATCTTCACGCCCGTGCTGGCGGCCTTGTTCAACGGCGATTATCGCCGCTGCTTCGCCGAAAAGTCCCGGTGGGAACGCTGCGAGGCGCTGGGCCTGCAGCTGGTCGTGACAGCGATGGCATCCCTTGTCTTCTTCGCCACGTTCAAGCCGTTTCTCTTCACGCTTTTCCCTGCGGTAATGCTCGTCAGCTTCAGGACCGGCCGCCTTGGCACGCAGGCATCCGTGCTCCTGATCGCCATTATCGGCGCGATTGCCACCCTGTCGTCCCATGGGCCGATCGTGACCCTTGCCGACACGCAGGAACAGCAGCCGCTCTACTTCCAGTTTTTCCTCGCCATTTTGTTCTTCACCTGCCTGCCGGTCACCGCCGGGCTCAGCGCTCGCAATTCGCTCGCGAAGCGATTATTCGACGAACAGCGGGCGCTGGTGAAGGAAAAGCAGGTGCTGGCGTTCCGCGCGGCCACGGACCCGCTGACGGATATCTTCAACCGCGCCGGCTTCATGGCGGCAGCCCAGCGCGCCCTGGTCGATCCGAAGAGCCTGCCGCTCTGGCTGATTGCCGTGGATGTCGACCATTTCAAACAGATCAATGACAAACATGGCCATCAGGCGGGCGATGAAGCGCTGATCTGGATCGCGTCGGTGCTGAGATCCGCCCTGCGCCAAGACGATGTGCTGGGCCGCCTCGGCGGGGACGAGTTTCTGGCGCTGCTGCCTGCCCGATCGGAGGCAGAGGTGCGGTCCATCTGCGAGCGCCTTGTCGACAGCGTCAGCGCTTCGCCGAAGCTTGTGGAGGGGCGTTTGGTCAGCCTGTCGATCAGTTGCGGTGGCGCGCGACTGGTCGGCGACATGTCGATCAAGGCGCTGATGCACGCTGCCGATGATGCGCTTTACAAGGCCAAGGCGGCGGGACGAAACCGCTCGCTGCTCGCCGCCTGAAGCCAAGGATCGCGCCAGGATTTCGCCGGCGGAAGAACATCACTTGTTCCAGTCCGCCTCCATCGTCAGGATGGCCTTAGAGCGATTCAGATCGGAACCATGACATGGTCGATAGTTCATCCAAGGCCCAAAAAATTTTCCGGCATCTTCTAGTGCTCGCCAACCCCTCGGCCAACAGCTTCGACCACTCGATTGCTGCGGAATATGCAGGCGTGGTCAAGGACAATGGGCAACACATAGTCATTCGCGATCTGTACGCGACAGGGTTCGATCCGGTGCTCAAGGCAACGGAGCGCCCGGCCGGCGCTGAGTGGACGCCCGCCCCCGACGTGGTTGAGGAAATCGAGCTGCTCAGAACGGCCGACCTTCTGGTCTTCGTCTATCCGATCTGGTTCGGTCTGCCCCCTGCCATGCTCAAGGGCTATGTCGAGCGCGTGGTCGGTGCCGGCTACACCGTGAACGACCTTCAGGGCGCGGTCGGGCAGCCCGTGGTTCAGGGCAAGCCGCTCATTTCCTTCAGCACTTCGGGCGCTTCCTATGAGTGGCTCAACAGCCAGGACCAGGTACAGGCGCTCAAGACCATTTTCGATGTCTATCTGTGGCGCGGGCTGGCCATGAGCCGCGCGGAGCATTACCGGATCGATTCGGTGGGCCCAGCGATGGATCCCGCTTATGCAGCCGAGCAACTGGCCCATGTGAGAGAAGCAGCGCAAAATTGCTGCGCGCGGCTGGCGAGTGGCCAATATCGCAGCGAAGCAGAGGCGGAAGCCGCGCGGCGCGCGAGAAAATCGCCCGGCTGACGATTTCTGAATACATTTCCCCTGCCGGTGGGCGGACAGACATATCTTCATGCTGGTCTGAAGCCGATCTTGAGTCAAAACGGGGAGGGATGCCGCCCTTGAGCTGATTTGAGTTGGATATAGCTCTCGGATAGCAAGAGATATTAGCAGCGGACGCTCACCTCGGCGATGGCGACCATCGGCCAGCTCCGCACTTGGCAGCCGCGCCGGACGACTGTGCGAGCTGATGCAGCGGGCGCTCGCGCTTGTCGCGCCCGCTGCATCCGGCATTCCCAGGCTGCGCGAGCTTCTTGCGGTGTGCGATCGGCCGGATCGCTTTACGGAGCAGTGTGCTTGATCTTGTCATGGTGGCAAACCCACATGATCGATCGAAAGGCCCTAGGCAATGAACGATCCTCACTCCCATTCTCATCAGGCGCACGCGGCTATTATAGATCCGGTGTGCGGAATGATGATCGACCCCGCCAAACCAGCCCATCATGTCGAGCACGATGGTCATAAGTATCATTTTTGCAGCGCTGGCTGCCGGACCAAGTTCATCGCTGATCCTGAGGCATATCTCGGCGGCAAGCCCACGGTCGAGCATGAAGCTACGTCCGGTGCCATCTGGACATGTCCCATGCACTCGCAGGTTCGCCAGGAAGGCCCCGGCACATGTCCGCTCTGCGGCATGGCGCTTGAACCGGAGAAACCCTCGCTAGACGAGGCGCCGAATGCGGAGCTGGTCGATTTCACGCGCCGGCTGTGGATGGCGGCAGTGCTCGCGATTCCCCTGCTTGTCGTCTCGATGTTCGCTGAGATGTTGGGGCTCCATCTCGTCAGCCCGGCCGCCTCGCCTTGGGTTCAGCTCGTGCTCACGGCGCCGATCGTTCTGTGGGCTGGCCGGCCGTTCTTCGAGCGTGGCTGGACGTCGCTCCGAACGCGCCACCTAAACATGTTCACGCTGATTGCGACAGGCGTCGGCGCCGCCTTCCTCTACAGCCTAGTCGCGACAGTCGCCCCCGGCATTTTCCCGCCGACATTCCGCGGCCATGGCGGAACCGTGCCCGTCTATTACGAAGCCGCAGGTGTCGTGGTTGCGCTGGTGCTGCTCGGGCAGGTGCTGGAGCTGCGCGCAAGAGCCTCGACAGGGCGGGCAATACGCGCGCTTATGGACCTGACACCGAAAAGCGCGCGCCGGCTGCGTGCTGACGAGTCCGAGGAGGAGATCGCCCTTGCTTATGTCGCCCGCGGCGATCGGCTGCGCGTCCGGCCCGGGGAAGCCATTCCGGTCGACGGCGTCGTGGTGGAGGGGCGTTCGTCAGTCGATGAGTCCATGCTCACCGGCGAGCCGGCCCCGGTTCTCAAGGAAACCGATGATCCGGTCACCGGCGGAACCGTCAATGGCACCGGCAGCCTGATTATCGAGGCTCGTGCGGTGGGCGCCGACACGATGCTGGCGCGGATCGTTCGCATGGTCGCCGACGCACAGCGCAGCCGGGCACCGATCCAGGCGGTGGCGGATCGGGTGTCTGGCTGGTTCGTGCCGCTGGTCGTGTTGATTGCGGTCGCGACTTTCATCATCTGGTCACTGATCGGGCCCGAGCCGCGCATGGGCCACGCGCTGCTCAACGCCATCGCGGTGCTGGTGATCGCCTGCCCGTGCGCGCTTGGCCTTGCCACGCCGATGTCGATCATGGTCGGCACTGGACGTGGCGCCCGCGCAGGCGTGCTGGTCAAAAACGCCGAAGCGCTCCAGGCGCTGGAGAAGGTCGATACGCTGGTGATCGATAAGACCGGAACCTTGACCGAAGGCAAGCCCATGCTGCTCGATATCGAAACCGCGGGGTTGATTGGCGAAGATGAGTTGCTGGCGCTTGCCGCCACGGTCGAGGCCCAATCTGAACACCCGCTCGCTCATGCAATTGTGACAGCTGCGCGCGAGAAGGACCTGGCGCTCGGGCAAGTTCATGATTTCAGTTCGCAGACCGGCATGGGCGTCAGCGCGAGGATCAGCGGCCGTGACGTCGTAATCGGCAACGCCGCGCAGATGCGTCGAATTGGCGCCAATCCCGCTCCACTGAACAAAGCCGCCGACACGCACCGCCGCCAGGGCGCCGGCGTCATGCTGATCGCCGTCAATGGACAACTGGCCGGCCTGCTTGCCGTCGCTGACCCGATTCGCACGGGCGCCCGGGAGGCAATTGCCACGCTTCGGCAAGAGGGCATGCGCGTGGTTATGCTCACCGGCGACAACCAGACCACAGCTGATGCGGTGGCGGTCGCCGTTGGCGGCCTCGACGACGTCCGGGCCGATCTGCGCCCCGAGGACAAGGCGCGCATCGTAGCCGAACTGAAGGGGGGCGGTGCCCGTGTTGCCATGGCGGGTGACGGCATCAATGATGCGCCCGCGCTTGCCGCGGCAGATGTCGGCGTAGCCATGGGAACAGGCACTGACGTGGCAATCGAAAGCGCCGGTTTGACGCTAACCCGAGGCGATCTCTTAGCGATGGTCAGGGCGCGCCGGCTCGCGCGCGCGACGATGCGTAACATCCGCCAGAATCTGTTCTTCTCGTTCGTGTTCAACGGCCTCGGCGTGCCAATCGCAGCGGGCGCGCTTTACCCGATCGCTGGCATCCTGCTCTCGCCGATGCTGGCAGGTGCGGCGATGGCGTTTTCCTCCGTTACGGTCGTGCTGAACGCACTTCGGCTGAACGCGGTCAAGCTATGAACAACGACGCAGCGTTCGACGCGAGCAGCGTTCCCCGCGCATGATCCCCTTTCCAAAATGATTGGCCTTGTGCCCACGCTGCTGCCGCTCTGTTCCCGATGAAATCGCCGCAGCCGAAGATCGTAGTCAAGCAAACGGCTTACAAAGAACGGACTTGGCCAATTTGCCTGTGGCTACATCGTATTAGCGCCGCTAACGACCGAACAGTCGGAGGGGCACACCCGGCCTGTGGTCAGTGCCCGCCGTTCCACATTGCCTGCCTCATCCCACAATCAGCACCGGCACGTCCGTTCGAGCGACAAGGTCCCGCGTGACGCTGCCCAAAACCACTTCGCGAATCCGGGAATGGGAAAAGCCGCCGATGACCAGAATGTCAGCCTCTGTTTCTTGCGTATAGGTGGTCAAGACGTCCGCCTCGATCTTCTCGTCGTTGACGATCCAGTGCCCTTCCGCCTTGAAACCGTGCCGCGCCAGGTGGCGTTTGACCTCGGCATGACTGTCCCGTTCGCGCTGGCACTCATCCAGGGTCGATCCGACCGTCACGACGTCGATCGCCGCGCCTGGCTCCGCGAAGGTCACCAGCGCGTGCAGTGCGCGCGTCGCTTCGGGTGAAGGCTTCCAGCCGAGGATCGCGCGCCTGATCGGCTTGAACGGATGATCGGCAGGAAGAATGAGAAGGGGGGTGCCGCTCGAGCGGACCAGCGTCTCCAGGACCCGACGATGGAGCGCTGGCGTGTTCCAAGTCTCGCGAGCTGCCACGATGATGATGTCGGCTACCTGTCGGCTGCGGTTCACATCTCCGGCCAGCCAGGCGAGATCATCATGGAAGCCATAAACCTGATGCTCGCATTTCGCGTCAGCAAGCGCCGTTTTGACTGCCGCGAGGTTCGCCGCATCGTCGCCCATCAGGATTACATCGGGGATGTAGAGGCCGCCGAATGGGGCGAGTGCCGGTGACGCCATCGGCGCAGGGGTCAGCACCGCGACCTCCAGCACCGCGCCCTTGTCCTCGGCCAGGCCGGCAGCCGCCTTCAGGAAAGGCGCCGCCAGCTCGCCATTGTCTACGACGGCCAATACATCCTTGATCATCTTGCCCGCTCCCTGTCTGCCGTGCGTCCCGGCTTGCTCCTCACCGAATCATTGAGACTGCCATCATGCTGCCAATGCAGCGCGTGGTCGCAGTTCGAGACCTGCATCACCGGCGTCGACGACGAGCTGCGAGCCGTCGGCAATCTCTCCCCGGAGCAGTGCTTCGGCAAGCGGATCCTGAAGATGCTTCTGCACCGCCCGTTTGAGGGGCCGCGCGCCATAAACAGGGTCGTAGCCGACACGGCCGAGATAGGCCCGGGCTGCTTCGGTGAGCTCGAGGCTGATCTTGCGCTCCTTGAGGAGCTTGCCGACGCGGCTGACCTGTATATCGACGATCGGCCTCATATGTTCCTGGCCGAGCCGGTGGAACAGGATGATCTCATCGAGGCGATTAAGGAACTCAGGCCGGAAATGCGCGCGCACGATGTCCATGACCTGTGGCTCGACCGTTTCCACAGGCTCCCCGTCGGCAAGGTGGGCCAGATACTGGCTGCCCAGATTGGATGTCAGGACGATTATCGTGTTGGTGAAGTCGACTGTCCGCCCCTGACCGTCAGTCAGGCGCCCATCATCGAGCACCTGCAGGAGGACATTGAACACGTCGCCATGCGCTTTCTCCACCTCGTCGAACAACACGACTTGATAGGGCCTGCGCCGGACCGCCTCGGTGAGCACACCGCCTTCCTCATAACCGACATAGCCTGGAGGCGCGCCGATCAGCCGCGCGACGGAGTGCTTCTCCATGAATTCCGACATGTCGATCCGGACCATCGCATTGTCGTCGTCGAACAGGAATCCGGCGAGCGCCTTGGTGAGCTCGGTCTTGCCGACACCGGTCGGTCCGAGGAAGAGAAACGATCCGAGCGGTCGGTTTGGATCCTGAAGCCCCGCGCGGCTGCGGCGCACGGCGGTGGATACGGCCTTGACCGCATCGGCCTGACCGATCACGCGATTGCCCAGCACTGATTCCATGTTGAGAAGCTTCTCGCGTTCGCCCTCCAGCATGCGATCGACCGGAATGCCTGTCCAGCGCGAGACGACCGAAGCGATATCCTCCGAAGTGACTTCCTCGCGCAACATGGCTCCGGCGGATGCCGACTGCGCCTCGGCGAGTTGACGTTCGAGATCGGGAATGCGCCCGTAGGCAAGTTCCCCGGCCTTGGCGAGATCGCCCGAACGCTGGGCCTGGTCCAGTTCGAGCCGGGCACCATCAAGCTGTTCCTTGAGCTTGCTTTCGCCAGCGATCTTTTCCTTTTCGGCTTGCCAGCGCGTGGTGAGTTCGGCCGACTGCTGCTCGAAGTTGGCCAGATCCTGCTCGAGCGCCGCGAGCCGGTCCTTGGAGGCCCGATCGTTCTCTTTCCTCAACGCCTCGCGCTCGATCTTGAGCTGGATGATACGGCGATCGAGGGTTTCGATCTCCTCGGGCTTGGACTCCACTTCCATCCGCAGACGCGAAGCTGCCTCATCCATGAGATCAATTGCCTTGTCGGGCAGAAAGCGGTCGCTGATGTAGCGGTTGGAAAGGGTCGCAGCGGAAACCAGGGCGCCGTCAGTGATCCGCACCCCGTGGTGCAGCTCATATTTTTCTTTAAGCCCGCGCAGAATGCTGATCGTGTCCTCGATCGTGGGTTCACCGACGAACACCGGCTGGAACCGCCTTTGCAGCGCCGCATCCTTCTCGACATATTTGCGATATTCGTCGAGCGTGGTCGCGCCGATACAGTGCAGCTCGCCGCGCGCGAGGGCCGGCTTCAGGAGATTGCCCGCGTCCATCGCTCCTTCGGACTTGCCCGCACCGATGAGGGTGTGCATCTCGTCGATGAACAGCACGACCTGGCCTGCCGCGCCTTTCACTTCGTCGAGTACGCCCTTCAGCCGCTCCTCGAACTCGCCTCGATACTTCGCGCCTGCGATCAGCGAGCCCATGTCGAGCGCCATCAGCGTGCGATCCTTCAGAGTGTCAGGGACATCGCCGTTCACAATCCGCAGCGCCAGGCCTTCCGCAATCGCCGTCTTGCCGACACCGGGGTCGCCAATCAGAACAGGATTGTTCTTGGTGCGGCGCGCCAGGATCTGGATAGTCCGGCGAATCTCCTCGTCCCGCCCGATCACAGGATCGAGCTTGCCCTCACGGGCCGCCTCGGTCAGGTCTCGGGCGAACTTCTTGAGTGCGTCATACCGATCTTCGGCCGAAGCCGTATCGGCGGTCTTGCCTTTTCGAAGCTCGTTGATCGCAGCGTTGAGCGCACCCGCCTTCACCCCAGCGGCGGCGAGGGCCTTGCCGGCGGGCGTAGCGCTCGCGATGACCAGCGCGAGAAGAAGCCTTTCGACTGTCACATAGCTGTCGCCAGCCTTCTGCGCGGCCTGTTCGGCGGAATCGAGGACGCGCGCGGCATCATTGTCGAGAGCAGGCGAAGCCTGGGCGCCCGAACCGGATACGGCGGGGACTTTTGCAAGAGCCGCATCGGTTTCCCTAACTGCCGTCTCCGGCGCTCCCCCCGCAGTGCGGATGAGGCCCGCCGCCATGCCTTGCTCATCTTCAAGCAGTGCTTTTAGCAAATGCTCCGGACTGATCCGCTGATGATTCATGCGAATGGCGACGGTCTGCGCCGACTGCAGAAATCCTTTGGCGCGGTCGGTGAATTTCTCGATGTTCATGGCTTCAGGCTCTTCATGACATGTTGCACGATAGGCTCAAGCTGAGGTGCTAGCCGCGATTGATGGCGCGCGCCTTCGGGTTAACTACTTACCACAGCACACGGGAGAACCAACGGTCCGTGCCCACGCTCCTCGCGAGGCATAGTTTCTGAAGCGCATTCGCCGCGCTGTCGGGGCAAGCTGGCGCACAACGGGACGGCCAAACAAGCTTGGCGCCGAATCTGGCGCAACGACGGCCGTTATCGCGCCGCCCGCACGTCCACGCGGGGGGACGCCCGCCGCGAACTCTAGGAGCATTACTTAGCTTTTCGGCGCGCGGTTCTTGTTAGACTGGCAGCGAAAGGAGTCTCCAGATGGCGGATTTCAGGATTTGCTTTTACAATGACCTCCCAGATTCCACTGGCCATGACCACCATGTCTGTCAGCGAACCATTCTGATCCCTAACGCGGTGGACGAGGAACGGGCTATTGTTCAGGCCAAGCGGGAATTCGAGCGGCTCGAGCAGGTGACGCATTGGGACCTTCACGCTCGCACCATCGAATGCGCCCGCCTAGACGGCGTCGGCCGCGTCAGCGCGTAGTTACCGCGGTCGGCTGTACGATTGGACGACAAGGGGCGTCAGTAAGCCTGATCGACGGAAATACCAATACACTCGTTGAATTGTAATCACGCGTAGCGTCGGAGGTAATCATGAAGAGCATTCTTCTGTTGGTGCATGACGATGACGGACAGTCGGCAAGGCTGAACTCGGCGCTTGATCTGGCGCATGTGCTGGGTGCCCATCTGGGCTGCCTCGATGTGACGCCACCGCTGGTCTATGGCGGCAACAATCATGGCGGGTTCGGCGATCCGATCCTTCTTAATGACGAACGCGAAATTGAAGCCAGGAACAAGGCGCGCCTCACCGAACGGCTCAAACATGCAGGTGTTGCGTGGAGCTGGGAAGATGCCATGGGTGACATGGCCGATTGCGTGATCGACAGGGCCATGCTGGCGGATTTGATCGTTCTGAACTGCGCGCTCGAGGATACCGTTATTCCCGACATGCGGACGGTCGCAAGTCGCGTTCTTATGCATGCGCGCGCTCCGATCGTCGCCGTTCCCGAACAGGCAGAAGGCTTCAGCGCATCCGGGCGAGCGCTGATCGCCTGGGATGGGCAAGGTGCAGCTGCGGCAACCATGCGCGCCTGCATTCCCCTGCTGCAGCGGGCTTGCGATGTTCACATTTTCATGGTGCGGAACGGCGCTGGAAAGGTCGATGCTGATGCCGCCGGCGCCTATCTGGCCCGCCACAATATCAGCGCTACCATCAAGATCATCGACGATGATGGTGTCGCCATTGATCACTTGATCGCGGCAGAGTCGCAGCGCTGGAATGCCGATTATGTCATGATGGGGGCGTACAGCCACGGGAGGCTGGCGGAGACCTTCGGTGGCGTGACAAAACGCATGCTCAAGGATAGCGCGCTACCGCTCGTGCTCGGCCACTAGGTCTCCATATGGCCGGGTATCATGAGCGATCATCGCGGCACGTCCATTTCCCGGGGGTTGCGGAGAAAGTCGGCCAGCAATGCGAGTAGGGGGCGCTGACTGGCGAGCATCATGATTGTGGCGTCGGGAATGGTGAACCAACGCGCGCGATCGACTTCAAGAAATGATTGTCTCTTGCCCGATCGCGGCGGCCATTCCATCTCGAAAACGTTGCTTTGGATGGCGTCCAAATCGATCTGCTGCTCGAGCGCGAAAGCCTCGACCAGCTTTCCACCAGCCTGCTGCACTTCTCCGAGCCGAAAAGGTTCGCCCTCCAGTTGTAGGCCAAGTTCTTCCGCGACTTCGCGCCGGGCCGCGTCTAATGCGCGCTCTTCCGGTGCGATCAAACCCTTGGGGATTTGCCAGGCACCGACCTCCTTCTTGCGCCAGAAGGGACCGCCGGGGTGGACAAGCAGAACCTCTGCTTCGGCGCCGTTGATTCTGTAGAAGAGCACTCCAGCGCTTCGCTGCGTCATGATCTAGCTCTGCTGACAAATACCGGCGCATCATAGCATCTGGGCGTTAAGCTGGAGAAGCTTTCCGCAAGCAGACGGGCAGGGAGGAAAAGCGACAAAAAGTGCCGGATCATGATAGCCGATAAAAATGGGATGCACGAACCCTGACCTGCAGGAGCGCGCTGATGCTGGGCCGTAACATCATTGTGGTGGGAGCATCGGCGGGCGGGGTCGATGCGTTGACTCGATTGGTCGCCCAACTGCCCGCCGAGCTTAATGCTGCAATCTTCATCGTCCTTCACATCGGCGCCGGGCCGAGTCGTCTTCCCGAGATACTGGCGCGATCGAGCAAGCTGCCTGTCTGCCAACCGATCGATGGCCAAGAAATCACATCCAAGCGGATATATGTCGCGCCGCCCGACATGCACATGGTGATCGTGGAGGGATGCATTCGACTGGTTCACGGTCCAAAAGAGAATTTTACGCGGCCGGCGATCGACCCATTGTTCCGATCCGCGGCAATCTACTTTGGGACGCAGGTTGTCGGGGTGGTTCTCACCGGCCGGCTCGATGATGGCTCAGCAGGGCTGATCGCCATCAAGGACCAGGGAGGCGTCGCGATTGTACAAAGTCCGGCAGAGGCTTTTGCGACGGAAATGCCAGAGAATGCGATCGCTTCGGCACCCGTCGATCATATCGTCAACATCGCGGACATGGGCGCGCTACTGATCGCCTACGATCCGCCGGAAATGCGGGTGTCGCCGGTTTCGCAACAAATTGAAATCGAGCATAGGGTGGCCGTTATGGACAATTTTCTTTATTCTGAAGAGGAAATTGAAAGATTTGGTTTGCTTTCGCCGCTGACCTGTCCCGATTGTCACGGTTCTTCACCAGCTGCGCGACGAGCGCCTGTTACGGTTCCGCTGCCGCGCCGGACATGCCATGTCCGCCCGCGCGCTGCTCGAACATCGCGCCTCGGAGCGAGAGAACGTCATATGGTCGGCGATTGTTCGGCGTCAGCACCAATGGCACAGATTTGAGGTTGTGAGTTAAGGAGGATTTGGGCTTCGTCGTAGTGACGAAGGAACGAAGATGACGCCCAAATCCGCTTTGAAGAAACCGGCGAAGGCCCCTGCGGAGCAGGTGGTGAAGGACATCCGGCGCGCGACGCGGCGACACTTCTCAGCCGAGGACAAGATCCGCGTGGTGCTGAATGGCTTGCGCGGCGAGGACAGCATCGCCGAGCTGTGCCGCAAGGAAGGCATCGCCCAGAGCCTCTATTACACCTGGTCGAAGGAGTTCATGGAGGCCGGCAAGCGCCGGCTCGCCGGCGACACCGCCCGTGCGGCAACGACCGGCGAGGTGCAGGATTTGCGCCGCGAGACGCGTGCCCTGAAAGAATGCGTTGCCGACCTGACACTCGAAAACCGCCTGCTCAAAAAAAGCATGATCGGGGATGGGGGCGACGACGAATGAGGTATCCCGCATCCGAGAAGCTGGAGATCATCAGGATCGTCGAGCAGTCGCACCTGCCCGCCCGGCGCACGCTGGAGCAGTTGGGAATCCCGCGCCGGACATTTTATCGCTGGTACGACCGTTACCTCGAAGGTGGTCCGGAGGCGCTGGAAGATCGGCCATCGGCTCCGAGCCGGGTGTGGAACCGGATCGGCGACGATGTCCAGCAGCAGATTATCGACATGGCGCTGGATGCGACCGATCTGAGCCCCCGCGAACTGGCGGTGCGCTTCACCGACGAGAAGCGATACTTCGTGTCAGAAGCCACGGTCTACCGCCTGCTGAAGGCCCATGACCTGATCACCAGCCCGGCCTTCCTCGTCATCAAGGCGGCCGACGCGTTCCACACCAAAACCACCCGCCCGAACGAGATGTGGCACACTGACTTCACCTACTTCAAGATCATCGGCTGGGGCTGGATGTATCTGTCTACGGTGCTCGACGACTTCTCGCGCTACATCATCGCCTGGAAACTGTGCACCAACATGCGGGCCGAGGACGTGACTGACACGCTGGACCTCGCCCTCAATGTCTCGGGCTGCGACACCGCCACGGTGCTGCACAAACCAAGGCTGCTCAGCGATAACGGCCCCAGCTACATCGCCGGCGAACTGGCCGAATACATCGAGGCGCAGCGTATGAGCCATGTGCGTGGCGCCCCGTGCCATCCGCAGACCCAGGGCAAGATCGAGCGCTGGCATCAGACCCTGAAAAACCGCATCCTGCTGGAGAACTACTTCCTGCCCGGCGATCTCGAGGCCCAGATCGAGGCCTTCGTAGAGCACTACAACAACCAACGTTACCACGAGAGCCTGAACAACGTGACGCCCGCCGACGCCTACTTCGGCAGGGCGCCAGCCATCATCAAACAGCGTGAAAGGATCAAGCGACAGACCATCGAGCATCGGCGCTTGCAACACCGCAAGCTCGCCGCCTAACATCAACACCCGGACGAGGCCCGCACTCCGCTAATTTACGCCGCGAGATGTGCCAAATGTTCTGACAACGGACAGTCGGCGATCAGGATTCTGGATGAAGAAGAATGGCTGACCGTGCGTCTCGGCGATGGCAAATCACAGCAAGTGGATATGCTATTTAAGAGCGCCGCAACGTTGCGGACGATGGTTAACGCGGACTCGACAAAACAAGGTTCTAGTTCAGTGTCGTGACAGGAGACTGATGCCCATCACGGTTCGGATGCTTACCGTTTATGTCCGATAAGTGTGATTCTCGGACATAAGTTACAGGCCGGCGAAAGTGTGTATGGCGAGGCTGTCGCTGCCGTGGTAAAGCATAGGCGACGCAAACCCTGGAGGCTATCATGACCGCATATAAGGGCCGCATCGTGTCGGGCGGTCGCCTGCAACTCCCGGCCGACGTCCGCAAGGAGCTCGGGCTTGCTGATGGCGACGATGTTCGCATGGAAGTGGTTGATGGCGAGCTGCGGGTGCGTTCGTTCAAGGCGGCGATCCAGCGAGTGCGGGCGATCGTCCGCCAGTACGTTCCAGAGGGCCTGAGCCTGGCCGATGAATTGATTTCCGATCGTCGGGCGGAAGCCGCGCGTGAGTGATTTCGTTCTCGATGCCTCGGCCGTCATCGCCTTCATCCAGGAAGAACCTGGGTCGGACCGTATCGAACCGCATCTGCGCACGGCCTATATCAGCTCGGTGAATCTCGCGGAGGTTGTGACCAAGCTTCAGGAGCGTGGCCTGTCCGATGCGGAAATCGACGAGACCCTGCTGCTGCTCGGGCTCAATGTCCGAGCGTTCGACGCCGAGACCGCAATCGCCGCAGGTAAACTTCGCACCGTGACCCGCGGGGTCGGACTGTCGCTGGGTGACCGCGCCTGCTTGGCGCTGACGCACAGCCTCGGTGCTACCGCGCTTACCACCGACCGGGCCTGGGACGAGCTCGACATCGGCATCGCCATCGAATTGGCCCGGTAGGATGGCTGGCTCGGTTCCCGACTTGCTCGAACAAGGCACCCTTCCCAACATCTTACGTGCTGAGGTCGCCCGCGCGGCGGACTATGCGCAGGCGTCGCGCTCATCAGCGACCCAACGCGCCTATGGCTCCGACTGGAAGATCTTCGTCGCCTGGTGCGACGCCCGCGGTCTTGACAGCTTGCCCACGAGCCCTGCCATCGTCGCGACCTTCCTTGCTTTTGAAGCGGACCGGGGCTTAAAGGCTAATACAATCGGCCGCCGCCTCGCCTCCATCGGCTATCACCATCGCCGGGCGAGTATGGATCCGCCGCAGGAGCAGTCGGGCGCCGGCGCCATGTTCGAAGTCCTGGCCGGCATCCGCAATGCGCTCGGCACACGCAAGCAACGCAAGCGGCCGGCCGATGCTGACGCACTTGAGGACATGCTCGCGACGATCGAAGGTGACGATTTGCGCGCGCTGCGCGATCGCGCCGTGCTGGCGATCGGCATGGCGGCGGCGCTGCGCCGCTCCGAGTTGGTCGCCCTCGCTGTCGACGACGTCGAACTTCCGCCAGACGGCCTCAAGCTCCTGATCGGGCGCTCGAAGAGCGACCAGGCGGGCGAAGGCGCCGAAATCGCCATTCCCGTGGGCAGGCGGATCCGGCCTAAAGCTCTACTGTTGGAATGGATGGTGGCCGCCGGCCACAAAGATGGTCCCCTCTTCCGCCGGCTGACGCGAAGCGGCGAACTGACCAACGATCCGATGTCGGATCGCGCGGTCGCCCGTCTCGTCCAGCGTTGCGCCGCCGCCGCTGGCCTTGACCCAGCCAAGTTCGCCGGCCACTCGCTGCGATCGGGTTTCCTTACCGAAGCGGCGCGCCAAGGGGCGAGTATTTTCAAGATGCGCGATGTCAGCCGCCACAAATCCGTCCAGGTGCTCTCGGACTATGTGCGCGACGCCGAGATGTTTCGTGATCACGCTGGCCAAAAATTTCTGTGAGGCATCGGTGGCCGTCGCTGCACCTGCAAGGCTCCAGACCTGTCTTCGTGATATTCCTTAGTGCGCTGGCGTCCGTCAGCCCTACGATAAGGCCCATTGCACGGCGCTACCTGGTGTGGCCTGCATTTCGACCATCTGGAGAAAGCATTTCAACATGACGAGCTTCGAAGATCGTGAACGCGCCGCCGAAGCCAAATTCGCTCACGACGAGGACCTGAAATTCCGCATCCAGGCGCGTCGCAATCGATTACTCGCTCACTGGGCAGCCGAACGAATGGAGCTTTCGGAGAGCGAGATCGAAAGCTATGCGCAATTCGTCGTCCAGGCGGATTTCGAGGAAGCAGGCGACGACGATGTCGTGCGCAAAGTGATTGCCGACATGATCATGGCCGGCATTCCCGTCCAGGAACCCGAAGTGCGCGCCGTCCTTGTGGAGAAGCATTTGGAAGCGCGACGGGCGCTGACCGGCGAGGCCTGAGAGAAGAGGTGGGGATGGACGATTTCACCTTGGCGCGTGTGCTTCACATAATCGCCATCGTGCCCTGGCTCGGCGGGGTCGCATTCGTCACGACCGTCCTCATGCCGGCCATTCGCCGCGCCAATCCGCCGCACGAGCGGCTGGCTGCATTCCACAGGTTCGAGGCGGGGTTCGCGTGGCAGGCTCGCTTGTGGGTCGCGCTTGCCGGGCTTTCCGGTCTGTGGATGGTCCACCGCGCCGATCTCTGGCAGCGCTTCGCCGATTTCGATTTCTGGTGGATGCACGCCATGGTCGCCCTCTGGGCGGTGTTCGCCGCGATGCTCTATATAATTGAACCATTATTCCTGCACCGGCGGATGGAACAGTCGCGTTCTCCCGCAGGTGATTTCGCCCGCATGGAGCGCGTGCATCGCGGGCTGCTTCTGGCCGCGCTTGTCACTACCGCAGGCGCGATGGCGGGTGCGCATGGACTGCTATAAACCGACCCATGTCGTCTACTCACGCCAGGCATCGCCAGGCTCGAGCGCTATTTTTGTGCCGCCGTGCCGCTGCTTGACGCGTTTACGCCGTCGCCGGCTCGGCGCAGTGCCGCGCGAAAATTTTCGAGCCTCGCGCGACAGCCCTCCGCGTCCTCATAGTCGACAAAGGACAAGTATCATGCCGTCGATCGTACGCTCGCGCCGGCCATCCTGACCGGGACGGGCCATTTGCGGCTGGGCAAAGCCCTGCCGCAGCGGGGCTTCGCCAACGCATAGACTCTTAGAAGCGGTAAGCGACGCCGGCGCTCAACACCCAGGGGTCGAGTTTGTGCCGCGTCGCCAACACCTCGCTACCCGAAGCGTTGGACCAATGGGCGGTCGGGCGGACCCAATAGCGCTTGGCGTCGACGCTTAGCCCGAAACCTGACGTGCCCAACGCGACATCGATCCCAGCCTGTGCTGCGATGCCGACCTTGTCATTGAACGCCAACTTCGTTGCGCCGAGCAGCGAACGCGCGGCCGCACCGGGCTTCTCGTCGAAAAAGATAAAATAAGCAGGTCCCGCGCCGATATAGGGCTTGATGCCGCTCCGCGTTGGAAGATGCAACTTAACCGTGACAGTCGCCGGAATGATCTTCCTGTCCGTGACCAGTTGCCCTCCGCTGAGCGGACCAGACGAAATGTCGACGTCGTGTTGAGTGAGGCAGCAGATCGTTTCCACCGAGATGTTCGGCGTGAAGAAATATTCTACGGCTGCGGTCGGCACATAATTATCGTCGGCCTTGGTGTCGGTTCCTGCCGGTAGGCCGGGATCCACTAACACTCTGTCGATCTTCCCGTTCGGCAGTACGGCCGTACCGAGAACCTTGACCTGCCAGCGACCGTCCGGATCGCCTGCCATCGCAGGTGTGGAAGCGGCAGCCATGGCGGCCCCCACGGCCACTAACGTCAATTGCTTCATCTTCCCTCATCCGCCGCCGCAGCGTTCGCACCGCGCGAACCAGGTTTATTGCAGCTGCTGGATTGTCATGCTCGACTAGGGCTCGAAAAGCTTTGACTGCGCTCAATATTCGCTCGGCATCGCACTTTCCTGAAGTTTGCGTATAGTCAATTCCGTCCACAGCCTTGCAGTGCATCTGGCGCAAAGCCGTCCGCTGTGGAGCGGAATTGAACAACGAGAGTGGACGCCATGCTCAACATCGAACGGAACGCGAATTGGTAGCGGCTGCGTCTTTGGGAATGATCGCGATGATCTCCTCTGCTTTCAGCGCGGTTCCGCCGCCGGTTCCTACCCTCTCCGTCCAACTGTGCGGCGGGGCCGACGCACGCAAAACGATCTCCATTCCCATTCGCCGCGATGAGCCACCGCGCGACAAAAAGGGGGACAGCTGTTGTGCGATCGCTTGCCACGCCGACCGCTCCCGCAAGCGGTCCTTGCCCGAAGCCTGATTTTTCGGTGTGTTCTTGGCCGAAATAATCCGGCTAAACCTTGCTTTGATTGAACTCAGCCTCTGCCGCTGCGGGTCGGCTCGCCGCCGGCGGCCGCCCCATCGGACGCATCCTCCGGCTCATCGAGCAAGATGCGCTGTGCCGCACCGTCGAGATCGTCATACTGACCGTTGCGCATTGACCAGTAAAAGGCCGCCAGTCCCAGCAGACCAAGCAGCAGCGCAGCAGGAATAAGGATCGTGAGCCCCGTCATCTGGCCGCGCTCCTGAGGCGCAGAGAGTTGCCGACCACCAATATCGAGGAAAGCGACATGGCCAGCGCAGCGACCAGCGGCGTCACCAAGCCGGCGATGGCAAGCGGGACCGCAAGAACATTGTAGCCGATCGCCATCACGAAATTCTGCCGGACAATACGCATCGTGCGGCGTGCCGCGAGCACCGCGGCCGGCACCGCTGCCAATGAATCCCCAATGAACACGAGATCGGCCGCGCTCTGCCCAACGTCTGAAGCGGACGAGGGGGCGATCGACACATGGGCTGCATTGAGGGCCGGCCCGTCGTTCAGACCATCGCCGACCATGAGCACCTTGCGGTGCTGAGCCGAAAGTGTCTCGATCACCTGGAGTTTGCCCTGAGGGTCGAGATCGCCCTGCCCGCGCATGCCGAGCCGGTCGGCAAGGCGTTGTACCCGCCGTTCGTGATCCCCCGATACGATCGTCGGATTGAGACCCAGCGCGGCCAGCCGATTGACCGCCGCTTCGGCATCGGGACGGAGCGCATCCTCGAACCGCAGCAGGCGGATCGGCCCTTCGGTGAGGCGAAACGCTGTCGTCAGCGCGTGGTGACCGGCAGGCGGCTCCCCGACCGCCTTTCCGGCATCATCGATCCGCCCCAGAATCACCTGCTGCCCCTGCCAGCTGCCGCTAACACCGAGGCCCGGGGTCTCTTCGATGTTCGTCACCTCCGCAGCTTCCATGCCTTCGAGCGCCGTCGCAAGCGCGCGCGCCAGCGGGTGGCGGCTTGCTCGGGCCAGACTGAGCGCGATCGCCGCCTCCGCCTCGGTGAGACCTCCATCTTCAACAAGCCGCGGTCGCCCGAGCGTCAGCGTTCCAGTCTTGTCAAATAGCGCGATGTCGGCTTCCGCCAGTCGTTCCAGTCCTGCTCCATCCCGGATCAGCACGCCGCGCCGCATCAGCGACCCCGCGGCGACGACCTGCGCCACCGGAACGGCGAGCCCGAGCGCGCAGGGACAGGTGATGATCAGCACGGCGACAGCGATGAGCACCGCCTGGTGGAGGCCGGCCCCGGCGATAAGCCAACCGACCAGCGAAGTCGCCGCCAACAGATGTACAGCGGGCGCATAATATCGCGCCGCGCGATCGGCGAGGCGAACATAGCGTGACTTGACCCCGCTCGCCGCCTCCATCAGCCGGGCTATTCCGGCGATCGCGGTCGCCTCTCCCGCGGCGGTAACCTTGATCGTCAGGGGTGCGGCGAGATTGATCGTTCCGGCAAGCACCGCATCTCCGCAGGTCACGCTCTCGGGCGCGCTTTCGCCCGTGACCAGCGCCCGGTCGATACTGGAATTCCCGGCGATAATGACACCGTCCGCGGCGAATACCTCACCAGCGGCTACCAAAAGCGTCATGCCAGGCGCGATCTCTTCGGCGTTCCGCCACTCGCTGGTCCCGTCCTTGGCCAATACGAGCCCGCGCGGCGCGCGCTGTCGCTGGAGCGCAGCCACGCCGTCTTCCGCGCGCACGCGCATCACACTGTCGAGGAAGCGTCCTGCAAGCAGGAAGAACAACAGCATGACCGCGCCGTCGAAATAGGCATGTGGGCCGCCGATGATCGTTTCATAAAGGCTCACCAGGCACGCCAGCGTCACGCCAATGCTGATCGGCACATCCATGTTGGTGCGGCCGTATCGCAGCGCCCCCCATGCGCTCCGAAAGAAGGGCCGGCCGGCGTAGATGACAGTTGGCAGGGCGATCAGCGCCGAGAGCCAGTGAAACAGGTCGCGCGTCGTGCCTTGCGCGCCTGACCAGACGCTGACCGAAAGCAGCATGATGTTCATCGCGGCGAAGCCGGAAACGCCAAGCGCAATCCCAAGCTCGCGACTCTCGGGCGCACTACGCGTTTCTTCGTCGCCGAGGAGGCGCTCGGCCGGAAATCCGATTCGCGTGATGATGTCGCGCAGCCGATCGTCGTCCAGGTCGTCCGAGTGCGCGACCGCGACCCGCCGCTTGGTGAAGTTGACCCGTGCGCCGATCACGCCCTCGGTGCGCGAGAGCCCGCCTTCAAGCTTTGCAATGCAGCCCGCGCAATGGAGACCAGGCACGCTGAACGTGCTGGTAACCGCGCTCACGCGGGAACCTGCCTGACATAACGCGCACGCTTGCCCATGCTCTGGAGCTCGATGCGAAGCAGCCATCGCCCTGGCGCCAGGGCCTCGGTGGACCGCCAACGACCATCAGCCGTTTTTTCGAAACGTAGATGCTGATCAGGAGCCCGGCCAAGCGGGTGTTGCGCAGTTGCGATCAGCGCTCCGTCGCGCGGAGAGGCTGCAACGTCCACAAAGCGGTCTGGTGTCAAGCGCAACTCGAACGACCAGCCAAGCGCTTCCTGCTCACGCGCCTCGGCCAGCCAGCGATTATAGTCCTGGCTGGCGACGTAGCTGTTGTCGACCACCGTGCCGCCAAAGGTCGAGACCGCAAAGCGGGCCATGATGAGGTTCACCGCGATGATCGTGCCGAACATCCCCAACATGATGAACAGCATGTGGCGGCCCGTGAATTCCCGGATCATTGCGCCCCCTCCGGCCCTTCGAAGACGGTGTTCTCGCGGTCGCTTCCACCCTGGATATCATTGGCGCGGATGGCGAACGTCAAATCGCGCCGGGTGCGCTCGGGGGCGGCGACATAGACGCGGGTCTTGCGGGCCTGGTCAGGTCCGATCTCGATCGGCAGGGATTGCGACGCGGCATTACGGGACTGGGCGTCGGTCCAGATTTGGGCCCCAGGAAGCCCCTCGATCGACAAGGTGATGTTGCGCGGGCGGGCTTCCATATTGCGCACGTTGATCGTGTAGGCGTTGCGCACCATGCCGTCCGAAAGCTGCACCCAGATCGGGTTGCGCTCCTGACGGATGCTGAGATCGAGTCGGGTGCGGGAGCCGAGTGTGAACAGGAGTCCGAGCCCGATCGCGCCCCAGATCAGGAAATAGGCGATGGTGCGCGGGCGGAACAGGCGCTTGAGCGGCGGCTCGGGTGCGCCGCCATTGCCGGCGATGAGCTCGTCGGCGACGGTCGAATAGCCGATCAGCTTCTTGGGCCGGCCGATCCGCTCCATGATATCGTCGCAGGCGTCAATGCACAGGCCGCAGGTGATGCAGCCGATCTGTGCACCGTTGCGAATATCGATGCCGGTCGGACAGACCGCGACGCAGTTGTTGCAATCGATACAGTCGCCAATCACTCTTGGATTATTGTCGGGGTTGGAGGCCAAAGCCACCAGGGACGGCAGACCATATTGCGGCTGCGCCCCAAGCTCCCCGTCGGGCTGGTGCACCGCTGGCCCGGCTCGCTTAATGCCATGTGTGCGCGGCTCGCCGCGCCACGCCTTGTAGGTCACCATCAGAGATTTTTCGTCGAGCATCGCGCCCTGAATGCGCGGCCAGGGACAACCGTAGATGCAGAATTGCTCCCGCATCAATCCACCAAGAATATAGGTTGTTGCGGTCAGCAAGCCGATCGTGAACCAGGCCGGATACGGGGCATCCAGCGAATAGAGCTGCCGCGCCAGCGTCGGCGCGTCGGCGAAGTAGAAGATCCAGGCACCGCCCGTCGCCACGGCGATCAGCAGCCAGATGGCGTGCTTGGTCACGCGTTTCGTGATCTTCTGAAGCCCCCAGGGGGCCTTTTCGAGCCGGAGTTGCGCATTACGGTCCCCTTCGATCGCGCGCTCCACATGCTGGAAAAGGTCGGTCCACACCGTCTGCGGGCAGGCATAGCCGCACCAGGCGCGGCCCACTGCCGAGGTAACCAGGAACAGTCCGATACCGGCCATGATCAGCAGGCCGGCCACATAATAGAATTCGTGCGGCCAGATCTCGATCGAGAACATGTAGAAGCGCCGATTGGCGATATCGACAAGGACGGCCTGATCCGGGGCATAAGGGCCCCGGTCCCACCGCAACCAGGGGGTGACATAGTAAATCGTCAGCGTGACGGCCATGACCAGCCACTTGAACCGGCGGAATGGCCCGTCGATCGCCTTCGGAAAGACCTTCTTGCGCTTCTCGAAAAGCTGCTGTCCGGGGCCGGTCAGATCATCAGGGCTGGACATTGCTCTTGGCCGGGTTGGAGGGCGTCGCCGACGCCGCGGCTTGCGGCGTTGGGGTTGCGACGGGCTCGGGGAGGAAATCTTCGCCCCCTCCGAGCGAATGGACATAGGCTGCGAGCATCTTCAGGGTTACCGGATCGAGCCGTGCACCCCAGGCGGGCATCACGCCGTAGCGCGAGTTCGTCACCGTCTGCGTCAGGGTATCGCGATCGCCGCCATACATCCAGATCGAATCGGTCAGATTGGGAGCGCCAAGCTTGCGATCCCCCTTCCCCTGCGGGCCATGGCAGACTGCGCAATTGTCGGCGAACAGCTTCCCTCCGCGCTGCGCCGCGGTGCTCGCCTTCTCCTGGCGCGAGATAAAGCCGATATAGCTGACGACGTCCCCGACCTGCTCCGGCGTCAAGATGCCGTCGCGCCCGAACGCCGGCATTTGAGACATGCGCGTTTCGTCATGACCGGGCTGGCGGATGCCGTGCACCAGCGTCGTGTGGATCTGCTTGATGTCCCCGCCCCACAGCCAATCGTCGTCGTTGAGGTTGGGATAGCCCTTGCTGCCCGCCGCGCCCGAACCGTGGCACTGAACGCAGTGCACTTTGAACGCGGCGCGCCCCCCTTCGACCGCCGCCTGCATCAGCCGCGAATTCTCGTTCAGCCGCTCGATTGGAATGCGTGAGAGCGCGAGCTGAAGCGGCGCCTTGCGCACACGCTCGGCCTCTTCTTCACCCGCCAGTTCCGCCCGGCTCGACCATCCGAGCAGCCCGGAGGTAGCCGAATTGACCAGCGGCCAAGCCGGATAAAGCACGGTGTAGATAATCGCCCACACAATTGTTGCGTAGAGCGTCCATAGCCACCAGCGCGGCATCGGCGTGTCGAGTTCCTCGATGCCGTCCCATTCATGTCCGACCGTCGGCGTTCCGGTCGGTTCATCGATCCGCTTTTCAGCCATCATCTTCCTCCAGGATGGAGCGAGCGGCGCGCTCCAGATCGGCGCGCGCGCCCTTGCGAAAGGTCCAGCCGATCAGAACCAGGAATATGATGCTCATCAGCACCAATCCCCAGCTGTCGGCGAAGTGGCGCAACGCCTCGTAGTTCATCGCTTCCGCTCCTGCGCAGCGGCGGCGTTGGTGTCGACCAGGGTGCCGAGCATCTGCAGATAGGCGACGAGCGCATCCATCTCAGTGAGCTTCGAGGGATCACCGTCATAGTCGCGGACCTGAGACTTGGGATAGCGCTTGGCCAGATCCGCTGCATCGCCGTCAGGCTCGCCCTGCAACTTGAGATCGGCCTCCGCTGCCTCGATCATCGCTTTGGTGTAGGGAACGCCGACCTTGCTGAGCGCGCCGAGTTTGTCGGCAATCCCCTTCTGGTCGAGCTCGGTCTCTGCCAGGAAGGCGTAGGACGGCATAATCGATTCCGGCACCACCGACCGCGGATCCTTCAGATGCTGCACATGCCATTCATCGGAATAGCGACCGCCCACTCGGGCGAGATCCGGTCCCGTGCGTTTGGAGCCCCACTGGAACGGATGGTCGTACATACTCTCGGCCGCCAGGCTGTAGTGGCCGTAGCGTTCAACCTCATCGCGGAAGGGCCGGATCATCTGGCTGTGGCAGCTGTAGCAGCCTTCGCGCACATAGATGTCGCGCCCGGCTTGCTCGAGGGGCGTGTAGGGCCGCACGCCCTCAACCTTCTCGACTGTGGAATCGATCCAGAACAAGGGAGCGATCTCGACGATGCCGCCGATGGCGACCGCGATAAAGGCGAAGACGCCGAGAAGGGTGACGTTGCGCTCCAGCTTCTTATGCTGGGTGGCGAGCTGCGATGACATGACAGGTCCCCCTTATTCGGCCGGCGCCGCGGCCGGCGCGATCGGCCGGTCGGCATCAGGATTGTAGCGTGGGCTCGACATCGGAGCTTCGTTGCGCATCCGCCCGACGATCGTCATCCAGACGTTCCAGACCATGATCAGCGCGCCGGTGAGGTAGAGCAGTCCGCCCACGACCCGCATCGCATAATAAGGCTTCATGGCGGCGACGATCTCGGCAAAGGCATAGACGAGATAGCCGTCAGGCCCATATTCCCGAGCCATCAACCCTTGCGTGATGCCCGCAACCCAGAGTGCGGAGGCGTAGAGTACCAGCCCCAGCGTTGCGAGCCAGAAGTGCCAGTTGACCATTCGCAGCGAATAGAGCCGCTCCCGGCCCCACAGACGCGGCGTCAGATAATAGATCGCCGCGAAGGTGATCATGCCGTTCCAGCCCAGCGCACCCGAATGGACGTGTCCGATGGTCCATTCGGTATAATGCGACAGCGAGTTGACCGCTTTGATCGACAGCATCGGGCCTTCGAACGTCGCCATGCCATAGAAGGCGAGCGCGAAGACCATCATACGGATGATCGGGTCGGTGCGGATCTTGTCCCAGGCGCCGTTCAGCGTCATCAGGCCGTTGATCATGCCGCCCCAGCTCGGCATCCACAGGACGATCGAGAAGACCATGCCCAGCGTCTGCGCCCAGTCGGGGAGTGCGGTGTAATGAAGATGGTGCGGACCTGCCCAGATGTAGAGGAAGATCAAGCTCCAGAAGTGGATGATCGACAGCCGGTAGCTGTAGATCGGCCGCTCGGCCTGCTTGGGCACGAAGTAATACATCATCGCGAGGAAGCCGGCGGTCAGGAAAAAGCCGACCGCATTGTGCCCGTACCACCACTGAGTCAGCGCATCCTGGACGCCGGCAAAGGCGGAGTAGCTCTTCGAGCCGAAGATGGTTGCCGGGACCGCGAGATTGTTGACGATGTGGAGCATCGCAATGGTGATGATGAATGCGAGGTAAAACCAGTTCGCGACATAGATGTGCGGCTCGGTCCTGCGCACCAGCGTCCCCACGAACACCGTGAAATAGGCGACCCAGACGAGCGTCAGCCAGAGATCGACATACCATTCGGGTTCGGCATATTCGCGGCTGGCCGTGACACCCATGAGGTAGCCGGTCGCCGCGAGCACGATGAAGAGCTGGTATCCCCAGAACACAAAGCGGGCGAGCGCGGGAAAGGCGAGGCGCGCGCGGCAGGTGCGCTGCACGACGTAGAAGCTGGTCGCAATCAGCGCGTTGCCGCCGAACGCAAAAATGACCGCAGAGGTGTGCAGCGGCCGCATTCGTCCGAAGCTGAACCAGGGTTCGAGGTTGAGCGTCGGAATGACCATCTGCGTCGCGATGACGACGCCCACCAGGAAACCCACGACCCCCCAGAAAACCGTCGCGATCACGCCGAGGCGAATGAGATCGTCATCATAGCGGCTCATGTCCGGCATGGTTGCCGGCTTGAAGCCTGAAAGAACCTGGAAATCGGCCTTGTACATCGTCACCCAGGCCACGAGCAGAGCCGCCGCGGATACGATCGCCATGTGGACTGAAAAGCCGCTGTCGACCCCGAGTGCGCTGGCAAAGATCGCGAGGATCGCGATCAGAAGCCACCCAAAGACCTTGAAGAGAAGTTCGTCCATCTGTTCTCGCCGTCCTTATCTCTGCCTCAGGGGCGCGTCGCGTAGGGATCCGTCTGCGTCTCGGACGAGCCGATCGTGCGCGAAGCGACCAGCGCGAACAGCCCGAGCGCACCGATCGTCGCCAAAATGTTGATCATGAGCACGACCCGCACCGCGGCACGGCTCGCCGAGGGGCGCCGCTTGCGACCCGGGACAACCTCGTTGTTCGGGGTGTCGGTCAGCCGCGCGACATCGCGCGCGCGCAGGAACAACCAGGCGCCGCTCGCAATCGCGACGATGCCCAGGACGGCGATGATAATCCCCCACATCCCGATCGGCAGGCTCATGACACAGGCTCCCTTCCAAGCGTCTCTCGCATTTGCGGCCGACCGGCGGCAAATTCTCCATACGCCTCAAACGGCTGCGCCGTTACGGTCCTGGCATGAATGCCCTCGGGAGGCGACACTGATGTGGCAAAAGCATGGAAACGGAGAAACCGGCACATAAGAGACCCTTCAATATGCCGCACAGACGTTGACGCGCCCACGCGGTTCAATCTTCAGGCCCCTCCCAACCGTCACCCTATTGCTCGGCGAGCTGGTGCCGAACCGGGTAACCCTGTCGTTGCGTCTGGTCGTCGCCAGCGTTCGAGCGAGCCGTTATCGGTCGCAAGGCCGATATACTTTGTTTCAGATCAATATGCCCAGGAGAAGCGTCAGATCAAATACTTCTCGCCCTCCGCGCCTTTTTGTCCATCCTGGTCCCGCCAGTCCGGATGAACTTCCCAGCTAGTCGCCATAGCCGATACTTAGCGGTCGAATTTCGAGACGTCCGTTTTGACATGGCTCAATGAATGGCGCGGCTTCTGACATCAAAGAGGCAGCATGTGGCCTTACCATCCCGAGCTCCTCGCAACGCCCGTTCCGCGCTATACGAGCTTCCCGACCGCGGCGGAGTTCGGCGATCATGTTGGACCTGCCGACTTCGAAGCCGCTCTCGCTAGCACCACCGGTGCGGTCTCGCTCTATGTTCATATCCCTTTCTGCAAAACGATCTGCTGGTATTGCGGATGTAACACCGGGCGCGCCAATCGCTCGCAGCGGCTCGCCAGCTATCTGGAGGCGCTGCATCGTGAGATAGCGCTTGTTGGACGGCTGCTGCCGAAGAGCGCGCAGGTTCGCCGTATCGCCTTTGGCGGGGGCAGCCCCAACGCGATCACGCCCACCGATTTCGTGCGCCTTTGTCTGTCGCTGACCCAAAGTTTTTCACTCGAGGATCCCACGCTCTCGGTCGAGCTTGATCCGCGAACCCTGGAGCCGAGCTGGGCACAGGCGCTCGCAGGGACAGGCGTGCGTCATGCGAGCCTCGGCGTTCAGACGTTCAACGTCCGGCTGCAAGAGGCGATCGGCCGCATTCAACCAATTGAGACCATCGAGCGCTGCACAGCGCTCCTGCGACAAGCCGGTATCACCTCCCTCAACTATGACCTGATGTACGGCCTGCCGGGGCAGACGGGCGACGACCTCGCCGCCACGCTTGAACAAGCCCGCGACTTCGGAGCCGACCGGATTGCCCTGTTCGGCTATGCCCATGTGCCGCATCTGATCCCACGCCAACGCCGCATCGACGCCACCGCGCTGCCCGATCAGGCGGCCCGCTTCGAGATGGCGGCTGCCGGCCATGCCCAGCTCACCGGATATGGCTATGAAGCGATCGGCTTCGATCACTTCGCGCGAGCTCATGATCCTCTCGCACAGGCCGCGCGCAGCGGCACGCTGTCGCGCAACTTTCAAGGCTTCACAGATGATCCCGCACCGGTTGTGATTGGCCTCGGCGCTTCGTCGATCAGCAGCTTTCCAAACCTTCTGACCCAGACCGAGAAGAATGCAGGGCGTTATCGAATGATGCTCTCGCAGGGGCGCCTTGCCTCTAACAGAGGCATTCGGCGCAGCCCCGACGACAGGCTGCGCGGCGAGGTGATAAAGGGTTTGCTCTGCGATGGAAGGACCGCCCTGCCCGCCTCACTGCGTGCCGGCGCCGAGGGCTTGCTTCGACCGTTCGTCGAGCGGGGCCTGGCCTATTGGGACGATGAGGACCTGGTCATCACCGCCCAGGCGTTACCCTACGCGCGCACGATCGCAGCCAAGTTCGATCCCTACCGCCAATCCGACGCCAGACGGTTCAGCTCCGCTGTCTAACTTTAGCCTTCGGTAAACTACTAATGTCTCCGCTCGCCTGCCCTCGATAGGACCGCATCACCCAAGGGCGGTAGCGGGAGAAAACATGAACGCCTGTACGCAATGCACTGTACGCAACAAGGCGATCTGCCACTCGCTGCCTGAAGACAAGCTTTCAGAACTTAATCGTCTGGGACGCCATCAGACGATCAAGCGCGGACAGGCCCTGGTCTGGCAAGGCGACGAATCCCTGCTCGTCGGCAATGTGCTCGAAGGCGCGCTCAAACTGTCGGTCTCGAGCGTGGAAGGCCGTGAGCAAACCCTCGGCGTCATGTTGCCCAGCGATTTCATTGGCCGTCCCTTCGGCGCGACGAGCATGCATTCCGTCATCGCCCTGACCGACGCCAAGGTCTGCACCTTTGCCCGGTCAGCCTTCGATGCATTTGCACAGGAGCATCCGCCGCTCGAGCATGGCCTTCTCGAACGAACGCTGACGGAGCTCGACCGGGCCCGGCAATGGATGATGTTGCTGGCGCGCAAGAGCGCAGGAGAGCGCGTCGCGATCTTCCTGCTCGACATAGCGAGGCGTCATTCCGCTGAGGATGTAGAAGGATCCTTGCGCTTCGAACTGCCGTTGAGCCGGCAGGACATCGCGGATCTGCTGGGGCTGACCATCGAAACGGTGAGCCGCCAGATCACACGTCTGCGAGAGGACAGCATCATCGCTACCCCCGGCCGGCGAACGATCGAAATCCTGGACCTGGACCGGCTCGAGGCCTGCACGAACGAAGCATAGTTGCTGGCTGGCAGGTTGAAGCAAGCCGCAGGCAGGAGACACCGATATGCACCGCCCTTTTCATGTCTCCTCCTGGCAACTCACGCTCAGCTGCGGCATCTTCAAGCTCCTGATCGCCGCCGCCGCAATCGCTCTGCCCTTGTCGCAGGCGCATATCCTGCCGCGCCTGGTCGGCTGGATGCTGCTGGCCGGCGGCGTATCGGAACTGCTATTGTCCTGGAGCGGCAGACGCAGCTGGATCGGCCGCATCAGCTTTGGTTCCGGTGCGATTACCGTGGCGCTGGGCGCCTTGTTCGTCAGCGGCTCGCTGAGAGGGCTCTATCCGCTCGCACCATTCGTCATGGCCTGGTTTCTCCTTCGCGCGATCCTGTCTCTCGATGTCGCGATCCAGTCCCGCTCGACGCCGATGGCCAATTGGGTGTGGCTCCTGATCAGGGGCATGACAGACCTGGCTCTTGGCCTGCTCCTGATGGCAGGCGCACCGCTCGCGATGTTTGCGATCGTGGTATTCGGCGAGGTGCGCGAGTTCGTCACCATCTTCTCATCGACGCTCGCCTTGAGTTTTGCCGTTGCGGGAGCCGGCCTCGTCGCCATCGCGCTTGCCCAGCGCCGCCTGCACCGGGATGATCCGTTCCTCCTGCCGGAAGATGAGAACCCGCCCCGGTAGCGCTTGGGATAGCAGGCGACGCCATTCATGCCAATGTCGGGGTCAGTACATGGAACGGACCCAGATGTACGCTAAGCGCCGACAGCCCGCTCAGATGTCCGAAAATACCTGTTTGTCGTACATTCGTCGGGAATGACATGGTTTGGGACAAGTACGAACCCGCTAGCGCGGGAGTAGTGCTTGCCTTGAGGTCTGGTCAGTAATCTTTGGTCTGGGTCTAAGTTGAGGCGTGGGCCAAGTGGGCAGACGATTGCGGCTCCTTTCAACCAAGGAGTCGTACCATGACCAATGTTTTGTCTGATGCCCCCGTCACTTCTCTGCGTCAGCGCATGATCGAAGACATGAACATGCGCCGGTTCGCGCGGAAGACCCAGTTCGATTATGTGCGGCATGTCGCGAGGTTCGCCAGCTATCTTGGTCGTCCCCCCGATACTGCGACCGTAGAAGAACTTGGGCAATTCCAAGTCGAACAGCGTGAGGCGGGTATAGGAATCCCGGCCATGAACAGCATCTTTTCTGCGCTGCGTTTCTTTTTCACTCACACCATTGATCGCCCCGATCTGTCCCGCAAGTTCTACACGGTCAAGAATCCACGCTTCTTGCCCATTGTACTCAGCCGCGAAGAGGTCGTGCTTCTACTCGGCGCGACCAACTGCCTGAAGCACAAGGCTGCACTGTCGGTTGCGTATGGCGCTGGTTTGCGTGCCGCCGAAGTGACTATGCTCAAGGTCCGCGATGTCGACAGCAAGCGCATGCTCCTGCGAGTTGAGCGCGGCAAAGGCGGGCGCTATCGCAATGCGCTCCTGCCCGCTGACCTTCTTGCCCTGTTGCGCGAGTGGTGGACGGTTGGCCGCAAGCAGGGCGTCATGCACGCCGATGGCTGGCTGTTCCCGGGGATGCACTACCTCAAGCCGCTCAGTACCAGGCAGCTCCATCGCATCGTTGTTGATGCTGCAGAGTCCGCAGGGATCAAAAAGCGGGTCGGCCCACACACTCTCCGGCACAGCTTCGCCACGCATCTGCTGGAAGACGGCGTCGATATTCGGATCATCCAGGCGCTGCTAGGGCATGCGAACCTCGAGACCACCGCTTTCTACACCACGGTCGCAACTCGAACGGTGCGTGCCCGCTGGTGCCAACCCCGTGCTCCGCCGCAGCCAGCACCGCCGACCCGGGAGAACACGCCATGATCCGGCATGGCCTGATCATCAACCGTCCTGCCAAAGCGGCGTGACAGGAAGCCAAGGCCTATGCGCTCAGCAGCGGCCATACTGCTGCAGTTCTCCAGGAAGGCAGCAACATACACCGGCCAGGCTGCGTATTCCGGACAGAAGGCCCGCCATTTAGTCGCTGTGCATCATACTCCACCGACGGTCGCGCTACTCAGCGCAACGTCACCAACCCGAAATTTCCATAGCTCATCGCCGATCCCCCCGCGGGTCGTACTTGTAAGACTTTCGTAAGCCTGCCGGCGCCCGAAACCCTTCGACTTTTCGGCCGTTTCCAGGCTACACATGGAAAAGCTTACTTCGCCAAAAGCGGTCGTCGGTTAGTGAGGCTCTGAATGGCACGATGTTTGACGGTGCGGTTAGTTTTCACCGTCGCCGAAATTGGGGTAGCGGACATTCAAACGCATCGAAACCGATTTTCGGATCTGGTCGGAGACGATCATAAGCACCGACGCTTCGGGCCACAGTTTTCATTCGGAGGTGGACCAAGACCTAAACAGTATTCAGCTTTGCAGCCTCAACCGGCGTATCGACTGGCTGACCGCGATCCTTCCTTTCGGAATATCGGTCTACGAGCTGCTCGGCATGAGGCCGCAGCAGAACAGTGAACCGCACAAGCTCTTCCATCACGTCCACGATTCGGTCGTAGTAGCTCGATGGCTTCATCCGCCCCGCCTCGTCGAACTCGTCATACGCCTTGGCCACCGACGACTGGTTGGGGGATCGTGAACATCCGCATCCAGCGGCCGAGGATCCGGAGCGTGTTGACGCTGTTGAAGCTTTGCGATCCCGCACAGACCTGTATGACCGCAAGGGTGCGCCCCTGGGTGGCCGCAGGCCCTTATAGGCGAGCGGGAGGTGGTCGATCTGGGCCTTCATGATCCCGGTAACTTGGCCGTGCCGCTCTGGGCTGCACCAGACTTGCGCTTCCGACCACAGAGAATGCTCGCGCAGTTCATGCACAGCCGGGTGGTCATCATCCTTCACTTGATCGGGCAGCGGCAGATCGTAGGGATCGAAGATGCGGGTCTCGCATCCGAACAACTGGAGAAGCCGCGCTGCTTCCTCGACGGCCAGGCGCGAATAGGAGCGTTCGCGCAATGAGCCGTAAAGAAGCAGGACGCGCGGTGGCGGATCGAGTTCCCCCAGACCCAGCGCTGGGCGCCGATGGGCATATTCCGGCTTGAGGGCCGGCAGATGCTCGGGATCGGTAAGCGGGCGCAACCGCTGGTAAACGGCGTCGGTCATGCGCGGGCCTCCGCGGGGACCGATTCAGGAAACCAGCGCCGCCCGAACCAGAAGGCCACGTTGACCAGCAGGATCAGCACAGGCACTTCGACCAGCGGACCGATCACTGCCGCAAAGGCAACCGGCGAGGCCAGCCCGAAGGCCGTGATGGCAACGGCAATCGCCAGCTCGAAATTGTTGCCCGCTGCGGTGAACGCCACGGCGGTCGTGCGCGGATAGTCGCTCGCGATCAGCTTGCCCATTAAGAAGCTGATCGTGAACTGGACCACAAAGTAGATCGTCAGCGGAATGGCGATACGGATTGTGTCGCCCGGCAGCGTGACTATTTCGTTCCCCTTGAGGCTGAACATGGCGACGATGGTGAACAGCAGCGCGATCAGCGTGAGCGGGCCAATCTTAGGCAGGAAGGTCTTCTCATACCACTCATCACCCTTGGCCTTCGTCAGCCATTTGCGGGTGAGGTAGCCGGCCAGGAACGGGATGCCGAGATAGATCAGCACGGCCTCGGCGATGGTCCAGAAGCTGACGTGGATGACGCTGCCCTCAAGCCCGAACAGCGGCGGCAGAAAGGCGAGGAAAAACCAAGCGTAGACGCTGAAAAACAGGATTTGGAAGACGGAGTTGAATGCCACCAGCGCCGCCACATACTGGTTGTCGCCCTTGGCAAGCTGGTTCCAGACAATGACCATGGCGATGCAACGGGCAAGGCCGATCAGGATCAAGCCGGTCATGTATTCCGGCTTATCGCTGAGGAAGATGACCGCGAGCGCGAACATCAGCACCGGCCCGATGATCCAGTTCTGGATCAACGAGATCGCCAGCACCCGCTTGTCCTCTAACACGCGCGGCAGCTCCTCGTAGCGCACCCGCGCCAGCGGCGGATACATCATCAGGATCAGCCCGATGGCGATGGGAATGTTCGTCGTGCCCCAAGAGAGGCTGTCGATTGCTCCAGGGAGCCAATTGAAAGTCGACCCCAAAGCGACGCCCAGCGCCATCGCCAGGAAGATCCACAGGGTCAGATAACGATCGAGGAACGACAGGCGTTCGCGCTTGGACTGTACGGTCACAGAGTTTCCCTTTTCAGCCGGCTACGCGGTTGCCAGTGGCGTCAATGACCTGTTCGCCGTCTTCCTTGGCAAAGGCACCGCGCTGCTGCGCCGGGATCAGATCGAGCACCTCTTCCGAGGGACGGCACAGCTTCACACCGAGTGGCGAGACGACTAGGGGCCGGTTGATCAGGATCGGATGCGCCATCATTGCATCGACCAGCTGCGTATCGGAGATGTCCGGATTGGCGAGGCCCAGTTCGGCATAGGGCGTGCCCTTTTCACGCAGCAGCGCGCGCGGCGAGATGCCGGCGCGTTCAATCAGGCTTTCGAGCAAGGCGCGCGAAGGTGGAGTCTTCAGATATTCCACGACGTGCGGTTCAATCCCGGCATTACGGATCATGGCCAAGGCGTTGCGCGACGTGCCGCATTCCGGGTTATGGTAGATGATGATGTCGGTGTTCATTTGCTTGCTCCAGCGCTGGCGCCTTCGGCCCGGCCGATTTCTTTGAGCTTCTGCTTCATCGCCATTTCGTCGATGCGGGAATGCGGCAGGGTCAGAAACAGCGAGATGCGGTTCGCCAGATAGCGCAGGGCCTGAAGGAAAGCGTCGCGCTGGCCGCCTTCTTCAACGGCTGCCGGGTCCTCGATGCCCCAGTGCGCCGTCATCGGATGGCCGATCCAGACCGGACAGGTTTCACCTGCGGCGCTGTCGCAAACCGTGAAGATGAAATCGAACTCGGGTGAACCGGGCTTCGAGAACTCGCTCCAGCTCTTCGAGTACATGCCGGTGGTGTCGTAGCCCATCCCGTTGAGCACCGAGAGCGCCATCGGGTGAACCTCGCCCTTGGGCTGGCTTCCTGCACTGTAGGCTTTGAACCGACCTGCACTGAGCTTGTTCATTACTGCTTCGCCCAGAATTGAGCGGGCGCTGTTGCCGGTACAAAGAAAGAGAACGTTGTAAATCTTGTCGGACATGTGAGGCCTCAGGCGGTCAGAGGTTAAGCGGCATTGCAGGTGAGGTCGCCAAGCAGGTCAGAACACATTTCAGGCGCACCCTGGCAGCAGTCCTGCATGAGGAAGGCGAGCAGACGACGCATGCCGGCAAAATCGGCGCGGTAATGGATCAGGCGGCTCTCACGCTCGGAGTGAACGAGGCCGGCCCGTTCCAGTGTGGCAAGGTGATGCGACATGGTGGATGGCGGCACACCCTGATGTTCAGCGATGGCGCCAGCAATCATGCCTTCAGGCCCCGCTTTCACGAGCAGGCGGAACACGGACAAACGTGTTTCGTGAGCCAATGCTCCGAGCGCATCGACTGCCCACACCTGAGCGTTCACATCAGCCATCATGATTCTATCCTTCCAGTTCTTTCAAATAATGACGCCAGTCATGTGCCGTCAATTGATATTTCCAGCAGCATCGAAGGAAGGCTTGCCGGGTTTGCTCAGGGACTGGTTGTCGGAAGGCAGAGTCTAGAGGTGCGAGCCCGCTTTCTTCAGGGCGCGTTTCGCTGCGAAGGATCGCGGCTAAACGCAGGCGCTGCGGCTGGAATGCCTTCATCGGTCCGCTGCGCCCGGGCGGCTGCAGCCCACCACTCCAGCTGAGCAAGTGTGCGTCCAAAATAGCCCTGCCATGCCGCGGGATCGATGCCCTCGGCAAAATCGCCAGTTTCGGTCAGGATATCCTGCGCTTTCGGCAGGTGGATCATTGCCGAGACTGGCAGGCACCCCAATTCCGACAGGAACGTGCGCATGTTTACCGCTGCACGGGTGCCGCCCCACTGCCCGGCCGAGTAAGTCACAATGGCGCTGGGCTTATAGGCAAACAGCGAGCTGCCGAAATGGTTCAGCAGGTGCGCCAAGGCCGGGCTCATGGAGTGGTTGTACTCGGGGCTGACCATCACATAGCCATCTGCCGCTTCGATCTGCGCAGCCAAAGCGTCCAGAGCGTCCGGAACTCCGCTCTTCGCATAGGCAAAGTGGGGCTTGAACGCGGCCGGAAGCTCGATCGACAATGGATCGATCAATTCAACGGCGTGACCCATTTCCTGAAGATGCTTCTCGCATTGCCGGGCAACCCGCAGGCCAAGTCTGGCCGGGCGTGGAGGCGTGCTGTCACGGGCTGACCCGAGAAATACGAGGAATTTCTGCACGTCACCAAGCTCCATGGACGACAGCCCTGGCGATCCACAACCTGAAGCGCTCCCGACCACTGCCAATATTCCCGCTTTATAATCGAGACGCTCGAACGGTATACTGGGGACATCCGACACCGCTGCGGCTTCCGCTCGCGTTCACTCACGCCATGGGGGCAGGCCATCTCCGAGATTTTCGCATGGTTGAATGATCAGTTGCTGCGCATGCAGTGGCTGTCTGATCTAGTCGCCTGGCTCGTTCGGGACGGATTCGGGCTTGACCCTGCCGGACGGCTTGGTGGGAGTATCCACTTCTTCATTTATGACGTTATCAAGATCTTCATCCTGCTCGGGGTGCTGATCTTCACGATCTCATGGGTGCAAAGCTATTTTCCGCCGGAGCGCACGCGCCGGATTCTGGGACAGCGCAAGGGTCTTGGCGCCAACATCATGGCGGCTCTGCTGGGCACCATCACGCCGTTCTGCTCGTGCTCGTCGATCCCTCTTTTCATTGGATTCACGAGTGCCGGATTGCCTCTTGGCGTAACCTTTTCTTTCCTGATTTCCTCGCCACTGGTGGACCTGGCCTCGATCATTCTGCTCGCCAGCGTGTTCAACTGGACGATCGCGCTGGCTTATGTCGCAGTCGGCCTTGTGCTGGCCGTGCTGGGAGGCACACTGATCAGCCGGATGAAGATGGAGCGCCATGTCGAGGCTTTCGTCTTCAACAGTCCGGTCATGGAAAGCGACGATGGCCACTTGACCCGGCGCCAACGCTTCGACTTCGCGCGGGACCAGGTTGCCGAGATCTTCGGCAAGGTCTGGCTCTATGTGCTGATCGGCGTCGGCATCGGTGCCGCCATCCACAACTGGGTGCCCGAAACGTTCATTTCCGCGCTGCTGGGACAGGACAAATGGTGGTCCGTACTCGTCGCAACGATCGTCGGGATTCCGATGTATGCCGACATCTTCGGCACCCTTCCGATTGCAGAGGCACTGGTCGCCAAGGGCGTGGGTATCGGCACCGCCTTGTCTTTCATGATGGCCGTAACCGCCTTGTCGCTGCCCTCCATGATCATGCTCAAGCGAGTCGTGAAATTACCGCTGCTGCTGCTCTTTGCGGCAATCGTTGCGACCGGCATCATTCTGATCGGCTATCTGTTCAACGCTTTTGGCACCATGTTCCTGTGATTGGGAGAGACTTATGATTATCAAGATCCTTGGCTCAGGCTGCAAGAAGTGCATCGCTTTAGGCGAGAATGCGAAGGCGGCCGCCGATGTTGCCGGAATTCAGGCAGACATCGTGAAAGTCACGGACTATGCGCAGATTGCTGCCTTCGGCGTGATGTCGACGCCTGCGCTGGTGATCGACGACAAGGTCGTTTCAAGCGGCAAGGTCCTGAGCGTGTCGCAGGTGGCCGAGAAGCTCGGGACCCCCTGATCGTTTCTTACCCAGATACGGCAGCTCCCCGTTCACCAAACGCCAACTGTCGCGTCTGCGGGCCCGATGCTCGAACACATGCCAACGACAGGTTTCTGCTTGAACGGACGTCCAGAAGGTCTGCTGGGCGCGTCGTGATCTGGTCGGCACGTGCCTGTCGGAAAACACATGTTTTCGGACAGGCAAGGCGCTTTCCTCCACAAACGCCCCAATGGCCACCTCTGAATAATCGACAAAACCTGTCACTTTGTCCGACTGTGCGAAAACCAGAATCGAGAGGTTTGCGTCACAACCCTAAGCGTATATCTGGTCCCGTAACTTGTACCGACCCCAACGTCGATCTGAGGACGCCCTGCCGCCCGCGGCGAAGGTGCGTGCGCACTCAGGGAACCCTTATCAGTTTGGATCGATCTGTGGCAGGATGAAGCTTGTTGACGGGGAGTCCGAGCATGCTTGATCCGACGCTTGCAAAGGAAATCGGCCCCAGCCTTCGGCCCGAGGCGACGCGCGTCGTCATCAGACCGTTCGTTCCGGGCGACGATCCCACGGTCGCCGACCCCGCCCGCAGATCAAGGATTGGCCGGATCATCGCGAGAATAGCGGAGCTCGATGAGGAGACCTGCCGCTGCGAGCTGCAGCGCATTCTCACAAGCCTCGCCGGACGTCACGCCAATGTCGAGCAAGTGTTGCTTCGGCGCTACCATGATCTGATCTGCCCGCCCGTGACTTCTGATGCGGCGATCACTGAGGAGCGGGCACTTCTCAGCGGCGCTTTCATGAGCGCGGAATATTCCTTCGAGTCCGCAGCACTCTTCAACCCCAGTATGGTACAACACCCCGAGCCATCCCAAATCGCCGGCGCCGCACGCTTCATCCTTTCCCTGCGCGCGGTCGGCGAGGGCCATCTTTCCTCGATTACGTTCCGGACCGGGCATTTCGATGGCGAGGCGGTGCTCCTCGACCCGATCGGCCGATACGCGGTTGCGCCCCGGATCGAACCAATGCCCGGCGGATCCCAGGACGACCCGGGCGTCCGTCTCTCGCGCGGGACGTGCCCGGATCTCTCGTCCCTTGTCATCTTTCCGATCACCTTCCAGCAACGGCATGGTCTGGAGGATCTTCGTCTGGTCCGGTTCGAAGATGACGATGGTTCTCGTACCTATCTCGGCACCTATACGGCATCAGGCGGCGAAAACGTCCGGCAGGAGCTGCTTCGGACCAGCAGCTTTGCCACGTTCGAGCTGAGCGCCTTGCGCACGCAGGTGCCCGGCAGCAAGGGCATGGCGATTTTCCCGCGCCGCATAGGTGGGCATTATGCGGCGCTTGCCCGGTTCGACCACGAAAGCTTATGGCTGCTGCGGTCGAATAATCTCTACGACTGGAGCGATGGCGTCAGAATCTTGACCCCGCGCTGGCCCTGGGAATTCGTCCAGCTCGGCAATTGCGGTGCGCCGATCGAGATCGACGAAGGTTGGCTGGTCCTTACCCATGGTGTTGGCGCCGTGCGCAACTACGGGATCGGCGCGTGTCTGCTCGACAAGGACGATCCGACGCGCGTGCTCGGACGAACACGCGATCCTCTGATCGCCACCGATCCCAAGGATCGCGACGGCTACGTGCCCAACGTGGTCTACAGTTGCGGCGGCATGGTCCACGGCCGGACCCTGCTCCTGCCATATGGAGTGGCGGACTCGTTCACCACCTTCGCAACGATCGATCTCGACCGGTGTCTCGCGACGCTGGTCTGATGCAGGCAGGCAGAAAACTCTCCCGTTCCGAAGACTGGTTCAGCCAGACGCGCGTCAGTGCGACAAAAGGACCGGACATGTCGTTCCGTCCAGCACGGAGCGCGTCGCGCCGCCGAGAATGAACTCGCGTGCGCGCGAATGACCGAAGGCCCCCATGACGAGCAGGTCCCCGCCCGTCTGTTCACTGTAGGACTGCAGGGCGGCCCCCGCATTCTGACCGCCAGCGGGATGGGCCACCAGTTCGGCCTCGATGCCATGGCGCTCCAGATACCGCAGAACGTCGCTCGCAGGCGCTTCGCGGCTCAGATCCTTTTCTTGCGTAACGGTCACGACTGCGACGGTTTTAGCGTGATGACAAATCGGCAACGCGTCCGCGAGTGCGCGGGCGGCTACGCTGCTGCCGTCCCACCCGACGATGACCCGGTCGAAGCGAACCGGTCCTCCTTCGACTGGCAATAGCAGCACCGGGCGACCGGACTCAAAGGCCAGCCCCTCCGCCATCGCCGGCGTTTGCGCGTGGCCGTAGACCGGTACGATCGATAGATCGTAGGTGCGCGCCCTGGTAGCGAGCGCCCAGTGGGTGACCATTCCCGGACAGTCGAGCACGAACTGCTCACCCCGGCGCGCCTCGTCGACTGTGGACGCGAACTGCTCGACGAGAGCGGTGGCGTTTCGCGAACTCTTGTGGTTTTCTTCGGCAATCATCTGATCCGCTTGGATCAGCTTGTTCGCCAACCAGTTCGACACCGGCGGAATGTGCACCTTGCAAACGCCCAGCGACAGCCTAGCCTCAAGGAGCGCGGCGACCGAAAGCGCACGCTCGAAGGCTGCGATCGGCGTTGGTTCAAGATAGCTGTTGGCCTGCAGCAGGATGTCGCGAAAAGCCATCTCAGATCTCCGATGTTTCATCTTCTATTCCAGAGCCGCGGGAAGCTGCCGATCCGTATTAAACCGGAGGTCCTGTCCAGCGCGGTGCCGACATGCGCCAAGCAAAAGCTCGGCCTCATGACCGCGCCAAAGCTTCGATTCCCCCCGTTGCGGCAACCTGTCGTCGTGAAGGGTTCTACAACAATCGCTTGTCTTCTCAGCGCGTAACATACGTATTGCGCTTCGATCGGCCAGCAGCAGGATTCGACCAAGCTACTTCTGCTTTATCGCAAACGCCCTTGAATGCGAGGACCAATTATGACCGGCATATGCACTTTGACCCTCAATCCCACGATCGACGTCGCTTATGAGGTCGAGCGCGTCTTCCACACGCGCAAGATGCGGACAGGTTCCGAATTTTATGCTCCGGGCGGCGGGGGCATCAATGTCGCCCGGGTGTTCGTGCGGCTAGGCGGCAATGCGCGAAGCTATTACGCCTCGGGAGGAGCGACCGGACCCGCTCTCGATGGACTGCTCGATCTCCACCAGCTGGTGCGCAATCGCATCCCGATCGCGGGGCACACGCGCGTGAGCTCCGCCGTTCTCGAGCGCGAAAGCGGGAAGGAATATCGGTTCGTTCCGCAAGGCCCAAGCTTCACCACCGCCGAATGGCAGGCGTGTCTCGAGCAGCTGGAGCATGCGCACTGCGATTATATGGTCGCCAGCGGCTCCCTACCCCCAGGCGTTCCGGACGATTTCTACGCCCGTGTGGCCGACATCATGACGAAGAAGAGCATCCCCGTCGTTCTCGACAGCTCGGGCGCGGGTCTCCTGGGCGGCGTGAAGCGCGGCGGGCTCTTCCTGATCAAGCCCAGCATCGGCGAGCTGCGCCAGCTGGTCGGCGGCGATCTCGCCGGTATCGAGGCGATCGGCGATGCGGCGATGGGGATCGTGACTTCGGGCCAATCGCGGTACGTGGCCGTTACCATGGGGCAAGACGGCGCGATCCTGGCCAGCGCGCAAGGGCCGCGCTACCTGCCGGCTTTGAGCGTCGACACCAACAGCGCTGTCGGCGCGGGCGACAGTTTCCTGGCAGCCATGGTGTTCGCGCTGAGCTGCCAATGGACTATCGAGGACGCCTTCCGCTTCGGCATCGCCGCCGGCGCGGCTGCGGTCACGAGCCCCGGCCATGATCTCGCACACCCGGACGAGATCAGGCACCTCTATCAGCGCGTTCCCCAGATCAGCTGATACTTGCACCGCTGTCGCTGCGAGGCGGCGCAGCCATCGTAACCGGATGCCGCGGCAGGCCTTCGGTCGCAAAGCGCGAGAGATTGTCGATCGTGGTGGCCGCGATCGCCTGCATGGCGTCCGCCGTAAAGAAGGCCTGGTGGCCAGTGATCAGCACATTGGGAAATGTGAGCAACCGCGCGAAGAGATCGTCCAGCAAGATCTGATCCGACAGATCCTCAAAGAAGAGATCCCCCTCCTCCTCATAGACGTCGAGACCGAGATAGCCGATCCTGCCCGTCTTGAGCCCCTCTATGAGCGCGCCCGTGTCGACCAGTGCGCCGCGACCCGTGTTGATCAGCATCACGCCCTGCTTCATCCGCGCAAGCGCCTGGGCATCGATCAGGTGACGCGTATCGGGCGTGAGCGGGCAATGAAGCGATACGATGTCCGAGCGCGTCAGCAGCTCATCCAAGATGACCGTATCGGCGCCGGTCCGCGTCAGATCAAGCGGAGGCTCGGGATCGTAGGCGAGCACCTTGCAGCCAAAACCCGCCATGATGCGCGCCACGGCGAGACCGATCTTTCCCGCGCCGATGATGCCGACCGTTCTCCCGCGCAGATCAAAGCCGAGCAGCCCTTCCAGCGCGAAATTCCCTTCGCGAACCCGCGCATAGGCACGGTGGATCTTGCGATTGAGCGCAAGGATGAGCCCGACAGTGTGCTCCGCCACCGCGTCCGGCGAATAGGCCGGCACGCGGCCGACAGATAAGCCGAGCGCTGCGGCTGCGGCCAGATCGACGTGATTGAAGCCGGCGCTGCGCAAAGCGATCATTCTCGTGCCTCCGGCCGCCAGAACCTCCAGAACAGCCCGATCGAGCACGTCATTCACGAAAACGCATATCGCAGTCTCGCCCCCAGCCAGAGGCGCGCTCTCCAAGGTCAGCCTCGGCTCAAGATAGCGCAGGCGATGCGGGCTGCCGACCGCGCCATTGGCCTCATTGAGAAAACGGCGGTCATAAGCCTTTGTGCTGAACACCGTAACGTCCATGTCGCCTCCACGCCTGCCCTGCCGCTCGAAACGCATCAGATGCCGCTTGCTTCCAATCCTGTGAGTTGAACCTCGCACGCCGAACTAAGGCACCCTGATCAACTCAGCCCGCAGCGGAACCGCTACGGGGACTTACATAGTGACGGGAGTTGAAACTGCCGCGAGACTGACGAAACTGTCATCCGCCTCTCCGGTCTCGACTCCTCAGGAGGAACCGTATCATGTCTGGCCCGTCCATCATCTGGTTCGATGAAATCGGTATTGGCGACCTGCCCGCCGTAGGCGGCAAAAACGCGTCTCTTGGCGAGATGATCGCTGCTCTTTCCAAGGATGGTGTCCAGGTTCCATTCGGGTTTGCAACCACGGCCGACGCCTATCGCCACTTTATCGCCGAAAACGCGCTTGAACCCGCGATCACCGCGCTCTTGTCCAGGTTCCAAAGCGGCGCCGGCTCCCTCCAGGACACGGGCCGCTCGATCCGCTCGCTCATTCTCGAAGGCGAAATGCCTCCAGCGATCGCCGCGGAAATCGTGACTGCCTATCAGCGCCTCGGCGAGCGCGCGAGCAGCGGGCAACCGTCGGTGGCCGTGCGCAGCAGCGCCACTGCGGAGGATCTTCCCGACGCCAGCTTTGCAGGCCAGCAGGAGACCTTTCTCAACGTTCGGGGCGAGCGGGCCTTGCTCGACGCCTGCAGGCGCTGCTTGCCTCGCTGTTCACGGACCGGGCGATCAGCTACCGCGAGGCGAAGGGCTTCGGACATCTCGAGGTCGCCCTGTCAATCGGTGTGCAGCAGATGGTCCGCTCCGACCTTGCAGGATCGGGCGTGATGTTCTCGATCGACACCGAGACCGGCTTTCCCAAGGCAGTCGTGATCAGCGCCGCCTGGGGCCTGGGCGAAACCGTCGTCCAAGGTTCTGTCGATCCCGACCGCTATGTCGTCTTCAAGCCGTTACTGGCCAACGCCGAGGCTATGCCTATCATCGGCAAGGATCTCGGCGCCAAGGCTTTGCGGATGACCTATGCCGAGGGCGGGAGCAAGCGGACCCGCATCGAGGAAACCACGGCCGACCAGAGGCAACGGTTCGTTCTGGGCGATCAGGAGATCATCCAACTCGCCCGCTGGGCCGTCGCGATTGAAGAGCATTACGGGCGTCCCATGGACATGGAGTGGGCAAAGGACGGGGGAACGGACAAACTCTATATTGTTCAGGCACGACCCGAAACGGTGCAGGCGCAAAGCAGCGCCACATCCTTCCGCCACTTCAGCCTTCAGGAAAAGGGCGCCGCTCTGGCCACAGGCGCGGCGATCGGAAGCGCGATAGCCTCCGGCGAGGCGTGCGTGATCCGCAGCGCCGCTGACATCTCGCAGTTCAGGGACGGTGCAATCCTTGTTACCGAGACCACCGACCCCGACTGGGTTCCGGTGATGAAGCGCGCAGCCGGCATCGTTACGGAGCATGGCGGCACAACCAGCCATGCGGCCATCGTCAGCCGGGAGCTCGGCGTGCCAGCCATCGTCGGGACCGCGAACGCGACACAGGTGATCCAGGAGGGCCAGGAGATTACCCTGAGCTGCGCGGAAGGGGATGTTGGCGTGGTCTATGAGGGGCGGTTGCGCTTCGAGGCTGAGGACGTCGACGTTGGTGCGCTCGCTGCCACCAAGACCGACATGATGGTCAACATCGCCAATCCGGCCGCGGCCTTCAAATGGTGGATGCTGCCGGCTCGTGGCGTCGGGCTTGCCCGCATGGAGTTCATCATCAACTCGCTGATCAAAATACACCCGATGGCGCTGGTCCATCCGGAGCGCACGAGCGCGGAAGTCCAGCGGCAGATCGCAACCTTGACCCATGGCTACCCTGAGCCGACGGACTATTTCGTGGACGTGCTCGCGCGCGGCATCGCTCGACTAGCGAGCCCCTATCACCCGCATTCCGCCATCGTTCGCCTGAGCGACTTCAAGACGAACGAATACGCCCACCTGCTGGGAGGAGATGCGTTCGAGGAACCCGAGGAAAATCCGATGCTCGGTTTCCGCGGCGCTTCGCGCTATTATGACGAGCGGTATCGCGAGGGCTTCGCACTCGAGTGCCGCGCGCTCAAACGCGTTCGCGAGACGCTCGGCTTCGACAACGTCATTGTCATGGTGCCGTTCTGCCGCACCCCCGCCGAGGCGGACCGGGTGATGGAGGCCATGGCGGCAAACGGGCTGCGCCGCGGTGAGAACGGCCTCCAGATCTACATGATGTGCGAAATCCCCTCGAACGTGATCCTGGCTGAGCAATTTGCCGCCCGCTTCGATGGTTTTTCAATCGGATCGAATGATCTGACGCAGCTCGTCCTTGGCGTTGATCGGGACTCCGACATTCTCGCAAGCCTGTTCGACGAACGGGACGAGGCGGTCACCCGCATGATCGCGGACGCCATCTCCAAGGCTCATGCGAGTGGCATCAAGATCGGGATCTGTGGCCAGGCTCCCAGCAATTATCCGCAGTTCGCCGCCTTCCTCGTGGCGAACGGTATCGATTCCATCTCGCTTAATCCAGACAGCTTCGTCCGCACGATCTCCGTGATTGCCGAAGCGGAGCGGATGCGGCCCGCCTGATCGTCTTTCATGGAGGCCGACGCGAGCATGGCAGGGACGCTGCGAAGTTGACCGGATCCACGAGCGCCTTCGCTGGTCGAAACCGTGTCGGAGAGGCCCCAACAAAAGGAGACCCCGCCGCCGGGGGTCCTGTGGCGGCGGGGTCGTGCACCGGAGCGATAGGCGGTTGGGCGAGCTCCGATGCAGGGCCTGATGTGACGACTGGTCTAGCCCGAGAAGGTGGGCTCTCAGCCGCCTAGTGCGAGAAGAGTAGCGGTATGGGCGCACCTTCAATCAGGTCTCGGGTTACGCCGCCCAATATCATCTGGCGGAAACGCGAGTGGCCATAGGCGCCCAGTGCCAGGACCGCTGCGCCATGCTCGCGCGCGCCTCTGACCAGAGCCTCGGCATCCGATCCCAGGCCACGGGCAACCGGCACCACCTCCGCGGCAAAGCCATGCCGGGCGAGATGGTGCGCGATATCGGCACCAGGCTCCGATCCATGTCCCTTGGCCGATGGCCTGCCGTCCAGCACGATGATATCGACCTTTGCGCCGGAAGCGGCAAAGATGGTTGCATCGCACAGTGCACGGGTTGCTTCGCGCGTGGCGTTCCAGCCGATCGCCAGATGATCAAGGGCGGCAGGCTTGTAGCCGTTCGGGAGGACCAGAACCGGGCGGCCCGATGCGAACAGGATGCTCTCGATCGTGTGACGCCTGTTGGGAGGATAATCGTAATTGTCGGCCGGCCCGAAAAGGACCAGGTCGGCATAGCGCGCATAGACAGCCGCCTTCTCGAACACGACGTTGGCCGTATCGGAGATCGTTCGAAGCTCGACGTTCACAGCCCCCGTGACATCGCCGATGCGCTTCCGCTTGGCATCGACCGCCTCGGTATATTCCTGGAGGAACAGGTCGGGCAGACCCACGCTCAGCGAATACTCTGCCGTGGGCATCGCCGAGAGGATCATGATGCTCAAGCTGGCGCCGTGAAACTCGGCGAAGTTCACCGCATCCTGCAGAAACGGACCATCCCGATCGCCTGTATCGACAACCGCGAGGATATCCTTGATCGCCATCATTCCCTCCGTGTTGCACTCACAGGGACGTGCTAGCTCTGGCCGTCCGAGGGGTCAGTTGTGTTTTATACGTAGATTGTTCCGGACGCGGCCTGATGCACCGCAAACGCTCGGCACGAAGCTTTCCCTGCTCAGTAAATCGGTGGCCGATACGACGGATCCTTGAGCGTCAGCATGTAAGCGGCAAGATCGTCGATCTGTTCGGGGGCGATCGTGAAATTCATGATCTCGGGGTAATTATGCGAGTCTCGCAGCCATGGCTTGAGCGTAGCAGGCGTCAGCCCGGGTGTATTGACGACATCCTCGAACGAGGGAGCCTCTCGCCTGGGCGAAGTTCCGATGCCGACGGCATGGCAGCCAGCGCATCTTGCTCTGGCGAACGCCAGCCCCCGCGTTGAGGCAGCCCCGGCCTTGCCATAGTCCTGTGGAGGCGCGGCTCCTCCGCCGGCTGCGACACAGCCCGCGGCGACAAAGCCCAAGAGGGCAAGAACGGCGGTCATTCGCATAGCTTACCTATCGGACCGGCTGGCTGACGCGTCAACAGCCGGCCCATCCTTCACATGCCAGGCTGGGCAAGGCGCGGATCGACCGCGAGGCGAACGCCCGATCAGGGCTGCCCCTCCATGAATTCGAGCAGATGGGTGCTACAGTTTCTGCAATCGCTGCTGCCAAAGCCCTTGAGGCCCGACCGAAACGCACCGGACCCAAGCAGCGCCGCCACGATCTCGCATTCTCCTCCGCCCCGCAACGCTATGGCGTCGAGCCTCCCCGCAGCTTCGGTCAAATGGTCGACATGCCAGCGGATTGTCTTGCCGCGGGCGAATGGCGGGTGATCCTCGCACGCATGCCGCCTGGCCCGTAGGCGCTGCCGGCGTAGACATACCATCCCGGCGCAAAGCGATGCGGACTAGGCCGGCGCGGAAAAATCGTTGCCGCATCAACCCGGATCAGCAGGGCATAGGCGCCGCCGTCTTTCGGTGCAGAGGCGAGGGTGTTCACGGCGACGGCTGCCCCTTGCAGCAGCTCCCGCAGCATCTCCACCAAGCCGGATGCGCCCGTGTGCCGTGACAGATCTTCCAGGCGGTTCATCGAGCGGGCATTCCCCACCCTCAGGGGCGTCCTGCCAGCTTCACCAATGGAATCAGCGGACCGGACGTCAGGCTTTTGATTGTCCGATCCGCTGCGACGATCGCAGATATCGCGCGATCACCCCCCGTGCGACCCGAGGGAAACACATGTCAGACATTCCGAAGCTGGGTCAGAATGCAAGAATATCGCAAGCGCGCGTTGATACGTTGATTGTGGTCAAATTTCGAATGTCGCCTGAATTGTAGCGTCCATGCAGGATCGGCACGATCACGGATCTTCGGCAGAATCGGGAAAAGCGCATGAGCATGGCGGTAGGGGAAGTTGCGATTGTCATCGTGGGCGCAGGACATGGCGGCGCGCAATGCGCGATTGCGCTGCGCCAGAACGGTTTCGAGGGCACCATCACAATGATCGGCCGGGAACCTGAGCCGCCTTATGAGCGCCCACCGCTGTCGAAGGAATATTTCGCACGCGAGAAGACGTTCGACCGCCTCTACATCCGCCCACCCGCTTTCTGGGATGACAAGGGCATCGATCTCACCCTCAACCGGGAAGTGGTATCCGTCGATGCGAAGACGAAGCAGCTGACGCTCTCCGACGGATCCACAATGCGCTACGGTACGCTCATATGGGCGACCGGCGGCGATCCGCGCCGGCTCACCTGCCCTGGCTCGGACCTGGCAGGTCTTCACCCCGTCCGCACCCGCGCCGACTGTGACCAGCTGATGGGCGAGATCGACGGCGGCGTGCGCAACGTGGTCGTGATCGGCGGAGGCTATATCGGTCTCGAAGCAGCGGCAGTGCTGACGAAGCTCGGCTGCAAGGTGACGCTGCTCGAGGCACTGCCACGCGTGCTTGCCCGCGTTGCCGGTGCTGAACTCTCGGCCTTCTACGAAAAGGAACATCGTGACCATGGCGTCGATCTGCGCACGGGCGTGGCGATCGATGCTTTGGAAGGCGAAGGCAGGGTCACCGGCGTCCGGCTCGCCGATGGCAGCGTGATCCCCGCCGACGCGGTGATCGTCGGGATCGGTATCGTGCCTGCGGTCGGCCCGCTGATCGCAGCGGGGGCCGCAGGCGAAAACGGCGTCGACGTCGACGAATATTGCCGCACGTCCCTGCCCGACATCTATGCGATCGGCGACTGCGCGGCTTTTGCCTGTTCCTACGCCGGGGGCACTGTGATGCGCGTCGAATCCGTGCAGAACGCCAACGACATGGCGACATGCGTCGCCAAGGCGATCTGCGGCGATCCGCAGCCCTATCATGCGTTTCCGTGGTTCTGGTCGAACCAGTACGACCTGCGACTTCAGACCGCAGGCATTTCGCTTGGCTACACCGACACCATCGTTCGCGGCGATCCGGCGACGCGGAGCTTCTCGGTCATTTACCTGAAGGATGGCCGTATCGTCTCGCTCGACTGCGTCAATATGGTGAAGGACTATGTTCAGGGCCGCAAGCTGGTCGAGGCAGGCGCATGCCCTGACAAAGCGCAGCTTGCCGACGCTTCCAGGCCGCTGAAGGAACTCGCGTAGCGCTCCAGGCAGTTAGACGCTACCTTTTCACGTATCCACCCCGCATAGCGGATAGCTGATCGGTACAGATCGTTACGACCTAACGTGATCCCGTTGCGATGTTCGGCCGTGTATTCGATTCGATCCACAGATAGCCGACGAAATGATCCTTTTCGTGGCGGGTGCCGGATGGCGGCAAATCAGGATACCTACTTGTATCCGGGTTCCTTTTGGTGCCGGACGGCCAGAATCGTGACACCATCATCATCTACGCGGTCTCGAGCGACGTAGCCGCTGTCGCTGAAGTCAATCAGCCATTCCCGATATTGTTCAGGCAGATCGTCCACCATCCGGCCCATGCGGGGATATGCGCCAACCACCTTCACGCCTTGCCTGATCGCCTCACCGGCTCGGTGCGCGACATCGGCGTCCTTGGTTTGCAGGAAATCGCGCAACCGCTGCATATCCCGGACCGCTGCCGGGACGAAGATTATTTGTGGCATTCGGGCGCTGGCAATTCATTCTCAGTTCCCCAGCTCGCCAACCACTTATCGACTTCCTCTGCCGTCGCGCGCAGGTCAGTCGCCTGAAATTCTTCCCACGCTTTGAGCGTATCCTGCCGTAGCGCGTCGCACTTTTCCTCCCGATCGATATATTGCGCGATAGCTTCGCGCATGATCCAGTGCGCGGTGCGCCGGCGCGTTTCGGCCAGGCGTTGGACGCGCCCTTTCAACTCATCATCGAGCTTGATAGACGTAGCTGCTGCCATGCAGCGGTCTCCGTAGCAAAAGGTATTACCTCACGCTACCTTCCGCCTTCCTGCCTGCGGTGTCCATCTGGTTCGCGCACTCAAACAGAGCCGGAACAGACCGCTCCTCAGCTTAACTGCCTTACGCACTGGACTTCCGGCAAGTGCGATCGACTCAAAGTGAAGCTTGCCGGGAAGCGCGATTACACGATGATCGACATCCACGACAGCACGGTAAGGGCCGCAGTACCATGGCTGAGCCGCCACGCCGATGACGATTGCAACACAGGGCTTAGGAATGTAAGATGTTAAAGATCAGGAGCGGGTCATGCGCATCGTAAAGTTCGACTTAGAGACTTACCATCGAACGAAAGATCTTCCGGGTGGCCCGACTTTAGCTGTCGTTGAAGAAGATGTCCCGGAAATCGAGATATTCACGGACCAACATGGTAATCCGACGCTTGGCGGCAGGATCGGCTATGCTCTTGCCTATGTCTTGATGGCGGGATTCGTCGGCGCGCTGTTCTTCTATCTTTGATCAATCACGCAGCTTGGGATCTTGGAAGAAGCCGCGATCATGGTCGCGGCCCACCTGCTGCTGCACGTCGGCTGAGCCTTGCACCCTCTGGCCTCGCATCGCTTCGGCTGCGGAACGGGCGCCGCCAAGTTCATCCCTCCCCGCTTCGATGATGTCGGCTGCGGCCGAGGAGTTGCCGCCGCCCGGACCCGCCGGAATCCCTGCCAAGCCGCGTGGCCGGTATGAGCCACGGACATCCGCTGCGCTGTCAACATCGGGCCGGTGCACGCTAACCAGGTTCGGATCGTGGAGATCGCCCGCGATCTCCGACCGGATCGCGTCCTCCTTCTCCTGCATCCAGCGCCCGATCATCTCCTGCCGCACGAAGCGCTGGTGCTCGGATAGATCCGTCGCCCAAAGCTCGGGTGCGTCGAGACCAGGATTGTTTACCTGCTGCTGTCGATACCATTGGGCGAGATCCTGACTCATGTTCTCGCTGAGTTGCATGCCGTGCGTCTCGGCATAGCTCGCATCGCGCGACAGCTGCTGCGACAGTTCTTCCAGGCGTCGTGCTGTCTCGGAGTAGGACTTGGCAAGCGCGAGCGAGTCTTCAGTGCTCACCGACGAGGACGAGGTACTCGACGCCCGGCTGAATACACCACTGCGCGAATAGGTCCCGTCTGAGGTCGATGCTCCCGTCCCGTTGCTGTGCTCGTCCCGAACACCACTCGATGAGGTGTTTGCACTGTCCGTCGCGCGCGTGTCGTCGGTCCCATGCCGCAAGGTGTCCTGCTGACTGCCTGACTTAGAGACAGTGCCTCCGATGCCCGGCAATCCGAGATTTCGACCGCCGCCGCCTCCCCCCGATCCACCTCGCCCTCCCAGGACGGATGAAATCGAGCCGCTGACCTGATCATTTGTTTGCGCCTGTCGATCATGGCTTTGGGACACGCGCGCGCTTTGTGAAATCGAGGACCGCTCCTCGGTGCCTTGGGAGCTGCTGCCCGTCCGCCGATCAAACTGTTCGACCGACGTATTCGCCTGCTGGCCGCTGCTGGAATCCCAGCCCGAGGAACGTTCGGTCGATGTGCCGAAGGCGCTGCGATTGGCATGGGTCGCGGTCAGTATCTCGTTCGCCGCGTTCTCATAGGCCTGCGCCTGTCGATGCGCGTCGCTCGCCATCTCACGCCATTCCGCGACCGAGCCCGACGACATGGTCGGCGTGAATCCAAGCCGGGAGATCGCGCCCGACGTGTCGAACACCTCCTGCCCGTTGCCAAAGCCGGTGATCATCGCGCCATTGTCCTGGCGCCAGCCAAAGCTTGCTCCACCGCCGGTGTAGGTCGGCGCCGTGCTCCACTGGTCGGCCTGGCGCATATTGGACGTCGCGTTCGCCCAGTTGACGTTGCCATAGGAATAATTGCCCGTGGTCTGTTCGACAGCGGCGGCTTCGGCCGCGTTCTGGGCCGGAGCGAGCATCGACATGGAATGGCCCGCGATCGACATCGCCCCGCGGGCAAGGCCCGCCGCAAGAAAGGGCACACTCATCAGCATGAAACCTGCAATGGTCGCGGTCTCACCGTTCACCGCGCCAATCCCTGCGAAGCTCGCCAGCGTCACGCCGCCGCCAGCCACTCCTGTTGCCGCCGACGTTGCGCGCGTCATGCAGATCATGTGGAGGATGACATACAGCGGACCCCATGCCGCGAGGTAGAAGAACCCGACCGTATACCCCTTCAAGGTGCTGATCCCGGTCTGCGGCATGAGGAACAGCGGAAAGATCACCGGGAACATCGCGAAGAAGACGACTGTCAGCACGATGTTCAGGATCGGCACCCATGCCATCGCCTGCTGCGCAATCGAGTTGTAGGTGTTGCGCGCCTGGATGTCGGCGCGTGTTTGCGCGAACGTATCGACGGCAGCCGCGCCAGTGCCACCCGACATGCTGTTGCGCGCCTGCATGAACGCGTTGATCGCCGTCGTTTGCCGCATGACCTCCGCAAAATCCCCACCCGTGCCGGTGAACGCAGCGCTGACAATCGGGACGTCGTGCTTGAGCTTATCGGCCGCCAGTGCGTTGCTGAGCTTGGGGTATACCTCCTTGCCCCAGAGCGGCGCGTTGGCCTCGATCATCGGCGCCCATTGCGCGTCCAGCGCCTGATAGGCCTGCCGGCACGTGACGATGAAGCTGTGCACCGTTCCGTCGCCCTGGCGCTCGAGCCATTGCTGCGACCGCGCCTCCGAGCCCGGCCCAACCGCCGCCCACAGATCGGTCGCCTTCGCGAGGTTCGTGAGCGACTTCTGATACAGCATCACATCGCCAAACAGGCAGTTCTTGAAATGATGTTCGAGGTTCGTCGAAAATTCCGCATCGCGGATCACAAAGTTCCGGGTCGCATCGAATAGCCGCGCGCCGTAGACCATGCCATTGGTGCTGTAGTTAAGTTCGCTCGGCATGACGAAAACGGTTTCAGCAGTCGTCGTCAGCCAGTCACCCACCTGCGTGGTGAAACTCGCCAGAACGCCCAGGCCCATGGGGACATTATCGACCGTCGCCGGCGCCAGACCAGGATTGAGCCGATCGGTGACCTTGATGTCGACCGTGGGAACCATCAGGCAAAGATAGATGGCGGTCGCCTGCAGGAACCAGTTCATCCACGCCTTGTAGTTGAGCGTGAAAGCGACCACGAGCAGCGAATAGATGAGGCCCATCACCAGGACCACGCGGATCAGCGAGCGATAGCCCCCTCCTCCCGACCAGGCTGCAACCGCGTTGAAGATGTTAACGAGATACTCGCCGCCGCCGATCGTGAAAACCTCAAGCATCTGCCCGCTCCCGCGCCTAGTTCAGACCTTGTGAGTTGAGCCCACGCGAGAAGTTGAGCGCTGCCGCCATGCCCGGCGTCATGGAGTTCTGAAGCGTCGATTCCAGCATGACGCTTCGATTGATGATCTGCATGGTGACCTGCAGCTTGTTGTTCAGCCGCACATCGCGCTGGCCGAACTTGGCCCGGGTAGCCGCGATCTGCTGTTTCCACTGAGTGGCGGTTTCCTGATCGAACGTCTGGTAATGGACCTTGGCCTGCTCGACCCTGTCCATCATGTTGTCGAGCATTGCCGAGAGCAGATCGACCGCCACGATTTCGGACAGCGTCTGTATCTCGCCCTCGGTGAGGGCATAGTGGGCATAGGCCTGCACCGCGAGGATCTTGTAGATCGGCACGGTCGCCAGGTTCAGCAGCTGCTTCTCGGCGGCGTCGAGCGGCGTGTCCGACCTGATCTTGTCGCTCATCGACTTTATCATGGTGCCAATCCTCGGCCGCAATGCAGAGGTAGCCGGCACGACAAGCGTCTGCTCACCGACGTCGTAGCAGTTCGCGTCATTGCATTTGAGGATCTTGACCGGCGGCGCATCGGCCGTGCCATCGAGCAGCGCTGTCACCACCGCTTCCTCGGCCGGCCCGAACATCACGACCTTCCCGCCAACGCTCGGATCGTCCGAGGGTGTCGTCACCACGGTGCCGACAAGCGTCATGATATATTCGGAGAAGGTCTGGTCGAATGCCCCGAACTTGGCCGATTTCTTGAGCGCCTCCCATGTATAGTTGTGAGGCTCGCCGACGAGCTGATCCTTCATGGCATCATCGGTGTTTCCCGAAATTGTCGAGTCCCGGCGATTGCCGTTGTTGCACCCCTGGCGCGCGGCGGCCCAGTCGGAGAACACGCCCTGGCTGTTTCCCACGGCTTCGCAGATCGTCGCGCGGGTCGTTTCCATCTGCGGCCAGATGCCGCCGACCAGCGCCTGAGCCGTTTCGCAGCTCGAGATGTTCATCTGATTGAGGAGCTGCGCCTTCTGGCTGAACTCGTCCATTACCTTGCCGATCTCGGGCGACACGGAATCGATGGCGAGCTTGAAGGCGAACCCAAGCGCATTGTTGGCGGTGGCCTTCAGCATCGCGATGATCTCGGATGCGTTGATGAAGGAGAAGCTCCCGCTGAACAGATCAATGCCGCCGCAGCCGGCGCGGGCGCTCGGAAGCTGAAGATTGAAAGGCTGCACGCTCTTTTGAGGGAAGCGTGTCCAGACATTGCCAAGCGAGTAATAGCCCGCCGACTGGCCCTGAAAGGCCGAGGGCCCGGTCACGTTTGCCGCGCCCCCCGCTTCTGAGAAGAAGCTGTTCATCTCGGAGGCGACATCCGCGCGGGCTGGACCCGTCATGGCCAGATTGATCGCCGCCATCATTCCGGCCCAGCTCGCGGTGGAGCGAAGAAGGCGGCGCCAGGGCGCGCTGTGACGTTCCTGTGCCATCAATAGTCGCTCCCCACTTTGGTGTTGGTCAGTGCGAATATGCGATCCCTGATCTCATCGGCGCTCAAGATGCCGAACCCCACCGGTATTGTCCGCTTCGTCACGGTGTCGAACAGGACCAGCGCGGGCGTCTCATTGCCTGGGATGCCCATGCGCGCACGCTGCCCCGCATCCACGACATAGTTGGGAAAATCGCGGCTCGGCCCGCCGTCCATCGACACGGCCATCACGGCGAGCCGATGGCTATCCGCAACTGAGCGCAAAATGGGCGAGAAGAGCTCGCAGGCGCCGCAACTCTGTGCGTAGAAATAGAACAGGCCATAGCGCTGGCCGAGATCGGCCAGGACCGCATCTCGATCCGCCCTGCGGTTGTCGAGCCAGGCGCGCTTGCCGACCGTGGAAACCGGGCGCTGCAGCGTATAATCGAGGTCCGGATTCTGCCAAAGCGCCCGCTGCCAGGTGTCCGAGAAGGTCGACGCGCGATCGAGCTGCTCGCGCTGGAACCGCACATAAGCGATAACATTGTCCTCGCTCGGATCGAGGATCGCACGCGCCTTGAGCTCGTCCAGTTGCCGGGTGATCGCCGCCATTCGGTCGACCGCGCTTTGCTCTTGCACGATGGATGATCGCTCTTCTTTTGGCGCGTCCTTCGGCCTGGTGCAGTAGAACCACTGCCCCAGCTTGCGCTCACCGCAGTAGAAGTCGTCGCCTCCGCCTGCCCGTTCGACATTCTCGCTGGGCGATCCTTGTGCATATGCCGGAACCGCAAAACTCAAAATTGAAAGCGCAACCAGAGGCAGCAGGAACTTGCGCGACATGGTCAATCTACCTTTCTCGCTGGGCTTCCGCTTGAGAAGAGACGCGGAAAGAAAGTGGTGGGAGAAGCCGCACTTCCGCCGCGAAAGGACGCAATGCTGCCAAGACGAGGAGTGAATGGCTCGGGGCGCTGCTGCGCGCGCGGATCATTTGCCGTGCAGGTCATAATAGTCCTGAATCTTGTCCTGGATCTGCGTCATCGTTTCGACCTCGTCGGGCAGCCGTGCGGCATCCTGGAATTCCGCGTAGACCTCGGTAAAATCCATCACCGACAGGTCGAGGCGGGCAAACTCGTCGATGGTGAAGCCGAGACACTGCTCTCGCTTGGGAGAACCCCACGGCCGTCCGAGCTGAATGCGGCCCTGCTCCTGCAGGATCCGGCTAAGCTTGCTTTCAAAGCAACAATAGGTGGTGCGCTTGGTCTTGCAGATCCCAAGAAAGCTCGAGGAGCAGTAGGTCCCGACCTTGTGGCAGAATCCCATTCGGTCCTTGATATCGAGCTTCATCTCGTCCTGCGAACAGGCAAACAGGGCGAGGAATGGCGTCGCAAGGGCAGCAATGGCTCCAGGACCACCCGCCAGCGCTGCCGCGCCTGCGCCCACGCTGAGCAAGCCCGACACCTTGCCGGCACAGCAGTTTATCAGCCCGAAAACAGGCTTATGGCAGGTTTCCCGGTCACCGGTGAAAACGGTGAAGTTGTTCTCATCAAACTCCTTGCCGGCCTGGTCGATCGAATGAAGCGCGACGAGCGCGTCCTTGAACTCGGTTGAAGCCTCCCGCACGATCGGTTCGCAATCGCCGTTAATGCAATAGACGTCGTCGCCGCAGATATATTGCTCGGCGTCGCCGACGGCGCCGCCGGGTGTCGGGCAGCGATAGACCCGCTCCTGAACCGCGCAGGTTCCATCCGCATCTTCGTCGAGACACTGGGTGCGCACAAATGAACAGCTCGCATTGGCTTCCAGCGCGCCGCAGTCATTGTGCCCTGAGGTGATCCGGTTGCACTCGTAGCTGCGTTCCCAGGCCCAGCAGGGCTGAGTCACCGGTACACCGTTGACCATCCGCGTCACCGGATCGCTCGAGGTGCAGACTTCGGCCTGCTGCGTGCACATCGGATCGTCGGCGAGGGAGCCGCACAATCCTTCGTTGCGCATCACGGTCGTCACGGTCGGCTCGTCGACTTGGCTGAGCCAATATTGCCCTGTCGCGATCGCGATGCCGGAATGATAATAGCCTGGATTTATACCCTGGGCCGGCGCGGTGCATTTGATCTCGACTGCCGTATGACCAAGACTCCTGCAGGTCGGCGCGGGCGTGTAGCCAAAGGGACCGAAATTGTCGCAATATTCGATTGCGCGACTTTCCCAACAGATCCCCGACCCAATCTCGTCGTCAAAAGCCGCCCGCGCGGGGTAGACGCCGCCGTCGTTCGGCATCGTGCTCATCCGACCGGCATGATAGGTGTAGATCGAGCGGGTTTCCGTACGAACGTCGAGACTGACCGGACATGTCCGGTTTTCGGTCGTGACCTTGCTGCCGGTATTGCAGCTCGTCTCGTAATAACCGTCCGCGCCTGCCCCAGGGGGAAGCGGCGTGCATGATCCCGACGATGCATCGTAGGTTTCACCGGCCAGAAAGGTCGACGGGTCGTTCTCAACCGCGGTTGCCCGCGCGGTCGTGTCCAGGATCTCCACATTGCTGAATGTGGCGCGCGTCCGGTCGGCGTCGGTGGTGATCCGGTACTGCTCGTTGGTGAACTTCGCCGAAGCCGCGGCGGATTCAAGACCTTCAGGGTCGTCGAAATAGTCACCCTCGGGCAGCGATGTGCCGGCAAAGCCCGGTACGGCCTCGGCGCGTGTATTGTCGGTGGGCACGAGCGTGCTGTCCTGCCGCTTCTCATTGCCAAGGGCCCTGCCCTCCTGACGCGCCTCATCCAGCGTCATCTGGGCGGAGGCAGGGGTCGCCAGGGTCATGGCCGCCAAGCCAAAAAGAATGTCCCGGACTTTCACGGCACGGACCTGCGAAGATTAGTGAGACCAACAGCGGCCACGCGGGCGCCGGGACCGTTCCCGTCGGCGAACGACGTCAGCGCATATTCAACCGTCACGTTGCCGATCATCCGGTCATGCGGAGGAACCTTGGTGCGGCAGGAGAAGCCCGCGCAAAGATCGAAGTCCGAGGAGACCGCGACATAAGTGGGAACGGCCTGCACCTCGAAGGCGCGGAACAGGCGAGGATCTATGCCTATATTGGCAAAGTCGTCCTCGCTTCCGACGATCTTGCCCAACGCCTGGGAGAATTCCTTCATCGAATTGTTGGGAAAGCCCCGGAACACGACGACGCCTCCCGCGCGCGCGGTATCCTGAATGAGCTGCCTCAGCGACCGCGGCGGCATCGAGAGACTGGCGAAAGCGATAAGCTGGGGCGCTTCGCCGCCGCCGGCCCCAAGGTTCGCCGCAGCGCCCTGGACGATCTCGTCAAAATCGACCGGCCCCGCCGGCCCGGAGGGAAGGTCCGAACTGGCGACACGCTGCATGTTGCGCGTGCCTCCTTCGCGAACCGTGCTCGCCTCTTCCCGGAAGGCGTCGCCCCGGTCCTTCACCTCTTCGACGAAAGCCTCGGCATCGGCCTGGAGGTCGGCCGAACGACGCTTGATCGCCTGCACATCGAGCCCGTCTATCGTCTGCGCGAGAAGCGCCGTGACACTGGCCGTGGCGATCAAACCGACCGCACCCCAAGCGAGAAGCCGCATCATCCCCTCCTACAGCACACAGCAATTGCGCTTGCGCCAGACGAGGTAGCCCATGTCCTCGCCGCCGGCGGGATAGGCGCGCCCGGCATCAGGCGGCATGGTCGATGCGCCGATCGCGGAGCAGGCAAAGCGGCCGCTCACGGTCGGGATCGGGTTGGTCATCTGGAACCGGTATTGTTGCTTGCGCATGATCGGCATCAGGTACTTCTTGCAGAGTCCCTTCGAGCCCATGGTGCCCCAGGCGAGCGCCTGCCGGTGCATCTTGTAGGCGAAGCGGGACAATGCGAGACGCGACGACTGCACATGTCCGATGGACGCCGGGATGTTGCCGTTGAGCGGATACATGCCGCCCTGGCAGCCAGCGCACCAGAAGAGCTGGTCCAGCGGAAGATTGACCGTTCCCGCGATGCAGTCCCCGGCGCAGGCCGCCTTCGCCAGCGGATTGGCGAAGATAATGGCTTCCGGGTTGATCAGCGCGGCAAGCGAGTCGTCCTGCCACAGCGGATCGACCTCGGTCATGTACGCGATGTCGAAGCTTGCCTGCTCGAAGCAGACGAAGTCCGTCAGGATCTCCATCCAGTACAGCAGCGGGTAGACATACCAATGGACATGCCACTTCGCGGTGCTTTGCGAGCGGCCGCCCACCATCGAGGGGCCAGCGAGATAGCCCTGTCCGATGTCGAACCCGGGGGCGATGCGGACGCCGCCGAGGTTAGGGAAGCACCACGGCTTCATCGTGACGTCAGCGAGTCGCGCCGGTTCCCAGAACCCAACCGATATGCCGATGCGCGGAATGGGGTCCGCGCAGGCGCAGACCGGCGATGCGGGGTTGTTGGTGTCAGGACGGCCACTCGGCCATATCTTGAGGCCACCTACCGAGAGCGGAAACAGGCACGACCAGCAGACATCGGTGATCGGATTGACGAACTTGCCGTTGCAGGTCGGCCCGGCCGCCTGTGCAGCTTGCGGCAGCGCGAGCGCGCCGAGTGCGAGCAGCAACGCGGCCGCGATCGAACGGAGCACAGTCATCACTGGCCCTCCCCCATATTTGCCAGATAGATGGCGTCCGCGCGGTGCTTGCGTCGCAGGTAGACGAGGGTCGCGATCAGCGTCGCGGCGAGAAGGATCGCGATCATGCAAGGGGCAGCCCGGCCCACGATCGCGCGCAGCGGGCCAAGAGCCGCAATGCTCGCCGCAAGCGCAAGGCAAAGGATCTGCCAGATGCGGCGCAAGCGTCTCAGGCCAGCGGTCTCCGGGGCTGCCATGGGGGTGCGCAGGAGGTCGAGCCAAAGCGGCATCAGCCCGGCCTCCCCGCCTTCACGACGATCTCCGAGACCCGCATCGTCTTCCCGTTCTGGGTGACGATGGCCGGCGTATGGTCGATGCCGAACGTGCCGGTAAGGCGACCTTCCTGATCGAAGTAGAAACGCCGCTTCTTGGCGGTCATCTGCTCGATCGGCGAGCCGTTGACGAAGATGATTTTGGCCTTGAGGTCGCTATACCGCCCCGTCGCCCAGGCAAGCTGCGCCGCGTTGTCGCCGTCGATGAACACCAGGTCCTGCTTGATCGCCACAAAATCCAGAGGGTTTATCTTCTGCCCGGCGGCCGCGATGAGATTGCCCTTATGGTCCCGGATCTCGCGCTCGATCGCGACGCTCGGATCATAGTCCCAGCTGCGCGATGCCGTTGCCGGTGTCAGGCCATCCACCGGCTTGGGCCGCCGCACGCGCGCCTCGACGCGCCGGGCGAAGACCTCATTCATGCGAGCAAGCTCGCCGGTCGATTCCGCGCGGCGCAGCCTCGCCTCGATGGTTGCAAGAAGATCAGGTTCGATAATGGGGAAAGTGTGCGCGGCCGATCCATAGTCTTTCGCGGCCCCTGGATCGGCGCCGATTAGGAGGATCGAAATGGCAAGCGCGACTGTCGCTGCACCTCCGGCTGCGATCCGCCTCATAAGATGGGCTCCCCAACTCCGACGATCTGAGGTGCGCAGACGAAGCCGATTTCGGCATAGCGGCTGTCGAAGCCGTCGGGGTGCGCTGTCGCGACGAAATAGCAGCCCTCGGGCACGCGCCCGGCCGCACCCGGCGTCAGCCTTTCTCCCAGGCGCGTTACCGGCTTCATCCGGGCCACGACCTGCCCGTTGAGGGTAACCGCCGCGCCGTCATGAGCCACCCGGTCGCCCGCGACGCCGTAGACAATCTTGCCGAACATCCTGGGTTTGATCCCGAAATGACGCCGAAGCAGCGGACTCGCAGGTGGGTCGAAGAACAGATAGTCTCCCCGCTCCGGCCGCCGGGCGCGATCGATCAAGAACGCCCAATTCGGCAAGGACGCCGTCGCATTGACGAGGAAGAGATGCCGCTCGCGCCACTCGCTAAGCGCATTGAGCGCGACCGCCCCCGTCACGAACATGCCTGACAGGCACCACAGTCGGCGGTTGAAGCCCCTTCGGGGCGCCGGCATATCAACGACCGCCGTTGCCATCGGGTCCTCCAAAGGTCGAGACCGAGGCAGCCGGCGGGGCATATTGAGGAGACGGAGCCGGCGGCATGACCGGGGCCATTTGCGATGCCGCCATCGGATCGACCGATCCCGCCGCGCCTGGCGCGGCGGGAAGCGGCGCTTGAGGTTGAACCTGCATCATGGCCTGGTCTTCGAGCCGCTGCAGCTCGGCAGCGGTCGCCGGTCTCGGGCGGGACACGCCTGAGGCGTAGACGGCTTGCTTCAGCTTGTCGGTGATATCGGGGACGTTCTTCGTCAGCACCGCTTCCCCCACGAGCACGATCTGACCGCCTGAACTGCGACGCTGCAACTCATTGTCGAGCGACGCCATGAACTTGCGCATCTCCGCCTCCACCTGCGCCGGCGGCGAAGTGGAGCGCGCCTGCGCCTGGACATATTCACCCACAATCGACGACAAGCGCGCCGAGACGATGCGATCCTGTTTGGGCGCGATCAGGAGCTTGGTGACCCACATGCCCCAGACCAGCGCGCCCAGGATCAACAGCCCACCCATCATCTGTGCGCGTGTGAGCCCGGCGAAAAACGTCCTTCTTGTCGGCCTCGGCGGAACCGGCGGAGGTGCGGGCAGATCGAGTTCGGTCTGTTCAGCCATTGTGCAATGATCCCTCGGTCAGAGCCGGCGGAAGCATTTTCCGGTGCCGCAGGACCATGAGGCCAGCCGACAGAAGAAGATGCGCGACAAGAAAGATGTGCCGGAACGACGCGATGCGCTCCGGGCTCGCAGCCACGTAGCGGCCCGCGAAATTGTCGATCTGGTGCATGAGCCCGTCCAGCGAGAAGCCCCCCAGCGCGAGGAAGAAGAGGGCAAACAGACCCCAGGTCATCAGCAACGTCGATCCGACAAAGCCCAGGAGATGCAGATAGAAGTAGAGGAGCCCACGCATCGTTAGCGGGCGGGAGACCCGGTCTGTCGCCATGGTGGATGTCGGGGTCGCATTTGCCATGGCTCACTCCGCCGCCTCGGCCATGCCCGGCAGGCTGATCGCGGTCCATTTTTCGGGCTTGTCGGGAAAGGCGATGCGCTCGATCGCCTCGTCCATGCTCAGCCCTCGCGCGACGAGATTTTCGATGGCCGCATAGACCGCTGGGCTCGAAGAATAGACGGCGACTGAAAATGGATCGAGAACAAGCCGCCCGACTGCCAGCGTTTCGGGGCCCTTGATCATGATGTCCGAATATTCACGACCGTTGATCTTGAGTGATCGCAGCAACGCGTCGGTATGATCATCCATTTCGAAGCGGTCGTGCTTCTTGAAGTCCGCGATCGTCTCTGGTTTCTGCTGCAGGATGACGAACCAGTCCGAATTCTCGAGCGCGGCGATGGATCCGGCCGACTTGTAGTAGTCGTTGAGCGACTGGGTGGCCGTCACCAGCGAGGCGCCATATTTTCGGCAGGTGCGGGCGTAGGTCTCGATGAAGTCGGCCATGGCGCCGCCGCGCAGCATCTGCCAGGCTTCGTCGAGCAGCAGCGCCTTGGGCACCGCGCGGTCCACCTTGCGCATCATCTGCTGCGACATGAACATGATCGCCGTCAGCACCACGCTGCGGAGCTCCTCGCGAGAGGACAGGTCCGAAAGCTCGAAAACGGTAAGCTGCGCGGAAAGCTCGAACGACACTTCACCCTGGAAGAAGCGGCCATATGTGCCGCCCGACGAAAAAGGACGCATGGCGATGCCGAGATCCTGGCCCAAGGCGTTGCCGGTCGCGTCAAGCGCCGCAATCACATCATCAATCGAACCACCGCGCCCCTTCGCCGCCCAGACGCTGTTCACCGCGCCATCGATCAAGCCCCGCTCGGTATCATTCAGCCGATCGATATGACGCGACATCTGATTCACGATCGCTTTCAGCATCGCCATGCAGTCGAGGAGATAGTCCTCGTCCGTCCGGGCGAGATCCTCGTCGATCATGCTGAACGGATTGAGACAGAAGCCCGACGACATCGTGAACTCGACGAATGCGCCGCCCTGCAGCTTGGCGGAGTGCTCGAAGGATCGGCCATCGTCGATCACCACGACGCGGGCGCCCGCGCCGCAGAGCGAGGCGCACAGCTCCTGCAATGTCACCGATTTGCCCGACCCGGACTTGCCGAACACCGCGACATTGTGGTTGCCCGCGGCGTTCTCGAAAGGGCTCCAGAAGAACGGCTGCCCTCGACGTCCGATCAGCATCAGATGGGGCACCTGCCCGCCCAGGAATTCGCCCTGGATAGGCGCAAGGTTGGCCGCGGTCGTGGTGAGCAGCGTCCTCATCCGCTTCATTCGCTCAAGATCGCGCGAAAGCCCGTTCGCCATGGTCATGGGCATGGCGCAAAGCAGGCCCATGACCTGCAGATATCTGTCGTCGAGCAGATCCCAGCCGGCAGCGCGGTAAACCGATTTCAAAACCCGCTCGTTCGCGTCTCCCCGGCCTTTGGGCGAGAAGGAGGTCACGCTGAAGAACACACGGACGAGCTTTCGGCCCTGCCGGAGTTCGTCGTTCACATAGCGCCACTCCTGCGACTGATCGCGAAGCTGCGGCAGGAAACGCGCCGACTTGGAATCCGCGAGACTCGTCGTCCGCATGAACTTGAAGCTGGCCTTGCTCGTCGACGCCATCGGGTCGGGAAACTCGACGCACAGATTGGTCGCGACCGGACACGGCATGCGGAGCTTATCGGTAAACATGTCACCGATGAGGCGCGAAACATCCCAGGGCGCCCAGCGCGTCGGCAGGTTGCGCACCGAAAAGGAACGCACGTCGAAGACGTCAGGAAGAATTTCGCCAATCTCTGGTGCTTCGTCGATGGTCTTGCCGGTCGGCCTGAACCGCTCGGTTCGCAGCAGCATGCGATCGGGCTCGATCTTCAGCTCGACATCGCGGCGGATCGCCTGATCGGCAATCGGATCGAGCGGATTATAGTTGACGACATCCTCGCCCGCCGCTGTGGTCGGCGATGTGATGTCATCGATCCAGCCAATGAGGTCGGTCGGCTCCATTTTCCGCGCCGAGACATTGATCGAGGCCAGCGCAGAGATCAGGCCGTCCATGACGGACACGATTTCTTCAACCGAAACGCTCGAGGACTCGGGCGTCGAGTAGGAGATGGCGACGCGATGATTGCGCAAGGAGAATGGCGCATCGGCGGAGAGCGAGCGCCAGACGCCATCGGTCAGGAAATCGATCCGGTGTTTGGCCATGCGCTCGTAGACGCCGCGCGCCGAATAGCGCGGAAGATACCAGCGCGAGAGGCGCTCGCCGACGCGAGGACTCATCCATTGGTGGAACTGGAGGCAGCCTGGCGCGGGAATGGCTTCAGACAAGAACTGGGTAAGTATCTCGCCCGTCCGCTCGTCGGCGCCGATCATCGGCGCCGCCTCAATGACAAACCCACGCGACGCGCTGTTGTAGAATATCCCGGTTTTGGGATCATAGCTGCGGTAGGGTAGCCAGTCCGCCAGCATAGGAACGCCGAGCTCGGGGCGGCCGGCGTCCGGACGCTCGGCGTCGCCAAGAATGCCCGACATCAGGTTCTGGAAAAATCCTCCCTCGCCCGGCATCTTATTTGTCCTCCGGAACGGCGGCCGGGAAACTGGCGGCGCGGACTGTGGACGAGGGCCCAGAGGGCAGTGCGCCGCTTGCGCCAGCTGCATCCCGCGCGCCCTTGGCGATGTTGCTTGCAGCGCCCTGATAGGCCGGATCGGCCTTCACCCGATCTATCGCCTGAGCGCCCGCCGCCGCGACGCTTGGCTTTTCCGAAGCCGCGCCTTGAGACGAAGGGGTGCTGCCGCTCGTCCGCTTTGAGGGAGAAGCCGGAGACGCCGACGAGACGGCAGCAGACGGCGGGCGAACCGCGCCGTCGGGCAAGCCGGTCGTGCCGGCCGCCTTAGGCGCCAGACGTGCAGCGACATCCGCCTTGATAGCCGAAACCGGATCAGGCTTGCGGGCGCGTGCGGCCGCGACGACCGCGGGATTCGGGGCAGCAGGGTCGATAGCCCGAATGCCGAGCGGGGGATCGGCACGATCCAAGATGTCCGCCAGACTGTCGGGAACACCGGCGATAGCGGCAGTCCGGGCGGTGGCCGGGCTTCCCTGCGTCAGGGCCTGCTGCCACTCACCGGTTGCGACCACCGCGTGAACGGCGCTCGCCTCATGAAGGCGTCCTCGCTCGTCGATAAAAGGTTGGAAGACGATCCGCAGCACCTTCTCGCGCGTGCGCGCAGGATCAACCGAGGCCAGCCGAACCGGCTGCGCCGCCGCGACATGATTGCCGCCTTTGCCCCCCGACCGCTCGATCCGCGCCGGCGTGGCATCGGTTTCAGACGGATCTGCCGAGATGATCGCCAGCGCCCGGTCGTCGATGGTTGAACTTGGCGCACAGATGCCGTCGGGCGCGGCGCAGGAGAAGTCTCCCCGCACATTCCCCCCGAAGGAAGCGCAGCTCGCGAGCGTCACAAGGCTCGACAGGCCCACGGCGGAGGTCAGCCAAAGCTGACGGCGGCGGCCACCCGCACTCATGACCGCACCTCTTTCAGCCAGGTCTCCAGAAAGGCGCGCGGCCGGTAGCCTTCCAGCACGGCACCGTCGCTGCGGACGATAACGGGGGTGCCGCTGATGCCGTGCCGATGCGCGAATGCCTCATTGGCATCAAGGCCCGAGGTGTTGCAGGCCGGAGCGGCCTTGAGCGGCTCACCCGCATAGGCCGCATGCAGCGCCGCCTCGCGGTTCTTGGCGCAATATACCCGATCCGCGACATCCCGGCTGCCGAGCACGGAGATCGGCCGTTCTACCACCCGCACGTTCATCTCGCGCAGGACATTGGTGAGCGCACGGCAGTAGCCGCACCGGAAGTCGGTAAAGACGGTAACCGTCTGCCCGGCCGGATTGCCCCAGACGATGGCCCCATCCTGCGGCAGGCTCGCGAGCGACAGCCGCCGGTCTTTCGCCGGCGCGGCTGGCCGTGCCGATCGAACCGGCGCCGCGGCGAGCTGCTGCGCGCCGCCCGCTTCCTCGCGGGCATTCCCCGCGGCGTTCGCGCGCGCCGCCGAACCGACAAGCATGTCGGGATTCATCTCGAGCAGGCGTGCCGCCGTGATATCCTGGCGCGTCTCCATGTCATAGACGCGCCCGATCACCAGATAGCGCGCGCCGGTATCGACGTAGAAGAGGTTCTCGCCGGCAGTGATTTCGCAAAGCCCGCCTATCTTGCGGCAGTCGATCGCGGCGATCGACGTCTTGGGAAGACGTGTCTTGAGAAGCCCGCGCACCCGGTCTTCCGGGCTGCTCACATCGGCGGCAAGCGCGATGCCGGCGACACTAAGGCCGACAGCTGTCGCCAAGGCCAGGCGCGAAGGCCGGGTGAGAATTCGCAGGCGGTCAATTGCGGACATAGACACCCTCCAGGAAAACAATCTCCACGTCGATGCCGGTCGGCATCTCGATCACCGGCTGATATTGCTCGGCGCGCTCGATCAGATATTTCGAGACCATGTCGCCGGACTGGGCCACGCCCTCGCCGAAGCCGCCCTCCAGGATTTCCCCCGTCGAGAGCTTGTCGCGCTGGCCGTTTGTGGTGACGTTGGTGCCCTGGAAGACGCTGTTCGCGTTGGCAGAAAAACCGCGCCCGAACCCGCCGGCCAGCCCCGCGATGAATGCCTGGGTGACGAGCGAGCCCTCGCGGGACACGACCCGGCCCCGCACCCCGGTTTTGCCGCCGAACGCGATGAAGCCCTTGACCTCGGAAACCGCGTAGCGTCCGCCCGGCTGCGGACACGTCATCTTCTGCAGCTTGACGTAGACCTTCTCACTTGAAAGATCGCCACGGGCCGCGCCATTGACGAGGCAGCCCTCGATCTTCGTGGTGAGCAGACGCCCGTTCTGATAGACAGAGCGGGCCGGGCCGGTCACGCGCAGCACGACCGGCAGCGGATCGGTCTGACTGTTGACCCCGGCGCTCGCGTCAACGCCCACGATCACTTTTGCCCGAGCAAAGCTGTTGGGCGGCAGATAGTTGATGCTGTCGGTATAGGTCGTGTTGCCCTTGGCCACCCGCGTCGCGTTGCCGGTTTCGGCTGTCGAGAAGTTGACGAGCTTCACCTCGCTCTGGCCGCCCAGACCCGGGGGCAGGCGTCCGCCGCCGGCTCCATCAGGGCGCTGATAGGATTGCGGGCCGTTGGGCCCATAAAGCGCCGCCGGTCCGGGGGCTGGCGGCGCGGCCGTACGGCGCTCGCTCGCCTGTCGCCGCAGCTGCTCATTCTCGGCCTGGTAAGCGGACAGGACACGCTGGCCATCCGCCTGCATCGCCTGGTTCTGCCCTTTGAGGGTCTCGACCTGTGCCGCCAGCATCTCAAGCCGGCGATCCTGCCCCTCGATCGACTTCAACTGGTTCTCGGTCGACTGGAAGCGGTTCTCGGAGAGCGCCATCCACTCCTGCTGGGAGAGGTTGCGGTTCACGAGATCCTTGGTCGAGACCGTCACCTCGGTCACGTCGTCTTGCGCCAGCTTCTCGCCATCCTCATCCCCGCTGAAAATCCACAAGGATGAAACGATCAGCCCGGCCCCGGCAGCGCCGGCGAGCAGAAGCCGCTGTCGGCGGCGCACGGACTCGTTGCCGGCGAGATCCCCCGCAACGGGGGAGACGCCATCGTCTGTCCCCACATCAAGGGGGCGGCGCTTGCGATTGAAGAAGTCGGAAAGGGCCATGTCCTCACCTTTGTGCCTGAGCGTGTTGGCCGTTCTGGGAAACGAGGTAGGCCGTCGTGACCTTGCCCGGAGCCAATTTGTTGTCTGCGATCGACACGGCCAGCGCGCTGGTTGGCGCCACCATGCCCTCGGACAGCTCGATGGGCTGATCGCCCTTGTTTTCGATGCGCAGCACTTTGCCGCTGAGGTCGGCGCCGCGATATTCGGCGATCATCTGGACCTTGAGCATGCCGACATAGACCGGCCGCAAAGCGCGCTGACGCATTTCGTAGCCATCGGCGACACTGTTGGAATACATGGCCTGGACGAGCTCGATCGCGGCCTCGCGTGCGCCCGACTTTTCGGCGGGGCCATTCTCGGCCGACCGCTCACGGGCGATCGCGGGGTTGGAAACGAAGACCTGCGCTGCCTGCTCACCGCTGATGCGGCATACGAATTTATAGACATAGCCGCGCTTGCTCGTCGCGAAGAAGGACAAGGCCGGCCTTGCGAAGCCGTCGGGCACCGACAGGTAGATGTCGCCGCGAACCGGCTCATTGACCACCGAGAAGTCGTCGGTCGGATTGCCTGTCGAGATCTTCGACACGCTGGCGAACTCATCCTCGACCAGGCTGATCCGGGTCAGATCCTTGGCGGATGCGGTGCAATCGACCTGCGCGCTGTCCGCCGCCATGATCGTCTGATCGGCCCAGGCCGGCTCGGTCACGAGCAGAACCGCGATCGCAACCAGGCCCGCGCCCATGAACCGGCTGAGATGGCAATTGACGCGCGACAGGAACGCGGCGCCCGCGGCGGCGCTGCCGATGGCATAGACCGACATCATTGATCCTTCCCCCATTTGTCCTTGGCAGGTTCAGCCGTCACCATCCCGAAGCCGAGGAGTTTCAGCGACAGGCCAGAATATTCCCAGTCGTACCGGAAGGTCCGGCGCTCCCTGGAGATCACCTTGTTCCCGACGATCGTGTGAAGTTCGCCCGTCACCTGCGAACGGAGATTCTTGGTGTCGATTTCCATCTGCTCGATGGTGAAAAACTGTGCGATGGACGAACCGCGCTGCTCGTTCACGATCTTGAGAAGATCGCCCTTGATCTTGCCCTGCATGCGCGGGCTGGTGATATCGAGCACCGCGTTCATCCAATATTCGAGGTTCTGCGGGCTGCGATCGAGGGTCAGCACGACCGTGTCGCGCGTGATCATCTCGAGATACTCCCGGCTGGCTCCGGATGAGCTGACCGTCAGCGGCGAGCGCAGGATCGGCTGCAGGACGACCTCACGATCCCTCGACAGTGTGACGATGAACAGCAGGATGGTGAGCGCGCCGAGCGCGGCTGCGGCGATCGCGAGGACGTTGCGCTGCCTGAGGATGCGCTGGCTGTGCGAGTGGCTGTACGAAAGTTCCATGTCACCCCGCCATCAGTCGAAGATATGAGGGTGGCGTGGCTCTCAGGCCGGTGAACCCGGCCGGAAGATGCCAATAGGCGAGATGGAGGAGCCAGGACGCTGCCCGGCCTGCCTTAGCCTTTCTGAGACCCCACCAGCCTGCACCCGAAAGCGCCATGCCGACAAGGATGTGCTGAGACAGGATCCCCCAGACGAACGGTATGACCATCGCCAGGAACTCATCGAGCGTCCACAGCCCGATCAGCTCGGGATCGTCCAGATGAGTCGGTATGACGTACTTGTCCGCTGCCATTGCACCACCCCCTCCGTGGATCGGGTAAAGCTGCTACTTCGCCCGATCGCCGGAACTCTCAGATCGTTGCCGTCACCGTCGAAGTAACGATCGGAATGCCCGTGCCGGCGCCCACGCCGACGCCTACGGGAATGGCGATCTGGCCCATCGAGAAGCGCCCCGAGGCGAGCGCGACGATCCCGCCGGCAAGGCTCAACACCGTGATGATCTTGCCGCCCGACCCTTCGAGGAAATCGGTGAACTTGGTGAGCGCCGTATCGAAGGTCGTGTCGGCGCCGGCAAAGGCGGGGCTCGAGAACCAGAAGAAGGCAAACAGAAGCATCGCGAGGGCGAGGATCGCCAGCTCCGCGCGCCCGCTCCTTTTCAAGACAGACTGCATGATGGGATTTCCTTCACATGAAGACGCGGTGATCCGCGCCCAAATGAAGAGTGACCAACCGCCCGCCGTTGCAGCAAGCCAGGCCGGCGCCGCCGGAACGATTCACGAAGTTTTTATTTCTTTTTACATGCGCTGCGGTGTGAAACGGGGCACCGAGCCCCGTGAACTGGGCCACGCTGCCCTGCTACCCGGGGCCGAATGCCCGGCTTGGCGGGGCGCGCTGCCCCGCAATTGCGGACAGGGGTTATTGCAGCTAGATTCGCGGCCTCGGGACTCGCGGAATATTCATCTTTGGAGGTGATTACCCTTTTCGATCGTTGGACCTTGTAGAGACACCTTAGCGAAGGACAGTGTAGGACGTGGGCAGGACCGACACGGGCACGCAGGGGTTCATGCTCGGCATCTCCGAGCATCTGTTTCGGCTGACCACCGAGAGCCTGCGGCTACACTCCAACGAGACCAACGCCTATCAGACCCTTGGAAGTCTGATCGACGCGCGCGCTGAGAACGGGTCCAGGATTGCCGCACATGACATGGCGACGCTGAGCGAACACCTCGCGGTCATTCCTACCCGCGGCAATATCCAGGTCGAACTGATCGTCTCCGCCAATAGCATCCGACACCTAAACGAGGTAAAAATCAGTTTGAGCGAGAAGCTTGAGGACGAGCTGACCTTGGGAGACGCGATGTCGCTGATGCTGTTCGACTATATTGTCGAGCAGAAGGCGAGCCGCCTGATCGCAGCTCTTGATCTGGAGAGCAGCAAGATCCCTCTCCACGACGCTGCCAATCGCTCACGTCATTAAACTGCTTGGTAATCACGGTGTTAGGTGATTGTTCCTGCTCAATCTGGCCACAGTTCGGGTTGCAATGACCCAAGGCCCATGTTTGTCTCACCCGATCCGCAAGGCATCGGGGGGTCGATATGTCATCTCTTGCCAAGGCAGTGGCGTAAGCCGTGCTCGTCATTGGTGACGACGCGATCCGGAGGGACTATATCCCTCTGATCCTTGAAACGATGGCCGAAACCGACGTCACGCACCGCAAACTCGCCTGCAAGACCGGCATCAGCAAGACCCGGCTCGGCGTTCTTCTCCATAGCAATCCGGCGAAGCGATCCGCGATGACCCTGGACGAGTTCCAAATCATCCTGCACGCGCTCGACACCAATATCGTCCAGATCTTCATTCGGGTCGAAACGTACCGGGAAGCCGAGTGCCTGACGCGCGAACAGCATAATACCCTCATCGCCATGCTTTGCGACGTGTTTGTCAGCCTGCCGCGTAAACTCATCGACGTTCTCGACAGCGTCGACGGTCTGGACGGTTCCGAAGTGCGCAGGGAATGGGGGCCGCCGCTTCAGAAGGCGATTGCGAAGCGCCTCGCGGAAGAGGTGCTTGCCGTCAACGAGCGGCGCGCGCGGCTCGCGCAGAGCGATGATTTCCGGATCTGACCGAGAGTTTCGATGAGGCGCGGCGACCGCTTAAGCCGCCGCGCACCTCATCGCTCAAAATGTCGAAACCGCAGCAATTCTGCCGATCGAAGGCTGCCCGGCGGACATCACAGGCCGTGCCGCAGCGAACGCCGGCTGCGCCAAACCGCTCAGCCGCGACCAGTTAAGAAGGACGTTGTCCACATAGGCCTGGGTCTCGGCAATTCGCGGCACGCGGCCGTTGCGCACGCGCCCCGGCCCGGCATTATAGGCCGCAAGGGCAAGATGATATTGCCCGAACTGATCGAGTTGCTGGCGCAGATATTTGGCCCCGCCTCGCAGATTCTCTTCGACATTGTAACGGTTGACCCCGAGCGAAGCCGCGGTGCCCGGCATCAGCTGGGTGAGGCCGAAGGCATTTTTGGGAGAATAGATATCAGGCTGATAGCGGCTCTCCCGGATGATCATCGCGTCGAAAAGCCCAACCGGAATTCCATATTGGCAGGCGATGTGGCTCATCATGCCGTAATAGCTCGCGCGGCGGTATTCGGCGTCGGATTTCAGAAAACCGGTTGGCCGGTAAGCCGTCACCGAGCAGCTCGGGACGTACCGCGTGGCTGCGGCGGCAAATGTCGCTCCTCCGCGCATCCAGGGCGGCACGGCGATCGGTGCGGCCATTACCGGATCATCCGCTACCGGCGGCTGTGCGACACCGAATGGAGCGAACGCATCCCCATTTTCGGCCGGCTGCATCGCGGGCGCAGATGCCAAGCTTGCCGCCATCTGATGTTCGACCCACCGCCGGCTGAGATCGTGTACGCGGAAACGGAAAGATACGTCCGCATCCAGGTGGGAGACTTGCCCGGTCCGGTTAACCTCGCTGGCGCCCGGAAAAGAAGGCTGGCCGGAGCTTCCCATCGCGATCAGTTGAACACTGCGCACCGTCTTCGTGCGCGGCGCCGCCTGCGCGCTGCCCCCCATGATCACCGCCGCGACCGCAAAGCTCGCCAGATATGCTCGCATGAAAACCTCCCCATGTCCGGACTTCACAAAAGGGAGACCAGGCACCTTCGCGTTGTCAATGCCGTGCTCAAGAGGGTGAAATGGCTCGCGGGCGCTCGGGAGGAGGTCCTATGTGGCTGATCAGCCGCCATAGCGACGGGTGCGGATCGTCCCGCATTCCCCTCCCAGGCCCGGTCCGCGAAGCCTTGGTGCGATGGTATGTCGGCACGGGTTCGCGCGGCGACGAAGAAGCCAGCATCATGCTCGTGCAGCAGGCGCGGATCGGCGGAAAATGGATCGCCTGCGACTGCCGTCCTCTAGGAACGCCGCCGCCGATATTGACGCCTGCATTTCTCTCGGAAGCGGAAACCTACTATCTTCGCCGCCTGACCAGTGCCAGCAGACCCGAGCATCACGCCGATTGCCCGTTCTTCCGTGACCAGGCCACGAATCGCATCACCGAGGTCAGAAATCAGGAGAGCGCGGCCGACCCGCCGTACGGCTTCTTCGAGGTATTGCGCCCCGCGCCTGAAAAACTTGCGCAGCGACCCGAGGAGGAAGCCAGCGATGATCGGACGCGGCAAGCATCGATCCCCCGCCTGGCGCGCCTGCTCTGGCGTTTGCTCGAAAACGCCGGCCTCAATCGTCTCCCGCCATTATCCCATATGTCGCCGGACCATTCGATCAGCGACGAATTCAAGGCGCTCGCGATCACGGCCGGAAAAATCGAGATCGCGCCCGGCATCGAGCTTGGCCGCGCCTTGTGGACCCATGCCCAGGCGCTCCATTCGAACCGCATTTATGCAAGGCTGCGGGAACTGGCTCGGCATTGGCCAAGGGGGCACGCGCCGCAGGCGTTTCTCACGCTCTTCGCCCATCACGTCCGGGGCTCGACCATTCATGTCGCGGGGAGCGAAGCTATAGTTCTCGCCAACCGGGTTCAGCTGCCGTCGGTTCGAAACAATCCCATCGGCGGCCCTTATCTGGTGATCGTCGTCATCGGCGAATATCCCGAGGCGCACGGCTATGCGCCGCTGCGCGGCTACGCCCAACCGATTCTTTCCGGCCGCTGGTTCATTCCGGTGGATACCGAATTCGAACGCGTCGTGCTGAAAGCCTTGCTGGCTTTGCGGCGATCATTCGATCGGCGTGGCCTTGACATGTATCTGGAGAAACCCGTTTTCGATACGCTCACGCCGATGGGGGCGTGTCGGCCTGATATCATGGTTGAATTCCACTGTCGCTCAACCGGCGAATGTCGGCGGGTTATTATCGAAGCGATGGACTCATCTGATGAAGCCACGATCGCTACGAAGGAAGCAGCCAGAGCAAGTCTTGCGCTCATCGCACCCGTGATCGTCGTCACGCCTTCTAGCATTGAACATGACAGGCTCGAAGCCCTTCTTCGCGGCGCGATCGACGTCTGACCAGTCATAGGCGCCGACCATGACCTTAGGTTTTTGTGCTCGTCGGTTGAGTGGGCTCTCAAGGCACCAGGATCGGAACTGCAAGCGGTCCGCGATGATGCGCATCGGAGCTTAGCGTCTCAACAAAATCTTGGTCGTTGAAACAGGCTATGGTAGCAACGCAGCGCGCTGCGCCGTGCAGCGCCGGGACTGGTAATCCCGCAAACAGCGATGCCCTCGGTGGAGTATTCCGCCGGGGCGCCTGAGCATATGTCCAGGTCGCTTGCGGCTAAAAGCGCAGGCGCATGTCTGTTTGCATGTTTACCAGCCCCGGCTCCCGCGTCCAACGCGGGGGCATCGGGGGCCCCTCCCCAAACCTTACAGCAGGATCGGCGAATGCCGGTCGGAAGCGAGCGGAATTGGATGAAGGCGGATCGGGAAACTCAGATGCACCTTGTCGCCGTCGTGCGACTGCTGGACGACGCGCTTGACCGGCTCGACCGCATCGATCGCGGCGACACCGACGGCGCCGCCTATATCGAGCGCGCGGTACAGCGCGCGAAACGCGCGCTTCGATCAGGCATCCTCGACCTCACCTGTCCCCCGCTTCCGGCCCCCGCGCGTCTTCGGCCAGCCCGAAGAGGCGGCGGCCGACCGCGCAGCACGGCATAACGAGCTTTGAGAGGTCGCCAAGGCGCTCTTACCGCATGATCGGTGGAGGCGGACCCTTGGCGATCAGGCGGGTTATGAAAGCCATGATGCGCGCATGCCCCTCTTCGCTCAGCTCAATGTAGGTCCGTCGCTGGTCCCCATTATCTCGCACGCGTTCGAGCAGGCCCAGTTCGATCAACTTGTGCGCCCAACGCCGCGCGGTGCTCGAAGGAACGTTGCTCATAGGCGAAAGACTGCTGATCTGGATTTTTTCGCCACGCGCACTCGCCGCATAGACATCCAGGAGAATATCCCACGCCGGGTCGGAAAACAGTTCAGCACCCAGGACCTCTTCCCGGAGCCGACGCGCCATGAAAAGCCAGGCTGCAAGCTCCGCACCCGGCGGGAGGTCCCCTCCAGTCAGATGACCGGGCATGGTCGGAGCGTGCAGCGAGCCGCAATCGCAAGCCGAACCAGATCCGGGCTCCGCATCTACTTGTGAACCCTTAACGCCTCCATCGCTTCCGCCGCTCACCGCGCCGCACTCCCGCCGTTTTGCGTGGTCGATCTTGCAAGCCTGCGTTCGCGCGCGGACTGAGACTTCTTCGAAGCCGGCCGGGCTAGCGATCGGTCCAATGGGCCTGGCCGATCCCAGTCGCCTTCAGGGCGTATGAGCACATAAGGGTCGTTCCCGACACAAAGGCTGTCGTCCGCTTCGGCAAGCACCGCCTCGAGTTCGACATACTCCACGTCTGAAAAAGCGAATGCAGGCCTGCCCGGCAATGCCCTGAAACCGAACAGCCCCCAGAAACGCGTGAGATCGCTGCGCGAATGACCGTAAGCTCGGCGATAACCCTTGCGCCGACAATAGTTGATCGCCTCCCTCACGAGCCTGAACGACAGCCGCGACGCACGAAACTCATGCCGCACCGCAAGCCGTTCGATCTTCACGAAATCAGCGAAGTACCGGACCCGGATGCAGCCGGCCGGCTCGCCGTCGATCTCGCCGATGAAGTGGCTGGCGCAAAAGTCATTACCGTCGAACTCCTCCTCATAAGGACATTCCTGTTCGGACATGTAGGTCGCGGCCCGCACAGAAAAGCATTTCATCATGTCTTCCATGGTCCGCGCGACGCGCACGGTAATCACCCCCGGCTGCATCGCATGCGACGGGTCAAACGCCGGACATCCGGACCGTGGCGGCAGGACGAGCAGATCGCTCGCCGCGCTTGGGTAAAATGAACGTGAAGGAACGAACCCCATCGCGGGGAAAAGTCGCGCGGCATGTCCGGTCGCGGCCCGGGTGAAGAGCGGGCAGCCATCGGGCGCGAGCCGCGCGAGCAATGGCGCCAGCGCCCTCAAGGTCGATGTCAGCGCGGACGGCGCGAAGATCAGCCAGATGTAGATTGCGCTTGGGCGTTCGCCCTCTTTGCACACCATCGAAAGGTCCGGGCGCCTTCCGCTGAATCGATCGTGGCTCAGCGCGTGCGCGCCTTGCTGGTCCAAGGGAAGAAAAGCGAGAAAGGCCGGGCGCGCGGGATCTGTCCGCTCAGCTTGCACCAGCTGAAAGATCTCGGGATTGTGGGCGAGGGCCTCGGCAGCCACAGCATTGCAGACCAGATCGGGCAGCCAGCAGCGCGCCACCGCCAAGGCTGCCAGCGCCTCGCTCGGCTCGGCCCGGCGAAGCGAAGGCACCTCGCTCCCGCTGCCGGCGCAAAGCCTCATCGCTCGGCGCGAAAACGCCATTGTTTTGTAGCCGTCGATGACGGCCGCGCCGATACTCTCCTGATACATGGATTCCTCTCCGCAGCTGAAGGATTAGCCAGATACCGGCGCGACTTTCGTTTGTGGCGATCCCGTTCCGCACCAGGGTGAGTGCATTTCTGACACGCCTCCTCGACGGCTGCGCAGCCCGATGGCGTCAGCAATCCGTTATGGAGGCAATTAAGTGTTGCTCGTGGCAGGCAAATGGATTCTGATGCCGCCAAATCGGCGCGGAACCGGAGGACGGGGGCAGGACTTTGATGAAGGCAGGGAAGAAGAAAGTCGATTCTGCGAAAAGATCAACAACTCCGGCGCCAGGTTCATCTATATCTTCCGGAAAGTGCCGAACGCCAGCCGAACCGAATGACTTTGAGAAAAAACTCTCTCTGATCGACTGGAAAGACCTTGAGCTGTTCCAGGATGTCGCCGACGCAGGAAGTCTACGAGCCGGCGCGGTCAAGACCCGTCACGCCCTAGGCACTATCCGGCGCAGGCTTGCGCGTATCGAAGACAAGCTCGGCGAGCTTATCGCGACACGCGATCCGCTCGGCCTGCAGCTTACCGCCGCTGGAAAGCGATTGCTTGGTATCGCGCGCGAGATGCGCCGGTCCCGGCTCATCCTCGAAAGTGAGCGCGAGACGGGCGAGGACCGCGATCGCATCCGGATCGCCGTCACCGAGGGGCTGGGTACCTATTGGCTGATGCCGAGGCTGGTGGAACTGCAGCAGGCGCATCCAGAGCTCGACATTGAACTGCAATGCGACATGCAGCGAAGTGACGTCGCCGGGGGCGAGTGCGATATCGCCATCCAGCTCGAGCGGCCCGCCGACCCGGGTGCGATTTGTGAGCGGCTGGGCTGCCTCCACCTCATGCCGTTCGCGTCCGACCGCTACCTGCGCGCCGCCGGCGTGCCCCAATCGGTCGACGACTGGCCGAAGCATCGTCTCGTCTGGCAGGAAGCTGACCAAGTCGCCTTCCACCTCCTCCCCTTCATCCTCGGCACCACCGAAACCGACGGCCTGATCGCGATCAGGACCAACAGCAGTTCCGCGCATTTTCGAGCGATCGCAACCGGCGGCGGCATCGGCATACTTCCAACCTATGCGCGCGCAGTCAGTCGCCGCGTCCGCCCGCTCGATCTCAACGTCCAGCTCAGACGCGAAATCCTCTGCGTGTCCTCGGCAACGCGCCGGCCATCACCAGAGGTCGAACTTGCGCTGGCATGGCTCAGAAGCAGTTTCGACGGTGAGGTTTTCCCCTGGTTTCGCGACCAGTTTGTTCATCCGCGTGACTTCGAAGAGACGCTGTCCTCTCCCAACGTCATCACCCTTTTCGAAGGCTTCATCGACAATCTCGACGTCGATGGCGGCTGAACAGGCCGATTAATAGTATGCTCGTCGGCAAAGTGCGCTGAACCACCTGCAGAGAGCGCGAATGCCGCACAAAGGTGCATGCCCCGCCCCGCCACCATGAGGGAAGCGAAACAGGGCTGCATGTTTACGCAGCGATGAGCATGCGCTCGAGATCATCCTTCACGTCGCCAGTCGGGCGAATGTCGAACTTCTCCACGAGAACGCCGAGCACCTCGGGGGTGAGGAACTGCGGCAAGGTGGGTCCGAGATGGATCTTGCGGATGCCAAGGTGCAGCATCGTCAGGAGCACCGCCGTTGCCTTCTGCTCGAACCAGCTGATCGCATAATGCAGGGGCAGGTCGTTGACGCCGCAGCCCAGCGCATTGGACACCGCCACCGCGACCTGAATCGCCGAATAGGCATCGTTGCACTGGCCCATGTCGAGCACACGCGGGATGCCGTTGATGTCGCCCAGTTCCTCGCGATTGAAGCGGAATTTGCCGCAACCGAGCGTGAGGACGAGACTGTCCTGCGGCGTCGCCATGGCGAGGTCATGAAAATAGTTGCGGCCCGGCCGCGCGCCATCACAGCCCCCGATCAGGAACATGTTCTTCACTTCGCCCCGGCCGATCATGCCCAGAAGGGTATCAGCCACGCCCATTACGGTGTTGCGGGCAAAGCCGGCCGTGATGACCTCTTCGGCCGCATCCTCGGTAAAGCCCGGCTGGGCGAGGGCGCTTTCGATCGCTGGGCTGAAGTCGTGATCGACGATATGCCGCACGCCCTTCCATCCAACCGGTCCGGCTGTGAAAATGCGATCGGCATAGCCGCGCAGTTCGGGATTGATCAGGCAATTGGAGGTCATCACGATAGCGCCGGGGAAAGCCGCGAAATCCTTCTGCTGATCCTGCCAGGCGCCGCCATAATTGCCGATGAGATGGGCAAACCGCTTGAGCCCCGGATAGGCGTTCGCCGGAAGCATTTCACCATGGGTATAGACGTTGACGCCCTTGCCCTCGGTCTGCTGGAGGATTGTCTCAAGATCGCCAAGATCGTGACCAGAAACGAGCAGCGCCTTGCCCGCCTTGGGGGTCATGCGCACCGACGTCACTTCGGGGTGGCCAAAGCGGCCGGTGTTTGCCGCGTCGAGCAGTTCCATGACCTTGAGATTAAGCGCCCCGACGGCGAGCGCCTCGCGCAACAGCACATCGACCTCGACGGGATCGGCCGCGAGGAATGCGGAAATCCGATGGAACTCGGCGATCACCGCCGCTTCCTCAGTCCCCAGCACACGGGCATGCTCGCTATAGGCCGCCGTGCCCTTCAGACCATAAAGGATGAGGTTGCGCAGCCCGACGATCGAGGAGCCGTCGCGGTCCGTGAAACGCTGGATGCTCGCCATTGGTGCCGCCTGCGCCAGTTCCTCAAGGCTCGTCCCGGGCTCCCAAACCGCCGGCTCGGGCAGGTCGCTCATGTCGGCGCCGGCCGCGACAGCCAGCGCGCGGGCCTTCTCGCGAATGCGCAGTGCGGTCCCGATCAGCGCGACGAACCGCGCCTCGTCGAAATTGACGTTGGTGAGCGTCGTAAACCAGGCATGCGGGGTGAATGCATCGACTTCCTCATTGCGCTTGCCCTTCGCGGCGGCGCGATCGGCAAGCGCCGAGACACCTTCCATCACGCGCAAAAGCACGTCCTGAAGATCGGCAACCGTCGCGGTCTTGCCGCAGGAACCGACCTTGACCGCGCAGCCACCCTTGTTCGACTGTTCGCATTGCACGCAGTACATTGGGGAATTCCTCAAAAGTTGAACCTGAAATTCCGCTTAAGGCCGACGCGGAAAGATGCATTTGATCGGAATCAAAACGGAAGCGACCTCGCGCTGTCATAACGATTGCAAGTCTCAACCCCGGACGTTCCATGCAGCTGACCCGCCACACCGACTATGCCTTTCGCCTGCTGATCGATCTTGCTAGCCGGCGGGAAGAGCGCACGCAGATCGCCGAGGTGGCGGCGGCGCAGGCGATCTCGCGCACCCACCTGATGAAAGTCGTCAACAGGCTTGCGCGGGCTGGCATCGTGGAAGCGACACGCGGACGCGGCGGCGGCATCAGGCTCGCCCGGAGGCCGGCCGACATCAATCTGGGCGAGGTGGTTCGCACCACCGAGCCGCAATGCGCGCTCGTCGACTGCGCCGGTTGCCGCCAGCTTCGCCGTTGCAGATTGCCGGCGGTTCTCGACCAGGCATCACGCGCGTTCCTGCAAACGATGGAAAGCTATACGCTGGCCGACATACTGGATGAGTCATGGCCGGCGCAGATCGCCAACGACCGCGATGTCCCGGCGGCACGAATCGCCGCCAGTCTTTGAGAAGCCATCCAGTGTCACTTGGCGGCGTGTATCGTCTCCAGGGTGACTTCGCTGCGGAAACCCATCGGCTGTTTGCCAGTTACCAAGGCTGCACCCCAGCAACGGACCGATCGTAGTCAATCGCGGGATATTTTGAACGGGATCGCGCCTCGATCGTGTATAGTGAAGTCACGTCATCGCCAGCAAGGAGCACGAAAATGGCGCCGCCTGCCGTCGAACAGCAGATCATCCTCACCCATCCCGACCCCGAAAGCTTCTGCGCCAGCGTCGCCAAGTGCTGGATCGAGCGGGTCAGCTCGCATCATCAGAACTGCACCCTGCGCGACCTTTATGCCGAAGGGTTCGATCCGGTGCTCAAGATCAACGAACGGCCGGGGAAACCGGGCTACGCGCCCCCGCAGGCATTGCTCGACGAGGGCCAACGCCTCGAAACGCTGGACGTTATCGTTCTGATCTATCCGGTATGGTTCGGGTCGCCGCCCGCGATGATGAAGGGCTATCTTGAAAGGGTGCTCGGCAACGCAACCTTTTTTGCAAGCGAGGGTCCAACCGAGAAGCCGTTGCGTCGGGCCAGGCTGGTCCAGATCTCGACGTCGCGAACACGCAGCAGCTGGCTGGCCGAAAAAGGCGTCGAGAGCGCGCTGCACACGCTCTTCGACCGCTATCTGGCCGACGTCCTCGGCGCCCATCATACCCACCGCCTCAATCTCGATGCCATCACGAACACTATGACGCCTGGCCAGGGTGCCATGGAGCTCGAGCAGGTTCGGCAGCTCGCCGACAAAGTGTGCGCGGAAGCCAATGCGGCGCGGTGGGAACGGGCCCAGGCAAAATAGCCCAGCTTGACAGCATTGCGAGGACCCGGTTCGCGAGCAAAAGCGCAGGCAACAAGCTGCGCTGTGCTGTTCATCTCCTACCGTACGGCTACAATCGCCGCGGCGCGGTTTCGTCGCGTTTCAGCTTCGTATATTTCCGCATGGCCTGGCCCTCGGGACCCGACCAGAGGATGCCCCCATGCCCAGACTGCTTCTCGCGCTCGTGCTCGTTCTCCTTCCGATCGCATCGACGGCCGCGCCCCCGCCTCAAGCAGGCGAGTGGACCCGACCCCAGGTCGCTCGGCTCATCGCCTGGATGACGGCGGCAAAGGACGACGGGCTAGGCGTGGTCACCGCGGAAATTCCCGCGCTTCAGGCTGCGCTGAAAGATGCCGACGCGGCTGAACTCGATCGGCTTGCCTTTGCATCCGCAGTGCGTCTGCTCAACGCCCATCGTCATGGATGCTGCAACGCCGCGCTCAGGACAGCATGGCATATTCAGCCCGATCCGGTCTGGCCGGATGCACTGACGAGCGTGCGCTCCGCTCTTGCGAGCCAACAACTCGATGACCTCTTCCGGGAAACGCGGCCGTCCCACCCCTTTTATGAGGCGCTGGCCCAAGCCTTCCCCAAGGAGGAAGATCCCGTTCGCCGCGCCAATCTCGCCGCCAATCTCGACCGCTGGCGATGGATGCCCCGCCAGCTTGGTTCGCGGTATCTGCTGGTAAACGCCGCGGCCTTCGAAGCCACGCTTTGGGAAAATGGCGAACTGATGGGACGGTGGGGCGTCGTGGTCGGGAAGACCCGCTCACCCACGCCCGTTTTTCGCGCAACAGTGACAGGGGTGACCTTCAATCCGTGGTGGGACATTCCGCCCAGCATCGCAGCCGAGAGCATCGCCGCGCTGGTGACCCGCAATCCCTCCGAGGCAGCCCGCAAAGGCTATATCCGGGAAAATGGCCGCTATCGTCAACGGCCAGGCCCCCAAAATGCGCTTGGCCGCATGAAGCTCGTCATGCCGAACGCCTACAACGTCTATCTGCACGACACGCCTGCCCAGTCGCTCTTCGCTCAGGACGTGCGCGCCTACAGCCATGGCTGCGTTCGCGTCGGCGACGCGCTCGGCCTCGCTTCAGCCCTCCTTGGAGCGGGTTGGGACAGGACGGGCGTGGACGCTGTCGTAGCGGCCGAAAAGACGCGGACGATCGGCCTGCCCTCGCCCATTCCGGTCTACATTGCCTATTTTACCGCCGAGCCGGACCCTTTGGGCAGCATGCGCTATTTTCCCGACATCTATCGCCGCGACCGCGGCGCACTGGTTCCAGATGCGGAGGGCAGATGCACCCTTTGAGTCACGAGACCGCGCATGGCGGGGCGGCGATTGCCGACCGAAGGGTGTAAGAAGTGAAATGTTGAAGATCAAACGCCTCGCCATCGACACCTATCCGGAAAACACCGCCTTTCTCCTGCGCCAGGGCAATGGCTATTCCGCCGAGCAGTTTCAGGCACTGCGGAAGATCCGGATCAGTGGCGAACAGGCGGAGATCCTTGCGACGCTCGCCCTGGTGGATGAACCCAGCCTGCTGACGCCCGGCCAGATCGGGCTCGGCGAGCAGGCTTATCGCCGTCTCGGCCTTGCCGAAGGCGCATCGGTCGCCATCGAACAGGCCCGGCCGCCCGCGAGCCTTGATGCGGTGCGCCGCAAGATCGATGGCGATACGCTGGAGGATAGCGAGATCGGCGCGATCATCGGCGACATCGCCGCGCACCGCTATTCACCTATGGAGATCGGAGCCTTCCTCGTTGCTTGCGCCGGGTTCATGAGCACCCAGGAAACGCTCGCCATGACCCGCGCCATGGCGTCGGTCGGCAACCGGCTCTCCTGGAAAGCCCCGCTCGTTGTCGACAAACATTGCATCGGCGGCATTCCGGGAAACCGCACGTCGATGATCGTCGTCCCCATCGTCGCGGCGCACGGCCTCATCATTCCCAAGACGTCGTCCCGGGCGATCACCTCACCCTCAGGCACCGCCGACACCATGGAGGTGCTTGCCAATGTCGACCTCGAAGAGGACGCTCTTCGCTCTATCGTCGCGAGGGAGAACGCTGTCTTGGCCTGGGGCGGGCGCGTCAATCTCTCACCGGCCGACGATGTCCTCATTTCAGTAGAGCGGCCGCTGCGGATCGATACGTTCGAGCAGATGGTCGCTTCCATTCTCTCGAAAAAGCTGGCCGCCGGCTCCACGCATCTCGTGCTCGATATTCCGGTCGGCCCGACCGCCAAGGTGCGCTCCCAGAACGAAGCCGTCCGCCTGCGCAAGCTCTTCGAGCATGTCGCCGACAAGCTTGGTCTCGTCATCGACATCGTCCTGACCGATGGGTCGCAACCCATCGGCAACGGCATCGGCCCGGTGCTCGAGGCGCGCGATGTCATGGCCGTGCTGCGCAACGACGAGGACGCACCGGCGGATTTGCGCGAGCACGCCCTGCTGCTCGCCGGCAGGGTGCTCGATTTCAACCCGGATCTGAAAGGCGGGCGAGGCTTCGCCCGCGCACTCGAACTCCTCGCGTCCGGCGCGGCGCTGGGCGCAATGGAAAGGCTCATCGACGCGCAGGGTCGCCAGACGGTGCGTTTTGAACCGGGCAAGCATGTCGAGGAAATCGCAGCCACACGGGACGGCCGCATTACAGCGATCGATTGCCATCGGATCGCGCGGATCGCTCGGCTGGCTGGCGCGCCGATGGACAAGGGCGCGGGCATCGACCTGATCCGCAAGGTCGGAGCGGAGGTCCGCAAGGGTCAGTCGCTCTATCGCATTCACGCGCACTCGGCGATCGGTCTGGGGTTCGCGCGCGATCTCGCCCTGGAAGATCCGGGCTATGAGATCGTCCGATGAGCGGGATCGTCCTTGGTTTCGCCGAAAGCATTGGACCTGCACGCCATCTGGCCCAATTGCTCGGTCTGGACGCGCAAGAGGTACGGATCCATCGCTTTCCCGATCAGGAAAGCCTTATCACGGTGCCCGCCGCGGCCCCGACGGTGCTCCTCTACCGGTCGCTTGACGACCCCGACCGCAAGCTCATCGAACTCATCCTCGCCGCCTCCGCCGCCCGCGATCTCGGCGCCAGCCGGGTCATCCTGGTCGCGCCCTATCTCGCCTATATGCGGCAGGACAAGGCGTTCCACGCCGGCGAAGCAGTCAGTCAGACGGTCATCGGACGGCTGCTCGCATCGCATTTCGACGCGTTGATCACGGTGGATCCCCATCTCCACAGGGTCGCCGACCTCACTTCTGTCGTGCCTGGCATTCCCGCGATCAGCCTGTCTGCCGCTCCCGCGCTCGCCACCCTCATTGACGTGAGCCGCGCCCCCCTGATCATCGGACCCGACAGCGAATCGAGACAGTGGACCCAGAGCATCGCACAGCCCCTGGGCCTGTCGATCCTGGTCGGCGCCAAGGAACGCCGCGGCGACCGGGACGTGACACTCACGATCGAGAATGCACATAGCGTGCGCGGTCGCCCCGCCGTCTTGGTCGACGATCTCATCTCGAGCGGACGTACCCTGGTCGAAGCGGCTCAGCTTCTGCTGTCGGCCGGCGCATCAAGTGTGGAGGCGATCGTCACGCATTGTCTCGCCACTCCGGCGGATCTTGCGCGCTTGGCGCAAAGCGGGATCAGCCGCATCTCAGCTACCGACAGCGTTCCTGGACCTGCAACACGGGCATCCGTGACGCCGTTGCTCGCCGACGCCCTCACTCGTTCGCTGCTCGATCGGACCTAACGGCCAGGGTCAGCCTGTAGATGGCCCGCGGATCCATTGCGCTTCTTCTGCTCTGCGCGCGCCGCCTGATAGCTGTCGAGAACGCGGCGCATATCTGCAAGCGCCTCACGCCGCGCGCGCGCGCTCCGGATCGCCGACAGGTTGTGCTTCAGGTTCGTCATGAAGTCGGCATATTCATTTTGCCAGTCTTCGCCGGCCAATTGCTCGAGATCGACGCGGCCCGTCTCCAGCCGCTTCGCTGGCGCACCCGCCGGCAGCGCAAACTTCTCGCCCATACGCGGCGCGATGACACTGCCGGCAGGATCATCGTCTTGCGCAAGCAGGCGGAGCGCCTCTGTGGCTTGCGCCTCGCCGTGGGTCAGGAAGAGACTGCCGGCGATCGGACGCCGCGCCTGGATCCAGTCGTCGAGCTCGTCGCGGTCAGCATGCGCTGAATAGCTGTCGATCCGCCGAATCTGAGCCCGAACATTGATATCCTCTCCGGAGATGCGGACTCGCCTGGCTCCCTCCTGGATCACCCGGCCCAATGTTCCCTGCGCCTGGAAGCCGACGAACAGGATCGTTGATTCGCGGCGCGCCAGATTATGCTTGAGATGGTGGCGGATCCGGCCCGCTTCACACATGCCCGACGCCGCGAGGATGATTGCCCCCGACAGCGAATTGAGTCGCATCGACTGGAGCGAATCCTCGACATAGCGGATATTTGGGTGGCGAAAGATATCCCGCCCGTCCACGTCCTCCATCTCATCGACGTGAGCGGAAAACACTTTGGTCGCACGGGTCGCCAGCGGGGAATCGACGAAGATCGGTACGTTGGGGATGCGGTCGGCGTCCGCCAGCCGCGCGAGATCGAGCAGCAACTCCTGCGTGCGCTCGAGCGCAAATGTCGGAATGACAAGATTTCCGCCGCGACCGATGGCGTCCCGCACCACCTCTTCGAGTTGCGTACGCCGCTCCTCGATGGTGAGCTTCTCCCTGGCGCGATTGCCGTAGGTGGACTCGCAGATCACATGGTCGAGGCCATTCGGGGCGGCGGGATCGGGATGAAACGCCTTGTTGTCCGGGCCCAGATCGCCCGAAAGCAGCACGTGCGCGTCTCCTGCCTCAAGCTCCACCGAGGCCGATCCCAATATATGCCCTGCGTTCCAGAATTTGGCGCGGAAGCCCGCCGCGGGATCAAACCATTCGCACAGTTCGACGGGGCGGCACATGCGCCAGGCGCGCAGCGCGTCTTCCTCGGTATAGAGCGGCGTGAACTGCTTCTCGCCGGCGCGATCGCGACGACGATTGCGCCGCTCCGCCTCATATTCCTGGATCCGGCCCGCATCGGCCAGCATGAATTCGAGCAAATCCGCTGTCGCAGGCGTGCACCAGATCGCGCCGTCAAACCCCCGCGCGGCAAGCTTGGGAAGCAGTCCGCAATGGTCGATATGCGCATGGGTGAGGACGACCGCATCGATATCGGCCGGATTGAAGCCGAAGGTGCCGTGGTTGAGCGATTCGAGTGTTCGCGAACCCTGGAAAAGGCCGCAATCGACGAGGAGTGTCCGCTCGCCTGCCGCCAGTTCCATGCAAGAGCCGGTGACCGTTCCGGCGGCACCGTGGAACTTGATCGTAAGGGGATGTGAGGAATGGGACACCGGCAACTCCTTTTCATCGTCTTGGTTGCCTCGCAGCAACTTATCGCATGGCCTCGACTTCGCTTTCGAGACCCCGAATTCGTCCCACGACCGCAACGAAAAACGCCGTCGACCAGCCCAGCAGAATGAGGCCGTTCGCCCCCTCGATAGCGCCGAGCAACCGCCAGCGCGCATCCAGCACCAGATCCCCATAGCCTACGGTCGTGTAGGACGAGGTCGAGAAATAGAGCGCCGCCTCCAGTCCGGCGATGGCCTCGACCAACAGATAGAAGCCGGCGTAAAGCCAGATCTCGATGGCGTGCAGGATGATAAGCCCGCCCGCCGCGCCCAGGATCGCCGCACCCTCGTGCCATAAGGTGCGGACATCGGCACGCCCCCTGTGCCGGCGCAGAAGCACAAGCAGGGCTGCAATCCCGCCAAGATGAATGAACATAGTGAGCACGACGAGCACAGTGGCGGCGGCAAGTTCAAGAACCAGGTTCATCAGTTGCATGTCACCGAACATCGGGCCGGTGGCCATTCGGGATAGCACGTAACCATCAGATGAAGGACCGATCGGATGACGACCACCTCATCGTCCTTGACTATCCTTGCGGTCCACCTAGATTTGTCCTGCGGACCGGGCCCCTCTGGCGACGAACATCGCGATGTCGGACCGCATCGAGCGCGCTCGGTGCAGGTCATCAGCAACCCCATGCGCCGTGACGCACTCGGATGGATTTACAACCGAGGAGCATATTCATGGCTGGTTTTTCTCAGGTGCGGCCCTACGCGAGAGACAGGGAGAGCGGCCTGTTCGACGAGGGCCTGCGGCGGCACATGCTGCGGGTTTATACCTTCATGGGGCTGGGCCTCGCCCTGACCGGACTGGTCGCCTTGGGCGTGGCTTCCACCCCTGCCATCTACGGACCGATCTTCAACACGCCGCTCAAATGGGTGGCGATCTTCGCGCCGCTGGCGTTCGTCATGTTCATGTCGTTCCGCATCGAGCGGATGTCGGCCACCGCGATCCAGATCGCCTATTGGTCGTTTGCCGCGGTGATGGGCGTTTCAATGGCGTCGATCTTTCTAATCTACACCGGCGCCAGCATCGCTCAGACCTTTTTGATCGCAGCGATCACATTCCTAAGTGTCAGTCTCTGGGGCTATACCACCAAGCGCGACCTCAGCCGGTTTGGCACATTCCTGATCATGGGCGTGATCGGCGTCGTTATCGCAAGCGTGGTCAATCTCTTCCTGGCCTCTTCGGCGCTGCACTTCGCGATCTCGATCGTCGGCGTGCTGGTCTTCACAGCGCTCACCGCGTGGGACACCCAGCGCCTGAAGCACGAATATGCCGCGCATCACGACTATGAAACGGGAACCAAACTGGCGGTCTTCGGCGCCTTGTCACTCTACCTTAACCTCATCAACATCTTCCAGCTGCTGCTCACCTTCACCGGCCAGCGGCAGGAGTGACCCTCATCCTGAAAGGACCGTTTATATGAACAATCCAGCTGTCGGCATGCCGTGCCCCGTGTGCAAGGTTCCGCTCGTGATGAGCGAGCGCCAGGGGGTCGAAATCGATTATTGCCCGCAGTGCCGAGGGGTCTGGCTTGACCGCGGGGAGCTCGACAAAATCATCGAGCGCGCGCAGGAAGACCAGCCGGCGCGCAGTCAGGCACCCGCTCCAGCTCCCTTCGCACCGCCCCCGCCGGGCTATCACCAGCCTCACGGCTACGGCAAGCATCCTTACAAGCGCAAGAAGTCCTTCCTGGAAGAGCTTTTCGATTGAACTGTCGGGGGAAGCGTGGCGACACGTTTCCCCCGGATGGCGCACGGCTCAGGCAGGTGCTACCTCGCGAGAGGCAAATGGCTGGTGCTCACCGATCGGGACGGCCTGCCTCGTGGTTTAGCCGCTATTCTGTGCTACGCTTCCCGTCATCCGCAACCGGACGGGGGAACTGCCATGCGCCTGCTATCATTGTCACTCATCCCCCTGGCCCTCCTTGCCGTTCCGCTCGGCGCCCAACCCGCCAGCACGCAGTCGCGCCTGACGGCAACCGACGAAGCTGCCGCCTTCCGCGCCGCCGGGTTCAAACGCGTCGGACGGCAGTGGCAAAATTGCGAGGAGGGTAGCGAATCCCCCAGCTACTCGGCCGGCGAAGTCGAGACCGTCCGCGACATCAACGGTGACGGCCGGCTCGACGCCGTGCTGATCGAGGGCGGCGCCATGTGCTACGGCATGACGGGTCAGAGCTTCTGGCTCGTCAGCAAACAGGCCGACGGCAGCTGGCGGAAGATCACTGAAAATGTCGGCCTCGCCACCTTCCTGCCCCGCAAGGCCGTCTCAGGCTGGCCGGACATCGAAATAGGCGGTCCTGGTTTCTGTTTCCCGATATGGCGCTGGAATGGCCGCGAATATGCCCTCCATCGCTTTCAATATCAGGGAAAACCCTGCCGCCGACCCTGAGCCGGTAAAGCATCGCATCCCCAGCTTGCCACTTTTACGTCGACTGAAGCGGTAATGATAACGTCCTTGCTTCTGCTGGCGCTGGGACTTGCGATGGACGCTGCTGCTGCGGCTATCGCGCAAGGTACGTCGGGACGCATTGAGGCATCGGCCGCGCTAAGGATCGCTGCTCTCTTTGGGATCGCGCACGCGGTTGCTCCCGCTATCGGGTGGGGCCTCGGGATGGCGTTCTCGTCACTGATCCGCGACATCGATCATTGGGTCGCACTCGTGCTGCTCAGCCTCCTTGGCATCAAAATGCTGATCGGGGCATCCAGTCGATCGCCTGCGCTGCCGAACGCGGCGTCTGCCTGGTCGCCTGTGGCGATCGCCGTGACGACCAGCCTGGACGCAATCGCCGCCGGCATAACCCTCCCGGCCCTGGGCGCGCCGCTGTTTCTCGCATGCGGCACGATTGGTCTGGTGACAGCAGCGCTCGCGCTAGGAGGGGTGTATCTCGGGATGGCGCTTGGCTCGCGCATGGGAAAAGCGGCCAAAGTCGCAGGCGGTCTGATCCTGATCGGACTGGCTGTCGATATCTTCATCCAGCATCGGCTCGAAGGTGTCTGATGCTTTTCCACTTTTCGTCCGCTGATTATGAACAGACCATCCACAAACTTATAGGGCTGCCGATGGCAGCGCATTCGTCGCGCCACCGTCCGTCGACAAATCAACGGGCCTTGACCTGGGCGCGCCCGCCAGAACCCGCAATTGCGCTTCCCAATTTTCAAAACCCCATGCAGCAGGGCTCTCGGCGGCGATGATCGCGTCGGTATCGACAAGCAGGTCCAGATCCTGCGGCTTGAGTGGCGCCTTCCCGGCGGCCTGCATGAACACGCGCACGCGCGGCTGCGTCAATGGTCGCGGTCGATGTCGGTGACGATCGCCAGGCGATCAGATTGCAGCCGGACGAGCGATCCGACCGGGTAAATCCCAACGGTGCGGACAAAGGCCTCGAACACTGATTTGTCGAAATGTCCCTGCCAAGTCGTCATCATCCGCTCGATAGATTCGGCGGCGCTCCACGGGCCTTGTAGGGCCGGTCCGACGTGACCGCGTCATAGAGGTCGCAGATGGCGCCCATTCTTGCCAGAAGGCTGATCCCCTCGCCGCTGAGCCCGACCGGACATTGGTAGAAGATCGACATTCGCGTACGATCCATGTCTGATCTGGACATAGCCGCAAGCCGATAGATCAAATCGAGTGCCAGGCCGGGAGCCATGTCTGCGGCGAGAATTGGCGGGGATGGCGGTCCGCGGCGCGCCCAGCGCCGCGGACCAGCGCTGGCCCCCCAGCTTGCCCCCTGTCAGGGCATAGACCGACAAGGTTAACAAGGCGTTGCGCCTAGAGGGCGCGAAAGGAATTGGGTGGCGCGAGGTCGAGGTCCCGGCCGATGCGGTGGAGGCCGAGAATCGTGCTCAGCCGTTGCGCGCGGAAAGCCTGCGAGGCGGCAACCAGGTCCGAGCCGCATCTTGCGCCGTTGCGCCCGTAGTGAAGAGACCAGGCCGAACGACAGGCCCTGAACCTTCAGTCTGGACGAGGGTCGGGCGCCTGATCGTAGAAATCCACCTGCATCGTCATCGCACCCACCGGAGTCACGAAATGCGGCTGCTGCGGTAGCACGAGACCGGGGCATCCGGGCGCAAGCACGATTTCGGAAGGCGGATCGAGATAGGTCAGCCGCAAACTGCCCTCAATGACCCGGATCACGCCCCAGACGCCCGCCTTGGTCGAATGGCGCGCGCGGAGCGCGGCGGGAAGCGTGTCCTGATCGAATACCGGCGTCGATCGGTAAGGCGCCGGGCCGGCCATCAGGCGGCCTTCCTCAGATCGTCGGCATGGTCAGGATAAGCTGCCGCAGTGCGAACGACCGGGAGACCGGCCAGTTCATCGGCGAAACCATGGTTGACGTCGCGGTGGTGCGCCTCGTCGGCCCGAACGGCCAGCACCACGTCGCGCAGGCTCGCGGTATCGGGCAGCTTCCAGTATTGGCGCGCGATCGCCGGTGCCGCCACGTTCGGGCTGCGGCCCTCGTCGATTTCCTTCAGGTAAAGCGTGTAGCTGATCACCGCCTCCTCTTCGAAATAGCCCACGATGCGGTGCGCGGTGCGCGGACTGACCACATAAAGTGCGAAGAAGGCGAGATAGAAGACCCACTGTACGCCCAGGACCACCAATCGCTCGAACATCGTCGGCTTGGCGACCTCGATGAAGGTCATGAGGTGCATGCGCTCATTCTCCGCTTCCTCCATCAAGGTGCGGATCCAGCCGTTGTCGTCGCACATGCGCCGCAGGCACTTCAGGTGGTTGATCGTGGCGCCCACCATGCCCGGCACGGCGGCGACCGTCTCGAGCACGATCGCGCGGTGGCCGTAGCGCTTGGCGAAGAAGGTATCCGCGAGCAAGCGCAGCGTCTTGGTAAAGCCAAGTGCGATGCGGTCGCGAAAATCGCGCGGCGCGTGATGAACGGCAAGGTCTACGAAGGGGATATCGGTCATTATCGTCGTCCTGATGGGTCCGTCGCTCAGGCGGGCCGGTGAGAAGGCTGAGAATCCAGCCGGAAAAACATAGCGAGCTGCAGGCTTTCGGCGATCCGCGCTGCCTTTGCCTGGAGCGCGGCCGCCGCCTCGGCGCTCATCATCTCGGCAGTCACGTCAGCCCAGAGTGAGAGCCATCGATTGAACAGCGCCGGGGTGATGCGGTCGCGATGCTTGTTATGGGCAGGGACCGGTTGTCCCTTGTAGCGCCCGCTCCCCAGCATCACCGAGGACCAGAAAGCGGCAAGCTTTCCCAGATGCTCGGGCCAATCCGAAATGGCGTCGTTGAAGATTGGGCCAAGTTCGGAATCGGACCGGACGCGGGCGTAAAAAGCGCCGACCAGCTGCTCGAGCCCCTCATTATCAATCGCCAGGCCAGTCACCGCTCAAACTCCGCTGCGCCCGGGGTGGCGCTCTCGAAGGGCGGGATAAAAGAATCAATCCAGATGCATCATTAGGAGTTTTCCGGATGCGGGTTCGGCAAGGATGGTCGGCCCCACGTCATAAAGAAGCAGCTGCAGCCCCGAGGCTCAGTATTTGGTTCTCGCGGGAGAGCCTCAGGTCGCCGCGGTAGCTCCCTGGACCCAGGCCAGCGCTTCCTCGCGCTGCGCGGGTTCGAACGTCTTGTAGCTGATGAAGGGCAGGATCGCGCTTTCGATGCGCGTTCCCATCCTGATCCACGCCTGATCCGCTACGACCGCCACACGGCCGAAATGGGTGAGCTTGCCGAACAGGGGCATGGCGCGCGCGACATAGGCCGGCAAACCGGAGAGCTCGATCCCGTCGATCCCGCGAGTTTCGACGAAGATATGAATCTTCGAATGCCGAGCCATCGCCGCATCCAGCCGGTCCATGATCGCGTCAAGGTCGCTGCCGGTGATTTTTCCCGAAACGCCAAGGGCTATCACATCCCCAGCACTGTCGATGAACTGGTGCATTCGCCATCTCCTTCGATCTTGGACCGGCGTGCAAGCGACACGCCTTCGGCCTCAGAAATCCCGGCTCCACCTCGATCGTTCCCAAAGGGTGTGCCGCCGTTCCGCAGCCCGAGGCTCGAACTGAAGCCCTGGTAAGCATGACATGATCCGATGCCCTGGGTATATCCATATCTGAAGGCTGGGTCCGTTTCCAAGGCGCGTACAGCCTCTTGGCGGTTTGCGTGCCAACCACATGCCAGACGGCTAAGTCGGCTTGCCGCAGGTCGTCGCTGATCATCGCCAGGGCTTGCCAGCAGGCTAGTAGCGGCGGTGCGCGCGCAGGATCGTACCGGTTGGACAGCCATCTGCGGAGTTCACGCCGACCAGGGCATCGACGCGGGGACGGCGCAATACATCGACCGCGGCCCCCAGCGGTTCGGTGTCGTTGAGGACCGCCGTGCGCAGGGCGGCATCGACGTCTGCCAGAAGATCGGCAATGGTCCGCTCTTCAGGCGCAAAGAGGCCCGCATTCCGGTCGGCATCGGCAATCACGAAACGGACGATGTCGAGAGACGAGACCGCCGCGACAGGATGGCCGGCATCATCGACGCAGACCGTCACGGGACGGGATCGATCGAGCTGCCGCATCACATCGGCAAGCGTCGTGTCGGCTCTGGCCAGCACGAAATCGGGGGCGAGCTTTGCCGAGAGCGCGAGCCCCTGTCCATTCGCGCCGCGCGGACGGGTCCGCAGCACATGGCCGATCGTCGTATGATGGCGCGTCCAGGCTGCGGTTTCGGCGCATCGAAGGCCGATCAACTCGATGATTTTCCCTTGAAGGTCGCTCACATTCTGATCGAGAACAGGCTCATGATGCGCGACACGATTGCGGAAACGGTTGATCGAACGGGCCAGGCCCTGAATTTCGTGACGGCCCACCGGCGGCCGGACGTTGGGGAAAACCACGTTCAGCGCGGTTCGCCAGAGGTTATGATATTCGGGGCGAAGCAGGTGCGACCAGAAGTCGAACGTCAGCTCGGCGATGATCTGCCCCCGTGAAGCGCCAACCCCGGTCCGGCTGATCGCCTTGTCGAGCGTGGCCAGGCCCGCAGGCGTCAGCAAACCGGTCCGCAGCGCCGGCTCGTGCGGCCAGGCAAGACCATAGCGGCTTACCAGCAGACCATCGATCGCGTTGCGGAAGGTCACTTCGACCACATGCAGCGGGTAAAGGAACGCCTTGGCGAGGCGGGCATTGTAGAGGTACAGCGCCAGCGCATAGCCGACATCGTTCCCGCCCTTGATGAGGTAAGCGCCGAACCGGGGCTCCGACAAGGAAAGGCGTATCGCGTCGACCTGCACCGGGAGATTGGGATAGGGAACTTGACTTTCGGCCATTTAGACGCAACACCATCTTAGCAGTCGAATCGGCCCCACTGGCATCGCCATGCGCCCTCGACACGGAATATCGGGCACCAGGTCGGGCTAGTCCCCACCTGGTGTTTCTGTTTCTAGAGCTCAAAGTGCGATAGTCGAGACCCGGAAAGGCGTCGTTCTGCCTCAGGAGATTTGCGCGGCTTTGCTTCCTTCTCCGCGAACGATCCGGCTGGCTTCCCGGGCAACGCTGCCAGGGCTGCCTTCCCGTTTGCCGAATGTCGATCCCTTGTTCAGCAGCGCCAACATCGATCGTCCCGGCTTGAAATGGACCTTGCGCTTGGGTGGCACCTCGACCGGAGCGCCGCTCTTTGGGTTTCTTCCTGTCCTGGCCCTGCAAGCCCGCGCACTGAATACACCGAAACCTCGCAATTCAACTCTGCCGCCCTGCGCAAGTTGCGCCGTAATCGCATCGAAAAACAGATCGACGATCTTTTCTATTTCGGACGCGTGAAATTCGGAATGAGCGCTTATCAATTCCCTGATCAAGTCCGACCTTAGCATTCCGTTGCCCCCTCCAACTGGGAATGCCTACCCCGGGCAAGTGATAGCCGCAAGAACAACGCTTGGATCGGCTCTGTCTTGCAACAATGCTGGCGTCCCGTCGTCAGGCTTTCATCCTCGTGCAATAGGACTTGAAAGCGATCAGGGCAGCGCCTATCCTCGAAGAGCGGACCGGGCCCCTCTGGCGATCCTTTTGGAAGATCGCGATGTCGGACCGCATCGGGTTAGCTCGATGCTGGTTCTTGCCGGGCGTTACGCCTACAGCCTCGCGCCTGCCCGATCGATGAACATCGATAAGGAGGCATCCATGCCAAAATGGCTTTATCATCTGACCCTCGTCCACAAGAAGCTCGACACTGAGATCGACCGCGAGATCCGGCGGCCGCGACCGGACGCATTTCGCCTGTTGCGGCTCAAGAAGCTGCGCCTGGCCGTCAAGGATCGCATGGCAGCCAGGATGATGCGCCCACAGACGGCGTGATTCAGCACGCCGGTGGCGCCGGATAGCGCCGCCGGCTTCGTGCAAGCGGGTCCGGGCCCCTCTGGCGGCAATAGCCGTGATGTCGGACCACATCGTTCAATCGATGGGAGTTCGTCATGGAATTTCTGTTTCTGTTATGGCTCGGCAAGCCCCTGTGGATGTGGCTTGCCTTTCTGGCGCTCGTCGTCGCCGTGCTCGCGCTGGACCTGGGCGTCCTTCATCGCACCGAGCGTGAGATCGGCGTCCGGGAAAGCCTCCTGATGTCGGCTCTCTACATCAGCCTCGGCTTGGCCTTCGGCGGCTGGGTCTGGTGGTATCTCGGCCCCACGGCCGGCATCAACTATGTGACCGGGTTCGTCATCGAGAAGAGCCTCGCGATGGACAACGTCTTCGTCATCGCGATGATCTTTACCTATTTCGCGGTTCCGCGAACCTATCAGCACCGGGTACTGTTCTGGGGCATCCTGGGCGTCATCGTGCTGCGCGCGATCATGATCGGCGCCGGCGCCGCGCTGGTTTCCGAATTCTCCTGGATCCTTCACATCTTCGCCGGCTTCCTCGTGCTCACCGGCATCAAGATGTGGAGGACGGCCGACCAGAGCTTCAATGTCGCGGGCTCGCCCGTCCTGCTCTGGGTCCGGCGCAAGTTCCGGGTCACGGACGACCTGCATGGGCGTGCCTTCTGGGTGAAGCAGCAGGATCCCAAGACCGGGCGGCTCGCCTGGTACATGACCCCGCTCTTCCTCGCTCTCGTCATGGTCGAATTCGTCGATCTGGTGTTTGCGGTCGATAGCGTGCCCGCCATTTTCGCGATCACGACCGACCCGTTCATTGTCTATACCTCAAACATCTTCGCCATCCTGGGACTGCGCGCGCTGTACTTCGCGCTTTCCGCGATGGTCGATCGCTTTCACTATCTCAAATATGCGCTTGCGCTGCTGCTCGTGTTCATCGGATCGAAGATCTTCGTCGCCGACGCCCTCGGCCTTGCCAAGATCCCGCCGCCGGTGTCGCTTGGCATCACGTTCGCCATTCTGACCGTCGGCGTCGCCTGGTCCTTGTGGAAGACGCGCGGAGGAGTGACGGAGAGGGCAGAGGTGCGACAGATGTGATGAATGGAAAACAGGCAGGTGCCAACCGCGCAGGGTGCCGTACCACTTCCTTGTCCTCACGCAAAAGAAGGAGGCCGGCGTGCAGGCCGGCCTCCTCAATTGAGGGGGAGAGTGCCTGAAGGGCTCCACCACCCTAGGCCCTGCACTTGCCGCCGCACTCCGGGAAAGCACGCAAGCGGTGCGTAGCATTGTGAGGATATTTGGCTGGCCGACGTGTAGCCATGGCGCAGTCTCATTGACCGCAAAATGGGAAATGGTGTCTCCCGCGTAGGAATGGACCGTTCAAGCTCAGGTTCTTGGCGCGGGCTCTGGGGGGCACCGCCGAAGATCGCGCGACAGGCCCGCAGACTTCCCATCCCTGTCTGTGATGCGTGCTTACTCCTGCACATGTCGTCGTAATCACGGGCAAGACTAGGAAGCAATCATGCGTATCATCAGAGAAATCAAGCCGAGGGCGACAACGCTTGCCGTCCAGATCCCGACAAACCACCCCAGCTTCGAGAAGGCTGCTCGCATCAGTGGTATCCCTCGCTGTCCACCTTTCCGCGAAACACCCAGTAGGCCCAGATCGTGTAGGCAAGAATGATCGGGACGAGCACGGCTGCTCCAATAAGCATGAAGATCTGGCTGCGCGGCGGGGCCGCCGCTTCCCAGATCGATACGCGCGCCGGGATCACGTCGGGCCAGATCGAGATGCCGAGCCCTAGGAAGCACAGACCGAACAGGACCAGGGCCCAGACAAAGGGCTGCGCGTCCTTCCTGCGCGAGAGGCTGCGGTAGAACAGGAACGTGGCAATCATCGATGCAAGGGGCACTTGCGCGGTGGCCAGCACGCTCGGGTAAGCCAGCCAGCGCTCGTGGTACCGCGGTTCCAGCGACAGCGTCGCGAGACTGACCAGCAATACGACGCCGAGCAGCACGATACCGAGGCGACCAGCATAGGTCACAGCCTGCCTCTGCAGGGCCCCTTCCGTCTTCCAGTTCAGCCAGCAAGCTCCGAGCAGCGCGTAGCCCACGACAACTCCCAAACCCGTAAGCAGGGTGAACGGCGAAAGCCATTCCCACCAGCCGCCGGCATAGGCGCGGCCCTCGACCGTGATGCCTTGCAGCAGAGCGCCCAGTGCGATGCCCTGAGCCAGCGCCGCCACCGTGGAGCCAACGGTGAACGCGACATCCCACCACCGGCGGTGATCGGCGTCGCGCCAGCGAAACTCGAATGCGACGCCCCGCAGGATGAGGCTGAGGAGCATCGCGATGAGAGGTGCGTAAAGCGCTGGAAGGATGATCGCATAGGCCAGTGGAAAGGCAGCCAACAGGCCACCTCCGCCGAGCACCAGCCAGGTTTCGTTGCCGTCCCACACCGGCGCGACGCTGTTCATCGCCATGTCGCGGTCCCTGCCTACGCGGAAGAACGGGAACAGAATGCCGATGCCGAGATCGAAGCCGTCCATGACGACGTAGGCGACGATGGCGAAGGCAATAATAATCGCCCAGATGACCGTGAGATCCATCATGACACCCCTCCCTTGGTTTCGACGATGTGGCGCTCTTCGCCTTCCAGCACCTGGAGTGCGGGCGTTATGCCGGAGGTCCGGATCGGAGCGTCCGATGGCAGGGCTTCGTGCGGCTCAGGCGGTTTCGCCATCAGCCTCAGCAGGTAAAGCACGCCCGCGCCGAACACGATGAAGTAAACGGCGGCAAAGGTGGCAAGGGATGCCGCCACCGCCGGCGCATCGAGCGGAGAGGCGCTCTCGGCGGTGCGCAGCAGACCGTAGACGGTGAACGGCTGGCGTCCTACTTCGGTCACAATCCAACCCGCCAGCACCGCGATGAAACCGGATGGCCCCATGACCAGTGCGGCCGTGTGCAGCAGTGGCCAATCGTAGAGGCGCTTGCGCGCCCGGGCGAGAAGGCTCCACAAACCAAGCCCCGCCATGGCGAAGCCGAGAGCGACCATCACACGGAAGGCCCAGAAGACGATCCCGACGGGCGGCTCGTTCTCATCCGGAATCGTGTCTAGGCCGGCGAGCGGCGCGTCCGGATCGTGCTTGAGGATAAGCGAAGAGGCCTTGGGGATCTCGACCGCGTAATCGACCCGCTTCTCGGCGCTGTTCGGGACCCCGAAGAGAATCAGGGGTCCGCCCTCGGGGTGGCTTTCGTAATGTCCTTCCATGGCCATGACCTTGGCCGGCTGGTGCTCCAGCGTGTTGAGCCCATGGAAGTCTCCGGCGACGATCTGCATGGGCGCGACGATCGCCGCCATCCACATCGCCATCGAGAACATCTTGCGCGCGCCGGGGTTGGCGCGATCCTTCAGGAGATGCCAGGCGCCGACCGCACCCACCGCGAACGCAGTGGTGAGATAGGCGGCCAACACGGTGTGGACCAGCCGGTAGGGAAAGCTAGGGTTGAAGATGATGTCTATCCAGCTCGGTCCGGGCAGGAACTGACCGTTCGCTCCGAGCTCGTATCCGGTCGGCGTCTGCATCCAGCTGTTGACTGAAAGAATCCAGAAGGCCGAAATGAAAGTGCCCGCGGCCACAGCGCAGGTTGCGGCGAAGTGCAGCTTGCGGCCGACCTTGTTCATGCCGAACAGCATGACGCCGAGGAAGCCGGCCTCAAGAAAGAACGCGGTCAGAACCTCGTAGGCCATGAGTGGCCCGATCACCGGGCCGGCTTTGTCCGAGAACACCGACCAGTTGGTGCCGAACTGGTACGACATGACGATGCCCGATACGACGCCCATAGCGAAGACCACGGCGAAGATCTTGAGCCAGTACCGAAAGAGATTGGCGTAGACGCCTTGCCCGGTCTTGAGCCACAGGCCCTCCAGAACGGCGAGGTAGCTGGCCAGCCCGATCGAGAAGGCGGGAAAGAGAAAGTGGAAGCTCACCGTGAACGCGAATTGCGCACGGGCAAGCAGCAGCGCCCATTCCTGATCCATCATATCAATCCTCGTGCGAGCCAGACATCGGCGGGGCGCTGCGCGTCCTCAAGACGATCGGCACTGGCGACAGCGGCGTCGAAGGCCGCGTTTTGGGAAAGCCACACCTGGCCCCCAAGATCTCCGAGAAGATGCGACCGCTCGAGCGCGTCCATCACCGGACCCTTCACTTCCGAGAGGTGCAGGCTCACCCCAGCATCGGCAAGACGGTGGTTGATCGCCTCAAGGCTCTCGAGTGCCGAGGCATCGATGGCGTTCACCGCAGAACACATCAGGATCAGGTGCTCGAGCTGCGGATGCTCCGCCACCTGCTCGAGCACGAACTCCTCCAGCCAACGCGCGTTCAAATATGTCAGGCTCTCGTCGATGCGGATGGTCAGGACGCGCGGGTCGGTGAAAACCTTGTGGCGCTTGACGTTGCGGAAGTGCTCGGTCTCTGGAACCCGGCCCACAATGGCAGCATGGGGCCGCGACGCGCGCCAGAGAAACAGCGCCAAGCTGAGACCAACACCGGCGATCACGCCGGCCTCGACCCCGGCCACCAGGGTGACGAGAATGGTTGCCATCATCGCGGCAAAGTCCGCGCGCGAATAGCGCCAGATCTCAACTGGCTTTTTCAGGTCTACGAGACTCAGCACGGCAACGATAATCGTTGCCGCAAGCGTTGCCACAGGAAGAGAGGCAAGCAGCGGTGTCAGAAACAGCGCGGCGACGAGGATGCCACCCGCGGTGAACACGCCGGCGGCCGGCGTCTCCGCCCCTGCATCGAAGTTGACGACCGAGCGGGCAAAGCCGCCGGTGACCGGATATCCCCCAGTGAAGGCGGCGGCAATATTGGCCGAGCCTAGCCCGATCAGTTCCTGGTCCGGATCGATCCTTTGGCGCTTCTTGGCGGCGAGCGTCTGGGCGACGGAGACGCTTTCAACAAACCCGATCACCGAAAGCAGGAGCGCAGGAACCGTCAATCGGCGCCACAGCTCGGCATTGAACAGTGGCGCTGTGAACGGCGGCAGGCTTTGCGGGATCTCGCCGACGACCTTTACCCCCCTCGCCTCAAGTCCAAGGAGGATTACAGCCAGCGTCGATACTGCCACCGCCGCAATCGGCCCAGCCTTGGCGGCGAGGTCGGCGGGTCGCGGCGCCATTCCTGCGCGCATCAGCAGTGGTTTGAGCCCTTTGCGCACCCAGAACAGGAAGGCGGTCGCGGCAGCGCCGATCGTCAGCGTAGGCAGATGCGTCGAAGGAAGGGCGCGGGCTAGCGTCCCGATCAGCTCGGGCAAGGTCTCGCCTGAAGCCGAGACACCGAGGATGGACTTCAGCTGACTGAACGCGATGATGATGCCGCTCGCCGTGATGAAGCCGGACACCACCGGATGCGAGAGCAGGTTCGCCAGAAAGCCGAGCCGCAGCACACCCATCAGGAGGAGGATCAGGCCCGAGAGCAAGGCCAGGACCAGCGCTGCGGCTATGAACTCGGCGCTGCCCGGCGGCGCCACACTGCCGGCGGCGGTCAGCGTCATCAGCGAGATCACCGCCACCGGCCCGACCGCCAGAGCGCGGCTCGTGCCGAACATGGCATATGCTATCAGAGGCGCGATCGAGGCGTACAGACCGATCTCGGGCGGAAGCCCGGCGAGCATGGCGTAGGCCAGGCTCTGGGGAATGAGCATGATCGTGACGATCGCTGCCGCCACGAGGTCGCTGGTCAGCGTCGAGCGATCATAGCCGTGTGCCCAGCCCAGGACTGGCAAGTAGCGATCGGCACCGGCCATCTCAGCCGCCGATCATATGCGGCTTGACCATCCACTCGCGCCCCTTGAGCATGCCGTGCCAATAGACCGGGGGCAGGATCGTATCCTTGAGCAGCCAGGAGAGGCGCGAGGGCCGGGTTCCATCGAGCAGCCAGTTGGGGAAACTCGGCTGCGGCTTGCCGCCGTACCCGAACTCCGCCAACACGATCTTTCCCTTCTCCACCGTGAGCGGACAGCTGCCATAGCCGTCGTAATCGGCGACGGGCTCGCGGCCTTCGAGTGCGGCCAAGGCGTTGACCGCCACGACCGGCGCCTGCTTGCGAACCGCGGCCGCCGTCTTGGCGTTCGAAGCCGAACAGGCGTCGCCCAGAGCAAAGACGTTGGGGTGGCGCGGATGGCGCAAGGTCGCTTCGTCCACCTCGATGAAGCCCGAAGGGGCCGCCAATGGACTGGAGCGCACGAAATCGGGAGCGGTTTGGGGCGGAACGATATGGATCATGTCGAACCGCTCTTCGACCCGAATGAGCTCGTCGCCGCGTTTCTGTTCGAATGTCGCGAGCCTCGCCTCACCGTCGATCGCGACCAGCTTGGATTCGAAGTTCAAATGCGCACCGTAGCGTTCGACATATTCCATCAGCGCGGGCACGTAGATCGGCACTCCGAAAAGCACGGCGCCGGCGGTGTGGAACTGCACATCGATGTCTTTGAGAACGCCTGCGCGCTCCCAGAAGTTCGACGACATGTACATTGCCTTCTGCGGTGCGCCGGCACACTTGATGGGCATGACCGGCTGCGTAAACAGCGCCCGCCCACCCTTGAGCTCCTTCACCAAGCGGTGCGTGTAAGGAGCGAATTCGTAGCTGTAATTGGACGTGACACCATTCCGGCCGAGCGCCTCCTGCAACCCGGGAATGGCGTCCCAGTCGAGCTTGATACCCGGACACGCGATCAGCACCTTATACGAGATGCTGCTGCCATCGCACAGCAGCACTTTGTTCTCGTCGGGAGCAAAGCCGCTCGCCGACGCCTTGATCCAACTCGCGCCTCGAGGGATCAGTCTTGCTTCGGCGCGCCGAGTGAATTCCCGGTCGAAGACGCCGGCGCCCACCATCGTCCAGCCCGGCTGATAGTAATGCACCTCGCTGGGCTCGATGATCGCCAGGCTGAGCTTGGCGTTGCGCTTGAGAATGCTGGCCGCGGTAGCGATCCCCGCGCTGCCCCCGCCAACGATCACAATGTCGTAGCTGCCGCCATCCGCGCCTTTGGGGGCCAAGGCACCAGCCATCTCCGCCAGCTTCTTTGAGCGGGCGCCCGAGCGGCAATAGGCCAGCACTGGGGCGGGCAGCTCTGCGAGGGCACGCTTCATGGCGAGCCCGTCCCGGTCGCTGATAGAACCGGATACGGCCGGAACATGGGCGAAGCCCAGGCCGACGGCTCGCGCCGCGGCGCCGATTTCTTTGGCGGTGGGTTGTCCTTGCTCCTCCCCATCCGGCCGGTTGCAGATGATCGAGCGGAAACCGGCGGCCGCGATTTTTTGGACCTCCTCAGCGCTAATCTGGGGCGACGTGCTCAGGCGTGATGTCTGTTTCGTGAGCTCCATGGCACTTTACTCCGGCACCGCGTGGCGACGCCGCGGCAAAACGCTGATAAATTGCTGGGCAGCCATGCCCACGAGCATCGCAAGTACGAACGGCAGCACGCTGAGCGGCGAAAGGGCCAGCGAAGCGACCGCCGGGCCGGGACAAAGGCCGGCGATGCCCCAGCCGATCCCGAACAGGATCGAACCGGTGATCAGGCGCCCGTCGAGATCCTTGCGGTCGGGCAGCGAAAACCGTTCGGCAAAGATGGGCGTGCCCATCCGATTGCGAATGCGCCATGCCACCGCCATCACAAGCACCGCCCCGCCCATGACGAAGACCAGCGTCGGGTCCCACGCGCCGAAGACGTCGAGGAAACCGCGCACCCGGGCAGGGTCGGTCATTCCGGAAAGGGCAAGGCCGGCGCCGAACAACGTGCCCGAGACAAGCGGCGGAAGAAGTTTCTGCGAGAGCGACATGTCAGCCTCCGAGCCGCGACTGGATGAACACCGTTACGATGCCTGCCGCGATGAACGACAGGGTTGCGATGATCGAGCGCTGCGAGAACCGGCTCACGCCGCACACGCCGTGCCCGCTGGTACAGCCGCTCCCCATGCGAGTTCCGAACCCCACTAGGAGCCCAGCTACGGCCAGCACTGGCCAGGCGGCGAACTCGGCCGGCTTCCAGCCGGTGGTCAGGGTAATCAGCGCGGCCCCCAGCGGAAGGCCCGCTAAGAACCCCCAGGCGCTGGTCATCGCCATATCGCCGGGAGCGATCCGAACGCCGCGGGCGAGAATGCCGGAGACCCCGGCGATCCGGCCCGCACCCAGCAGCATCAGCGCGGCGGCAAGTCCGATTAGGACGCCGCCCGCGAGCCCATGAAGCGGCTGGGCATCGGGAAATCTGGGCAGCATCACAGCACGTTCACTGGGATCTTGAGGTAGCGTACGCCGTTGCTCTCGGCCGGCGGCAGGTGGCCCGCCCGCATGTTCACCTGGACCGATGGCAGGATGAGTCGTGGCATAGCCAGCGTCTTGTCCCGGGCCTCGCGCATGGCGACAAACTCGTCTTCGGTTATCCCGTCGTGAGCGTGGATGTTGTGCTTGCGCTGCTGCTCAACCGTCGTCTCCCAGCGGTATTCGGTCCGCCCCTCGGGCAGGTAGTCATGGCACAGGAACAGTCGCGTCTCGGGTGGGAGTGAAAGTATGCGGCGCAGAGAACGATGCAACGTGCGGGCATCGCCACCGGGAAAATCCGTCCGCGCCGAGCCGTAGTCTGGCATGAACATCGTGTCGCCGACGAAGACGGCATCTTCGATGACATAGGCGACGTCCGCGGGGGTATGGCCCGGCACATGCAAGACGGTGACGTCCAGACCGCCGATCTCAAACCGCTCGCCGTCCGCAAAGAGAAGGTCGAAGTCGGAACCATCGCGCCGGAACTCCTGCTCGGCATTGAACAACGTACCGAAGGTCTGCTGCACCGTCCGGATATGCTCCCCGATGGCGATCAGGCCACCCAGCTTTTCCTTGAGGTAGGGTGCCGCGGAGAGGTGATCGGCGTGAGCATGGGTTTCCAGCAGCCAGTCCACCGTCAGGCCGTGCTCTTCCACGTAATCGATGACGCGGTCGGCCGAGCTGTGCGAGGTTCGTCCCGATGCCGGGTCATAATCAAGAACGCTGTCGATCACTGCCGCCCGCTGCGTGGCCGCGTCATGGACGACATAAGAGACGGTGAAAGTGGGCTCGTCGAAAAAAGCCTTGATCGTCGCGATACCCATGCGGGCGCCGGAAATCTGCGCCGAGGCGTGAGCAAGAAGGGAATCGTTCATATGCCACCTTGAGTTTCACATTTTTCTATGTATGTAATTATTGATATGTTGTGTCAAGATTGGCGAGAAAGGTTACACGGTGGACCCCCAGATCGTTCCAGCGCCCGCTCCCTTGAGGGTAGGCGATACTGCGCCTGACTTTCAGGCGAGATCCACCTGCGGAACTGTCAGATTGGGCGGTTTGCGTGGCCATTGGGTGCTGCTTTTCTCCCATCCAGCTGATTTTACGCCCGTGTGCAGCACCGAGTTTGCAGAGCTTGCGCGCCGCCAAGCGGATTTCGAGGCGCTGGACTGCAAGCTTCTGGGCCTATCTGTTGACAGTCTTTACGCGCATCTCGCGTGGGCCAAAGCTCTCAAGGAATTGTTCGGGGTCCACATCAGTTTTCCGATCCTAGAAGATCCATCGATGTCCATCGCGAGAGCCTATGGAATGCTCAAAGAAAATGCGTTCGACAGCGCTACCGTGCGCTCGACTTTCTTCATCGATCCCCATGGGATCGTCCGCGCAATAACATGCTATCCCTACGATGTCGGGCGATCCGTCGAGGAAATGCTCAGGCTCCTGCGGGCACTTCGCAAAGTGAGCTCTGCGGCGGTCATGGCTCCTGAAGGATGGGACGAGGGAAAACCCTTGCTTTCCTTACCTCTCGAACAACCCGGTGATGCGTCGGATTGGTTCTGCCAATACGAAGGCGAGTCATGACCAGCCCGTTCGCGGACCACGAGAAAGCTTCCGAGTTTGCTGAGAGGCTCAAGGTGTACGCTCACCCTCAAAGGCTGATGATCCTGTCATGCCTCTCGGAAGGCGAAAGGAGGGTAAGCGAACTCGCGGAGCTGACCGGCATCCGGCAGCCTGCACTCAGTCAACAGCTCGCCGAACTTCGTCATGCTGAACTGGTCTGCGCCAGAAAGGAATCCAAACAGGTGTGGTATGCGCTGGCTGATGAGAGCGTGGAACGCTGCATGCGCAACCTGAAAGCTCTTTTTGGCGAAGGTAGGCAGATAACCGAACCGGCCGCCACAAGTAAGCTTAATGCGAACGAAAATCCGCGCGCAGGAACTGCAGCGTTCGCTGAAGTTCTCTCTCGACAATGAGGGATCGAGCAACAATGGACGGGAGTCCCGGCCCTCTGGCACGATGCTCAACAGTTCAACGGAAACTTGTACCCACTGTGCCTATGCGAAGGTGATACAGTCTACGCGCCAATCTGATGTTTCTCAATAGTTACGCCACATCGATCTTGTAAACTGGGCGCGAACTCGAAAATTTTTCTCGTCTTTCACCAGCACGATGAGAGCGGTTCGAACCACGCCGGCAATGTTGTTGAGCAGATCCCGAGCGCCGAGGATCTCGCACTGTCGCGCCAACCGATCGGTTCATCTGAGAAGAACACCTACGGCGGTTGATAAAAGCCCATGCAATAGACGTCCGCCGCCCACATCGAGCGCGAAGTAGCTCTCATGTCTCGACTGGCGCAGCCAAGAGGAACAGCGTTAGCGCTGCGCCATGCTCAGCGGGTCAGGAGTCAGGGTGGGGTACATGCCGCAGCACACAGTGGATTGAGCGGACGAAATTTGCTAGGCGTGCTCAAAGGTTCGGCAATATTCCTAACCCTATCCGCGAACTATGTTAATTTTTGGGAAATGCAAGCCTAACCATGGTCGCCGATCAAGAACAAGAAATCTCGTCGACCAGCGACCGGATCCAGGCCTGTCTCAATTCCGTGACGCAGCTGCAGGGCACGCTGCCCGATCTCGCATCCCATTCGATCGAGGACGCAACCTTTCGCCTCATGGCGGATAATTTGCCGACGCTCGCCTGGGTCGCCAATGGGGACGGCTTCATCGTCTGGTACAATCGGCGCTTGTGCAACGACAAATTCGGTAGCCGGGTGACGACAAACGAGATGGCCGGATTTCATGGTTCGAAACGAAAGCGATAGCTGCCTTTTGAATGCCTGATGGCTTTGGCGATGGCCTTATTGTTGACGTC
>Ga0209024_1000093_pt1 | contig 182550 bp, 159 predicted proteins | sample AutmiccommunBRH5_FD_187380 | JGI IMG/M metagenome (GOLD analysis project Ga0209024, IMG submission 187380) | Deep subsurface microbial communities from Mt. Terri, Switzerland - Autotrophic microbial communities BRH/5 (SPAdes) (version 2) | ecosystem: Environmental > Aquatic > Deep subsurface >...
GTGAGGTCTTGCAGTTTCATGAGGGTTTTCATCTCCCCATCATGAACGGACCTCGCGCCAGCTCCAGACTCATTTCATATTGGAATCAGCCGCCTCCCTCCAGACTCACTTCATATTGGACAAGGCTCCATCACGACCAGAAGAACCATGGCTGTCAGAATGCCGCCGATGACTTTGAGTATTGAGCGTCCTGCGAACGTCGCCATCAGAAATTCACCCGGAAGCCGGCACGAAGGGTGTAATCATCCTCCAGCGCCGTGCCATGGAGGTCCTGCACGACCGGGAACTGCACGATGGCTTCCAATATCCATTTTTTGGTCACGTATTGGAGGCCCGGCGAGAGCGACAGCGTAGATCCGCCTGAGTTTGCATCCTTGTTGCCGCTGATCTTGTTTTTCGCCTGATACAGAAAATTCGTCTCGATCACCCCGTAGAGGAAACCCGGCACGCCGGTACCCAACTCCCGCGGCGACAGCCGGTACTGCAACGAAGCATCGAGCCGGAACTGGTCACCAAATTCGAAATCATTGGCTTCGGTGTTGGCCTTGTAGCTGAGCTGGGCATCGACCTGGTAATCCAGGGTCTGGTAGGTCGCCACCACACCCCCGAGGGGATCCCAGGAGCCGGAACCGGACTGGAGCGGCTGCGGCAATCGGCCAGGGCCATCACTGTCGTCGTCATCCCCTGTTGGCAACTCGATGCCGACAAACGGCGCGACCCGGAACGTACTGCCGCGCCTGTCCTGCTGCAATGAGGTGTAGCGGGCAAAGACCTGAGCATCGCCGAGGCCGCTTGCGCCACGGGTGAGCCGCTGACCGCTCGCAGCCCTGAGATCGAGTTCCTTGTCGAGATAGGGAAGCACGCCGAACAGCGCGAGCTCGCTGGTGGCGCCGTAGCCGAGCACCGTAACCCCGCCACGCACTTCGAGATTCCTGCCCATGGCACTCGGGTCATCGCCGGCCTTGCGGTACATGAGCTGTTCACGCAGGACAAAGTTGCCCTTGCCCACCGGAAGCGCGGTATTGAACGTTTGCGGCGCGGCATGGGTCAGTTGCGGAACAACGGACGCGACAGCAAGCATCGCGAAGCTACGCCAGAGAAGACGGCACGCCCTTACAGCCATCTGCCGGCTCCGGTCATTGTCCGCCGGGCGGCGAGACCTGTTCGAATTCCCTGAGGGTGAACCCCGCCTCCCTGACCGCCTGCTTGGCGACGGCTTCGTCGAGCGCAATACCTTCCTCCATGGTGACCATAACCACGCCCTCGCCGATATATGTCTCGACACCTTCGACACCCTGCACCGCGAGCAATTTCTTCTCGATGCCATAGGCGCAAAAGGGACAGGCCAGACCATCAACTTCGATCCGGTACTCCGGCCCTGCGGCCAGCACCTCCGCTACCATGAAGAACAGGCTCAGTACAAAGGCCACTCGGACCATTCGCGGTGCGGTCACTGGCAAGTTCATGCTTTGCTCCTGTTACAGGGAGCGCTGGCGTTTTTTACGCGCAGGCCGAGTGCGGACTGCAGAGCTTCAGGAAGGTAGGCAAGGTCCTCGGGCCTGTCCACATCGCGATGCCGCGCGATGGTCGTCCATGACCAGCCCAGCGAAACCAGCCGATCCCGGGTATCGGGCCAGACCTGCTCCGTGCCCCAGGGAATTTGCCGGAACAATTCCGGCGACGTCTTGCGCAGACCCAGCAAATAATAGCCACCGTCGAACGCCGGCCCAATCACGGCGTCCATTCCGCCGCGCAAGTGCTCGACGGCCTGCTGTACATCACAAGTCCCGAGTTCCGGGATATCCGTACCAACCAGGATGGCCCAGGCCGCCGTGCGCAAGGCGGTGTCGAACGCATGGGCCATACGCGCGCCCAGATCGTCGCCATGCTGTGTATGCAGCGAGATGCCATGCTTTGCCGCACAGGACTGCAGAAACGGGTCGTCCGCCGAAGGCGCACACCAGAGTTCGACGTTCGCACCTTTCACGGCCGTGACGCTGGCCAGGGTCCGGTGGACGAGCTCCGCATGCAGGTGCGCGGCGCCGTCCGCGCCGAGGGCGGGGATGAGGCGCGTCTTGGTCTTGCCCGGAAGCGGTGCCCGGGCAAAGACCATCAGGGTGCCTTTGTGCGTCGGGGGGTTCATCGGTAGCGCCGCGCCAGTGTCGCCGGATCCGCGCCCAATGCATAGGCCAGGCGCAACCGCCACATGAGGAGAATGGTGCGCCGAATCCCCTGTGTCTCCCAGCGCCGGCTGGAGGTGATGAGCCTGTGCCGCAGACACAGCGGCCTGCCCGCCGCGCGCATCAGCCGCCGGCTGATCTCGATATCCTCCATCAAAGGAATGTCCGCGAACCCGCCAATGCGCTCGAAGATCTCGCGCTCGACGAAAATCCCCTGGTCGCCGGTGGCGATGCCGGTGAGCCGCGAGCGCAGGTTCATCAACCATTCCACAAGGCGCAATGCCCTGGCCCCGCCGGACAGGCGCACATCGAAACGCCCCCACTGGCTGGTTTGCGCCCTCAGCGCACCCAGTAACAGCTCGTGGGTATCGGCTGGCACCAGGGTGTCGGCGTGCACGAACCACAGCAGGTCGCCGCGGGCCGCCCGGGCACCGGTGTTCATCTGACGGGCGCGGCCCGGGCGGCTGCTGATGATGGCGTCGGCCAATGGTGTTGCCGAGGCGGCGGTGTCATCGGTGCTGCCGCCGTCCACGACGATGACCTGGTGCCCGGCATCGCGCAAGGCCTGCAGTCGGCCCAGGGTCGCCGCAATGGTATCGGCCTCGTTCAGCGCGGGGATGATGACGGACAGGCGCATGGTTCCATCAGCAACAACCACCATCGCCGCTGGCGCTGGTGCTGGCGCCGCAGGCGGCAGCGTGTTTTCCGGACTTGGTCTCGGCAGCGCTGCGCCGCGTTCCGGGCGGGGCGCAGTAGGGCACGGGTTCGCGCGCCTCGGCCGGCGCGATGCCGATGAAATCCGCACCATAGGCACCGCTGGCCAACAGCAACCGGTAGGTGCGCTCGCACACGGCCATGCGGGCGCCGCGCGGGAAGACATGGTTCTCATCATCGGTCACCGAGGCATAGGGCCCGCGATAAATCACGGCATGGCCGTAGTCCAGGCAGGGGGTATCCTCGCCCTTGATCGCGGTCAAGGTCGCCGAGCGAAACTCGATCCCCTCGATCACCCGCCAGGGCGACGCTTCCCATTGGTCATAGCCCACGGCGAGGAAGCCCGCCGCCTTGAAGGCCTCGAGAAAGGCTTCTTCCTGAAACGCCCCGGCGATGCAGCCACTCCAGAGTTCGCCGTCCTGTTTGAGAGGCTCGGGCACCGGCTCATCGCTGACGATGTCGGAGATGGCGACCCGACCGCCAGGTTTCAGCACGCGGTGGATCTCGCGTAGCAACTGGGTCTTCTGCGCATCGTCCACCAGGTTCAATACGCAATTGGAAATGACCAGATCCACACTGTTATCCGCGATCAGCGGCGCCGTGCGGCGCTGCTCGACCTGCCACTGCTGCAAGCGCTCCAGATCCGCGGTGCTCGATACCGGGTGCTGCTTCAGGAACTGCTCCATGGCCGTCACGTCCAGCGCCAGATCCTGGATGTAACCCTTGTGGAACACCACGCGGTCACCGTCGAGCCTGGTCGCCATTTCGGCCTGGTACTTGCGCGCCAGCGCCAGCATGTCGTCGTTCATGTCGACGCCGATCACTCGCCCGCGCCCGCCCACGAGCTGCGCCGCCAGGTAACAGATCTTGCCCCCGCCGGAACCCAGATCGAGCACCACGTCGCCTTCGCGCACATAGCGTGAGGGATCGCCGCAGCCATAGTCCTTATCGATGATCTCCTGCGGCAGGATATCGAGCAGTGCCCGATCGTAGTCGACTGGGCAGCACAGATCCGGCTGTACCGTCTGCGCGCCTTCGGAATAGCGTTTCTTGACTTCAGTCAGCATAACGAATACCTCTCAACGTAAAGCACCGCTGCAACTGCTGCCCTGACCGGCGGTGCAGCCGTAACAGTGATCGGCGACGGCGATGGGATTGCCATCCAGATCGGTTTGCAACAGGTCCCGCAGATGGGGCCGTGGTTTGCCGCGCAGGGGCAGGGGCAGGCCGAGCATCTGATTGAAATCGCAATCGTAGACATAGCCCTGCCAGTCGACACTGACCAGCGACCGGCACATGACCTGTTCCAGGTTGGCATCCTGGTGAGCGGTCCTGAGCAACGTCATGTAGTCCACGAATTGGTTTCTCGAGATCAGGGTGCTGCCGAAGCGTTCGATGGGCATGTTGGCCAGGGTCAGCAGCTGGTTGAAGACGATACCCTGCTTGCCCAGTTCATCTTTGTACTCGGCCTCCAATTGTGCCTGGGGCGGCGGCAGAAATGGACCGGTCGGGTTGTACACCAGATTCAGTACGAGTCCGCTGCCCTCTGTTCCGTAACCCAGAGCGTTGAGTTGCTTCAGTCCCTCGATGCTCCGCGCATAGACGCCCGTGCCCCGCTGGCCATCCACGTTCTCTTCCATATAGCAGGGCAATGAGGCAATCACCTCGACCCGATGATCGGCCAGAAAAGCCGCCAGATCCTCCTGCCCGGCTTCACTGAGGATGGTCAGGTTGCAGCGATCTATCACACGCACGCCGAGTGCTCGGGCTTCTTGCACCAGGCCACGGAAGGGCGCGTGCAGCTCCGGCGCGCCGCCGGTGATGTCCAGCGTGGTGATATCACTGCTGCGCAGGTAGGCGATGACGATGTCCACCGTTTCCTGGGTCATGGCTTCCTTGCGCGTGGGACCGGCATTGACATGGCAATGCAGGCAGCTCTGGTTGCAGCGATAGCCGATATTGACCTGTAGCGTGGTCACCGGGCCGCGCCGAATGGCGGGGAAGTCCGTTTGCTTCAGGAGTGGCAATGTGGCGTGCATGGCATGTCCTTTGGTTCATCGGTCATTTGGTTCATCGGTCATTGGCGTGTTCATCAATTCAGCCGTACTTAACGAGAAGACGGCCGGAAATTCGTCCCATGGCGACCAGCTGCTGACCGGATGCCGCCCCAGGTTCCATCATCCGCGCAGTCCAGAAACATAGGCCAGGGTCAGTGGATCAACAGGCGCTTCGAACAGCGGCTGACAGTGCCCGAATTCGATCAGTTTGCCGACACTCTCCTGCATCCAGAAGAAGGCCGCGTAATTGGCAATGCGCCGCGCCTGGGAAAGATTGTGCGTGACGATAACCACGGTGTAGCGGCCGCGCAGCCGCTGAATCAGCTCCTCGACCACGCCGGAGGCAATCGGATCAAGTGCGCTGCAGGGTTCGTCCATGAGCAACACCGATGGCTCCAACACCAGGGCGCGGGCGATGCACAGCCGCTGCTGTTGGCCGCCGGAGAGCGCCAGCGCAGGCTTGTCGAGCCGGTCGCGCACCTCGTCCCAGAGTCCCACGTCACGCAGTACGGTCTCGATTCTTTCCTCCAACACCTTGCGGCGGCGCACGCCGTGTTCGCGCAGTGGCAACTCCAGATTGCGGCGGATGGAGAGCGGAAACGGGTTCGGCTTCTGGAAGATCATGCCGATGCGGCGGCGCAGTGCCAGCACATCGAGCTGCGGATCGAGCAGCTCGCTGTTTTCGAACTGGATGCCGCCGCTGACCTGCGCGCCCGGGATCAGATCGGTGAGCCGATTGAGGGCGGAAAGAAAACTGGTCTTGCCGCAGCCGGAAGGGCCGATCAGCGCCGTGATACAGCCCTGATAAATGTCGAGCGATACCTTGTCGAGCACCAGGGTGCTCCCGTAGGCGACCGAAAGGTTCGCGATGCTCAGATGGGGCACAGGTTCGCAGCAGGGCGGGCCGGCTTCGACCTCGCCCACGGTGTACGTGGCGGGCAACTCGTATTCGGGGTTGGTCATGATACCGTGATCCTCCGGGCCAGCCAGCGGTCGGAAAGGGTGAGTGCCCCGGCATTGATGGCCACGATCAGTACGATCAGCACCAGCGCCGAGGCATAGGCCGCACTGTCACCGCCAGTGACGTTCATCGACAGTTCGTAGATATGCACGGCCAGGGCACGGCCGGAATCGGACAAGGATTCCGGCATGCGATCCACATAGCCGCTGGTGAAGATCAGCGCCGCGGTCTCCGCTGTGGCACGGCCAATGCCAAGCATGAGCCCGGCGGCGATGGCCGGCGCGGCGGAGGGCAACAGGATATGCCAGAGTGCGGCAGCGCGCGTCATGCCCAGCGCGTGCGCGCCGTGGCGCCAAGCGTCATTGACGGCGGAGATGCCGGCCTCGCTGGTGCGAATGAAGATGGGCAGTATCATGCAGGCCAGCGTCAAACCGCCCGAGAGAATCGAGAACCCCAGCCCCAGGAATACGCTGAAGAAGGCGTTGCCGAACAGGCCGAACACGATCGACGGCACCCCCGCCAGCACGTCGAGGCTCAGGCGCACGCCCTGCCCCAGGGTATCGCCGCGTCGGGTGTATTCGGCCAGCCACACCGCTGCGCCCAGCCCCAGCGGAATCGCGGCCGCGAGTGCCACGGCCAGAATCAGCAGCGTCGACACCAGGATGGGCGCAATGCCGCCCTCCCGGCCCGCGCTCACCGGTGCGGACACCAGAAACGACCAGGAGAGGTGCGCCATGCCGTGCCACACCAGGTCACCCAGCAACCACAGAAAGGCAGACGCCACCAACGCCGCCGCACCCCAGATCGCCAGCGTAAAGGCGCGATCAGCCATGGTGGGCACCGCGTGTGACCCGAATGGCAAGCCAGGCCAACAGCAGCACCAGCAGCGTCAGCAGCAGGCCGGAGGCAAACAGGCTGGCACGGTGGGTGCCGGTGGCGTAGGCCATTTCGAGGGCGATGTTGGCGGTCAACACCCGCACCGGCGCGAACAGGCCGGTGGGATTCTGCACCACGTTGCCCGCCACCATCAGTACCGCCATGGTCTCGCCGAGGGCGCGCGCCGTGGCCAGCAACAGGCCACTGATGATGCCGCTGCGGGCCGCCGGCACGGCCACCCCGGTGACAAGCCCCTTGCGGGTCAGGCCCAGCGCCGCTGCGCCATGTAACAAGGCACTCGGCACGGTGCGCAACGCCGATGCGCTGGTGAGCGCTACTGTGGGCAGGATCATCAGCGCGAGGATCAGGATGGCGGTAAAAAGGCCGGCTCCAGGCGGCTGCCACCGCCCGATCAGGGGCACCAGCACGGTCAGTCCCCAGAGGCCATAGACCACCGACGGGACACCGGCCAGCAAGGCGAGCATGGCGCCATACAACCTGGCGATGGCGGGCGGCGCATAGAAATGCTGAAAAACCGCACCGGCCACACCAAGTGGCGCGGCCAGCAGTATTGCCCCGGCGGCCACCGCCAGCGTGGCCCACACCATCGGCAGCAGGCCAAAACGGCCTTCCAGCGGATACCAGCTCGCATCCGTAAAGAAATGCCGCCAGCCGCCGTGGTGCAACACCGGCCACGCCTCGCGCAGGAGAAAGACCAGCACCAGCAGCAGGATCAACGCTGCGCCCGCCGTGAGCAGGGCCAACGGCGGCGCCAGGTAAGCGTCAGCGTGTCGGTGGGACAAAGAACTGTCCTTCAATAAGGTCATTCACCTTTTCCGAGCGCGCAAAGTCGATAAAGCGCCGGACCAATGCGGACGGTGTGCCCGTGGTGATCAGGTTAAGCGGCCGCGACAGCGGGTAGTGACCCGCACGCACGTTGTCCACGGTAGCGGTCACGCCTTCCATGGGCAGCAACCGGATGGGCGTACCCTGGGTCTCCTCGAATTCGGCGGTGCCGATGGAGACATAGCCGATCGCATTCGGATTGCCAGCTACGGTTTTGATGCCATGCTGGTTGTCGCCGATGACGACATCCGCCTTGATAGCACTGTTCTTCAGCGCGAAGTGGTGAAGGAACAGTTCCAGGGTTGCGCGGCCTTCCGCCTTGTTCACCACGATTATGCGTGCGTCTTTGCCACCAAGCGCCTGCCAATTGCCAATCTGACCAGTGTAAATGGCCTTGATCTGTGCATCGCTCAAGGAGCGCAGCGGATTGCTGCGGTGCAGAATGATGCCCACGCCATCCAAGGCGATGGTGTGGGCGGTCAGGTCTTGTTCTTCCGGCTCGAGTGCGCGCGAGACCATGCCAATGTGTGCCAGGCCCGAGCGGGCATCGACTATGCCGCGCGAGGAGCCACCCGCTTGCACATCGACCCGCACGCCGGGATTTTGCTGCTCGAAGCGTTTGCCGATCTCCAACGCCAGCGGCGCCACAGTACTGGAGCCGGTAAGCACCAGCCTGTGATCATCCGCGCGGATGCCGGTTGCCGGCAGCAGCAGGACAACCAATGCCATGATGGTCCCGAAGTTCAGCTTCATCATCGTGATATGACCCTGTGCAAGACTTTCGAATTGCCTGGAACGACCTTTGTCTGAGAAACGCATGAAGAATTACGGGCTCTGCCGTTGTTACCGCAGTAGCCGATTGACGAGGGTGACCGATCTGCCCGTGCTCGGATTGAACAGCCTGGGCGCATAGGCGGTATTCAGGGCGCGCCGATGGATCTACGCCGGCGTGGCATAGACAAGCAGGGCGGCAGCGGTCGCGCCGGCCTGGCGAGGCCGGGGCATCCCGGGTTCCGCGACTACTCCAGCACGGCGTCGATTTCCGCCGCGCTGAGTATTCGGCAGCGGCCCGCTTCTAGATCGCCCAGCGCCAGGCCGCCGGTCTGGAAGCGGTGCAGGGCCACCACTTCGTTGCCCAGGGCCGCGAACATGCGCCGGATCTGATGGTAGCGCCCCTCGGTCAGTATCATCACACCGCTGGTGGCGGATTCCGGAACCCACTGCGCCGACCGCAAGGGCTTTGCTTCGCCGTCGAGCTGAAAATCGCCGCCGGCAAACAGCCTGGCCTCGTCGCCGCGCAGCGGCAGCCGGGTGACAACCCGATAGTGCTTGGCGGCATGGGTGCGCGGATGGGTGATGCGGTGGAGCAGGGCGCCATCGTCGGTGATCAGCAGCTGTCCGCTGCTCGCCTTGTCGAGGCGGCCGATGGAGGACAGCGCCGGTTTGCGCCGCCGCCAGCGCGCCGGCAGCAGGTCGTAGATCAGCGGACCGGCCTCGTCGCGGGAGCAGGTATAGCCCGCGGGTTTGTGCAGCATCAGGGTCAGGGGCGCGGGCGGATCCAGGACTTCGCCGCCGAGGCGCAGGGCGCCGCTGCGGGCCTCGGCGACGGCGATGGCTGCCGTAGCGTCGGTCAGCGCCATGCCGGCCAGCGTCAGCCGCCCGGCGCGGCACAGGGCGGCGGCCTCCTTGCGGCTGCAATACCCCAGATTCGACAGCAGCCGGTCGAGCCGAATCCGCTGGGGGTCACGCGCCACGGTCACGCGCCACGGTCCGGCGCCGGCCGGTGTCAGTCGCGCAGCCAGCGCGCCACGTACCAGCAGCTGGCCGCGATGGTCATGTCTTCCCGGCGCGCCCAGGACAGCCCCTCGCGTACCAGGGCCTCGGCGATGCCCCGGCCGCGCAGCGGTTCGGGCACATGGGTGTGGTGAAAGTCCACGCCGCGCTTGCCCAGTCTCCGGTAGTAGAGCACCGCCTGCTCGCTTTCGACCCGGCACAGAAAGCGTCGCTGCTCCGGCTGGTGAATGATTTCCTGAAGGATCCCGGTAGTCTGCGTAGGTGCCATCTCCGCTGTTCCGTCACTGTTCCAATGGCGCCATGATAGCGCGCCTCCGGGATGGGTTCAGATCATGCCCAGCAGTGCCCGGGTTTCCTCCGGGGTGGCGATTTCGCGGCCCTGGCGCCGCGCCAGCTCGGCGACCTGGGCGACCAGCTCGGCGTTGGTGGGCGCGCCCAGTTCGGCATGGGGCCAGTCGCCCAGGCCAATGGAGAGGTGCCCGCCGGCGGCGATGACCCGGGGCGCCAAGTCGAGCACATTGCCGCCGTGGCAGCACAGCGTCCAGTGGATATCGCGATCCGCGGGCAGGGCGGACAGATGGGCGTCCAGCCCGGCCCGGGTGCAGGGATGGGCCGCTGGCAGACTGTCCCCGGTGAGCACGAAACACAGGTACAGCGGCTCCACTATGGCCTCCATGTCCAGGAAGGCGAGCAGTTGCCGGGTGAAGCTCAGGTTCCAGCACACCGCATAGGGCTTGACGCCGACGCGGCGCAGCTCGCCGGCGAAGTGGAGCAGGGTGGCGGTGGAATTGAGATACACGGCTTCGGTACTGACAAAGCGGCGCTGGTGGGGATCATAGGCATCGACATTGGTCGAGCCCATGTCCAGCGGGGCGAGGTCCGGTCGCGTCGCCGAATCCTCGGCGAGCGCGAGCAGTGGCGCGATGCGAGTGGCGGCATCGCCATCCCGGGTGAAGGCGCCCAGGGTAGGGTGTACCAGGATATCGCTCCGCGCGCGGATGCGGCGGACGATGGCGCCGTTGGTGTCGGCGCCGTGATCCGCTCCGCCGCTGGGGTCGCGGGCGTGGAAGTGGACCACTGCCGCGCCGGCGTCCCGGCATTGCGCGGCGGTCTCGGCGATCTCCTCCGGTGTCCAGGGAACATGGGGGTTGAGGCTGCGGTCAGCGTATTCATTGACGCGTGCTTCGATGATGAGTTTGTCCATGGTGGTGTCTCCCGCTGTGTTTATGGGTTATGGCGGACCCGTTGAGCTTAGCAGGCGGCCGATCGCGGCGGGGGACGTGGACAGCGGCTAGCGGCTGGCCGACAATCCCCACAGGTAATCCCCACAGGCAGAGCCGCGGAACCCCCGGCTCGCAGGTATTTACGAGGAGTTAACCATGGCGATGCGCGATGCCCAGGCGCGGGTGACGCGACTGCGCGATTACCGCGCTCCGGATTTCCTGATCGACCGGACCGAACTGTACTTTGATCTACGCCCCGGCGGTGATCTACGCCCCGGCGGTGATCTACGCCCCGGCGGTGACCTACGCCCCGGCGGCACCGAGGTGCGCACCACCCTGAGCCTGCGCGCCAATCCGGCCCGGGCCGAGCCGGGCTCGGAGCTGCGCCTGCACGGCGAGGGGCTGGAACTGCTCGAGCTGACGCTCGACGGCCGCGCGCTGGGCTCCGGCGACTATCGCCTGGAGGACGGCGAGCTGGTGATCCCCGCTGTGCCCGAGCGCTTCGAACTGTATTCCCGGGTCGCCATTCATCCCGAGGAGAACACCGCCCTGGAGGGTCTGTACCGATCGCGGACCCTGTACTGCACCCAGTGCGAGGCGGAAGGCTTTCGCAAGATCACCTACTATCTGGATCGTCCGGACGTGCTCTCCGAGTTCACCACCACCATCGAGGCCGACGCCGCCGAGTGTCCGGTGCTGTTGTCGAACGGCAATCCGGTCGCCGAGGGCAGCGCCGGGCCCGGTCGCCACTGGGTACGCTGGCACGACCCCTTTCCCAAGCCTGCCTACCTGTTCGCGCTGGTCGCCGGTGATCTCGCCTGCCTGGAGGACAGTTTTACCACCCGTAGCGGTCGCCGGGTGGCGCTGCGCATCTACGTGGAACCCAAGGACCTCGACAAGTGCGACCACGCCATGGCTTCCCTGCAGAATGCCATGGCCTGGGACGAGCGGGTCTACGGCCGTGAATACGATCTCGACATTTTCATGATCGTTGCGGTCGACGATTTCAACATGGGCGCCATGGAGAACAAAGGACTCAATATCTTCAATACCTCCTGCGTGCTGGCGCGCCCCGAGACCACCACGGATGCCGGCTTCCAGCGCGTCGAGGCGGTGGTCGCCCACGAATACTTCCACAACTGGTCCGGCAACCGGGTCACCTGCCGGGACTGGTTCCAGCTCAGCCTCAAGGAGGGCTTCACGGTCTTTCGCGACAGCCAGTTTTCCGCCGATATGGGTTCGCCCACCATCAAGCGCGTGGAAGACGTCAACCTGCTGCGCACCGCCCAGTTCGCCGAGGATTCCGGCCCCACCGCGCATCCCGTGCAGCCCGACGCCTATGAGGAGATCGCCAACTTCTACACCCTGACCATCTACGAGAAGGGTGCCGAAGTGGTGCGCATGATCCATACGCTGCTGGGTCCGGAGGCCTTTCGCCGCGGCAGCGATCTGTATTTCGAGCGCCACGACGGCCAGGCGGTGACCATCGAGGATTTCATTGCCGCCATGGCCGAAGCCAGCGGCCGCGACTTCACGCAATTCATGCGCTGGTACCGTCAGGCCGGGACACCCCGGGTGCGCGTCAACGGCAGCTACGACGCCGCCGCACAACGCTATCGGTTGAAATTCGAGCAGAATTGTCCACCCACCCCGGAGCGCGCCGACAAACAGCCGTTACTGATCCCCATCCGCCTGGGATTGGTGGGCACTGGCGGTGATCTGTCGCTGCATGTGCCCGGGCTTGCCGATGGCGCCACCGAGTTGGTGTTCGAATTGTCCGCAGCCAGCCAAACCCTGGAGTTCGAACGGGTGACCGAACCACCCATCCCTTCGCTGCTACGCGGCTTTTCCGCGCCGGTGAAGCTGGAGTTCGATTACCGCCGCGAAGACCTGCTGCAGCTGCTGCGCCGCGACAGCGATGGCTTCAACCGCTGGGAGGCCGGCAACCGCCTGGCGGTGGGTGTACTGCAGGAGTTGATCGATGCCCGGTTGGCCGGGCAGCCGCTGCGCTTCGACCCTGCGCTGACCGGAGCCTATGGAGAACTGCTCGAGGACCAGCAGCTGGACACCGCCATGGTCGCCCAGCTGCTCAGCCTGCCGAGCGAGAGCTATCTGAGTGAACTGGCTGAAGTGATCGAGGTGGAGGCCATCCACGAGGCCCGTCAGTTCGCGCGCCGCCAACTGGCCGAGACGCTCCGCCCACAGTGGCTGGCGGCCTATGAGCGCCACAGGGTTGCCGAGCCCTATCGCGCCGATGCTGCGCAGATCGCCCACCGCAGCCTGCGCAACCTGGCGCTCGCCTACCTGCTGCAACTCCCGGATGACGATCTCATCGAACTGGCCTGGCGGCAGTTCGAGAGCGCCGACAACATGACCGATGTCAACGCGGCGCTGGCGGCCCTGCTCAACAATCCGGCGCCGCCCGCCCAGGAGCGCGCCCGGGAGGGGCTGCAACGCTATTACGAGCGCTGGCGCGACGAACCCCTGGTGGTCAACCAGTGGTTCCAGTTGCAGGCCTGGTGTCCGCTGCCCGGGGGGCTGGAGCGGGTGCAGGCGCTGATGGAACATCCGGCGTTCGAGCTGCGCAACCCCAACAAGGTGCGTGCCCTGATCGGCGCCTTCAGCGCCGGCAACCCGGTCAATTTCCACCGCGCCGACGGTGCCGGTTACGACTTTCTGGTCGCCCAGGTACTGGCCCTGGACGGGCTCAACCCGCAGGTTGCGGCGCGGCTGTTGACCCCGCTCACCCGCTGGCGGAAGTATCCCGAGCCGCGCGCCGGGCGGATGCGGGATGCCCTGCAGGCAGTAATGGCGGCGCCCGGATTGTCCCGGGACAGCCACGAGATCGCCGCCAAGGCATTGCGTTGACATCGGCGCCGGTAGCGCTGCCGGCGCGATCCCTGGTTAGAGGAGCTCTGCATGACCTACAAGACCGTCAAGGATATCGTCGATTACGCCCGCAAGCTGCATGAGGCCCTGTCCCACCAGTACGAGGAGCTGGAGCAGCTCACCACCTCGGAGCGGGCGCAACTGATGCTGAGCTATCTCAACCGCCACGAGCAGCGCCTCGCCGATGCCCTGCGGGACTACGAACAAGGCGCCGGCCAGGGCCTCCTGGAAACCTGGCTGCAGTACGCGCCGAACCTGGATGCCGGCCCCCAGATGGAGAAAATCCGCGACGTCGACCTCAACGACGTCGAAGCGGTGGTGGCCGCCGCCCTGGCCGTCGACGAGCATCTGTTCCGGGTCTTCAGGGAGATCGAGGAGCAGGCGGATATCGAGGCGCTGCGCGAGGTCGCGCGCAGCCTGCAGCAGATCGAGCGCAACGAGGAACATCTGTTGGCCCGCGATGCGCTGCGCCTCAGCGACTTTTGACCGGCATCGGCCGGCGCGGCCTGCGGCCCGGGTGCAGCGCTGACGGCAGTGGCGCGAGCGTGCCGGGCCCGGCCGGTCTGACCGGGTGCCACTCGCACGGGCAAATGCAGACCGCACATCCCCCAGCGCCAGGCCGGCGGCCCGGTTGCCCGGTCTGCAGCGCGCCGCGGGCGGGCTTTTTCCTGGCGGTCGAAGGCCGTGACTACTGGCGTTGCGGCACCTGCCTGGCGACCTTTCTCGATGCCGCGCAGCTGCCGGATGCCGCCACCGAACTGGCCCATTACCGCTGCCACCAAAATGAGCCCGCGGATGCCGGGTACCGCGCTTTTCTCGATCGCCTGGTCGCGCCGCTGCGCCAGCGCCTGCCGGCCGGTGCCCGCGGCCTGGATTACGGCTGCGGCCCGGGCCCGGCGCTCGCCGCCATGCTGCGCGAGGCCGGCCATCCGATGGCGGTCTACGATCCCTTCTTCGCCGCGGATGCGGCGGTGCTGGAGGGGCGCTATGACTTCGTTACCTGCACCGAGGCGATCGAACATTTTCACCGCCCCGCGCGGGAGTTCGCCCGCCTCGACCGACTGCTCCGGCCCGGCGGCTGGCTGGCGCTGATGACCGAATTTCAGAGCGGGGACCAGCGTTTCGCCGGCTGGCACTACCGGCGCGATCCCACGCATGTGGTGTTCTACCGGGAGCAGACCCTGAGGTATCTGGCGGCGCGGGCCGGCTGGCACTGCGAGATCCCGCGGCGCAATGTGGCGCTGCTGCGCAAGCCGGGATAGCGATCAGCTGGAGTGCGCGAGCAGGGCGCGGAGGATCACCCTGCGGGTATCCCCGGGCTCGATCACGGCGTCGATCTCCAGGTGAGAGGCCGCCTCGGCGGCCTTGCCGCGGTCGTACATGGCCCGCAGCAGCTTGGCGAACAGCGCCTCGCGTGCGGCGTCGCCGGGGGCGGCGTCGAGTTCCCGCTTGAAGCCCAGCTGCACCGCCCCTTCCAGGCCCATGGCGCCGAACTCGCCGGTCGGCCAGGCGGCGGCATAGACCGGCCGCGAGAAGCTGCCGCCGGTCATGGCGATGGCGCCCAGTCCGTAGCCCTTGCGCAGAAAGATCGCGACCAGCGGCGGCCGCAGCCGCGCCCCGGCGATGAACAGGTCGGACATCACCCGCACCGCGCCTTCGGTCTCGCTGTCCGGCCCGACCATGAACCCCGGGGTGTCGATCAGTGACACCACCGGCAGCCCGAAGTCGTCGCACATCCCGAGGAAGCGCGCCGCGCTCGCCGAGCCCTGGGTGTCGATGGCGCCGCCCAGCACCCGGCAGTCGTTGGCCAGCACGCCCAGGGGCCGCCCCTCGATGCGCAGCAGGCCGGTGATCAGGGTGCGGCCGTGGTCCGGGCGGATTTCGATGAAGGAGTCGGTATCGGCCAGGGTGTGGATGATGCGCCGCACGTCGTAGCTGAAGCGGCGGTCGGCGGGCATCAGCTCCCACAGCCGGCGCTGGTCGGTGCAGCGCCAGGCGGTGACCGGGCCCTGGAAATAGCCGAGCAGCTGGCGCGCCAGCCGGGTCGCGTGGCGCTCGTCTTCGGCGACTACGTCGATCACCCCGGTGCGGGTCTGTACGTCCACCGGGCCGATGGCGGTGGGGGCTACGGTGCCGAGGCCGCCGCCCTCGATCATTGCCGGGCCGGCCATGCCGATCCAGGATTCGCGGGTGGCCACCGTGATGTCGGCACAGCCGAACAGCGCGGCATTGCCGGCAAAGCAGTAGCCGTTGTTGACGGCGATGCGCGGCACCCGTCCGGCCAGGGCCGCCCAGGCGGCGAAGGTGGTCACTTCCATGCCCACTTCCTGGTCGGTATCGCCCGGACGACCGCCGCCGCCCTCGGTGTACATCACCACCGGCAGTTGCAGATCAGCAGCGAGATGCAGGGCGCGGTCCAGTTTGCGGTGATGAAAATAACCCTGGGTGCCGGCCAGCACCGTGTAGTCGTTGACGATCACGGCGGCCCGCGCCCGTTGTGCCGGAAACAGATCGGCATTGATGGTGGCGGTGCCGGTGATGACGCCGTCGGCGGCGGTATGGATCGCCAGCTCCTCGAAATCCCGGCGGTTGCGCTGCGCCGCTACCGCGAGCTGGCCGTACTCCTGGAAGGAGCCGGGATCGCACAGGTCGGCGAGGTTTTCGCGGGCGGTACGAAAGCCGCGGTCGTGGCGCCTGCGCGCTGCGTCGCTGCGTTGCTGGTCGAGAGTCCTGGCCAGACGTGCCTGCACTTCGGAGTGGAGTTGATCCTTGTCGGCCAGCTGGGGGGCCGCGGCGCGGCGGCCCGGTTCGGCGCGGCGTTCGCCGCCGATGCGGATGCTGCAGATCGGGCTGTGCTCGGCCAGGGCTTCGCCGGACGCCGCGTGGACGCGCTCGATCACGCCGGTGACTGCGGAACGCACCGGCAGTTCGCCGTCGGCGGTCTCCAGCACGCCGATCAGGTCACCTGGCGTGATGCGTGCGCCGGTGTCGATTTCGAGACGGGCGAGGGTGGCCGCGCGCGGCGCGGTGATGGAGATGACTAGGCTCATGCATGGGATTCCGCGGGCCGGTGCGCAGGGGGTGCGCATTGGCGATCGCGAAATTGTAGCCGCTGAGCAGGCCTGACAAAAAATGTCCGCAGCGCGAGCCGGGGCTCGGCACTGCGGACCAGGGGTGGGGGATCAGGGAGCGACCGAGATGCGCCCTTCCGGCGCAGCGTCGAACGGTTGCGGTAGGTTTTCGATATGCACGATCAGGGCGTCGAGATCGACCGGGCCGATCACCAGGTCCGTACCCTCGGTGAGCACGCTGAAGTTGTCGCCGCCGCCGGCCATGAAGCTGTTCACGGTGACGCTGTAGCTGGCGGTCGGGTCCAGGGGGACGCCGTTGACCAGGATATCGTCGCGGATGCCGCCTGGGACGCCACCTATTCCGGCATATAGCCGGCTTCCCGTTGATGTCGTACTGAAAGCACAAGCACGGTGTCCTGCTCTGGCTCATGGCTGTACAGCGCAATGTACCCGGACTTGCCGCGAGAAATGACGAGCTCTCTCAACTCCTGCTCCGCGGAGCGCCCGATCAAGGGATGGTTTGCAAGGATTTCTACCGCCTCGGTGATGAGATCCACCGTCTCCAGCGCAGCGGCTGGCTCGGCCTGCAACAGAAAATCGGTGAGCCTGCCGAGATCCGAAAACGCTCGCTCGGCATAAATTACGCGCGCCAAGTTTTGGCCCTGGGCTTCGAGGCGGATTTACCCTGAGCCCGAGCCCGCAGGTGCGCATGCACCTCATCAGCCGCGTACCCCTTGCCGGATTTGACGGCCTCTTCTCTGGCAGCAACTGCGTCAGCGACGAACCGCGCGCGCCGCTCGGCATTTGTGGCTGCGGCACGAATGGCATCAACCATAAACGCATGTGTTGTGACGCCTTGCCGCTTTGCAGCCGCAACGGCAAGCCGCTTTACGTCTTCAGGAAGCTTCAGTGAAGTCGTAGACATGGTGGGGGCTCCACGCAGGGTGCTACCACAGTAACACCCTGCGGTTCGTCGGGGCAAGTCCACCGTTTCATACGAGGGGACAGGGACAGACCACGGTTTCCTCACGCAAGAAACCGTGGTCTGTCCCCGATTTCTGTTCTATGCTCATTGAACATCAACCGGGAGAGTTGACATTATGAGACTTCACGTGATTGGAACAACCAGTGCCGCGGCCTTGCTGTCGACGACCATCAGCTTCAGCGTTTTTGCCGACGAGTCGACCGAAGTGAAGGTCGCACGCGCGATGTCGGCGGCGCCCCCGGCGATCAGCGCCGACGCCACCATCATGGACAACGACGGCACGTTGCTGCGCGAGGGCAGCAACGGCTGGACCTGCCTGCCGAACACCATGCCGGATGACAAGGCGCCCATCTGCAACGACGCGCTGTGGATGAAGATGATGCAGGCGTTGGGCAGCCAGTCCGATTTCGTGGCCGAAGGCATCGGGATTTCCTACATGCTGCAGGGCGACATCGGCGCCGGCGTCAGCAACGCCACGCCCTACCATCCCGACCACAAGAACGCCGAAGACTATACCGAGATGGGACCGCACCTGATGATCATCGTGCCAAAGGAACTGCTGGCGGGTATCCCGGAGGATCCGTCGTCGGGCGGGCCGCACGTGATGTGGGGCGACACGCCCTACGCGCATATCATGGTGCCGGTGGCCCCGGCGGAATAGCGGGCCTGTGTAGCACTGTGTGATAGGGGACAGGCCACGGTTTCTTGCTAAACTGGGCCGAGCTTTCTGCCCGGACACCCGCCATTTCCTCGGCGTGCCCGCCTCGCTTTAGCCAATGTCCCCCTGCACATCATCCAGCGGCAACAATCGCCAGGCTTGCTTTTTCGCCGACGAGGACTATCGCTTCTATCTCGACTGGTTGACTGAGTATGCCGGCAAGACCGGCTGCCAAGTGCATGCCTATGTGCTGATGACCAACCATGTGCATCTCCTGATCTCGGCCGGTCGGGGCGAGGCGGTGGGAGCGCTGATGAAGGCGCTGGGACAGCGCTATGTGCAATATGTCAATCGTACCTACCGGCGCAGCGGGACGCTTTGGGAAGGACGTTTTCGGTCCTGCCCGACCCAGGAGGAAACCTATCTGCTCGCCTGTCAGCGCTACATCGAGCTCAATCCGGTACGGGCGGGCATGGTGGAGCACCCGGCGCAATATCGCTGGTCGAGCTATCGGGCCAACGCGCAGGGCGAGACCAGTGCCTTGGTGAAGCCGCATCCGCTCTACGAGGAACTTGGTGCCGATCCCGCCAGCCGGGAGGCGGCCTACCGCGAGCTATTCCGCTACGAGTTGGAGCCCGGTTTGGTCGATGAGATCCGGCAGGCGACGAACGGCAATTTCGCGTTGGGCAGTGAACGCTTCGCGGCGCAGGTATCCTCGACTTTGGGACGGCGCGCGCAGCCGGGGAAATCGGGGCGTCCAGACAAGACGCTGGAGCCTGGGCCAGGGGGACTTTTTGAAAAAGGATAGGAAACCGTGTCCCCGATTTTCCTGTTGAAAAAGGATAGGAAACCGTGGTCTGTCCCCGGTTTCCCAATAGGGGTCAGGTCGTGTAGCGTGCATTGCTCTTGGAAAAAGTAGCTTTTTATCGGCGGGCGATACTTTGGGTAAATGTGACGTCAGGCCCGCTTGTTGCGTGATGCGCAACGTGATATGGTCGGTCCATGATCAAGTCGTTCCGGCACAAAGGCCTGCGCAAGCTCTTTGAGACCGGCAGCACCTCGGGCGTCCTGCCCAGCCACGCCAAACGGCTTCGGATGCAGTTGGCTGCCTTGGACACCGCACAGGCCGTCGAGGACATGGACATCCCCGGCTTCCGGCTGCACCCGCTCAAAGGTCAAATGCGCGGGCGCTGGTCCATAACGGTCAATGGCAATTGGCGGCTGACGTTCGAGTTCCAGGATGGGAACGCTTACGTCCTGGACTATGAGGACTATCACTAATGGCTATGCACAACCCTCCTCACCCCGGTGAGTTCATCACCCAAGTCTACCTTGAGCCCAATGGCATCAGTGGTAGAGAGCTCGCGGAAAAGCTCGATGTCGCGGCGTCCACCCTCAGTCGCATCCTCAAGGGCACCAGTCGGGTCACCCCAGAGATGGCGCTGCGCCTTTCCAAGGCTGTTGGCCGCTCTCCCGAGAGTTGGCTCGCCATGCAGGACGCCCATGACCTTTGGGTTGCTCGTCAGCACGTCAACTTGCAGCGGGTTGGCAAGCTCAAGCTGACCGCAGCCTAATCGGAAAGGGGTCAGCCGAAGACTGAAAGGAGTCAGTTCTCGCACTAACAGCAATGGTACTTACTTTAGCCATTTGGTAGGTAATAACAGAGTTTCCTGGCCTGTTGGCGCGCCTGCTCGCGCGGCACTTTCAGCCACATAATAATCGGGGACGCAATAATAGGACGCAATAATAGGGGACAGACCCGAATGGCACTTACTTAAGCGCAACTGATTGAGCGATAACGCAAAAAGGCTGACCCAAGGTGATAAGGTGTGAGCTGCGAAACACACCACCCATCGCCGAGGAGCCAGCCTTGATGCATCCTACCCGCCGTGCCTGTGCGCATCAACAGCGACGCGTTCGCCGCTGTGCCACCGATACCGATTCCTACCAATTCTTCAACCTGCTCACCAGCCCGGACTTGCTGGAACCGCTGGAATCCCTGCTGCCCGATCATCGGGAGCGTCTGTTGCCACCGACCGAGACCTTGTCGATGTTCCTGGCCCAGGCCCTGAGTGCCGATCGCTCATGTCAGCATGCGGTCAATGCGGCCGCGATCCAGCGCCTGGCAGGTGGCCTACCGATTTGTAGCACACGCACCGGGGCATATTGCCGAGCCCGCCAGCGCCTGCCCTTGGAGATGTTGTGCACGCTGACCCGCCATGCCGGGCAGTTGGTGACCGAGCGTGTACCGGCGACATGGCTCTGGCAAGGGCGTGCGGTGCGGCTGGTGGATGGCACCACCGTAACGATGCCCGACACCCCGGCCAATCAGGCCACGTATCCGCAACCGCGCAGCCAACAACCCGGCCTGGGATTCCCGCTGTGCCGGCTGGTGGGCCTCGTGTGCTTGGGCAGTGGCGCGCTCCTGAATGCGGCCATCGGGCCGTATCGCGGCAAAGGCGGCGATGAACAGGCCCTGCTGCGCTCGCTTCTGGATACGCTGCAATCCGGGGACCTGCTATTGGGCGACGCGTATTACGCGACCTATTTCCTATTGTGCGACCTGCAGGAACGGGGTCTGGATGCGGTGTTCGAACAACAGGGCGCACGCCGTCGCAGCACGGATTTTCGCCGCGGCCATCGGCTCGGCCAGCACGATCATCTGATCACGATCGCCAAACCGAAGATCAAGCCCGACTGGATGGCTCAGGCCGAATACGATCACGCCCCCGCCAGCCTGACAGTGCGCGAGTTGCGCACCGCTGGAAAGCTCCTGGTCACCACCCTCCTGTGCCCGAAGCAAACACCCAAAGCTGCGTTGAGGCAGCTCTATCGCAGCCGATGGCATGTGGAGCTCGACTTGCGCAACATCAAGAGCACCTTGGGCATGGAGCGATTGACCTGTAAAACACCGGCGATGGCCACCAAGGAGATCTGGGCGTATCTGCTGGCCTACAACCTGATCCGCCTGATGATGGCTCAGGCCGCCGTGCTTGCGAACTGCCTGCCCCGTGAACTGAGCTTCAAGCACACCCTCCAGATTTGGGTGATTTGGCGTCAACGCGGCATGGGAACCGATCATGACGACGCGCTCTCTGCCTTGTTTGTGCTGATCGCCCAGCAGCGCGTCGGAAATCGCCCCGGACGTATCGAGCCAAGGGCCGTCAAACGACGACCCAAGCCTTATCCTCTACTCACGAAACCAAGGCCCCTTGCGAGCAAGAAAATCCAGATTCATGGGCATCCCAAAAAGCTTAAGTAAGTGCCATTCAGATCAGACCCGAATGGCACTTACTTAAGCGCAACTGATTGAGCGATAACGCAAAAAGGCTGACCCAAGGTGATAAGGTGTGAGCTGCGAAACACACCACCCATCGCCGAGGAGCCAGCCTTGATGCATCCTACCCGCCGTGCCTGTGCGCATCAACAGCGACGCGTTCGCCGCTGTGCCACCGATACCGATTCCTACCAATTCTTCAACCTGCTCACCAGCCCGGACTTGCTGGAACCGCTGGAATCCCTGCTGCCCGATCATCGGGAGCGTCTGTTGCCACCGACCGAGACCTTGTCGATGTTCCTGGCCCAGGCCCTGAGTGCCGATCGCTCATGTCAGCATGCGGTCAATGCGGCCGCGATCCAGCGCCTGGCAGGTGGCCTACCGATTTGTAGCACACGCACCGGGGCATATTGCCGAGCCCGCCAGCGCCTGCCCTTGGAGATGTTGTGCACGCTGACCCGCCATGCCGGGCAGTTGGTGACCGAGCGTGTACCGGCGACATGGCTCTGGCAAGGGCGTGCGGTGCGGCTGGTGGATGGCACCACCGTAACGATGCCCGACACCCCGGCCAATCAGGCCACGTATCCGCAACCGCGCAGCCAACAACCCGGCCTGGGATTCCCGCTGTGCCGGCTGGTGGGCCTCGTGTGCTTGGGCAGTGGCGCGCTCCTGAATGCGGCCATCGGGCCGTATCGCGGCAAAGGCGGCGATGAACAGGCCCTGCTGCGCTCGCTTCTGGATACGCTGCAATCCGGGGACCTGCTATTGGGCGACGCGTATTACGCGACCTATTTCCTATTGTGCGACCTGCAGGAACGGGGTCTGGATGCGGTGTTCGAACAACAGGGCGCACGCCGTCGCAGCACGGATTTTCGCCGCGGCCATCGGCTCGGCCAGCACGATCATCTGATCACGATCGCCAAACCGAAGATCAAGCCCGACTGGATGGCTCAGGCCGAATACGATCACGCCCCCGCCAGCCTGACAGTGCGCGAGTTGCGCACCGCTGGAAAGCTCCTGGTCACCACCCTCCTGTGCCCGAAGCAAACACCCAAAGCTGCGTTGAGGCAGCTCTATCGCAGCCGATGGCATGTGGAGCTCGACTTGCGCAACATCAAGAGCACCTTGGGCATGGAGCGATTGACCTGTAAAACACCGGCGATGGCCACCAAGGAGATCTGGGCGTATCTGCTGGCCTACAACCTGATCCGCCTGATGATGGCTCAGGCCGCCGTGCTTGCGAACTGCCTGCCCCGTGAACTGAGCTTCAAGCACACCCTCCAGATTTGGGTGATTTGGCGTCAACGCGGCATGGGAACCGATCATGACGACGCGCTCTCTGCCTTGTTTGTGCTGATCGCCCAGCAGCGCGTCGGAAATCGCCCCGGACGTATCGAGCCAAGGGCCGTCAAACGACGACCCAAGCCTTATCCTCTACTCACGAAACCAAGGCCCCTTGCGAGCAAGAAAATCCAGATTCATGGGCATCCCAAAAAGCTTAAGTAAGTGCCATTCGGGACAGACCACGGTTTTCTGATGAGCATAGGAGTTCCCCCGCGCCTCGCCGCGCGCTGCCGGATGTCCCATTTCATCACCCTCATCCGGCTGTGGCAACGACCGCCAAGCCTGCTTTATTGGCGACGAGGAATGCTGCTTTTGTCTCGATGGGCTGGGCGAACATAACGGCAAAGCCGGCTGCCGGTTGCGCGGGCAAAAAAAATGTCCGCAGCGCGAGCCGAGGCTCGGCACTGCGGACCAGGGATGGGGGTTCAGGGAGCGACCGAGATGCGTCCTTCCGGCACAGCGTCGAACGGTTGCGGCAGGTTTTCGATATGCACGATCAGGGCGTCGAGATCGACCGGGCCGATCACCAGGTCCGTACCCTCGGTGAGCACGCTGAAGTTGTCGCCGCCGCCGGCCATGAAGCTGTTCACGGTGACGCTGTAGCTGGCGATCGGATTCAGCGGCGTGCCATTGACCAGGATGCTGACTGGATCGACCTGGTTGTCGGCCAAGGTCGCCGGATCGTTTTCGTGCCAGCTGTAGCTCAGTCCGGAGGGCTTCATGATCCGCGCGAAGGGCTGGCCGGCCCACTGCTGGTTGAGCAGGGCGATGAGTTGCTCGCCGCTCAGGGTCATGCGCACCAGGTCGTTGCCGAACGGCTGGACGCTGAACAGCTCGCCCCAGGTGACCTCGCCGGCGAGGATATCGTCGCGGATGCCGCCCGGGTTCATCAATGCGATATCCGTGCCCATGGCGGCGCGCTGGGCATCGGCGATCAGGTTGCCCAGCGCCGACTCTCCGGCCGGGGTTGCGGCGCGGGTGATGTCCGTGGCGGCGACTCCCACCACCCGCTCGACCAGGGGCGCGACCGTGTCCGCAGCATCGGCGACCAGGGCGGCGACCTCGGCATCGGGCGCGAGCCCCGGGCCCTCGTCGGCCCAGGTGGTGAGGATGCGTGCTGACTTGTAGACGATGTCGCGGCTGCGCGGATCCAGGGCCAGATCGATATCGCCATAGGCGGTACTGGCCGAGAACGCCTGGGTGACCAGAATGGGCGTGCCGTTGTCGTTTTCCACCAGGGCATTGGTGTAACTATGGGCGTGGCCGGAGACCACCAGGTCCACCGCATCGTCGAGACGCCGCACGATCTCACCGATGGCGCCGTCGAGGACCACCGGGCCGACCGGTGTCGGATCGTCCGAACTCGGACTCTGCCGGGTGCCCTGGTGGATGCTGACGATGATCGCCTCCACGCCTTGGCGGCGCAGACGCTCGACCTCGGCATTGATGGCGTCAGCCTCGTCGAGGAATTCCAGTCCGGCCACCCCGGCGGGCGTGACGATGGTGGGCGTCTCCTTGAGCACGGCACCGATGATGGCTACCGGCAGGCCGCGCACCCGCTTCACCACCGAGGGCGGCAGCAGCGGCTCGCCGGAGTCTGCCCAGACCACGTTGGCGTTCACCGTGGGGTAGCGGGCACCGCGCCAGGGATCTTCCTGAAAGGGGCCGTCCTGGTGGTTGCCACCCTCCAGCAGGCGCAGCAGCTCGCCGGAGCCCTCGTCGAACTCGTGGTTGCCCAGCGTGCCGACCACATTGCACAACGGGTGCAGCTTGAATCGATAGCTGCAGTGGCGGTTGGTGAGCAGGTTCAGGAAGCTGATCGAAGGCTCGTCCTGGAGCAGGGCGGAGACCGGCGGGCTGGCGCCAACGTGGTCGCCGGCGTGCACCAGCAGGGCGTCCCGCGGTGCCTCGGCGGCCGCCGCCTGCAGATAGGCGGCCAGTACCGCGGCGCCGCCCACCGGGCGGCCGAACAGGGTACGGGGTTCCAGCTGGCCGTGGAAATCATTGATGCCGAGCACCTTGAAGTGTACCCAGGACTCCGGATTGGCGGTTCCGGGCCGCTGCCAGGTCACCGCCTGCGCGGCTGCGGCCCGTAGCGCCGGGTCGCCTTCGGCGCCGTGACTCTGGTGAGGGTCGTGACCTTGGTGGATGTCCGGGGCCGCGCCCACCGGGCCTCCGGTGAGACAGCCGGCGACCAGCAGGGCGGCCGGAATGAGACTGCGGGGGACCAGCATGGCGAACCTCCAGTGTGTTCCATTGGTGTCCGGCAGTATCCGCAGCCGATATGCACAGGGCTTGACGGCCCAGTGACAGATCCATGACCGCGGCGAAGGGTCGGGGTGTCGCCGGGCCTGTTGCACGAGGGTCCAGCGGGCGCTCTCCGGGGTGACCGGGCGCGGGCCTCGGTTGCGGAAGGAAGGCTTGCCTTTCACGGGCGAGCTGGTAACCATGGAGTCATGTCGAAGCACTGCCCGGGCCGCGCAGGGCGCCGGCCGGCAGCGCACCCCCTTGCCCTGGAAAGGCGGGCAGGCGCGGCGAGCGGCCGCCAGGACAAAAGAACAACGCCATCTTTGCTGTCACCAACCACCTCTGAACCACCACTTCTCAACAACCATTACGGGGATACTTCGATGACGACTGCCAAACCCTACACCACCGACCCGGCCGAGCTGGGTTTCGATCCCGAGGCATTGCGCCGCAAGTACGAATGCGAGCGCGACAAGCGGTTGCGCCCTGAGGGCTTCGGCCAGTACCGCGACGCCAGGGGCGAGCTGGGCGAATACATGGTCGACCACTACGCCGAGCCCTTTGTGCGCGAACCCCTGACCGACGAGGTCGAGTTCGCCATCATCGGCGGCGGCTACGGCGGCCTGCTGGCCGGCGCCCGGCTGCGCGAGATCGGCGTCGAGAGCATCCGCTTCATCGACCGCGCCGGCGATTTCGGCGGCACCTGGTACTGGAACCGCTATCCCGGCGCCCAGTGCGACATCGAGGCCTATGTCTACATGCCGCTGCTCGATGAACTCGACTATGTGCCCACCGAGCGCTACGCCCACGCCCCCGAGCTGCTCCAGCACAGCATCAACATCGCCAAACACTATGATCTGTATCGCGACACCTGCTTTCAGACCGAGGTCACCGGCATGGAGTGGGACGACGACAGCCGGCGCTGGATCATCCGCACCAACCGCGGCGATGCCATGCGGGCCCGCTTCGTGGCCATGGCCAACGGCCCCCTGACCCGGCCCAAGCTGCCCGGCATTCCCGGCATCGAGAAATTCAAGGGCCACACCTTCCACACCAGCCGCTGGGACTACGACTACACCGGCGGCAGCTGCGAGGGCAACCTCCACAGGCTGCGCGACAAGCGGGTGGGCATCATCGGCACCGGTGCCACCGCCATCCAGTGCATCCCGCATCTGGGTGAGGACGCCGAGCACCTCTACGTGTTCCAGCGCACGCCCTCGTCGGTGGATGCCCGCCACAACGCGCCCACCGACCCGGCGTGGAAAGCCAAACTTACCCCGGGGTGGCACAAGCGGCGGGTCGAGAACTTCAACCAGACCCTGGGCGGCAGCTACACCGACGACGACATGGTCGGCGACGGCTGGACCGACATTTTCCGCAACGTCGGCGGCATCGTCACCGGTGATGTCGACGACCTGACCCCGGAGCAGCGGGACGAGGTCTTCGAGCTCGCCGATTTCCAGAAAATGCAGGAAATCCGCGATCGCGCGGCCGCCATCGTCGAAAATCCGGAAACCGCCGAAAAGCTCAAGGCCTGGTACCGGCAGTTCTGCAAGCGGCCCTGTTTCCACGACGAATACCTGCAAACCTACAACCGCCCCAACGTCACCCTGGTCGATACCCAGGGCCGGGGTGTGGATGCGGTCACCGAGCAGGGCGTGATCGTCGGCGGCGTCGAATACGAGGTCGATTGCCTGATCTTCTCCACCGGCTTCGAGGTGGGCACCAGCTACACCAGCCAGTCCGGCTATGACCTGATCGGCAGGAGCGGCATCAGGCTGAGCGAAAAATGGGCCGATGGCCTGCGCACCCACCACGGCCTGACCACCCACGACTTTCCCAACTGTTTCGTGCTCGGCTTCACCCAGACCGGCGTCACCCCGAATGCGACCCACATGCTCGACGAACAGTCCAGCCAGATGGCCTACATCGTCCAGCAGGTGAGAGCGCGCGGCGCGACTGTGGTGGAAGCCACCGCGGAAGGAGAGGCCGAGTGGTGCGCCATCTGCGACAGCTATGGGGACAAGACCGAGCAATTGCTGGCCCAGTGCACGCCGGGCTACTACAACAACGAGGGTGGCGAGGCGAACAGGAACGGCTTCATCTCCGGCCAGTACGGCGGCGGCGCGGTCAAGTTCTTCCAGCTCCTCGAAGAGTGGCGCAACGAGGGCAACCTCAAGGGGCTGGAAATCCGCTGAGCGCCGATGGGCGAGCGCTCTGTTGCGGGGCCGCCAGCTTCGGCGACCCCGCAACAGAGCAGTGCCACCGGCTGCGACATCCTCGCTTTCCGGGCCAATGACCATCGCGCTGGATTCCACCGGTGACCGCAAGGATGCCCGGTAATGGGCAGCTGGGGTCTAGCAGTTTTTCAACAAGCCGCCAGGCAGCGCGCAGCGAGCCCGGATAACGACTATGGATAACAACTCCAGATAACAACAAGATCGAGGGTGTTGCCGATGAACACTGAGCCAATTCTGGACGGTCTGCGCGTGCTGGATTTCACCCAGCATCTTGCGGGTCCCACCACTACCCGCCTGATGGCGGAAATGGGCGCCGAGATCGTCAAGCTGGAGCTGGCACCCTCGGGCGACCAGGTGCGCAAGGCGGGCTATCTCAAGGGCGGGCGCTCGGCGTATTTTTTGCAGCAGAATCGCGGCAAGAAAAGCCTCTGCGTCGATGTGAAGGCCCCGGCCGGGCGCAAGCTGTTAGTCGACCTGGTGCCGGAATTCGACGTCCTGGTGGAGAACTTCGCGCCCGGCGTGATCGGGCGCCTGGGACTGGACTGGGCGACGGTCCATCGCCTCAACCCGAAGTTGATCATGTGCTCGATCTCCACCTTCGGGCAGACCGGCCCGCTCGCCGACCGGCCGGGATTCGACTACATCGCCCAGGCCTACTCGGGTATCACCAGTCTGATCGGCGAGCGCGACCAGGCGCCCAGCCTGCCCATGGCGGCGATTGGCGATGTCACCACCGGGGTGCATGCGCTGGCGGCGATCAACGCGGCGCTGTACCGGCGCGCCCTGGGCGGGCCCGGCCAGTTCCTCGACATCTCGCTGATCGACAGCTATTTCCACTGCCACGAGCTCAACGTCGGCATGATCAGCGCCAGCGAGGGCAAGCTGAAACCCACCCGCGGCGGATCCCACCATCCCGGGATGGCGCCCCTGGGCTGCTTCAAGGGCAAGGCGCCGGACCGGTACCTGATCATCATCGCGGTGTTGCACCAGTGGACGGAGCTTTGCGAGGCGATGGGAAAACCCGAGTTGCTGGCCGACCCGCGCTTCAGGAGTCCCCGCGACCGGGCCAAGAATCGCTTTGCGCTGGTCGCCATCATCGAGGACTGGATCCAGTCTCAGGCGAGTGACGCGGAGGTGATCCGGATTCTGGAGGAGCGCCGCATTCCGGTGGCGCCGGTGCTGAGTGTCGAGGAGGCCATGCGGCATCCGCACTTCATCGAGCGCGGTACGGTGCGCACGGTGAGCGAACGCGAGTTCGGCACTTTTCAGATGCCGGGCATGCCGCTGCGGTTTTCGGAATACGCCAATGTCGAGGATCTGCAGGCGCCCTATCTGGGCGAGCACAACCACGAGGTGCTGAAACATCTGCTCGCGTATACCGATGCGGAGATCGCCGCGCTCGAACAGCAGCACATCCTGGTCGCCGAACCCCGGCCCGACGCGCAGGGCTGAATCGGTCTGGCCGAACCGCCCGCCAGGGCGGCCCGGCCTCATGGTGCGCCCGCTCAGCCGGGCATGTTTCCGGGCAGGCCGCCGGCCTGCTTGGCCCCCTGCAGCGACTTGCAGCTCGCGGCCCATTCGTAGCCGGCGATGATGCGGCTGCAGCGGGTCTCGATCAGGTGCCGGAGGCTGGGGTCGGTGAAGATGTAGAACTGGTTTTCCCGGACCGCCTCCAGCACCAGGTCGCCGACGATGTCCGGATCCAGGCCCTGGGCGAGCATTTCCGCGGTGCCGTCCTTGTCGCTGGGTTTCACCGCGCCGCCGTACTCCTCGGGGCGGTTGCGGCCCGACTCGCCGATGTTGGTGGCCACGATGCCCGGGCACAGCACCGAGGCGTCGATATTGTGCTTGCGGTGGTCGGCGGCGAAGGTCTCCATCATGCCCACCACGGCGAACTTGGTGGCGTTGTAGGGCCCGGCGCCGCGCAGGCCGACCATGCCGGCCATGGAGGCGGTGCTGACCACGTGGCCGCCTTCGTCCTGTTCCAGGATGCGCGGTACGAAGGCCTGCAGGCCGTAGACCACGCCCCAGAGGTTGACGTCCACCACCCACTGCCAGTTGCGCATATTGCAGGTTTCGCTGTAGCCACCCACGGCGACGCCGGCATTGTTGGAGATCACATGCACCTTGCCGAAGGTCTTGATGGTCTGGTCAGCCGCGGCCTGCACGGATTCGAGTTTGCGGACATCGACCTGCACAGAGGCGGCGTCGAGCCCCTTGGCTTTCAGTTCGTCGACGGCGCGTTGGGCGGGTTCGGCCTCGATGTCGGCGATCATGACTTTCATGCCCGCCTTGGCGAACGCCCGGGCCATGCCCAGGCCCATGCCGCTGGCCCCGCCAGTGATGAATGCGACTTTGCCTTCTACGTTTTCCATGGTTGTTTTCGTCCGCGATCAAGCCGCGGTCGCCTCCGGTAATGGGTTGCAATGTTGGATGGTGAAGGAGTGGATGGGACCGGGTCTGGCCCGGCGCACTATTTTTTTGCCCTGCCAGCTTTGCCCAAGCCCGGCGGCGGGTCAAGCAGGGGCGCGGCCGGCTGCGGGATCTGGTGTCGCGGATCGGTGCCGGTCGAGGCAGCGGCGCGCGGCGACGCTGCGCGGTGCATCCGCTTTGCTCAGGCCTGCGGCTTCAGCGCCAGCGCCACGGCATCCTCGACGCGGTCGATCCAGTGCAGTTCGAGCTGTTCCCGGGCGGCCGCCGGAATGTCCTCCTGGTCCTTGCGGTTGCGCGCCGGCAGCAACACCGTCTTGATCCCGGCGCGCAGCGCGGCCAGGGTCTTTTCCTTGATGCCGCCGACCGGCAGCACCAGGCCGCGCAGGGTGATCTCGCCGGTCATGGCGACGTCCTCGCGCACCCTGCGGTCGGTGAGCAGCGAGGCCAGCGCCGTGTACAGCGCCACGCCGGCGCTGGGGCCGTCCTTGGGGATGGCGCCGGCCGGTACATGGATGTGGATGTCGTTGTGCTCGAACAGCTCGGGGTCGAGCCGGAGATCGGCGCAATGGCTCTTGAGCAGGCTGAGCGCGGCCTGGGCGCTCTCCTTCATGACGTCGCCGAGCTGGCCGGTGAGAATCAGCCGGCCCTTGCCGGGCGCGCGGCTGGCCTCGATGAAGAGGATGTCGCCGCCGGTCGGAGTCCAGGCCAGGCCGGTGGCGACCCCGGGCACGCTGGTGCGCATGGCGATCTCGTCCTCGAAACGCGGCGACCCGAGAATTTCGGGCAGGCCCTCGGCGTCGATGCGGGCGTTGTCCAGGGTGCCCTCGGCGATGCGCACGGCCACATGGCGCACCACGGCGCCGATCTCGCGTTCGAGGTTGCGGCAGCCGGCCTCACGGGTGTAGTCGGCGACGATGCGCGACAGCGCGGCGTCCTCGATCCGGCACTGTTCGGGGCTGAGGCCGGCGGATTCCAGCTGCCGGCCGACCAGATAGCGGCGCGCGATCTCGATCTTTTCCTCGCGGGTGTAGCCGGGCAGTTCGATCACCTCCATGCGGTCGCGCAGCGGCCCCGGGATCTGGTCGGGGACGTTGGCCGTGCCGATGAACATGACGTGGGAGAGGTCGAAGGGTACGCCCAGATAGGTGTCGCGGAAGCTGGAGTTCTGGGCCGGGTCCAGCACCTCGAGCAGGGCCGAGGCCGGATCGCCGTGGAAGCCGGTGCCGAGCTTGTCCATCTCGTCGAGCATGAACACCGGATTGCGGGTGCCGGCCTTGCGGATGCTCTGCAGGATGTTGCCGGGCAGGGCGCCGATGTAGGTGCGGCGGTGGCCGCGGATCTCGGCCTCGTCGTGCACACCGCCCAGGGCGATGCGCTGGAACTGGCGGCCCATGGCGCGGGCGATGCTCTGCCCGAGCGAGGTCTTGCCCACCCCGGGCGGGCCCACGAAGCAGAGGATCGGGCTCTTGCCCTCGGGGTTGAGCTTGCGTACCGCGAGGTGTTCGAGGATCCGCCGCTTCACCTTCTCCAGACCGTAGTGATCCTCGTCGAGCACCCGGCGGGCCTCCTCGATGTCCAGCTTGTCCTCGGATTCCTTGCTCCAGGGCAGCTCGGTGAGCCATTCCAGATAGGTGCGCACCATGGAGTACTCGGCGGCGGCCTCGGGCATGCGCTCGAGGCGCTTGATTTCGCGCATCGACTGGGTGTGAGCTTCCTCGGGCATGCCGGCCTGTTCGATCGCCGCGGTCAGCTCGCGGATCTCCTCGCCGCGATCCTCGCTCTCGCCCAGCTCCTGCTGGATGGAGCGCATCTGCTCGCGCAGCATGACCTCGCGCTGTCGTTCGCTCATGCGTTCGCGGGTCTGCTGGCCGATCTTGTGGGACAGTTTGAGCACTTCGACCCGATAGTCGAGCAGCTTCTGGACCCTGTCCATGCGCTGCTTGAGGTCGAGGGTTTCGAGGATGTCCTGCTTGTCCTCGGGCTTGAGGTCCAGGTAGCCGGCCACGGTATCGGCGAGCACGCCGGCCGAGGTGATGGAACGCACCGCGTTGGCCAACTCCTGCGGTGTCTGGGGCAGCAGCTCCAGGGCCTCCAGCGCCCGCTCGCGCAGGGTGAGCAGACGGGCGTCCAGCTCCGGATCCCCGGCGCCGCGGGGTTCGTGGAGCCGCTCCACCCGGGCGGCCAGGAAGGGGCCGCTGGGGATGAAATCGAGGATGCGGAAACGGGTTTCGCCCTGGCAGATCAGGTGGTTCTGCTGATCGTCGGCGGTGACGAAGCGCAGCACATTGGCGACGGTACCAACGCGGTAGATGTCTTCCGGCCCGGGGTCCTCCTGGTCGGGGTTGCGCTGCAGGATCAGGCCGATCGGCCGTTCCGCGCGGATCGCCTCCTGGGCCGCGGCGATCGAGGCCGGGCGCCCCACCGAGAGTGGCATCACCAGCTCCGGAAACAGCACGAAGTTGCGCACCGGCAGCAGGATCATGAAGTCTTCGGGCCAGTCTCGGGTCGAGGTGCCGGTGCTTTCCGGCGTTGGCTGGTCGTTCATCGGCACCTCCTAGCGTTTGCGAAAGCCGAGATAGAGACAGCCGTCGGCGAGCTCGTTGAGCACCAGCTCCAGGGGCTGCGGCGGCAGCGCCAGGTGACGTTCGAAGCGGCCACTGGGAATCTCCAGGCGATGCGTGATGCCGGCCTGGGCGGCCTTGGGCAGGCGCCGCTGGCCGCTCAGGGTGAGTACGCCCTGCTGGATCTCGACGCTGAAATGATCGGACGCCACGCCGGGCAGGGCAGCCACCACCCAGAGGTGTTCCTCGGTCTCATAGACGTCGACTGCCGGCTCCCAGCGGCGGGAGCCGGGCGGGGCTGACTGCAAAAGCTGGCGCTGCATCCGCTCGGCGCGATCCAGCATCCGCGTCGCCTCCGACCACATCCACTTTTCCAGATCGCGCGATGGCATTGCGTCGCTCCCGGTACCCGCTGTTCGAGTCCATTAGGTTACAAGAGTGGGGATGACGGCGCCGGAAGACAAGAGCGCTGGGCCGTTTAGGGGTTGCGAGTGCGCCAGGCCCAGCGGGGGTTCAGCCCCAGCGGAGAGTTCCAGTAGTTGCTCAATAGGGGCATCGCGGGCCCCCACGGCGCGCAGCGTGGCCGCGAGATCGCTCAGATAGTCCAAGTTGGCGCCGCCGAGGGAGCTTTCTCTTGAGTTTTCAAGATCTTGAAAACTCGGTGATGGTGGTGGAACACGGCACCGAACCCGCGTCCGCTTCCGATCCAGCTAGTAGCGCATGGCCTCTGAGTCCATCAATTAGACGAATTGGCCGAGCCGCTTTAACACCAACACGCCCGCGATAGTGATGGGGCCGCTTGCTCTTGATGCTGGGCGCACTATGGGTCACAATGTCCGCAATTATTCCCAGTGAAAAACCAAGATGACTTATGCCCAACCGCTGCAGCTGCTTAAGCAGGCTCGTAATAGATTCACCCAACGCGAAATTGCCGATCACGTTGGCAAGGACACCAAGACCGTAAGGCGTTGGGAAAAGGGCGAGACGCCATGCCCCGCAATGCTTGAACCTGCGCTGCGCGATCTCCTGCAGCAACCTGCTGCCGCTGCCACGGAAGGCGGTCACAGCTTCCGCTTTATTGACCTTTTTGCGGGTATCGGTGGCATCCGCATGGGTTTTGAAGCCCACCGTGGCGAATGCGTGTTTACCAGTGAATGGAATGACTTCTCGAAAAAGACCTATCTCGAGAACTACGGCGACAACCACCCCTTCGTCGGTGACATCGTGCCGTATCCAGCCGAAGACGTGCCAGATCATGATGTCTTGCTTGCGGGATTTCCTTGTCAGCCGTTCAGCATCGCCGGGGTGAGCAAGAAGAATTCGCTGGGTCGCCCGCATGGCTTCGAGTGCACCACGCAAGGGACTCTGTTCTTTGATGTGGCTCGTATTATTGCCACTAAGCGTCCCAAAGCGTTCCTTCTGGAGAACGTCAAAAACCTGCTTTCACATGACAAGGGCCACACCTTCGACGTGATCCTGCAAACACTCAGAGATGAGCTGGGCTATGACGTGCATTACAAAATAATCGATGGTCAGCACTTCACTCCGCAGCACCGGGAGCGAATCATCATTGTCGGTTTCCGTGAAAATACAGGCTTCTCATGGGATGACCTGATGCTGCCAAAAGAAGGCCCGCGCCTTGCGTCGATCCTGCACAAAACCGATGGCACAGAGCCGCTTATTCCGTGGGATGGAGAGCGCTTTTTTGATCACGGCAAAAGAGCCGTACAGCCCCGATACACGCTGACTCCCAACCTGTGGGCCTACCTGCAAGCCTACGCAAAGAAGCACCGCGCGGCAGGCAATGGTTTTGGTTTTGGCATGGTCTATCCCGATAGTGTTACTCGCACGTTATCCGCACGGTATCACAAGGACGGATCTGAAATTCTTGTGTGGCAGGGAAAGAACAAACGACCGCGCCGACTGACACCCCGCGAATGCGCCCGTCTGATGGGCTTTCCTGACACTTTTCGGATACCTGTTAGTGATACACAGGCTTACCGCCAGTTTGGCAACAGCGTGGTTATGCCGGTGATGCAGGAAGTCGCCCGCATCATGACACCCCACATACGGGCATTGGTCGCTCATGAACGAGACGGCATTCCGCTTCCGCTGCGCCTGTTTGCTTGATGGTTGACGTAGTGGACAGTGCTACACGTAGCCGGATGATGTCCGGCATCCGTGGGCGCAACACCAAACCGGAAATCCTGATTCGCAGCCTGCTGCACCGTCAGGGTTTCCGGTTTCGTCTTCATGTCCGCGACATGCCGGGCAAGCCGGATATTGTGTTGCCGCGCTACCGCGCGCTACTATTTGTGCATGGATGCTTCTGGCATGGGCACAACTGCCCGCTGTTCAAATTGCCCGGAACCCGCCCCGACTTCTGGCGCGAGAAGATCGATCGGAACCGCACAAATGACAGCCGCGCCAAGGAAGCATTGCTGGCAAACGGTTGGCGGGTTGGCATCATATGGGAATGCGCCCTGCGTGGCGCTGGGAAAAATACCGAGGGAGTAGCGCAGAGCCTTGCCGAATGGCTTCGTAGCGACACCCCATTGATCGAGGTGCGCGGATGAAGCCGGGATACTTGTCTGAATATTTTGAAGGGGTTGCTGCCAAGAGACTGAGCGCTGTCGAGGCCGACGAAACGCGTTCAAACCAACATGAATACCATGCCACGAAGAAGATGCAGGTATTTTTGGGCAGTCCTGAAGAGAAAACGAGGATGCCCGCCCGTTTCCTCTATCTCAGCGATGACGACGTTGACCCTATCGTGGAAGATGCGTTCCTTACCCTCTACAACTGCCGTAAGGACAAGCCGCGGGCACCGGAATACCATCTGTACTTTCCGACCACGAACGTGTCCCTAAACGCCAGTGAAGGTGATCTGCTTGTGATCGCCAAGAAGCGTGACGGTGGCCTGCTCGTTATCATTGCCGAGAATGGTTCAAGCATTGGAACGCAGATTGAGTGGCTGTTTGGCTTTGCCGATCTGGCGCACCCCGGCTTCTCGGTTAAATCCGAGCTGGAAACGGAACAGGACCGCATCGAGTTTGCCTCGCGGTTCATTCTGGAAAACATTGGCATTGCGGTTGAAACGTCAGAGGAAAGCTACCTTGACGATATGCTTGTGCGCTTCGCTGGCCGTTTCCCGACTACTCGCGAATTTTCGGCTTATGCGCGGTCAACTCTCAAGGATCTTCCTCCGCAGGAACAGCCAGACCTTGTTCTAATGACATGGATGGAACGCGAGGAAATCCTTTTCCGCACGCTTGAGCGCCATCTCATCGCTGACCGGCTATCGCAGGGGTTCGCCGGCGAGGAAAGTGCAGGGGTTGTTGATGTCAATGGATTTCTGTCGTTCTCCCTGTCTGTTCAAAATCGGCGCAAGAGCCGTGTTGGGCTTGCTCTGGAAAACCACCTGGAATTGCTTTTTTCAGCGAATGGCCTTCGCTACACGCGGACGGCCGTAACAGAAAACAAGGCCAAGCCTGATTTTCTTTTCCCGGGCGTGGCCGAATACCACAATCCGTTGTTCGATTCGCTGAAGCTCACCATGCTTGGTGTGAAATCGACCTGTAAAGACCGCTGGCGGCAGGTGCTTGCCGAAGCCGACCGGATTGATGACAAGCATTTACTGACATTGGAAACAGCAATTTCCACGAACCAGACTGACGAAATGGCGGCAAAGCGGCTGCAACTCATTCTGCCGCGAAGTCTGCACCAGACTTATACGCCACCCCAGCAGGCATGGCTCATGGACGTCGAAGCGTTCATTGGTCTGGCTCTTCAACGCCAGAACAGTTAATGGAGCCCATTTTGATGAGCACCAAATGGGATGTGAGCGGTAAAGAACTGCGGCTAATTGAACCGGCAGGAAATATTCGAGTTCCTTCTGTTGATGAAACTTATGCTGCCCTCGTAGAGCGCAAGCCCAATGAAGATGGCATGCCCACGAGTGTGGTAGATCTGCGAGTATCTCGCTATCCACTGATCCCGCGCCTGGTCATAGACGAAGGCAGCGATGGAATCCCCGAATATTCGCTTATTGCGAAGTGCCGTGGCTTGCTTCTCCCGCTTGATTTGTCTGATCTAGAGCGAGGCCATGTCATTCTAGACGGCACGTGGTATCCAATTGACTCGCCGACGGGTACCGAGGTCGCTGAACTGTTGCGCGACGCCGGGGGAGAGCTTGGCCCCGTTCGATCATTGAGGTCATTTCTTCACGCTCGCAAGGCAGCCGCCTCCGGCGGACCAGTTGACGACATCACAGCGGCGCTTTCTATATCACCTTGTGCCTTCATCCCGACAAGTCAAGACACGCCTAACGGCGTAAATGCAAGCCTGTACTCTTATCAGCTTTTGGGGTGGCGATGGCTGAAATTCCTGCTTTCAGAAGGGAGCGGAGGATTACTCGCCGACGAAATGGGGCTCGGGAAGACCCTTCAGATTATTGCGGCACTGAGTGATGCTGGCGGCGGTCCACTTCGGCCTTCGCTAATCGTCGCTCCGGGGTCGCTGCTTGAAAACTGGTGCCGTGAAATCGGCAGATTTGCCCCAGGGTTGAAAGTCCTGAAACATCACGGACCCTTCCGGACCGGTCGTCCCGCAGGCCTTTCTGAGTTCGACGTCGTCGTTACGTCGTATGATGTAGTCGTCGGAGATAATAGCCTGCTTAATATGATCCGATGGAAGGTAGTTGTGCTCGATGAAGCACAGTTCATCCGAAATCCATCTGCCCAACGAACCAAGGCAGTAAAGCATCTGCAACGAGATGCCGGTGTCGCGGTGACAGGAACACCGATCGAGAATCGACTGCTTGATGTATGGTCAATAATGGACTTCGTATCGCCGGGATACTTGGGTGACCCAAAGTCCTTCGAGAAGCAGTTTCTCAATAATGCAGATGGTGCCGCTCAGCTTGAGCCTCTGATTTCTCCCTTGATGCTACGAAGACGCGTCGCTGAAGTCGCACAAGACTTGCCTCCTCGTATTGACATACCCCAATTGCTCGAGCTGGACGAATCCGAGGCCGCAGTATACGACGCTGAGCGCGAACGTATATATGCTGAATATGGCTCGGCCGCCACGCTTGTTGCGTTGACTTCTCTCAGGCGGTTTTGTGCGCATCCCAGCCTTATGAGTGCGGATTTTGATGCAGCTGATCCCACGACATTTTCAAAATTCCGGCGCCTCGATGAGATCATCGAGGAGATTTTCGAGCGGGGCGAAAAGGTGCTGGTGTTCACGTCATTCACCGCGATGGCGGACATAATCGCGCGACGTGTCGTGAAACGCTTCGTTGCATTCGCAGGAGTCATAGATGGGCGCCTCTCAATCGAAGAGCGGCAGCCGATGATCGACCGGTTTGGTGCCATAAAAGGCGGCGCAGCGCTCGTTCTGAACCCCAAGGCAGGCGGAGCTGGCCTCAATATCGTCGCGGCCAATCACGTGATCCATTACAACCCAGAGTGGAATCCTGCTTTGGAAGATCAGGCGTCAGCACGCGCCCATAGGCGCGGCCAGGAGCTCCCTGTCACAGTTCACCGTTTGCTTATTGCGGACACCGTCGAGGACGTAGTGAACGACCGATTGACAAGGAAAAGGGCTCTCTCAAATGCCGCAATTGTTGGCATCGAAGGGAAGGATGAGGACTATGGCGACATTGTCGCCGCGCTCAGTCGTTCGCCGTCGAAGCAGGAGAGGAAATAGGATATGGAGCGGCGGATAGCGAAGGTTTTGAGCGCGAATGATACTGGTGAGACGGGGGGACATCAGGCAGGCATTCTCGTCCCAAAGGAGCCAGATCTGCTGTCTTTTTTTCCGGAACTCGATCCGAAACAGTACAACCCTCGAGTCCATCTACATTTCCTTGATGATGGAGGCACCTTCTGGGAGTTCGCCTTCATCTATTACAACAATGCGTTATTTGACGGGACGCGTAACGAGTACCGGCTAACGAGAATGACGAAATACATCCGGCAGGCCGGACTCATTGCCGGAGACGAATTGACTCTCTCGCGGGATGGAGGCCGATATTTGGTGTCGCACCGTAGACAGCGGAAACTGGAACGTTCCGGGAGCGTACTTAAGTTAGGTACTGGTTGGCGGATTGTCCCGATTTAGCACAAAAGGAATACGAATATGAACGACTTCGAAGAAATAGAACTACAGCCCGATCCGGAGCGTGTCATCGTTGGTCTTCGGGACACGGGGTACGAATTCAATACTGCTGTCGCTGATATCGTGGACAACTCGATTGCTGCAAACGGGACGAAGGTTGTACTCGACCTATCTGCCGATTTCAGGGGGAACATCCGACTGATGATTGGAGATAACGGTGACGGCATGGACCGTCAAGGGTTGATCAATGCCATGCGCTATGGTTCTAAGGCACGGCCGACCCCCGCAAGCCTTGGCAAATACGGTCTTGGCCTTAAGACTGCCTCTACAGCGTTCTGCAAGCGCTTGTCTGTGATCTCCCGTCCTGATGGGGAAACGCCAGCGCTGATGGCTACGTGGGATTTGTACCATGTAGCCAAAGTAAATAAATGGTCGCTTCTTGTCAGTGATAAGTGCGATGAGGAATCACTCGAATCGCTAGAAGGCGTTGCTCCCGGACATTCCGGAACTGTAGTGCTCTGGGAAGAAGTTGACCGTTTGATCAAGGATTATTCGGCTCCATCCGGAAAGCCAGCTCAGAGGGCCCTCAAGGCGAAAGAGGATGCCCTTCGCCAGCACCTTGCGATGATCTATCAGCGGTTTCTGGATCCAAATGACGAACGAGCCCAGAACGTAAGCATTGAACTCAACGGCGTGCCCGTCATTGCCTGGGACCCTTTTCAGAGGGGTCTATCCGAGCTCGTAGCCGAAGAGACGCTGCAAGTTGAAATGGACAGCGGCAAGGAAGCCTCTTTCGTTGTACGTGCATTCATCTTGCCTCGCAGGGAGGAATTTCCTGACGACGAGCTCGCCAAAAAAGCGATGCTCACTAACGAGCGGCAGGGTATCTACATCTATCGCGAGAACAGGCTTATTCACGATGCCGATTGGCTAGGCCTATATCAGAAAGAGCCGCACATTACCCAACTACGTGTCGAGTTTTCATTTGATCACCGTCTGGATGACGCATTCCATCTTGATATCAAGAAATCCCAGATCATTTTGAACGAGGATTTGGCTTCATGGTTGCAAGAGTCGTTTCTGCCCGCACCAAGGCGGGAAGCAAACAGGCGCTCAAGGGAAGGACAGCAGAAGTCGATCTCCAAGAAGGGGAGCGGCGCACATGACACTTCGAACAATAATATCCGTAATCGAGAGGCTGCAGCAGGTGGTCCAAAGGTAGGCGTTGTTGATCCTGTCGCAGGCACCGCTGAGATCGACAACAAGTATGGAAAAACGCGCCTGAAACTAACGATCGCTACTGCAAAGCGCCCAGGTGAGGTTTTCGTGCAACCGGTAGAGGGCATCAACAATGGCCTGCTATTTCAGCCCGCGATCATTGAGCAGCACAAAGCCGTACAGGTCAACACCAGCCATCCCTATTACCACAAAGTCTATGTCCCAAACCTCAATCGCAGTGTGACGATGCAGGGCCTCGATTCGCTGATGTGGGCGCTTTCGGTGGCGGAACTCTCGGCGGTACAGGATGGAACCGCAGCGATGTTCCAGGATATGCGTTACGAGATTTCGCGCATTCTTGAGAAATTGGTAGAGACTTTGCCCGACCCTAACGGCGGGGAAGACGAATGACAAAGCTCGACCCGCGTGCGCTCGCGGAAGTGGTTTCGACGGAAACGGGGCTCGGATTCGTTGGATCGGAAGGCCGAACCAGCGAAGGAGTTAGCTGGCTAGAGCTGATTCCGGCAGGGCATCCCTCTGGCCAAACCTTCGCTATCCGCGTGGAGATCGGGTGGCGGCGGATTGATGTGCACTTCAGATTCGGCAGTTTCGCAAGTGAGCTGATGTCGTCAGTTCGGTCTGCGGACGAATCGGGTCGCCGGGTGTTCCGAGCTGTACTCGACGCATGTAGTAACGGGGGAGCCGATATTGTCTTGAACTTAAATGGCGCGACACGAAGCCATAAGGACGATGCCATATGGAACGAATCCTGGAGAAGCTTTGGGTTCGCTGTCGCCAAGGGGATGCTCGCAATCAATGAGGGCAACGACACCGAAGATATGCATCTGATAGAAGAATGGACTACCCGCGTCGCTGCTGCTGTTATCGCCCTCTTACCGGTCGAAGAAGATGTTGAGGAAAGCTTTGATGCGCGTGGCTTGCCAGAAGGGGCCAGGATGCGAATTGAAGTGAACCGCTATGAGCGTGACCGGCGCAACCGTGCGGCGGCCTTGGCTATCCACGGCCACAGGTGTGTGGCCTGCGGTACCGATATGGCCGAACGGTACGGGCCAGTGGCCGAGGGCTTGATCGAGGTTCACCATATCGTTCCGGTATCTGAGGTCGGTCCCGGGTACATCATTGATCCTAGATCTGATCTCGTGCCCCTTTGCCCTGATTGTCATTCGGTAGCTCACCGACGATCGCCGCCGTACTCGATCAAGGAGCTACAAAATATGCTGCGCGGCGATTGTGCCAATTCCGAAAACCCTCGCACACAATCTGGGCAGTGAAGGTAAATGCTGAAATCAGCCAGGTGCTTGTTCAAGTTTAGTGCCCCGACAGGCTATGCCCCTCAAAATCTTAAGGAAGGCACACTCTTTTGCCGGCACTATGCTGCTATAACGGTAATCACCCCGAAACAGGAGTTGGCCCTCATGGCTTAGCTCTACTTGTAAGTGCGACCAAAAAAGGGGGGATTACCATAGTTATTGATTGAGCTTCGCTCATGCTGTGAAGCATACTGGGCTGCCCTGCCGACGCAGCGACCTTGGAAATCAGGGTTTAGAATGCCATCTTTAGGGATTTGAGTTCCTCATCCCTGACCTTTGGGGAGGTGACACCCCGCATTTCCTCGACCATCTTTGCCGCAAGGTCGGATGGTCGGTCGGAGAACCGCCCGAACGAACCGAATTCCTGTGCAGGAATTGGCTTGTATTTGAGCAGGGCATTTTTATCACCCGTGATGGTCGTGTCTGACCCTGTCGTACCTGACGATGTACCCATGAGGCGTTTCAGTCTTGCTGAATCGAGAACCTTGCCGATGACTGCTGTGTTCTCTCGGGCTTTCAGGTCAGTCATCATGTAGAGTGAGCCAATCGTCTTCGACCACTTCGGCTTGACCATGATGGAGAACAGGGTACGGATTCCGCAATCTGCGAGCAGGCTGAAATTCGTGACTTCACCGTTATTCAGTCCGAATATCAGACCGTTTGTGTCGCGGTCAGAGAACGGGAACTTGTGCTTGACCTCGAAAAGCCAAAGCTGGTTATCGACAAGGAAAATTCTGTCCACGTTCCACGCAAATCTGAACCAGGGCTGTATGCCGCAGTTCATCAAAAGGCGGGGCAGCAAAACCTTTTCGGCGATTTTTTCGCCATGATGCGGAAATAGGAATCCCCAGATTGCTTCCCGCAATCTACGGTCATTCCGAACCTCGCTTGATACCCTGAAGTCCCTGTAATCTTGCGCCGCAACAGGTGCGAGAAGGTGCTCTATCGCCATGAACTCGCCGGAGCGGGTGCCATTTTCCCGTCGATAACCAAAGAAGCCCAGGTCAGGGCGATACTCGACGACAAAGACCTGAAACTTCATTTCAAGTGCCTGCAGGTATCGACCCAGGCCAGTAACTTTCTCGCGCGCCCAAACGATGGCTATTTTTTTTTCGCCATACTTCCGAGGTTGGGCAATAGCGGTTTCGACATTAAGTGCGACCACGCCAGGTGTACGGGAAGACAGATTTTCAAGAAACTGGTCGAAGAGGCATTCGACGATCATACCTTCTACGAGTTGGTGCTTATCGCCGCAAAGGATGGCTTCCGCCAACTTCGTATCCGACAAGTCGAGGTCGTCGAGGTCTCCCCAAGGCGTTCTCATTACTACAACTTCCTGTAATCGACGCGACTGGTTTTGGCCAAATTTAGCAGGGTGTTAGCTATCGTCGGTTTCGGCATATTGTCTTTTTCGTGTTCTGGGGGCTGATTACAGCCTTTCGTAGGCTGCCCCGTCAAGCACAGGGTTCAGAAGTAGGGGCCTTTTGAATTTCGAGTGGGTCAAGTGGCATGCGGGTTAAGGGATCGGAAGTCGAGTTTGCCTGCGATCAGGAAGATCACCGTTCGGATCGTCGACAGCCGGCGATAACCTCTCGCTTTGCGTTTGGCGGGCTGGAACAGTCCATTGAGTGCTTCCAGGAAGCCATTGGTCATGCGCGTTCTCGCCCAGGTGACGATGCCCTCCAGGTGATTGCGGATCATCTGTCCTGCTCCAGTGCGCGTGCCCCCGATCCCTCAGCTGCCTAACGCCCGCAGCATACGCGGCTTTGGAATGAAGGTGCAGCCGCAATGTAAAAACCGTCGCAGTGGCTGGTATGGTTAGGCATGATCTTCATACCAGTACCCTGCCAACGCAAAGTAACTTCTCGCAAAATTAATGAGCTGTTCTTCGGTCGGGTTCCACCTACCGCAGATTTGTGAACGGATATACGGGGGGCGCTGGGCTGATTCTTCTAAGTGGAGGGCGCCCGGCTGTGCGCTGCTAAGCATATATTCTTCAGACAGCTCTCCATGAACAAATATTCTCCATGAGCCCTCAAATTTGGGAACAAATCTCAGTTCATTATGCCCTCTGATGGGTGAGGAGAAGATAACATCCTCAACCTTCATCAAGAGGATCGAATCGGTACTTTTCAAGAAGTACCAGACAAAGTCCACATATCTATTGCATTCCTCATAATTCGGAGGGCTGACGTCTCTGTGTTCGATTGCATTTCGCACCGCAAAAAGCTCTTTCAGCATTGCCGGGCGGATGATTCCATAGAATTGGAACCTCTCAAGAACTCGCTTTTGGCTGGAGAATGGCAAAGTATCCAAGGAGTAACTCCTCGAGAGGGCTTGAAGACGATGGTTAACTGCACGTTTCAGGTTGGCGATGACATCAGAAAGCACAAATTCGGAGGATTCGGGAGAAATCAGAAAGTTGGCGTGTCTCCAAATTTCATGTGCTCGCCAAACAGTTTCATTTTCCTCGTCTAAAGACGGCCCAGAACTGTTCTCGGAGTGATAGTTCCAGTCTAAAACCTGTCCGCTGATAAACATCATTATCCTGAGGATATCTGCCTAACGAGCCTGTAGAAAAACCCAACTCCGGGAATCTGAGCGCTGCCGCTCCGCCAGAGGTTCATTTTTTGTGTCGTTCAAACGAGAATCCTTTGTCGTTCGACCATTCAACTCGATGGTCCTCTATAGGGTGAGGACGTGTCTCTGTTGTTCGGCGTTGAAGCTCAGCCGCGGCGAAACCGCGCAGCGGTTTTGCCGTCGGCTGCAGCGCCTTGTTAGCCGTTCACCATGGATTCGGCACAATTATCGGACCCTCAGGAATGAAAGATGCTTTGAAGTAGTTACCAGACATCCTCTGCAGTTCTTTGACCGGAATGGCCTCGTCTGCGGGTAGCTCGTGAAGGTCTGTGACCTCCCAGAAGACGGCCCAGTAACCGAGATTATCCGATGAGTGCTCTGCTGTAGATGGGGGACGGTATTGCATTCCTTCCGGGTGGGTGCCGTGCTTTGCTTCGACATGTCCAATGTATTTCCCCCTCCAAGTAACCGCAGCGGGGCCATCGGCATTCGCATGAGATGCGTAGATCAATACATCAACCGGCTCACCGATGCGCGTGCGATCGAGCTCTCGGAATACCTCCCATGCCCTACTGCCAAAAGCGACCTTACCTTTGCCCTCGCACACAAGAGCGCCATCTGTCAGATGGATCAGCGGGACAGGAGCTAGAAGTGCGACGTTAGACATTTCTACAGATCCTCCCTGGCCGGCTAACGCCGGCGATCAGCTGCGCCGGAAAGCGGCGGACAAATTGCTGAAGCAATTTGTGTGACGCTTTTTGGTGTCAGCTGCATCGCCATTGTTAGGCATCACTGCGATTGTGCGATCGGCTTTAGCTCGAAGACTCTAGCGCGCTGGGTCGCGCCCTCAAGATTCCCCGCTCTGAGGAGATCACGTACCTCGTCGAGTCTTTCCGCATCCTCTACGGATAGGTACGGAGCCCAGTCGTCGTCAGCCTCGATAAGCTCTACATCGACCTCAGCAACGTATTTGCCCTCGTGAATGTACTTGGTGCGTTTCCTCATCTGCGGCGCTCCATGAAGTCGTCTGACCAGCGAGTCGGATCGGGCCGATAAGCTGTCACCACAACGGCAGGGCTCGAATGGCCGCGCGGGATGCCCCAGACCACATGAATTGGCTCACCGTTGGCATCCCGTTCGAGCACGAGAACGGAAGGTCCTTTGCCGAACGAAGGATAGTCCTCCACCAGGATGCACTCCGCAACCCCGTCAAGGACGTCCCTGACCCGGATGCCATCCTCGGCCATCTCGTCGTAGCCGTGCTCGGAGATTCGTACCTCGCCAGCTGTCACAAGATTGCGGATCTCGTCTAGCGTCGAAATGGGTGTTACTCCCGGACAGTGGTAGGACGTATGACGCGACGCCTAACATTGAGCATCTGGAAATCTTCCGCGTTGAAACACGGGACATTGCCGCATAGCCCGCAGGGTCGCGGAAATCCGCTCTTGGCCGGCGCATCAGGTTACAGCCGCTCTGCGAGCTCCGTCCCCGCCGCGATTGCGGCGAAGGCATCCAGCTCTGTGGCTTCGCGGGCGCCGCCGATGACGTGTACCCGAAGCCCAGCGGCGCTCAGGGGAGCGCTGAATTCATCGAGTGAATCCTGACCCGTGCAGAGGATGATGCTGTCCACTGCGAGGAGCTGTGGCTCGCCGTCGAGTTCGTAGTGCAGGCCCTGATCGTCTATGCGCCGGTAGCTGATGCCGGGCACGAAGCGCACGCCGCTGGCTTCCAATTCGGCGCGCAACACCCAGCCGGTGGTGAGACCCAGGCTCCGCCCCATGGGCCCGGGCTTGCGCTGGAACAGGGTGATCTCCCGCCGTGCCGGCGGAATCCGGGGGCCACCCGGCAGCAGCCCGCCCGGCGCCTCCAGGCTGGTGTCCACGCCCCACTTGGCGAGGAAGGTCGCGGTATCCGGCGGCTCTCCGCCCGGGCCGTGCGCAAGCAGCACGGCGGCGTCGAAGCCGATGCCGCCGGCACCGAGGATGGCGACCCGGGCGCCGGCCTCGCGGCGCCCGCTGATGAGGTCGACATAGGGGATCACCGAAGGATGGTCGAGGCCCGGGATATCCGGCTGCCGCGGCACGATGCCGGTGGCGATGATGACGTCGTCGAAACCGGCCGCTTGCAATTGGTCTGCTTCGATCCGGGCGCCGAGGCAGATTTCGACGCCGAGTTCGGCCAGCCTGGTGCGGTAGTAGCGCAGCAGCTCGTTGAATTCGGTCTTGTCGGGGATGCGCCTGGCCAGGTGCAGTTGCCCGCCGATGTCGCTGCCGGCCTCGAACAGGGTGACGCTGTGGCCGCGCTCGGCCGCGGCCAGTGCCGCGGACAGTCCCGCGGGACCGGCGCCCACGACGGCGATGTGCTGGCGCTGTGGCGTTGTGGCGGGGGCGTCGAAATCGAGTTCGCGGCCGGCTCTGGGGTTGACCAGACAGCTGGTCGCCTTGCCCTTGAAGATGAAATCCAGGCAGGCCTGATTGCAGCCGATGCAGGTGTTGATCGCCTCCGGGCGCCCGGCCTCTACCTTGGCCGCGAACTCCGGATCGGCCAGCATGGCGCGCGCCAGCGACACCATCTGGGCATCGCCGCTGGCGATGATGTCCTCGGCGACCTCCGGGGTGTTGATCCGGTTGGAGGCGATCACGGGCACGCCGACGTTTTCGGTGACATTGCGCACCGCGAAGCGCCAGGCGCCGCGGGGCACCATGTAGGCGATGGTGGGGATGTGTGCCTCGTGCCAGCCGATGCCGGTGTTGAACAGGGTGACGCCGGCACGCTCCAGGCGCTGCGCCAGCTCGGCGATCTCGGCCCCCGTGCTGCCTCCTTCGACCAGATCGATGCAGGAGATCCGGTACATGAGGATGAAATCCTCGCCGACGCGCTCGCGGATGCGGCGCACGATCTCCAGCGGGAAGCGCATGCGATTTTGGTAGCTGCCGCCCCATTGGTCGGTGCGGTTGTTGGTGCGGCGCGCCAGGAACTGGTTGATCAGGTAGCCTTCGGAGCCCATCACCTCGACGCCGTCGTAACCGGCCTCTCGGGCCAGCGCGGCGGCATTGGCGTAGTCCTCCACATAGCGGTCGATCTCTTCGCTTGCCAGCACCCGGGGCACGCGGCGGTTGATCCGCGAGCGGATGTCCGATACCCCGACGATGCTGTCGTCCTTGGCATAGCGGCCGGTGTGCAGGATCTGCAGCAGGATCTTGCCGCCCTCATCATGCACGCGGCGGGTGATCAGGCGATGGTCCGGCACCTCTTCTGGCCGGTGGAAAATGGGCCCGCCTTCCTCGATGCGGCCGGTCTCATTGGGCGCGTAGCCGCCGGTGACGATCAGCCCGGCGCCGCCGCGGGCGCGCTCGCCGTAGAAGGCGGCGAGGCGTTCGAAGGGCCGGTCCAGCAACTCCAGCCCGGAGTGCATGGAGCCCATCATGATGCGGTTGCGCACTTGGCTGAAACCCAGGTCCAGCGGGGCCAGCAGGTGGGGAAAATTCATTGGCTTACTCGTCTGCGGGCGGAGTTCTGTAGCGGGACCGCATGATACTGTAACTGCGCAGTCCGCTGTCGGGGGGCTGCACCTGGGCCGGGAGGTGGAGAGCTGGCTTGACCGAAATACACTGGGGTTGGGTGATCCTGGCGGTGCAATCGCTGCTCGGCGTGAGCGCTGCCTGGCACGCACTGCTCAACAAACGCGACTCGCGCGCCGCGCTGGGCTGGATGGCGGTAGTCCTGACTCTACCGATCGCCGGCACCCTGCTGTATGTGCTGTTCGGGATCAACCGGGTGCGCTCGCGGGCGCAACGGCGGCGGAACGGTCAGCCGCCACCCGTGCTGCGTAGAGCGCAGGAGGAAGCCGCGGCGTCGCCGGCTGGGGAGGGCGCGCGGCCATCGGCGCTCGACGACCTCGCGCGCGCCGGCGCCGCGGTCACCAGCCTGCCGCTGCGCCCGGGCAACAGCGTCGAGCCGCTATGGAATGGCGAGCAGGCCTACCCGCCGATGCTGGCTGCCATCGCCGCGGCGACGGAGTCGGTCGATCTGGCGACCTACATCTTCGAGAACAATGCCCAGGGACGCACTTTCGCCGGCGCCCTGATCGACGCCCGCCGGCGCGGTGTGCGGGTTCGGGTACTGATCGACGGCCTCGGCGAATGGTATTCGCCGGGTATCGGACGCCGGCTGCGGCGCGGCGGCGTGGAGCTGCTGCGCTTCAATCCGCTGCGACCATTGCCGTCCAACCTCAATATCAATCTGCGCAATCACCGCAAGCTGCTGCTGGTCGACCGACGACTGGGGTTCACCGGCGGCATGAATATCGGCGATCGCCACCTGCTCGATCCGTCTCGTGTGCGCCACCCGGTGGCCGATCTGCATTTCCGTCTTCGGGGTCCGATCCTCCAGGACCTGGACGCGGTGTTTGTCGACGTCTGGCAACAGGCTGGCGGCGAAGAGACCGAAATCACAGTTGTTCCCCCGGAGCCGATGGGGTCCAGCCACTGCCGGGTGATCGCCGACGGACCCGACAAGAACCTCGATCAGCTCGCTCTGGTATTGCAGGCGGCGACCGGCGCGGCGCGGCGCAGCCTGTGCATCATGACGCCGTACTTCCTGCCGTCCCGCGAGTTGATCGCCGGCCTGCAGAGCGCGGCACTGCGCGGGGTGGCGGTGGAAATCCTGCTGCCCGGCGTCAACAATCTCGCCTATGTCCACTGGGCGACCCGACATCTGCTGCCGGATCTCTTGCAGCGCGGGGTGCGCGTCCATTATCAGCCGCCGCCCTTTCACCATGGCAAGCTGGTGATCGTCGATGACTACTATGTGCTGCTCGGATCCGCCAATATCGATCCCCGCAGTCTGCGGCTCAATTTCGAACTCGGCGTCGAAGTCTACGATCCGGCATTCGCTGCACGACTGGGTGGCGAGTTTCGCGCCAGGGTCGCCAACGCCCGGCCGGTCACAGGTGCCGAATTGAGCACCGAATCGCTGGCGGCGCGCACCAGGAACGCGCTCTGCTGGCTCTGGTCACCCTATCTTTGATGCCGGCTCAGTGACCGCCCGCCGGGGGCACCTTTTTCAGCAAGGGAATCACCATCAGGCTGATCACGAAAGCCGACCCGATCACGAAGAAGGCATCGTTGAAAGCCATCACATAGCTCTCACGGCGGGCGATGGCGTCGATCGCCAGCAGGGCGCGCATCCGCGCCAGCTCGGGGTCGGCGCCCAGTTGCAGGAAATAGGCGGTCATGGCCTCGAGACGATCCACCGTCGCCGGAGCGTAGAGCGAAACCGCTTCCAATATGTGGTTGGAATGAAAATGTTCGCGGACCGAGACAAAGGTCGCCAGCAGGGCGATACCCACGGAGCCACCCAGGTTACGCATTACATTGAACAGCCCGGAGGCCGAGCCCACCTGCTGCTGCTCGATGCCGGCGGTGGCGATCACCGACAGCGGAATCATGATGAAGGGCATGCCCAGACCGCGGATGACGTGGGGCAGGAGGATATGATCGTGGGCGTAGTCAGCGGTCATCTGGACGTTCATCAGGCAGCTGAGCCCGAAAACTCCGGCGCCGATGGCGAGCAGAATGCGCAGGTCAACCGTCTGCATGAGGCGCAGCACGATGGGCACCACCACCAGTTGCGGCAAGCCGATCCACATCATCACCTGGCCGATCTGCATGGCGTTGTAGCCGTGCACCTGGGTGAGATAGAAGGGCATGATGAACACCGAGCCGTACAGGCCCAGGCCGAGCACGATATTGACGATATTGGCCAGTCCGAAATTGCGCCGCGCCAGCAGGCGCAGATTGATGAAGGGATCCTTGCGGCGCAGCTCGATGATCACGAACAACAGCAGACTGATGATCGCGAGCCAGGCGCCGCGCACGATGAAATCGGATTCCAGCCAGTCCTTGCGGTTGCCTTCTTCGAGCACGATTTCCAGGGAGCCCAGGCCAATGGCCATGGCGGCGATGCCCCACCAGTCACCTTTCTTCAATAGCCCCAGATTCAGCGGGCCGGGTTTCAAACCCCGCCAGAGCAGGAAGAACATGATCCCGGTGGGGAGCAGCTGCAAATAGAAGATGGTTTCCCAGCCGTAGTTCTCCGACAGATAACCGCCCAGGGTGGGGCCGATGGTCGGCGCCTGGGTCGCGGTAAGGGCGAACATGCCCATGCCGATGGCCTGCTTCGCCGGCGGCAGCAGGGTGAGGATGATGGCGAACGACAGCGGGATCAAAGTGCCGCCGGTGAAGCCGGCGAGGGCTCGGAACACCAGCATGGACTCCAGGTTCCAGGCCATGGCACAGAGCGTGGTGAAGCCCATGAAAAAGACGGTATTCCAAAGAATGTAACGCCGCAGGCTGAACACCTGGGTCAGCCAGCCGGTGATGGGAATCACCACGATTTCTGCGGTCAGGTAGGCCGTGGAAATGAACGAGCCTTCTTCGAGCGTCGCACCCAGGGCGCCCTGGATGTCTTTCAGGGAGGCATTGGTGATATGGATGTTGAGCACCGCGATAAAGGCGCCCAGCACGCCCCCGAACACGGTGATCCAGGTGCTGGCCGAGACTCGCTCGGAATCGGCGGCAGTCGCCGCCGCGGGCACGGATGCTTCACTCATTCAGGCCGACCCCGGGCGAGCATGCGATGGGGCGATCAGGGCCCGGCGCCCTGTGCCAATTCCTCGCCAGGCCCGGAACTCGGTCGGGTGTCTATATTGGCGATTACCGACATGCCCGGGCGCAGGCGCTCCAGCAGCGGGTGATCGCGGTCGAGGATGATCTTCACCGGCACCCGTTGCACGATCTTGGTGAAGTTGCCGGTGGCGTTGTCCGGTGGCAGCAGGCTGAACTCGGCGCCGCTGGCCGGCGACAGACTCTCCACTACCCCGGAGAATTTCTCGCCGGGAAAGGCGTCAACCTCGACTACTGCACGCTGACCGGCAAGGACCTTGGTCAGCTGGGTCTCCTTGAAGTTGGCGGTCACCCAGACGTCGCTGAGGTCGACCACCGCCAGCTTGCGCACACCGGCGCTGGCGTATTCGCCTTCCTCGATGTGCTTGTTGCCGATTACGCCGGCCCGCGGCGCCCGTACCTGGGTAAATCCGAGATCGATCTCTGCCAGGCGCAGCTCCGCCTTGGCCAGATCCAGATTGGCGTGCAGTTCATCGATCTCGTCCGAAAGCACCTTCAGCCTGGCTCTGGCCGCCGCCAGGTTGGCCTGGGTGCGACCCAGCTCCGCCTCTGCGCTCAGCACATCGGTCTTGGCGTGATCATAGCGCTGGCGGTCGGTGAACCCCTTGGCCTCCAGGGTCTCGGCGCGCTGCAGATCCAGACGGGCTTTCTGTAGCTGGACTTGAGCGGTGCGCACCTCAGCCTCGGCGGCGCCTATGGTGGCACGGTGGTGGTCGACACGGGTCCGCAGGTGCGCCACTTCCGCCGTGCGCTGGGCCACTCGGGCGCGGGCCCGATCGCGGCGTGCCAGATAGGCGGCCGGATCCAGCGAGAACAGCAGGTCTCCGGCCTGGACCAACTGATTATCCCGTACATGCACCTGGGCCACGGGTCCCGCCACACGGGCGCTGATCGCGGTGATGTCGGCGCGCAGATAAGCGTTGTCCGTGCTCTCCCAATGGCGCGCCTCCAGCCACCAGTGGCTCCCCCCAGCAACGATACCGGCCAGCGCGCCGAACACCAGGACCACCATCATCAGTTTGCGTTTCATGTCGAGACCGTTGCGTTGGCTTGGTGTAAGCGGGGCGCGCGGATGGAGTTGCACTCCGACGCCGCGCGATTGTCCGCCTCGGAGCTATACTGTACGGTACAGTACCAATACGGCCTGCCGCTGAGCAAGGATCTCCCATGACCATTGGGACCTGACGCGGTATCCGGCGCGGCCGGAGCAGTCCCGGAGGGTGCCGTGCAGGGTAATGGCCATTGCTACAGGCCTGAGAGCAGCCGGCAGGAGAGGAGAAGTAGAGGAGACCAGGGCATGGCGCAGGCGATGGCTTCCCGGCGCGGCGACAGGCGACGTGCGCTCATTCTCGAAGCGGCCATCGCGGTGTTCATGGAGGAGGGCTACGCGGGCGCCAGCATGGATCGCGTCGTGCAGCGGGCGGGTGGCTCCAAGGCGACCCTGTACCGGTATTTTCCCTCCAAGGCCGACCTCTTTGCCGCCATCATCGAAACTCTGGTGGCACAGATGACCGCCCCCATAGACCACCGTGCAGTCAGCGCGAGCGGCGGCCTGGCGACCACCCTGACGGCCTTTGCGCGCACCTATCTCGACGTCCTGCTGGAGCCGCGCAGCCTGGCGCTGTACCGCATGGTCATGGGGGAAGGCGGGCGCTTTCCGGATCTGGGCCGGGTGTTTTTCGATCAGGGCCCGGGGCGGGTCGTGCAGCAACTCGCGGCCTACCTCTGCGATTGCGGGTGGGAGCGGGCCGGGGTGCCGACCGAATTGCTCGCCCGGGAGTTTCTCAGCCTGGTGCGCGCCGACCTGCACTTGCGCGCGCTGCTGGGGGTCGGCGTGGCCGATGCGGCGGAGCGCAGCCGCGCGGTGGACCGGGCTGTGGCTTGGTTTCTGGAGCAGTCACCGCCCGATGGCACGGTCGCGACCGACACGCCGGTGAAGCACGACCGGTGTCGCTGAGCGACCCCGGGGTGGCTCCACGGCGCGGCCAATCGAGCAGCGACGAAGGCTCGGGATCCATGGCGTTTCCCCTCGTGGCCCACTAGGCGCGATGATCGGGCTCCTGCACCGGAAGGACGCGCGGGGCAAACCGGTCGCGGCCAGCACCCGAGCACGGCAGGTTCGAAGTGTCTCGGCCACACTGACTCAGCCGGGCTACGAGTCGCCTATAATCCCGGCCTCGTGTACCCCATACACTCTGCCGGGAGCGCCATGAACGATCCCCGATACCCCAGTTTTCTGGGTTCTGAAATTGCCAACGCCGCGCCGGATCAGGCAGGTTTTCACGTTATCCCGGTACCCTTCGAGCGCTCCACGTCCTACGGCGGTGGTACGGCGCAAGGACCGGCGGCCATTCTCGAGGCCTCCGCGCAACTGGAAACCTGGGACGGCCAGAGCATGCCCGCCGAACTCGGCATTCATACCCAGGCCGCGGTCGCCGTGGACGGCGACGCCGAAACCGTGATCCGGCGCATTGCGGCTGCCACGGCGGCGGCCGTGACCCAGCGCGCCTTGCCGGTGGCCATCGGCGGCGAGCACACCGTCACCTGGGGTGTGGTGCAAGGCCTGCTGGACAGCGGCATCGGCACCTTTGGCGTGGTACAGATCGACGCCCACGCCGATCTGCGCGACAGCTACGAGGGCAATCGCTACAGCCACGCCTCGGTGATGCGCCTGGTGGTGGAAGCGGGCGTGCCCCTGGTGCAGCTCGGGGTGCGCGCCTGCTGCCTGGAGGAGCTCCAGGCGCGGCGCGATCATGGCGTGGTCGCCCACGATGCCCGGGAATTGGTCACCGGCAACTGCATGGCCATCGAGCTGCCCGCCGATTTTCCGGAACAGGTATTTTTCACGGTCGACGTCGACGGCCTCGACCCCAGCGTGTTTCCCAGTACCGGCACCCCGGTGCCCGGCGGCCTGGGCTGGTACCAGACCCTGGCGCTGTTCGAGTCGGTCGCCCGCCAGCGGCGCATCATCGGTTTCGATCTCATGGAGTTCGCGCCGATCCCAGGGTTTCATGCCTATCAGTTCGCCGCCGCCCAATTGCTCTACCAATTCATGGGCATCTGCCAGCGTACTCGGAGCCCCGGATCCTGATCCCGGACTCCGGCTATCATGTCCCTGAACTTTCTTTCGTATCCACCAGGTTCCACCGCATGAAACTGGAAGGCATCAAGGTTCTCGACCTGTCCCTGTTCCTGCCCGGCCCGGCGCTTACCCAGATGATGGCCGATCACGGCGCCGAGGTGATCAAGCTCGAACCGGCCAATGGCGGCGAACCCAACCGGGAGATCGGCCCCAAGCGGGACGACGTGTCGGTGTATTTCGCCAATACGCACCGCGGCAAGAAGAGCGTGCAGCTCAATCTCAAGCACCCGGACGGCCTGGAGATGGCCCTGCGCCTGGCGGAACGCGCCGACGTGGTGATCGAGGCCTTCCGGCCCGGGGTCGTCGACCGCCTGGGCATGGGTTACGAGCAGGTTCGCGCGCGCAACCCCGGCATTGTCTACGCTTCGCTGTCCGCCTTCGGCCAGACCGGCCCCTACGTGAAGAAGCCGGCCCACGACCTGGCCACCGAGGCCTATGCGGGCATTCTCAGCGCCAACCTGGGCTTCGACGGCAAACCGGCGATCCCCGCCATTCCCAACGCCGACATGCTCACCTCCATGATGGGTCTGTCCGCGGTGCTGATGGCGCTGCTGCGCCGCAACCAGACCGGGCAGGGCGACTACATCGACCTGGCGATGATGGACTCGCTGATCGCCAGCATTCCCAACAATCTGGGTACTGTGTTCGCCGAGAGGAAGCCCCCGGTAGTCAAGGAGGAGCGCACCTGGGGCGGTTACGCCATGTACAACATCTATGAGACCGCCGACGGCAAGTACATCGTCCTCGGCGCCTCCGAAATTCACTTTGCCAGGAACGTCCTCGAAAAGATGGACCGCCTGGACCTGCTGCCCCATTGCGAGCCGCCGCCCGGGCCCACCCAGCAGCCGGTCAAGGATTTCTTCACCGACACCTTCAAGCGCCGAACCCAGGCCGAGTGGATCGAATGGTTTGCCGATGTCGATGCCGCCTTCGCGCCGGTCAACGACCTCCGCCAGGGTATCGAGGATCCCCAGGTCCGTGCCCGCGAGATGATCGTCGAGGACGAGCAGGGCAACGAGCACCTCGGCATCGCCATCAAGTTTCGCCACGAGCCGGGCCGGTTCGACCCCCGTCCGCCGGCCCTGGGCGAGCACAACGCGGAGCTGGCCCGGGCGCTGGGTTTCAGCGCCGCGGAAATCCGCGCCATGGAGGAGTCCGGCGCCTTCGGCCAGAGCTGAAGCCCCGTGCCGACTCGACGCCGGTACGGGGCCAGGGCTCCCGGTCAGGCGTTCACGCCGCGCCGCAGCAGGCGGCCGGGCAGGGCGGCGCCGTCGCCGATCACATCCTGATCGCCCTGGCGCAGCAGCACGCCGTTGACGATCACCGCCTCGATCCCGAAAGCCTGTGAGATCAGCCGGTCCTGGCCGGCCGGCTGGTCGTAGACCCGCTCCAGGCCGCCGGCGCCGACGCGGTCCGGGTCGATGACCACCACATCCGCGGGCTTGCCCACCGCCAGGCGGCCGCGGTCCCTGATGCCGAAGACTTCCGCCGGCCGCGAGGTCAGCATCCGGATCGCCGTCTCGAAGGGAATCGCATTTTTCTCGCGCACCCAGTGGCCGAGCAGGTAGGTCGGCAGGCAGGCGTCGCACAGCTGGCTGGCGTGGGCGCCGGCATCGGAAAGGCCGAGCACGGTGTTGGGGTTCTTGAGCAGTTCCTCGACCACGGTTTCATCGGCGTTGGCCACCGGCATCCGGAAGCGGGCCTCGAGATCCGTGGCCAGGGCGAGATCGAAGCCCAGATCCATGGTTTCGACGCCGAGTTCCGCGGCCACCTCGGCCACGGTGCGCCCCTCGTACTGGGGATGGCTCGCGCACATCGAGATCACCGATTGTTCCCAGGAGGTGCGGAACGAGGGTCGCACGCTGGCCATCTTGGCCTTTACCGCGGTGCGGAATTCCGGATCGGCATAGAGTTTTTTCTTGCCCTCGGCATCGGCGGCGGACACCGGCTTGAATACCGACAGGCTCTCGAACGGGAACGGCTCCTTGAACTGGAACTCGAAACACAGCGGGCGCGGAGTCACCTGGGGGACGATGTTGCGCCCGCGGCCGATCAGCTCCGCGGTGCGTTCCAGCTGCTGGATGTGGGCATCGGCGCTGACCATGCCAGCCAACAGCGCCGTCCAGGTGATGGTGATGTCGTTCTCCTCGGCCAGCCTGTCGTACTCGTCGAACCAGAGCTCCTTGCCGGCGGTGGCCTGCATCATGCCGCGGCCACCCTTGAGCGCCGACACCAGCGAGCGTATTTCCTCGTAGGAGGCGACCCGGCTGGGCACCGGCCGGCCCTTGTAGCCGACGTGGGTGGGCGACTTGGAGGTGGCAAAGCCGATTGCGCCGGCCTCCAGGGCCTCATCGACGATATGGCGCATCTGGGCGACCTCCTCGGCGGTGGCCTCGCGCTCGGTGGCGTCCTCACCCATGACATAGAGCCGCGTCGGGGTATGGCCGATCAGCACGCCCACGTTGATCGCCGTGCCCGCGCGTTCGATGGCGTCGAGATACTGCGGAAAGGTCTCGAACGGCCATTCGGCGCCGAGACCGGCGCGGAGCGCCGCGGGACTCATGCCCTCGACCTTTTCCAGGGTGCCGATGATCAGGTCCCTGTGCTGGGCCCGGGTGGGCGCTACCCCGAAGCCGCAATTGCCCATGACCACAGTGGTGACACCATGCCAGGGTGAGATGGTCAGCATGCGGTCCCAGAGCACCTGGGCGTCGTAGTGGGTATGGATGTCGACAAAGCCGGGCGTCACCGCGCGCCCCTGGGCGTCGATGGTCTGGCGGGCCTCGCCTGGGGCTTCACCCAGGGCAACGATCTCGCCGTCCTTGATGCCCAGATCGCCCCGGTAGCCCGGCGCGCCCGTGCCATCGACGATGGTCCCGCCGATGATCTTGATATCGTAGTTCATGGCTTGCTCTCCCGGCGGCTGCCCGCCGCGGTGCAGGCTGGGCTCCCTTCAGCGGAACCCTGACCCCGCGGCGGGAAATCCGCCCTCGTGGATTTCAGATGCGCAGGTTGTAGCACTCGACCACGTTGTCGTGGAGGATCCAGTCCTTCTCCTCCGCGGACAGATCCTTGGTGTGCTCCGCCAATACTTCCTGCGACCAGGGCCAGGTGGAGTCGCTGTGCGGAAAGTCGTTGGCCCACATCAGCCGCCGCGGGTTCATCTCGTCGCGATGCCGGAACGCGGTCCAGTCGTCCTGAAAGGTCAGGTAGATGTTGCTCTGGAAGTATTCGCTGGGCATTTTCTCCAGGGGCGGGCACTTCATCCAATAGCGATGCCGGTCGTAGGCATGATCCATGCGGTAGATGAAGTGGGGCACCCAGCCGGCGTCGGCTTCGGCGCACACCACCTTGAGCCTGGGATGACGCTCGAACACGCCGCCGAATACGAAGGTGCCGAGAATGTCCTGGCAGCCGCGCATGATGGCGAGAAAGCTGTTGATCTTCGGCCCCCGCTGTTTGGTCAGGGAGTCCGCCTTGGAGGTCAGGATATGGAAGGACAGCGGCAGATCCAGATCGATCGCGGCCTCCCAGAGCGGATCGTACATGGGGTCGTGATAATCCGATTCCGGCGGGTTGCCGGTCATCATCACGCCGACGAAACCGCGCTGTTTGGCGCTCTCCAGTTCCTTGATGCCCTCGTCCACCGAACGCAGGGCGACCTGGCCCAGGCCGAACAGCCGGCCCGCCGGAGCGTCGGCGACATAGCCTTCCAGCCAGCGGTTATAGGCGTCGAAGCAGGCGACCTGATAGTCGATGTCCGGGTGATTGCAGAGCATCATGCCCACGGTCGGATAGATGAGTTCGGCGGCCACGCCGTCGCGGTCCTGATCGGCGACCCGATACTTGGCGTCCCAGGAACTGCGCGGCAGGTCGGCGAATTTCATGCCGCTGGCTTTCAGCTCCTCGGGCTTGCGGCCCGCTGCCGCCACCAGCCCCATGGGCACGGGTTTTTCGAGACCGTCGATGACGTAAATATCGCCATATTGTTCATGCTCGACCATGTGCGGCGCGCGGTCGCGAAACTTCGGATCGATGAAATCGATGTAGCAGTTCGGCGGCTCGGCGATATGCGAATCGGCAGAGATCACGGGTTTGCTCATGATGGGGTCCTCGGTTTAGGTAATTGACAGGTTGGCGAGGCTGAAAAGAACTCCGACACCGTAGTGCTTGTCGGTATCTCTTGGTTATGTTGTCGGTGCCTGTTGATTATGTGCTCTAGTTAACCCCAAGCGAATGGCAAATGCCAAGCCGTATCCGGTTGTGGGGATCCCGGCTTCCTCTACTATGCTCGCACCTCTTCGCGCCTGGACGTCCTGCAGATGAGACGCAACCTGACCCTGGTTTTCCTCGCCGGCCTGGCCGTGGTGTTGCCCAGCCTGCTGTTGCTGATGGTGATGCAATGGCTGTTCTTGTTTTTTGCCGACCTGCTCGACCCGGTGACCCAGCTGGTTTCGCAACGCGCGGGCCTGCATCGATGGCTGGCGTTGATCGCGGTGCTTGCCCTGCTGCTCGCCGCCTGCCTGACCATCGGCCTCGCCGTGCGGACCCGGGTTGGGCACTGGCTGCACGACGTCCTGGAGGGAACGCTGGCCCGCGTGGTGCCCGGCTATCGAATCACCCGCGACCTGGTCCGCGAACTCCTGGGTGGCCATCAGGGCGCCCGTGTGCTGAGCGGTGAGGTGGCGCTGGCCCGCATCCACGGCCAGGAGTCGCCGGTTCGGGTGACCGCCATCGTCACCAGCCGCCACGCCGACGGCAGCTACACCGTCTATGTGCCCACGGCGCCCTTTCCGACCTCCGGATTTGTCTATCATCTGCCCGCGGACTGCGTCGAGATCCTCGCCGGCGTCAGTGTCGAAGCGGCGTTGCGCACCGTGATCTCCTGCGGAGCCGGCTCCGCGGAAATCCTGACCGGTAGCCTGCAGGTCAGCGCCGACGCCGCTGCAGATCGCGAATCAGAAACCGGGCCGGGTTCAAGGCGCGCACCAGATCCCGCGGCAGCGGCCGCGGGTGACCCGCAATGAGGTCGGCGAGCAGGGCCGCGCACAGGGGCGCATAGGACAAACCACGCGAACCCAGCCCGCCGTGGACATACAGCCCCGGCCAATAGCGGCCGCAGCGGGGCAGGGCGGCGCGGGCATCCCGGCGCAGGGGCGCGAAGGCTGCCGAGAAATCTTCCGCCATCGGTGCCGGACCGACGACCGGCAGGTAATCCGGGGTCACCGCACGCAGGCCAGCGCGCCCCGCCAGAGTCTCCGCAGCAGGGTCGCCCAGCACCTCGGCAAGCGCAGGATCCATATCCCGGATGCTGCGCAGATTGGCCTGGTGATCGCGGACGTCAACCGCCACCGAGGTCGCCCCCAGCTGGTAGGTCGCGCCCAGGCAGTGGCGGCCGTCCAGTGCCGGCGCCAGATAGCCGCTGCCGCACACCGGCAGGCGCAGGCCGCGGCTCGCCGCGGTCGCCGGGCAGCTGGTGATCTGCCCGCGGATGACGCGCAGCGGCAGATGACCGGTGACCGCGAAGGAGCTCAGGGCCGTGCCGGTGGCCAGTACCACCACGGCGGATTCGCCCAGCGGACTGCCATCGGCGGCCGCCAGCCGCCAACCCCCGGGTGCCGGCGCCAGGTCGGCGATCGCGCGCCGCTCGAATACAATCCGGGGATGCTCCAACAAGCGTCCGCAGACCTGCGCCGGTGGCAGCCAGCCGAGCCCGTCGAGCAGCAGGCCACAGCGGGTAGCGAGCGCCAGGCCGGCGGCCTCGTCGAGTTCCGCGCCCTCGAGAAAGCGCGCGATTCCGCCGGGAAACTGCGCAGCGAGGCGCCGCAGCTGCTCGGCTTCCCGGCCATCCCGGGGCAGGAACAATACCCCGCGATCCGCGCCCAGGCCGGCCTGCCAGTACGGCCGATAATGGCGGCGGGCGTACAGCAGTGCCGCCAGGTTGATGCGCGCGAAGGGCGAACCCACCGCCGCCAGACGAGGAAAGACGATGCCCTGGGGATTCCCCGAAGCACCCGCGGCCACGCCTTCGCCATCCAACACGCGCACCTGCCAGCCGCGTTCCGCCAGGGCTCTGGCGGTGGTGCATCCGGCGATCCCCGCGCCCACCACGGAGACGCTCGCACCCAGGGGATCCTGGAGGGGGGCGCCCAGGTCCCAGGGCGTCTCGCCGTGGGCGCGCCGGCCCCTGTTGCCGGCTTGTGGGGGATCGACGGCCTCGGCCGGCGCGGCGGCCAAGCGGCCGCGCAGCATCTGCCGTTTCCTGCCATAGCCGGGTACCCGCTGTACCGCGAAGCCGGCGGCGGTCAGCCCCCGGCGTACTGCGCCAGCGGCGGTGAAGGTGGCAAAGGTCGCCCCTGGACGGCTGAGTGCGGCGATCTGCGCGAACAGCGCCGCGCTCCACATCTGCGGATTGCGCGCCGGCGCGAAGCCGTCCAGGAACCAGGCATCCACTCCCCTGGTGGCAGCGCTTTCGAAGCCCGGCAGCGCCGCCGCCCGGACCCCGGCAAGCTGTGCTTCGGCGTCGCCGAACCACAGGGACAGTTGAACCCGGCCGCCGGCCAGCGACAGGCGGTGACAGCCGCCCAGGGGCGGCGGATAGGCTGCAAGCAACTCCTCGGCGAGCGCCGAATGATCATCGCGCAGTGCCAGCACCTGGGCGAGATCGGTGCGCTGCAACGGGTGCCTTTCCACGCTCAGGTAATGCAGTACTGCGGGTTGCGCAACCCGGCACAACCAGGATTCGGCCGCGACCAGGAAATTGAGTCCGGTGCCAAAGCCCGTCTCGGCGATGGTGAAGTCGCGATTCGACCAGCGTGCCGGCAGCTCGTTGCCGGCGAGGAATACCTGCTCGACCTCGGCGCGGCCATCACCGGCGGCGTAGTAGATATCGCCGAATAACGCCGAATAGGGGATGCCGTCACGCCAGTCGAGGGCCGCGGGGACGACGCCGAAAACCGGGTCGGCCCCTGTCTCTTCGCTACTCAAGCGGCCGCGTCCGCCCCGGACTCGAGCAGTTCGACCAGCCGCAGGGCGGCATTGGACAGCTGGCGCTCGCGATGGCGGATATAGCCCAGCCGCCGCGCCAGTCGCAGGCCGGCGCAATCCAGGGGCATCAGGGAGCCATCCAGCATGGTCGCCGGCAGCAGGCTCCAGCCCAGGCCTATGGCCACCATCATGCGGATCGAATCCAGATAGTTGGTCATCATGCTGATGTCCAGCGCCAATCCCTGGCGTTCAAAGTACTGGCGAATCAGTCGACCGGTATAGGTGACGGCGCCGGGCAGGATCGCCGGATGGGCGCACAGCTCCTCTGCGGCCAGCTGCCGGCAGGCCGTCAGCGGGTGATCCGGTGCCACCACCAGTGCCAGCGGGTCGACCCACAGCGGCCGGGCCTGGATGCGAGCATGGTTGTCGGGGGCCAGAGTGATGACCGCAATGTCGAAGACGCCCTGCAGGACCGCCTCGTAGGCCGCCTCCGACTCCATGAAACGCACATCCAGCGCCACCCCCGGGTAACGCGCGGCGTAGGTGCGCAAGGGGCCCGGCAGTCGATGCATGCCGACATGGTGGCTGAGGGCGATTCGCAAGGGGCCGGCCACGGTGCCGCTGAGATCGCGAATGGCCTGGCGGGCGTCGGCGCTGGCACGCAGGATGTCGCGCGCCCGGGGCAGCAGGGTGCGGCCGGCCTCGGTGAGGTCGATCTGGCGGGCGATGCGGTCGAACAGTCGGCAGCCGAGCTGCTGCTCCAGCTGGGCGACCCTTTTGCTGACCGCCGGCTGGGTGAGGTGGATGCGCTCGGCGGCGGTGGAGAAGGAGCGGGTTTCGGCGACCGCCACGAAAGCGCTGAGCTGCTGAGTATCCATGGTGTGGATTCTATTTTGGAATCGAAAGAATAAAAATGATGAATTTGTATTATTTTCAATGCATCGCTAAAATTGTTGCTCTGTGCCCGGGCTGATCGGCTGCCGGCGTCGCGCCGCAGCTTGCGCCCGAGCTTATCGCTCAAAAGCTACCTTCTCGGATTCGGCAATGGCTGGAAAGACCCTGTACGACAAACTCTGGGACACTCACCTGGTGCGGGAAAACCCCGACGGATCGGCATTGCTGTACATCGACCGCCATCTGCTGCACGAGGTGACATCGCCCCAGGCCTTCGAGGGATTGCGCCTGGCGGGCCGCAAACCCTGGCGGATAGATGCCAACCTGGCGACCGCCGACCACAATGTGCCGACCACCAGTGTCGAGCGCCAGGGCGGCATCGCGGCGATCGCCGACCCGGTGTCGCGCATCCAGGTCCAGACCCTGGACGACAACTGCGCCCAATACGGCATCCTCGAATACCAGATGAACGACCGCCGCCAGGGGATCGTGCACGTCATCGGACCGGAGCAGGGCGCCACCCTGCCGGGGATGACCCTGGTGTGCGGCGATTCCCACACCTCCACCCACGGTGCCTTCGGGGCACTCGCGCACGGCATCGGCACCTCGGAAGTGGAGCACGTGCTCGCCACCCAATGTCTGATCGCCCAGAAAATGCAGAATCTGCTGGTACGCATCGAGGGCGAGCTGGCCCCGGGGGTGACCGCCAAGGACATGGTGCTGGCAGTGATCGGCCGGATCGGCACCGCCGGCGGTACCGGCCATGCGCTGGAATTTGCCGGCAGCGCGGTGCGTTCACTGTCCATGGAGGGCAGGATGACGCTGTGCAACATGGCCATCGAAGCCGGCGCCCGGGTGGGCCTGATCGCAGTCGACGACGAGACCATCGAATATGTTCGCGGCCGGCCCCTGGCGCCCACGGGTGCACTCTGGGAGCAGGCCGTGGCGAGTTGGCAGCAGTTGCATTCCGACGCCGACGCACACTTCGACAAGGTCGTCGAAATCGCTGCCGCGGAGATCAAACCCCAGGTCAGCTGGGGCACCTCGCCGGAGATGGTACTGCCCATCGACGGCCGCATCCCGGATCCCGACGCAGAGCGCGACCCCAGGCGCCGGGAGTCCATTGTGCGGGCCCTCGAATACATGGGGCTGCGCGCGCATCAGCCGGTCACCGAGATCCGGCTCGACCGGGTGTTCATCGGCTCCTGTACCAACTCGCGCATCGAGGACCTGCGGGCCGCCGCGGCCATCGCCCGGGGCCGCAAGGTCGCGGCAAGCGTCAAGCAGGCGCTGGTGGTTCCGGGCTCCATGCCGGTCAAGGAGCAGGCCGAGCGCGAGGGACTCGATCGCATCTTCCGCGACGCCGGCTTCGAATGGCGCGAGCCCGGCTGCTCGATGTGTCTGGCCATGAATGCCGACCGCCTGGAGGCGGGCGAGCACTGCGCCTCGACCTCGAACCGCAATTTCGAAGGACGCCAGGGTGCCGGCGGCCGCACCCATCTGGTCAGCCCGGCGATGGCCGCAGCGGCAGCGGTAACCGGCCACTTTGTCGATGTGCGAACCCTGGAGGCGACGTCATGAAGGCCTTCGTCCGTCACGAGGGGCTGGTCGCGCCCCTGGATCGCGCCAATGTGGATACCGACCAGATCATCCCCAAGCAATTCCTCAAATCCATCCGGCGCACCGGGTTCGGTGCCAATCTGTTCGATGAGTGGCGCTATCTCGATGCCGGCGAGCCCGGGCAGGACTGCACGCAACGGCCGCTCAACCCGGACTTTGTGCTCAACCAGGCCCGCTACCAGGGCGCCAGCATCCTGCTCGCGCGGGAGAATTTCGGCTGTGGGTCCTCTCGGGAGCACGCACCCTGGGCGCTGGAGGAATACGGCTTCCGCGCCATCATCGCGCCGAGCTTTGCCGACATATTCTTCAACAATTGCTTCAAAAATGGTGTGTTACCCATTATTCTGGAAGGAAATATTGTCAACGACCTGTTCGAGGAAGCGCTGGCGTCCCCGGGTTACCGGCTGACCATCGACCTGGAGCGGCAGCAGGTGCTCCGCCCGGATGGCGGGGAGCTGCCTTTTACGGTGGACGCCTTTCGCAAGCATTGCCTGCTGCACGGCCTGGACGAGATCGGCCTGACCCTCGAGCATGCCGCGGAGATCAGCGCCTTCGAACAGCGTCACCGCCAGATGCACCCCTGGCTGTTTCGCAGCGAGTCCGCTAGCGGATGACCGAGGCGGCCAGCCATCAGACCGGGGTCCGCGACCGCTTCGGCGCCCGTGCGGAAGCCTACTTGCACAGCGCGGTTCACGCCCAGGGGCCCGAATTCGAGGCGCTGCGGGCAACCGTCCGCGATTGCCCCGCGGCCCGGGTGCTGGATCTGGGCTGCGGCGCCGGCCATGTCAGCTACCAGGTGGCGCCACTGGCCGCCGAGGTCGTGGCCTGCGACCTGGCCCCGGAAATGCTGGGGCTGGTCGCCCGGCAGGCCGTCCGGCAGGAACTGGGCAACCTGCACAGCCTGTGTGCAGCGGCGGAAGCCTTGCCGTTTTCGGCGGCGAGCTACGACCTGGTGATCAGCCGTTACTCGGCACATCACTGGACGGACCCGGGACGGGCCCTGGCCGAGGTCCGGCGCGTATTGCGGCCCGGCGGCCAGTGGGTGCTGGTCGACGTGATCAGCCCGGGGCCGGCGCTGCTCGATACCCATTTGCAGGCAATCGAAGTGCTCCGCGACCCCAGCCACGTACGCGACTACAGCGCCGCGCAATGGCTCGACCTGACGACTGCGGCAGGGTTGCGGCCACAGCGCCAGGCCGCCTCGCGGCTGCGCCTGGAATTTGCATCCTGGGTGGCGCGCATGGCCACACCCGAGGTGCAGCGCACCGCCATCCGCGCAGTGCAGGAATCCGCCGCCAGGGAAGTTCGGGAGTACTTCGAGATCGGCCCCGATGGTTCCTTCAGCGTCGACGTGCTGACCCTGTGGGCCACGCGCTGAAACCCACGGCCTCATATCAGCTATCAATTTACCTGTTGTTAATGGTGTAATTTTATGAAAAATATAGGTTTCGTCGGCTGGCGCGGCATGGTGGGCTCGGTGCTCCTGCAACGCATGCACGAAGAAAATGACTTCGCCGGGATCCGCGCCCACTTCTTCACCACCTCGCAGGCGGGCCAGCCGGGACCGGATGTCGGCCAGGGCCGTGCGGCACTGCTCGACGCCCGTTCGCTGGAAGCCCTGCGCGCCATGGAGGTGATTGTCACCTGCCAGGGCGGCGACTACACCAAGGCGGTGTACCCGGAGCTGCGCGCCAGCGGCTGGCAGGGGTATTGGATCGACGCCGCTTCGGCGTTGCGCATGGATCCCGACGCCGTGATCGTGCTCGACCCGGTCAACGGGGACATCATCGAGCGCGCCCTGGATGCCGGCGGCAAGCTGTTCGTCGGCGGCAATTGCACCGTCAGCCTGATGCTGATGGCGTTGGGCGGTTTGTTTCGCTCCGGTCTCGTGGAGTGGGTCAGCGCCATGACCTACCAGGCGGCATCGGGCGCTGGTGCCGCCAACATGCGCGAGCTGTTGCAACAGATGGGCGCCATCCACCAGGGTGCCGCCGAACTGCTCGCCGCACCCTCCAGCTCCATCCTCGACATCGATCGCGTGGTTACCGAAACCCTGCGCAGCGCCGAGTTTCCGGTGCAGGAATTCGGTCATCCCCTGGCTGGCAGCCTGCTGCCCTGGATCGACACCGAACTCGACAACGGCCAGAGCCGCGAAGAGTGGAAGGGTGGCGCCGAAGCCAACCGGATCCTCGGCCGCGACAGCGACCCCATCCCCATCGATGGCGTCTGCGTGCGTATCGGCGCCATGCGCAGCCACAGCCAGGCATTGACCCTGAAACTGAGTCGGGAACTGCCTCTAGCGGAGATCGAGACCCTGATCGCCGAGGCCAATGACTGGGTGCGGCTGGTGCCCAATCACCGCGCGGACAGCCTCCGCGCGCTGACCCCTGCGGCAGTGACCGGGAGCCTGGAAATCCCCATCGGGCGCTTGCGCAAACCCGCCATGGGCGGAGAATACCTGACCGCGTTCACCGTGGGCGACCAACTGTTGTGGGGTGCGGCCGAGCCGCTGCGCCGGATGCTGTCGCTGGTGCGTTGAGCCCATCTGGGGGAAGGCCGCTCCCGAGTTCCCTTACATCGCCGGCATGGGTAGACTGCACCTGTTGCGAATTGTGTTAACTGATAGCTGGTTAGCCGGAAATTTTGGTGTAAGTATTCAGCTGTCTGACTAAGCGAAGCCGGACACCACGGACCACTGCAGGAAGATTGAAAATGAAGCCACGGAATCTGAAATGGCCCCTGGGCGCCTGTGTACTGCTGTTGTCTCAGATCGCCAGCGCGATCGGACTCGGCGAGATGCGCTCCGATTCGGCGATGGACCAGCACTTCAAGGCCGAAATCCAATTGTTGAATATTGGTGACCTCAACGAAAATCAGATCGCGATCGGGCTGGCGTCGCCGGAAGATTTCGAAAACGCCGGAGTGGAGCGCGATTTCCAGCTCGCGGATTTGCAGTTCCGGATGGATCTGTCGAACCAGTCCCGGCCCGTGGTCAGGATCTCTTCCCGGCGCCCCATTCGCGAACCCTACCTGAATTTTCTCGTCGAGCTGCGCTGGCCAGCCGGGCGGCTGCTGCGCGAGTACACCGTGCTGCTGGATCTGCCCACCTTCGCAGGGGCGGCCCAGCCGGGAAAGAACCTCGCCGCGACCCCGACAGTCGCGGCTGATGCCGAAGCCGCACCTGCGCCCGAACCTGCGCCGCGGCCGCGTGCCGCCGTTCCCGGAACTCCGACCGCAGCCCCGGGACGGGTTCAGGTGCGCGGCGGCGATACACTCTGGGGTCTCGCCGAACGCTACCAGGTGTCCGGAGCGACCATCCCCCAGACCATGATGGCGATCGCCGAAGCCAACCCCGACGCCTTCATCAACGGCGACCTGAACCTCATCCGCCGCAACGCCTGGCTCGAACTTCCCGATGCGCAGCGCGTCCGTTCGGTCGATCGCACCGCCGCGCTTGCCAAGCTTCAGGAAACGACCGCAGAGCCCCCGGTGGTGGAATCCCGACCGGCGACTGACGAGACCCAGGCGGCCGGCGGCAGCGAGGGGGAACTGCGCCTGTCCGCGGCCGGCGACTCCACGGGCGACGGCGCGACACAGGGGTCGGCGCCGGACGGCAGTACCCTTGTGGGTAACGCAGCGGGTAACGCAGCGGGTAGCGCAGCAAGTGCCGCACCAGAGCTCGCGGCGGCTCTCGAAGAGCGCGACCGCCTGCAGCGGGAAAACCTCGAACTGCAGGACCGCATCCAAAGCCTGGAGGCCCAACTGAGTACCGCCACCCGTCTGGTGGAAATCGACGACCCTACGCTGGCCACCCTGCAACAGCAGATGCAAGCAGCAGCACTGCAACCTCAAGACGCACAACCGGCTGCGGAAACCGACACCGCGATGCCCACGGATGGCGCTGCCGACGAGCAGGTGGCCGCCGCGCCGCAACCGTCGGCACCGGCCGATGCCGCCGGCGCCGAGACAGAGCGGGAGCAATCCGCGGCAGTCGCGGCGGCAGCACCGGCCCAGGCACCCGAGCCCCCGGCGGGCGCGGCCGAGCCCGGCCCCGAGAGCAATCAGCCGCTCGCCGCCATGGCCCGTCTCGGTGAATGGCTGATTCCTGCGCTCGGCGCAGGCGCCGTGCTGCTGCTCGGATTGCTGATCTGGGCCGCGCTGCGGCGCGGTTCCGGAGTACAGCAGCAGGGCCTGGAACTCCCCAGGGAGATGGAGTCGGACAGCCGCGACAACACTCCGGAGGTGGCTGCGGGAGCGGCTGAACTCCACGACCATGAACTGTTCGTGACGCCGAGCGACTCCGAACGCCTGGAAGACATTCTCAACGAAGCCGACGTATGCCTCTCCTTTGGCCACGACGAGCAGGCCGAGGAATTGCTGCGCGAGGCGCTGGACGATTACCCGAATGAACCGCGGCTGCACCTCAAGCTGCTCGAGGTACTGGCCACCCGGAACGACCGCGCCGCTTTCGAGGCTCAGCTTCCACAACTCGCGGTGCTGGGCGATCTGGACGCCTTTACGGCCGCGGAAACCCTGCAGCGCCAGCACTGGGGCCAGGGCTCGGAGAGCGAGGAGCCCACGCCGGAGGAGGCACGAAACCGAGCCGAAGCTGCCGAGCCCCCGCTGGAGGATTTCGATCTCGACCTGGATCTGGATATCTCGGAAGCGTCGGGAGAACCACCGGACCGGCAATCTTTGCCGACCGGTGCGGCCGCCAATGGTGAGGCCGAACTGGAAGATTTCGACCTCGACCTGGACATGACTCCGGAAGTCGAGTCGGAAACTGCGGTTGCGCCCCGGCCCGCCGCGGAAAGCGACACCCTGGAAGACCTGGAGTTGTTCGAACCCGGGCAGGAACTGGCCACCCAGATCGAGCTTGCACAGGCCTATGTCGAAATGGGCGATGCCGAGGGCGCGCGCGAGATCCTCGACTATGTAGTCGAGTCCGGCGACGAGTCCCAGCAGGAGGCAGCGCGGGAACTGCTCGCCCGTTTAGGTTGAGCGCTCGGCGGCGCCAATCGGCACCCGAGGTGGCGGCCAGAGCCGCCTGATCGGAGCGCCGAGACCACCATGGCGGAACCCTGGATCTATCGTCGCAACTGCCGTATTCCCGGCGGCGCCGCACTGCCGGCAGGCATGCGCCGCTTCGCCGCGGTGGTCGAATACGACGGCAGCAACTACAAGGGCTGGCAAAGGCAACCCCACTGCACCGGCATCCAGCAGGAGGTCGAGTCGGCGCTCTCCACAGTCGCCGACGAGCCCGTGGCGGTGTCCTGCGCCGGGCGCACCGACACCGGAGTGCACGCCACCGCTCAGGTCATCCATTTCGATTCGGCCGCGAGGCGCGAGGCGCGCAACTGGCTGCTCGGCGCCAATAGCCGGCTCCCCGGGGATATCCGTCTGCGCTGGGTCGGCGCAGTGGCCGGCGCCTTTCATGCCCGCTTCAGCGCCCTGGCGCGCAGCTACCGCTATGTCATTCACAACACCGCAGCGGCGCCCGCCCTGTTGCGCCGCCACAGCTGTCGGGAGCGCCAGCCGCTGGCCCTGACACCGATGCGCGCCGGTGCCCGGGCCCTGATCGGGGAGCACGACTTCAGCGCCTTTCAGGGCGCTGGATGCCAGTCGCACAGTTCGCAGCGCAGCCTCAGCGAAGTGCGCATCTGGGCGCAGGGCGGCCTGGTAATCATCGAGGTGACCGCGAACGCCTTTCTGCTGCACATGGTGCGCAACATCGCCGGCGCGCTCTGTGCGGTGGGCCGGGGCGAGCGGTCTCCCGAATGGATCGCAGAACTGCTGGCTGCCGGTCAGCGCAGGCTCGGCGCGGCGACCGCACCGCCGGGCGGGCTCTATCTCGTCGGCGTACACTATGTCCCTTCATTCGCGATTCCATCGCTGGTCGGCGGGCCCTGTTTTCTGGCTGCGCCGCCACCCACCGCCATCGAGGAACCACTCTGGCCAGGTCACCCATGACCAAGACCTTCGTCAAGATCTGCGGGATCACCCGCCTGGAGGATGCCCAGGCAGCGGTGGCAGCGGGTGCCGACGCCCTGGGTTTCGTCTTTCATCCGCCCAGCCCGCGCGCTCTGGAGATCGACAGGGCTGCGGCCATCACCGCAGCCCTGGGGCCCTTCGTCACCACCGTCGCGTTGTTCGTCGATGCCGAACCGGACTGGGTGGCAGAAGTGTTGGCGGCGACCGGGATTCATCTGGCCCAATTCCACGGTCAGGAAACCCCCGAGTACTGCGCGGCAGTCCGACGGCCGTACATCAAGGCGATCCGCATGGCTCCGGGGCTGGAGCCCGCCGCCGCCGCGGCGCGATACACGGACGCCGCGGCCTGCCTGTTCGACGCCTGGGATCCGGATCGCGCCGGCGGTACGGGAACGACTTTCGACTGGGCGCGCCTGCCCCGGGCGCTGGCGCGGCCGTTGATTCTCGCCGGCGGCCTGACTCCGGAGAACGTCACCGCGGCGGTGCGCGCGGTGCAGCCCTATGCGGTGGATGTCAGCAGTGGAGTGGAAGTTGGCCCGGGGCGCAAGGATGAGCGGCTGATCCGCGCCTTGCTCGCCGCGGTGCGCCACGCCTGATGCCCGGCCCTTCGCGCCGTTGGATTTTTCCGTGCCGTCGTGCGAGCCGACGACACATTGACAGCGGCTCCTGCCACGCTAGGATGCGCCGGGGTCAGGGCAGAGGAATTGTTGCATGAGCTGGTTGAGCAAGATCCGGCCTTCGGGCCTGAAGACCCAGGCGGGTGATCGTCCCCACAGTGTCCCGGAAGGCGTTTGGACCCCATGTCCCAAATGTGCCGCGCCCCTGTACCGGCCCGAACTGGAGCGCAATCTCGAGGTTTGCCCCAAGTGCGACCACCACATTCGCATTGGCGCCCGCCGGCGGCTGGACATCTTTCTCGATGCGGAAGACCGTGAGGAGCTGGCCACGGAAGTGGCGCCCGTCGACCGACTGAAGTTTCGGGATGTCAAAAAGTACCGGGATCGGCTTGCCAGCGCCCAGCGCAAGACCGGCGAAAAAGACGCGCTGGTGGCGATGCGGGGCAGGGTACAGGGCATCCCGGTGATTGCCACCGCATTCGAATTCGATTTCCAGGGCGGCTCCATGGGCTACGCCGTCGGTGAGAAATTCACCCGCGCGGCACAGCTGGCACTGGAACAGCGTATCGCTCTGGTGTGCTTTTCCGCCACCGGTGGTGCGCGCATGCAAGAGGCGCTGATCTCCCTGATGCAGATGGCCAAGACCAGCGCCATCCTCGAACGCCTCAGGGTGGCCGGAATCCCCTATGTCTCGGTGCTCACCGACCCGGTGTACGGCGGCGTGTCCGCCAGTCTGGCGCTGCTCGGCGACATCAACATCGCCGAGCCCGGCGCACGCTCCGGATTTGCCGGCCCCAATATCATCGAGCAAACCATTCGCCAGAAGCTGCCCGCAGGTTTTCAACGCAGCGAGTTCCTGCTCGAGCACGGCGCCATCGACATGATCATCTCGCGCCCGGCGCTGCGCCCCACCATCGCGCGCCTGCTCGCCAAGTGCGGCGGGCTGCCGTCCCCGGAGATCGCGGAGCTCGATGCCCAACCCCCAGCGGCTGGCTGACTGGCTCGCACTGCTCGAACGCCGCCACCCGGTCGCCATCGAGCTGGGCCTCGACCGCATCGCCCGGGTCGCCGCGCGGCTCGGGCTGAGGCGGCGACCGGCAGCCAAGATCATCACCGTGGCCGGCACCAACGGCAAGGGCTCCTGTGTCGCCGTGCTGGAAGCCCTGCTGCAGGCCGGGGGGCGGCGCGTCGGCTGCTATACATCGCCGCACCTGCTCGCCTACAACGAACGCATCCGCATCGCCGGCCAGGCGGTCACCGATGCGGCGCTGTGCGAGGCCTTCGCGCGCATCGAGGCGGCGCGCGGCGATATCCGCCTGACCTATTTCGAAACCGGGACCCTGGCCGCACTCCTGCTGATGGAGGCCGCCGCCCTGGAGGTCGCGGTGCTGGAAGTGGGCATGGGCGGGCGGCTCGACGCCGTCAATGTCATCGACCCGGATGTCGCCGTGATCACCGCCATCGATCTCGACCACCAGGCCTGGCTGGGACCGGACCGCGACAGTATCGGAGTGGAGAAGGCCGGCATCGCCAGGCCGGGCGTGCCTGTGGTGTGCGGCGATCCGGATCCGCCGGCGGCAATGTGCAGATCCCTGGAGGCACTGGGCGCGCCCATGCTGCTGCTGGGTAGCGCCGATTTCCGCCTGACGCCGGGCGCCGCCGGTGTGGATTTGTCTTGCCGCACCAGCGAGGGCGCACGGCTGTGCTACGGCGAGCTCCCGGAGCCCCGGCTGCCGGCGGCGGCCGCCGCCTGTGCGGTGCAGGCGCTGGTCACTCTCGACCTGGCCCCTGAACCACAGCAGGTAGCCGCCGCCTTTCGGCAAACCCAGTTGGCGGGCAGATTCCAGCGGCTGCGCTATCGGGATCGGGAGTTGATCCTCGACGTCGCTCACAATCCCGCCGCGGCAGCCCTGCTGGCCGCCCGGCTCGGCGCCGAGCCGGCCACGCGTATTCATGCCGTTGCGGGCGCACTTGCCGACAAGGACTTGCAAGGCCTGGTGGCTCCCCTGATGGCCACCGTGGATCACTGGTACTGCAGCGATCTGCCCGCCGTGCCCCGCGCCGCACCGGCCGCCCGCCTGGCGGAGGTGCTGTACACTGTCGACCGTGGCAACCGTGTTGCCGGGGCCGACGGCGGCAACCGCGTCGCCGGGCACTTCGCCGATCCGACCGCGGCGCTCGCCGCCGCCGTCCGGGCCAGCAGACCCGGGGAGCGGATCCTGGTGTTCGGCTCTTTTCACACCGTCGCGTCGGTCCTTGCGCTGGTCGCTGACGGCGACGGGCCCGCCGGAGGGGACGATCGATGAACCAAGGCACGCGCCAGCGCCTGCTGGGCATTCTGGTGCTGGTGGCGCTGGCCAGCGTCCTGCTGCCGCTGCTGCTCGACTTCCGCAGCGGCTACCCGGTGGACACCGGCTCACGTATCCCACCGCCGCCCGAGATCCAGCCCCAGCCACTGCCCCAATTGGAAACGCCAGTGCCCGTCCCAGAAGGCGACAACTCCACTGCCGTGGCCGCGCCCCGGCAACTGTTTCAGCTTCCCGACGCCAGCTCGGAAAACGATGCCACGGACACCGCGGCGGTGCCCGAGGAGCCCGGTCTCGACGACGACGGGCTGCCGCGTGGCTGGGTACTCCAGCTAGGGGCATTCCAGGAAGAACGCAACGCCCTGGATCTGCGCGATCGCCTGGTCGCCGCCGGCCACCGCGCCTTCGTGCAGCGCTCGGCGGACGGCGAGCCCATCGCCTACCGAGTGTTCGTCGGGCCCAAGTTGACCCGTGACCAGCTGAGCGCCGCGCAACGCGAACTGGAACGCAAATTCGATATCAAGCCGTTGGTGGTGCCCTTTGCGCCCTGATGCCCGCCAGCGCTTTGTTACAATTCGGCTTCCGCGCCCGAGCGTAATTCGATGAACAGTGCCGATTGGATCATCCTGGCCATCATCACGGGCTCCGCGCTCATCAGTTTGGTGCGCGGCTTTGTCCGCGAGGCGCTGTCGCTGCTGGCCTGGGTGGTGGCTTTTGCAGTTGCGATGCTGTTTCACGCCCAACTCGCCGGCCAACTGGTCGGCGCCATCGAGACTCCCTCGCTGCGCCTGATCGGCGCCTGGCTGGCGCTTTTTCTCACCACGCTGCTGGTGATGGGGCTGATCAATTACCTGCTGTCGCAGCTGATCCGGGCGTCGGGTCTCTCCGGCACCGACCGTTTTCTGGGATCCCTGTTCGGGCTGGCGCGCGGCATCGTGGTGGTGCTCGCGCTGCTGATCGTGGTCCCGCAGTTCCTGCCGGTGCGGCAGGATTTCTGGTGGCATCAATCGACGCTGATCCCGGTGTTCCTCGGCTTCGAAGATACCGCTCGCGCGCTGGCCAGTGAGGCCGCCGCTTGGTTCCACCGTTTGATCGATTGACCGAAGAGGACAGGGCATGTGTGGTGTGGTGGGAATCGTCGGCCGGACCGACGTCAGATATCAGATCTATGATGCCCTGACCGTACTCCAGCATCGCGGCCAGGACGCCGCGGGCATCATGACCTGCCGCGACGGACAGCTTGCCCAGCGCAAGGACGTCGGCTTGGTCCGCGACGTATTCGGCGAAGGGCACATGGAGCAACTGGTCGGCCCCATGGGCGTGGGCCATGTGCGCTACCCGACCGCTGGGAGCTCGGGGCCATCGCTGGCACAGCCTTTCTATGTGAATTCTCCCTATGGAATCTGCCTGGCACACAATGGCAATCTGACCAACTCCGAAGACCTGCGCCGCCACCTTTTCAATTCGGATCTGCGCCACGTCAACACGGATTCGGACTCCGAAATCCTGCTCAATGTATTCGCTCACGAACTCCAGTTGCAGGGTAGGCTGCAGCCGCGCCCCGAGGACATTTTCTTGGCGGTGCGCCGGGTGCACCGACGCTGCCGCGGCGCCTACGCGGCGGTCGGCCTGATCGCCAATTACGGAATGTTTGCCTTCCGCGACCCTTTCGGTATCCGGCCGCTGGTGTTCGGCTACCGGGAAACGCCCCAGGGCAGGGAATACATGATCGCCTCCGAAAGCGTGGCGCTGGATGTACTTGGCTTTACCCTGGAGCGCGATCTCGCCCCCGGAGAGGCAATTTTCATCAATACCGCGGGCGATGTGCACTCCAGCCAGTGCGCGGACCATGCCGAGCTGGTGCCCTGTATCTTCGAGCACGTCTATTTCGCCCGCCCCGACTCCATGATCGACAATGTGTCGGTGTACAAGGCGCGACTGCGGATGGGCGAGCGGCTGGCAGAGAAGATCCTCCGCGTGTGGCCGGATCACGATATCGACGTGGTGATCCCGGTGCCCGACACCAGCCGCGTCGCCGCCCAGGCGATGGCTGAGCAGCTGGGGCTGAAGCTGCGCGAGGGGCTGATGAAGAACCGCTACATCGGTCGCACCTTCATCATGGCCGAGCAGAGCCAGCGGACCAGATCGGTGCGTCAGAAGCTCAACCCGATCAGGCTCGAATTCCAGGGCAAGCGGGTCCTGCTGGTGGACGACTCCATCGTGCGCGGCACCACTTCGAGGGAGATCGTGCAAATGGCGCGCGACTCCGGCGCGGAGCGCGTGTACATGGCGTCGGCGGCGCCGCCGATCCGCTATCCGAACGTCTACGGCATCGACATGCCGGCGGCGAGTGAACTGGTCGCCCACGGTCGCAGCGAAGCCGAGATCGCTGCCGAAATCGGCGTCGACTGGCTGGTGTATCAGGATCTCGAGGATCTGATCGAAAGCGCCCGCGAGGGCAATCCCGGAATCTCCCGCTTCGATTGCTCGGTGTTCAATGGCCAGTACGTCACCAATGACGTCGATCACAGCTACTTCGAACGCCTCGAATCCGCCCGCGGCCAGAATGCGCGACCGCGCCTGATGCAGGCGGGAGAGGATGTCCTGGGCCTCTACAATTCCAGCCGGAGCCAACCCTGATGGCTGCCGACCCGACGGAAGATCCCCTGAGCGGGGCGGCGCTGGATACGCTCGCGGTGCGCGCCGGCCAGGTGCGCGGGCCCGAGGGCGAGCACAGCGAGGCGCTGTTCCTCACCTCCAGCTATGTGTTTGCCAATGCCGCCGAGGCCGCCGCGCGCTTCAGCGGCGAAGTGGAGGGCAACGTCTACTCGCGCTACACCAACCCCAGCGTGCGCACCTTCGAGCAGCGCATCGCCGCCCTCGAGGGGGCCGACCAGGCGGTCGCCACCGCCTCCGGCATGGCCGCGATACTCAGCACCTGCATGGCCCTGCTGCGTGCCGGTGACCACCTGGTGTGCTCGCGCAGCGTATTCGGTACCACCACGGTCTTGCTCAACAAGTTTCTGGCCAAGTTCGGCGTCGCTACCACCTTCGTGGAATTGACCGATATCGACGCCTGGCGGGAAGCGATCGAACCCAATACCAGGCTGCTGTTGCTGGAGACGCCGTCCAATCCGCTGTGCGAGATCGGCGATCTGGCCGCGCTTGCGGATCTGGCGAGGAGCCGGGGAGTCCTGCTCGCGGTCGACAACTGCTTCTGTACCCCGGCCCTGCAGCGACCCCTGGACTGGGGCGCGGACATCGTCATCCACTCCGCCACCAAGTATCTGGACGGCCAGGGCCGCTGTCTGGGCGGCGTGGTGTTGGGCCGGGCGGAGCTGATGGCCGAAGTGTTGGGCTTCATTCGTTCGGCGGGGCCCAGCCTGAGCCCGTTCAATGCCTGGGTATTCACCAAGGGGCTAGAGACCCTGCGCCTGCGCATGGAGGCCCATTCGGCCGCGGCGCAGGCGCTCGCGGAATGGCTGGCCGAGCACCCCGCGGTCGAGCGCGTGTTCTATGCCGGCCTGCCCGGCCACCCGGGCCACGAGCTCGCCCGGCGCCAGCAACGGGCGTTCGGCGGCGTGCTGTCGTTCCGGGTCCGCGGCGGTCGCGAGCAGGCGTGGCAGGTCATCGATGCCACCCGGATCCTGTCGCTGACTGCCAATCTGGGCGATGCCAAGACCACCATCGTGCATCCGGCCACCACCACCCACGGGCGGCTCGGCGATGCCGAAAAGGCCCGCGCCGGCATTACCGAGAACCTGATCCGGGTCGCGGTGGGCCTGGAAGCGCTCGACGACATCCGGGGCGATCTGGCCCGGGGGCTGGACGCCCTTTGAATCTGTCGCCGCGTCCCCTGGAAGCGGCCATCGCCGCGCTCAACACCGTGGTGCTGGGCAAGGAGCGCCAGCTGCGCCTGGCGCTGGCCTGCCTGCTCGCGCGCGGTCACCTGCTGATCGAGGACGTCCCCGGCACCGGCAAGACCACACTCGCCCAGGCTCTGGCCCGGGTGCTGGGCCTCGGCTTCGCACGCATTCAGTTCACCAGTGATCTGTTGCCGGCCGACATCGTCGGCATCTCGGTATATGACCGCGAGCAGGGCAGCTTCCAGTTTCACCCGGGGCCGGTGTTCCACCAGCTGCTGCTGGCGGACGAGATCAATCGCAGCACGCCGAAGACACAGAGCGCGCTGCTCGAGGCCATGGCGGAAGGTCAGGTCAGTGTCGAGGGCGAGACCCGGCCGCTGCCGCAGCCGTTCTTCGTGATCGCCACCCAGAACCCCAGCACCCAGTACGGCACCTTCCCGCTGCCCGAGTCGCAGCTCGATCGGTTTCTGATGCGCCTCCACCTGGGCTACCCGGATCCGGAGGCCGAGCGCCGCCTGCTCGCCGGCGCCAATCCACGGCTGCGGCTGACCAAGCTGCCCAGGTTCGTCGCCGAGGACCAGCTGCTCGCCCTCCAGGAGAGGGTCGACCGCATCGGCGTCTCGCCGCCGCTGATCGCCTATGTACAACGCCTGGTGCAGCATACGCGGGAGCTGGCCGACTGCGAGCACGGGGTATCGCCGCGCGGCGCCCTGGCGCTGTTGCAGGGCGCCCGGGCCTGGGCCTTTCTCGCCGGACGCCAGCACGTGATTCCCGAGGATGTGCAGGCAGTGTTCGGCCCGGTGGTCGCTCACCGCCTGCAGACCACCGCCGGCGAACCGGCGGTCGCCGCCGCCCGGCGCGTCCTCGACGCGGTGGATGTCCTTTAACCGTCCACGAGCCGCAGCGAATGACGGGATTGCGCGCCAGTCTGCAGCGAAATTACCGCCGCTGGCTCGACCGGCGCCTACCCGAGGTGGTCTCCTGCCGCCTGCGGAACCGCCGCCTGTTCATCTTTCCGTCGGCCGCCGGCGGCCTGTTCGCCGCACTGCTGGCGGTGCTCTGGCTCACCGCCACCAATTTCGAAAATAACCTCGTCTTTGGGCTGACCTTTCTGCTCGCGGGATTGTTCGTGGTGACCATCTTCCATACCTACGCGAACCTGCACGGCATCGAGGTCGGACCGGTACGCCCCGGCAGCGGCTTTGCGGGAGAATCGGTCGACTTCGCGGTGGCGTTGCGCAACCCCGGGCGCCGCTCCCGGCAGCGGGTCCGGCTGTGTTATCCCGGCGGGACGGGCCTGCTGGTCGACTTGCAATCTGGCGAAGCCACGACGGTGCGCCTTACGGTCACCGGCCGACAACGCGGCTGGCTGGATCCGGGGCGACTGTACATCGAAAGCGGTTATCCGCTGGGCATCCTGCGGGTCTGGAGCCTGATCCGTCTGCCGGGCCGGGGGCTGGTCTATCCGCGACCGATCGCCGGCCCACCCCCGGTAGCCGGGCTCGCCAGCACCGGCCGCAGTGACGCCCAAGTCCGGGGCCGCGAGGATTTCGCTGCCCTGAGCAGCTATCGCCCGGGAGAATCGCGCGCACACATTGCCTGGAAACAGTACGCCCGGGAACTGGGACTCTACACCAAGACTTTCACCGATCCGGTCGATCGGCGGCTGTGGCTCGATTGGCGAGACCTGCCGGCAACCGACGTCGAGACGCGGCTGTCACGGCTATGCGGGGCGGCCCTGGCCGCGGAGACCGCCGGGCTGAGCTACGGCCTGCGGCTGCCGGGCCAGGAGATCCCGCCCGATCGGGGGCGCAGCCATCGCGACCGGGTGCTCGCCGCCCTGGCGCTGTACGGACTGCCGCCGGGGGAGGGGGGCTGATGCAACCGAGCTGGCAGATCCCGCGCCCGGCACTGTTCTGGCTACTCGCCACCCAGGTCATCCTGGCGGCACTGCAATTCGCGCAGCTGCCGCTGTGGCTGCTGCTCGCCGGCGCCCTGGTGCTGGGCTGGCGCGTACAGATCTACCGCGGCCGCTGGCGCTACCCCGGATCCCTCGCCAAGGCCGCGCTGGTGGCGACCTGCGGCGGCGCCATCCTGGTCGACTACGGCCGCATCTACGGCCTCGAGCCCATGGTGGCGCTGCTGTGGAGCGGATTCATTCTCAAGCTGCTGGAAATGCACGAACGCCGCGACGCCCTGATCCTGGTCGCCCTGGGCTATTTCGTGGCCGCCAGCCACTGCCTGTTCTACCAGACACCGGCTGCGGCCGCAGCCATGGTCGCCGGCACCCTGTTGGTCACCGTAGTGCTCGCGGCACTCTTTCGGCGCCCGGACGACGGCCTCTGGCGACCCCTGGGCACCGCTACGCTGCTGTTGCTCGAGGCGGTGCCCCTGATGCTCCTGCTGTTTCTGGTGATGCCCAGACTGGGCTCCCTATGGACCGTGCCCACGCCCACCGCCCAGGGCGTCATGGGCATCGACGACCAGCTCTCACCGGGCGATCTCGGCCAGCTCGGCATCTCCGACGCGATCGCCTTCCGGGTCGAGTTCGAGGGACAGCCGCCGCCGCGGAACCAACTCTACTGGCGCGGCCTGGTGCTCTCCCGATTCGACGGTCGGGGCTGGAATCGTATCGAACCCTGGGGTCAGAAGGACAGCCAGCCACGCCGCGGTGGTGGCGCGCCGCAGCCCTGGGAAAGCCGGATCGAACGCCTTGGCGAGGCACTGCGCTACCAGACCATCATCGAACCCACCGGAAAGCCCTGGCTGTTCGCACTCGCCACCCCACTTCCGGAAGACCCGGAGGTGCTGCTGCAGCGGGATCTTACCCTGAACCGGGAACAGCCAGTCACCGCGCGCTGGAGCTACCGGGTACGCTCCTGGCCCGAATACCGGGTCGCGGCGGAGAGCCTCTCGGCGACGCGCCGGGCGCTGGAGACCGCGCTGCCGGGCAACGGCAACCCGCGCGCGCGCGAACTGGCTTCGCGCCTGCGCGGGCAAGCACAATCCACCACCGATTTCATCGACCTCGTGCTCGCGCGCTACCGCGAGGCTTACATCTACAGTCTGCAGGCGCCTACCCTGGGCAGAGACGCCATCGACGAGTTCCTGTTTGACACGCGCAAGGGCTTCTGTGAGCACTTCGCCGGCAGCTTTGCCTTTCTGATGCGCGCTGCGGGAATCCCCGCGCGAGTCGTGGTCGGCTACCAGGGCGGCGAATACCATCCCAGCGCCGGCTACCTCATCCTGCGCCAGTACGATGCCCACGCCTGGGCCGAGGTCTGGCTGCAGGATCGCGGCTGGGTGCGTGTCGATCCCACCGCCGCCGTCGCCCCCGAGCGCATCGAGACCAGCGTCAGCGAACTGCTCGGCACCGAGCGCAGCGTACTTGCCGATTCGCCGTTGGCCACCGGTGGTCTGGGCGGCGCGAGCTGGTTCAGCAGATTCCGTCTGCGTCTCGACTATTACGATTACCTGTGGGCGAAATGGGTGCTCGGTTACGAACTGCGTCAGGAACAGCTGCTGCGCGGCTGGCTGGGTGGCTGGGATCCCTGGCGGGTGGGGATCTTCGTGCTCGCGGCGGGGGCGGTGGCCCTGCTGCCGGTGGTGTTCGGCCAGCTTCGCGGCGGCCGCCGGCCGCGGCGGCCGCCCCTGGAAAAACTGTTCGAGCGCTACTGCCGCAAACTGGCGCGCCGCGGCCTGGTGCGCCGCACCGGAGAGGGACCGCGCAGCCTGGCGCGCCGCGCCGCACGGGAACAACCCGCACTGACGGCTCGCGTCGAGGCGATCAGCGGGCTCTTTGAAGACGGTCTATACGGCTCCGGAGAGGTGGATACGGGCGCCCTGCGGCGCCGCATACGACAGCTCTAGGCGGGGAACCGTCTGGAAATGGAGCGGGTGATGGGAATCGAACCCACGTTAAGAGCTTGGGAAGCTCCCGTTCTACCATTGAACTACACCCGCGCGGGGCGGCAGTCTGCCAGCGCCACCCGAAGAGGGCAAGCGAACCCGTGAGCCATACCCCGAGTGCTGCCGCACAACGCGATGCGAAAGCCAGTGCGCGGCTGCTGGGCTTGCTCGGCCTGCTGTATTTCGCCCAGGGCCTGCCTTCGGGGCTGCTCGCCAAGGCATTGCCGCCCCTGCTGCGCGAACAGGGCGCGTCCCTGCCGGTGATTGGCCTCACCGGGCTGCTCGCCGCACCCTGGGCACTGAAGTTCCTGTGGGCGCCGCTGGTCGAGCGTACCGGGACGCGCAGGCATTGGCTGCTGGCGTTGAATGCTGCGACCCTGGGGTTGATGCTGCTCCTCGCGAGCCGCGATTTTTCCTTCTGGGCCGGGCCAGTCTTGCCGGTGTTCCTCGGCCTGCTGCTGACCCTGAATCTGATTGCCGCTACCCAGGACATCGTCACCGATGGCCTGGCGGTGAGCCGGCTCACCGCGCCCCTGCGCGGCATCGGCAACAGCGCCCAGGTGATCGGCTACAAGATCGGCATGACCCTGGGCGGCGGCGTGCTGCTGTGGCTGGTGGCGCAGTGGGGGTGGACCGCGGCCTATGGCGGGATGGCCGTGCTGCTGCTGCCGGTATTGTTCGCCGTGTGGTTCATGGCGGTGCCGAACAGCCGGGCCGAGTACGCCGCCAGCCACCCCAGCTGGCGGGGCCTGCGCGGCTACCGGCAGCTGCTGCGGGATTTCGCGGCACGGCCGGGGCTGGGCTGGTGGCTGCTGACGGTGGCGACCTTCAAGGTCGGAGACTCGCTCAGCTCGCGGATGATCGGGCCCTTGCTCAAGGATCAGGGCATGACGCTGGGCGAGATCGGCAGCCTGACCACCGCGGCCGCACTGACCGGTCTGGCCGGAGCCCTGATTGGCGGGCTGTCACTGCTCAGGCTGGGGCATCGCAATGCGCTGCTGCTGTTCGGAACACTGCAGGCCGCAGGCCTCGTGGCCTATGTTCCGGTAACCGCAGGTGGCGTCGACCCGGCTTTGGTGATGCTCATCGCCTGCGGCGAGCAATTCGCCGATGGCCTGTCCACGGTGGCATTGTTCACGCTGATGATGGATGCCTGCCGGCCGCACGCGCCCGGCGTCGATTACAGCCTGCAGGCCTCGCTATTGGTGATCGTCACCGGTGTCGCCTCCCTGTCGAGTGGCTTTGTCGCCGCGTTCACCGGCTATGGTGCGGTATTCGGCGGCGGGGCCGTGCTGACCCTGCTGGCGCTGCTGCCGGTACTGCGCTACTTCGCCCAGGTGGGCTCCGCAGCCGGTGTCGGGCGAGCCTCTGGTTGATGGTTGATGGTTGAGCAGGCGCGCTTGTTCGTCTACGACCACAAGCCGCGCAGCGGCGCATCCGGCGCAGCCTCCGCCGGTGAAACCTTTGGTGTCTGGGGGTGAAGGTGGATGCGCCTTCGGCTTATCCACCCTACTTCTCCGCCTGTGCCGACGGCATTATGTGTTCGTAGGCTGGATAAGCCGCGTAGCGGCGCATCCGGCGAGAACATCGTCATGCGCGCCGGCGCAGGAATTCAGCCGCCGAATGCGAAGGCGGCGACGGGCGCACCCAGCACCCGGTCGCGATAAATACATCCTCCAGGCTCCGCACCAGCGGCGCCGGCGATCACGTGCAGGGGAATCAGATGCTCTTCGCGGGGATGCGACTCCCGTGCCCCGGGGGCCGCCGCCCAGTCGGCCAAGCGGTGCTCGCGTTCCCCCCGGGGTGCGGTACAGGCATCGACAAGCCAGGCGTCAAAGGCATCGCCGGCCGGATTGCGCTGCGGCTGCCGCATCAGTATCCCCATGTTGTGATAGCTCATGCCACTGCCGATCAGGAGCACATTCTGCTCCCGCAACGGCGCCAGCGCGGCCCCGAGCCTCAGGTGCAGGTCCGGATCCAGGCTCGGGTGCAGGGAGAGCTGAACGATCGGGATATCGGCCTCGGGACGGATCAACAGACCGGGGATGAATACCCCGTGATCGAACCCACGCGTCCTGTCCAACACCGCGGGCATGCCGGCGGCACCCAACAGCCCGGCGAGCTGGACGGCCAGCTCGGGCGCTCCCGGCGCAGGGTAACGCAGGGCATAGGTGTGTTGCGGAAAGCCATAGTAATCGTAGATCAGCTCCGGGTGGGCACCGGCGGTAATGGCGACGGGATCGGCTTCCCAGTGCGCCGAAACCATCACCAGGGCACGCGGGGCGCGCGGAACACGCGCCAGCATGCCGCGCAGGAACTGCGCCATGCGTTCCCAGGTATCGGCGGGGCCCAGCGTCCAGTCCATGAAAAAGCAGGGGCCGCCACCGTGGGGAATGTAAAAGCAGGGCAGGGCGGTCATGCCGCCGTGGCTCAGCCCGCCGCCGCCCGCTTCGCCGGTGCCTGGCGTTGCAGCAGGGGTTCCCCGGGCATCTTGCGCAGTTCGGGCAGCACTTCCCGGGCAAACAGGCGCAGGCTCGCCTCGGCATCGGCGAGCGGCATGCCGCCGTAGCTGAATACCCCGTTGTAGGCGCCGGCGCCGGTGCGCGCGGTGAAATTGCGGATGCGCTCCAAGCACTGTTCCGGCGTGCCCCAGACCTGCAGGTTCATGAAGAACTTCACTGCGTCGTCGACACTCTTGCTGACGTGCTCCTGCATGGCGGCGTAGGCCTCGTAGCCCTTGGTCTGCTTGAGGTGGTCGCCGGCCATCTCATAGTGCTCGATAACGGAGTGGTAATAGTTGCCGATGTATTTGGTGGCCATTTCCTCGGCGCGATCGGCATTGTTGTCGCAATAGGTCCAGCCGGCGAGAATCGGCGGCGGGGCGTCGAAGCCGTTCACGCTGCGGAAGATCTCCCGGTAATTGGCGAGCTCCTTGTCGACGTGCTCCCAGGGTTTTTGCGGTATCACCAGGATGCCGACACCGAGCTTGGCCATGATCTGTGAGGACTCCGGCGACACCGCGGCGGCATAGGTGCGGCCCCGGAATGTCTTGAGGGGGCGCGGGCGCAACTCCCGGCGGGCCTGACGAACATGCTTGCCCTGATACTCGCAGAATCCCGTTTCCAGCCCCTCCAGAATCATTTCGGCGGATTCGGTGAAATACTCCCGGGCGCTGTTCATGTCGCGGCCGAAGCCCTCGAATTCGACCCGGCCCAGACCGCGGCCGATACCGAGAATCACCCGGCCGTCGGACATGTTGTCGAGCATCACCACTTCCTCGGCGACGCGGATGGGCTCGTGCCAGGGCAGCACGACGACCATGGTGCCCAGGCCCAGGTTGGGGTTGCGGCCGGCCCAGTAGGAGAGGAACTGGGTGACGTCCGGGCACATGGTGTAATCGGTGAAGTGGTGCTCCACGCCCCAGATCGATTGAAAGCCCAGCTCCTCGGCCAGGCTGCCCAGGTAGAGATCATTGTCGTAGACCTGCTTGTCGCTCAGCCCGGGATCCACGCCTTGAAAAATAATGGAAAGACCAACGTCCATAAGAGAATGCCTCCTCGCCTGCCGGCGAATGATGATCAAGGGAATCGAAAAGAGAGTTCCCAGAGTATAGGGGAAGAATGCCCGAAAGGCATATCGGGCAGAGCGGAACGCAGGGGAGGGCGCAGCTTGAGAGATGGGGCGCCAAGGGCTCCGGCCCGCGGGGCCGGAGCCGCTCGAACTCAATTGCCGTGCAGAATCACGCCGCGAATGTTGCGGCCGGCGACCATGTCCTCGAAGCCCTGGTGCACCTCTTCGATCTTGTAGGTGCGCGACTGCATGCGATCCAGATCCAGCTGGCCGGTCTCGTAGAAACCCAGCAGCTTCTCGAAATCGACCTTGGCATTGGTGCTGCCGTAGAGACAGCCGCAGACTTTCTTCGCCGACAGCGCCATCTCCAGGCCGCTGAATTTATACTCGGCGGCGGCATCGGGCGCACCCACCAGGCAGCAGGTGCCGCCGCGCCGGGTTGCCGCATAGGCCTGGTTCGCTACCTCTGGAATGCCGATCACCTCGAAGGCGTAATCGACCCCAATCCCGCCAGTGATCTCCATGATCTGGGCGACCGGATCCTTACCGGCGTTGACCGTGTGGGTGGCACCGAATTCGCGGGCCGCCTCCAGTTTGGCGTCATTGAGATCGACGGCAATCAGCGGATTGGCGCCGGCGATCTTGGCACCCTGCAGCGCAGAAAGACCAACCCCGCCACAGCCGAATACGGCGGCGCTGCTGCCCGGCTGTACCTTGGCGGTGTTGAGCGCCGCGCCGGCACCGGTCATCACCCCACAACCGACCAGCGCAGCCGCGCTCAGGCTGTACTTCTTCTTGATCGGCACCACGCACATGGCCGGGCAGACCACCTGTTCGGCCATGTTGCCGAGTGCGGCGAAGCTGCCGATATATTCACCATCCAGCTTCACCCGGCTGGTGCCGTCGGGCTGCATGCCACTGAATAGATCGGTCGCCGTGCACAGCCAGGGCTCCTGATGCTGGCAGAAATGACAGGTGCCGCACATGGGAATGAACGAGGTGATCACATGGTCGCCAACCTGGACATTGGTGACATTGGCACCGACTTCCTCGACCACGCCGGCGCCTTCGTGACCCAGCACGATCGGCATCGGCATCGGCAGCTTGCCGTTGATCACCGACAGATCCGACATGCACAGCCCGGTGGCCGCCATGCGGATGCGGACTTCGTTGTCCTTGGGCGGATCGAGCTCGATCTCGCGCACCGAATATTCGTTCTTCGCGGTAAGTACCACGGCCTTGGCTTTGATCGTCATGTATGCCTCGCAACGTCTGCTGATTTTTTTGGTTCAGTGAGAATGCGACTGCTGCAGGAGAACCGCTATAGGCTAGATTGTTGTATGCGGTAGGAAACAGCGTCGGCCGGATCATACACCCAGCAATCGGCGGTCGGGCACTTAGGACAACCTCGGAAGTATTCGCATAATGTATATTATGTTAAATACTAGATAGGTAAGTGGCAGAGCACCGACGAATACCTGACGGATGCCGATGCCGAATGCCCCACCCGTAGGAAGTGTTCCGCAGCGAGCTCCCCGGCCGATGCCTTCCCCGCAGCCCACATCACCCCGGCCTCTGGGTTACAGTTACCCGGCGCCCACGCCAATCCCTGTACATCAAACATCGCCATGGAGGTAGCTATGAGTCGTCTGATCGGTATTTCGGGAAGCCTGCGCGAGCATTCCTATCACAGCGGCCTGCTGCGCGCCGCGGCCGAGCTGGCGCCGGCGGGCGTTGAGATCCGCATCGCGTCCATTGCCGACATTCCGCTCTACAACCAGGATGTCGAGGAATCATCCGGTGTGCCGGCATCCGTCGCCCGACTCAAGGATGAAGTCCAGTCCGGAGCTGGACTGCTGATCGCCAGCCCCGAATACAACAACTCGGTGCCCGGGGTGCTCAAGAATGTCGTCGACTGGCTGACGCGACCGCCGGCGGACATCGGCCCCGTGTTTCGCGGCCGGCCGGTCGCCATCATGGGTGCCACGCCCGGAGCCCTGGCCACCGCGCTGGTGCAAAGCGCCTGGCTGCCCATCTTCCGCGCCCTGGGCTGCCAGATCTGGGCCGGAGGCCGGCTGGGCCTGTCCGGCGCCATGCAGCTTTTCGACGACCAGGGCAACCTCACCGACCCCGACAGCCGCGAGGCCCTGCGCAAGTTCATCGCCGGCTTCGCGGACTTCGCCGCCGCATAACGATACCGGACACAACCCCGCCAGCCCATGGCGGAATGACAGCGCCAGCCGCCGCGGCCAGGTTTTCTGCGGGCACTGATTGGGGAACGGCGGCCTTTGGCGCACCCAGGGATTCGGCTGATCATGGACAAATTCGATCGCATCCACCTGTTGCACCGCTGCCTGCAGCAGGCGCGCTACCCGGTCGCCGCCACCACCCTGATGGAGCGCCTGGAATGCTCCCGCGCCACCCTCAGCCGGCTCATCGGCTACATGCGGGATTTCCTCGGCGCGCCCATCGAATCGGATCACCAGCGCGGCGGCTACCGCTACGCGCGGTGCACGGTTGTAGCGATCAAGAAGTTCCTGCGGATTTCCCCGGCGAAAAGCCGGGGCCTCTTTGAAGCCTGCGCTGGCGGCGCGCACTTTCGCCATCGCCCGGTCGGCTGAAAAAGGTCTAGCTGTCCTTGTTGTACGGGGGTGGGGGACTATAGGTGCCGCACCAACCTGAGCGATCTTCGCCGCCCATACAGATCCGCTCTGGAATCAGCGCGTACCTGATCGGGATCACCTTTGCCAAGGCTGCCCCGCTCGGCGGATTCCGCGGCCGGCTGTTTCGCCGCCGGCTGGCCAGATCGATCACGAGCGCCTTGTGCTCCATCATCATCTCCCCTGCCGTTTGCGGCGTTACTTCTGGTTCTGGTCCGGGCTCGGGTCGTTGTTGTCTGGATTCTGGTTCGCGGCCGCCCGCAACAGCGCTTCCTCGATCTCCGGATGCTCGCGCATTCGCTTCACCAGGTTGATCACCGGCGTCGGATCGATTCCGGTCTCCGCCTTGAATTTTTCGATCGCCGCGCGCTGTTCGGGCGGCATTTCGGACATGGGATTGTCGGACACGATCTGGCACCTCCTCTTTGCTTGGCAGCGTGACATCTCCGAAAAAGCCGCCTCCGATGTTTGCGATGGACTTGGCCAGCCGCGTGCAGTACGGCAGGCAATCGGTCATGCTTTGCCGGGCCGCCACCAGACATTGAGATCGCCCAGCACCGCAGCGCACCATACCAGCATTGCCGTCAGCGGCCCATCCGCGACAGCCGCACTGCGGCGCCCGGCCGCGCGCCGGTGTCCTCGCCGTTGTGCATGATCGCCTGGCCGGCCACCAGCGTGGTCACATAACCCTCGGCGCGCTGGATCAGGCGGGTGCCGCCGGCGGGCAGGTCCCTGACCTGCTCCGGCGCCAGACTGCGCAGCCGCGCGAAGTCGATCAGGTTGATGTCGGCGCGCTGGCCCGGCAGCAATTCGCCGCGGTCGGTGATGCCGTTGCGGCGTGCGGTGTCGCGGGTCTGTTTGCGCACCGCCCACTCCAGCGGCAGGCGGCCGGTTTTGCGGTCGCGCGCCCAGTGGGTCAGCATGAAGGTGGGCACGCCGGCGTCGACGATGAAATTGCAATGAGCGCCGCCGTCGCTGCCACCGAGCATCGACAGCGGACTCAACAGCATTTCCCGCGTCGCATCGAGATTGCCTTCGGAAAATCCGGCCGCCGCGTAGAACAGGAAGGCGCGGCCCTCGCTTTCCAACATCATGTCGTAGGCCAGCTCCGCCGGCGTACGGCCCTGGCTGAGCGCCAGCGCCTTGATGCTGTGGGCGGGATCGGGCTCGTAGTTGGGCTCCGCGCCGAGCGCGAAAGTCAGCGGCCAGGGATTGGCGAAGATGTTGGTCCAGGCGGTCGGCGCCGGGTCGCGGTCGGCCAGGATGCGCGCCTTGACGGCGGGATCGCGCAGCGCTGCATAGCGCTCCGCTGGCGGCGCCAGGGCCTTGATGGCCTGGAAGCTCGGGAAGCGCGCGAAGGGGTTCTCGCTCTCGAAGCTGAACAGCATGCCCACCGGTCGGCAGGAGATCTGCGGGATCAATGTGGCGCCTGCAGTATTGGCTTCCGCGGCGAGACGAAAGGATTCGCGCCACAGGTCAGGATCCTTGCCGATCTGTCCCGTGAGATAGGTCACCGGGCAATTGCCGGCACGGGACAGGCGGCTCATCAGCGCCATTTCGGCCGCCTGCGCCTCGCGGTCGCCGCTCTCCACACCCGCCGGGATGATCTCCATCAGGCCGCGGCCCTGGGAACCCACGGCGCGGGCGATCGCGGTCAATTCGGGCTCCTTGGCGAAAGTGCCGGGGATGGGTTCGCCCTTGGGGGTCAGGTGAATCGCGGTGCGCGAGCTCGAGAAGCCCAGTGCGCCGGCGGCCATCGCCTCGCGGACCACTGCTGCCATGCGCTCGATCTCCGTTGGCGTCGGGTCTTCGTCGCGGGCGCCCCGGTCGCCCATGACGAAGGTGCGCAGCGCGCAGTGGCCCAGATAAGCACCGACATCCACTGCCCGGGGGATACGATTGAGCGCGTCGAGATATTCGGGAAAACTTTCCCACTGCCAGTCGATGCCTGCTTTCAGCGCGCTCGCCGAGATATCCTCCACCGATTCCATCAGGTCGATCATCCAGTCGCGGTGGTGGGCGGCGACCGGCGCGAAGCCGACCCCGCAGTTGCCCATGATCGCGGTGGTGACGCCGTGCCAGCCCGATGGCGTCAGCAGCGGGTCCCACACCGCCTGACCGTCGTAGTGAGTGTGGGTGTCGACCCAGCCGGGCGTGACCAGCAGACCGTCGGCGCTGATGGTCTGTTTCGCGCGCGCAGTGATCTTGCCGACCGCGGTGATGCTGCCGTTGTCGATGGCGATGTCGCCGGTGAACGCGGGGGCGCCGGTGCCGTCCACGACGGTGCCGCCCTTGATGATGAGATCGTGCATGGCAAGTTGCCTCGTTAGCGTTGAATTAGGGGGATGCGTCGGCGCGGTTACACCGCCTGCTTCAAGGTGATGCCAAACTGGCTGGCGGCATTGCCGCCCAGCATGCGCGCAATGGTCGGCTGCCCGATGCCGGCGCCGGATAGCTTCGCGATGGCGTCCCAGGCCGTCGTCGCCTCCTGTCGGGGATAGTGCGAACCCCACACGATCTTGGCCTCGAAGTCGTCCGGCAGGCGCTGGATCAGGCGTTCCTCGGCATCGAAGCCGAGCATCACTTCGCCCTCCTCCCACATCTCCTCGGGATCGGTGCGCACCGGATATTTGTGCAGCAGCGGAGTGGTCAGCGCCGAGGCCTCCATTTTTTCGAGCACTTCCTCCATCCAGGAGGCCTTGCCGTGGGCCATGACCACCTTCATGCGCGGATAGCGCTGCATCACCGTGAAGCCGATCAGCGCGGCGCCGACGAACATGTGGTTGTCGAGCCAGGGCGAGATCACCGGCGCGAGTGGGTGGCCCAGCTCGCCGGTGGCGCTGAAGCCGAGATTGGCACCGTTGCCGCCGCCGGCAGCGGGCCCGCCGCCGGCTTCGCGCAACAGCGCCATCTGGCTCAGGCGGCCCTTCATTTTTTCGATGAAGGGCGCGTGGGAGGTCCACTCCGGGTTCCACAGGCCAGTGCCCGGATGCACGGCGGCGGTGATGCCAAGGCGTTCGAGCGCGGCCCAAAGCGGGTCGTAACAGGGGTGGGTGAAGTAGCGGTTCTCGATGAACATGGGGCGGATGAAGGCGCCGCGAAAGCAGGGAATGGTGGCGATGCGCTCCAGCTCGGCAATGGCGAAATCCAGGTTCTGCAGCGGCACCATGGCGGCCGCGAACAGCCGCTCCGGCGCCGCTGCGCAAAAGTCGGCGATCCAGTCGTTGTAGGCCCGCGCCAGCGCGCGGGCGACATCCGGGTCTTCCACCAAGTGGAAGCCCTCGGCAAACCAGGTCGGGTACAGCAGCGTCTGGTCGATGCCCATGGCGTCCATGTCGGCCAGTCGTGCCATCGGGTCGGAGGCACCAGGGGTCGGCGCGTGGCGCACGTCGGGGTCGAGTTCGCCCACCTGCTCCCAGGTGATGCCGGGCCGCCAGATGGCGAGGCGCGGAATGTTGGAGTTCATGGTGTCGCGAAACATCCTGCCGTTGACCTTGAGGTAGCAGTTGATCGCGCCCTCCTCACGCCAGAGCGCGGCTTTGCCCAGCACGCGATAGTCGGGGTCGAGGTACTCGTCCCACAGCTCGCGGGGCTCCACGACGTGGGAATCGCTGTCGAACACGGGGAAGGCTTTCTCGTGCACGGCCATCAGTTGGATCCTCCCACGGCGCGCTGGAAGGTATTGGCGGCGACCGGCTCGGCGCGCGGCAGCACGCTGGCATCGGCGGCCATGGCGCGCTCGATTTCGTCCGCCTTCGGCCACCAGTCGGGGCGCTCGATCTGGGTCACGCGGTCGCGGATGAACTGCTTGGGCGCCTGGATGTTGTACATGCGCCGCGCGTTGCCGCCAAGGAACTTGGCCTGGCGCTCGGCCGACAGGCCGCAGCCGCGCATGGTTTCGAGCGCGCGCCAGACGTCGTCGCCGTCGTGGTGGTAGACATCCGAAGACCAGGTGAGGATGTTCTCGTAAAACTCCGGCAGCCGCGACGGCGGCGCTTCATCGCCCTCGAAACCGGTCATGCAGTGCTCGAAGAAAGTCTCGCTGGGGAGCCTTTTGAGCGGCGGAAAACTGCGTTCATTGCGGTACAGCTTGTAGTACTTGTCACACTCGTCGAGCACGAAGCTGAGCCAGGTGGAGGAGGCTTCAAACACCGCCGCCTTCAGTTTCGGGAAGCGCTCGAACAGGCCGGAAAACAGCGCCGACACCACCCACACCGAGGCTTCGGACTGGAAATTCTGCACATTGGTCAGGAACGAGTGCGGGATGTTGGCCGAAGTCACCGTGCGGTTGATCAGCTCCGACGCCGAATGCTGCTCGGTGTAGCCCGGCGGTTTCAACGAGCCCAGCGCCGGAAACGGATGCATGCCGTACACCATGCCGGTCTCTTCCATTGCCCGCCACAGCGGATCGAACTTGGGCTGCAGCGGATAGTTGCCGAGTGCGTCGATGGGGCGCACCAGACCGACGCGACAGCCTTTGTCGGCTACCCGGTAGATTTCGCGTACCGCCCCTTTCGGATCCTGCAACGGCAGCAGTGCGGCGAAAAACAGACGCTCGGGATCGGCCTGACAGCCTTCCCAGGCCCATTCGTTGTAGGCCTTACAGGCAGCGGTGGCGCCGAGGCCATTGCACAGCCAGGGGTAGGTGTCGATATCAGAGGGGATGAACATCACCTGGTCGATGCCCTGGATGTCCATGTCGCGCAGGCGTGCCTTGGGATCGTAGGCGCCGCGGTGATCGATATAGGCGGCCTGCGCCTTGGTGAGGGCGGTTTCGGGGCGCAGGTTGCGCACATTGAGCGCCCGCTGGATGGCGTGCTTCATGCCCGGCCCCGCGACCGAGATCAGGTTCATGGCGCCGGCGGTGCCACGCCCTTCCTTCGAGCGGATGCCGGCACCGACGGTATCGTTGACGATGATCTGGTCCGATTCGCGGTCGTACCAGAGTGTGGTTTTGAGCGCGGCCAGTTCGGTGCGGGTGAGGTGGTCTTCGGCGCGCTCCCAGATTTCCATCGGCTCGGCGATATGGGCGTCGCAATCGAAACTGGGAAAATCCTTGGTCATTGGGGGAAAGGTCTGCAATGGCATGGTGGGTCTCCAGTGTGTTGTTATGATTAAGCGCTCGACGTGGAATCCAGGAGCTGGATTCACGCTCGTGAAATTAGTTTCCAGTGTACGAAACGCGCGGCAAAAGCCAAGCGCTGTTTGCGGATGCGCAGCTGGCCTGGTCCGGAAAGTGCGGTTCCGCGGGAGGGTGTAAAAATAACTGTGTAAGTGGTTGTTTCACGTCAGACAGGCACCCTGTCGCCGTACAGGAAGATGAACTGGCTGAGTGCCGCTTTTCAGTCGCGGATTGGCATGGTCCATTTCCTGGCGACGTTGCGTAATCCCCGATAGAGCAACTTGCGAATGGCGTCGTCGTGGGGAGACGCACCGCGGCCCTTGATCACCTTGTGCAAGCTGTAAGTTCAGGGATTCGATGGCATTGGTGGTATAAACCACCTTGCGGATTGCCAGCGGCTGATCAAAGAGCAGTGTGAAGCGCGCCCGGTTTTTCTGCCAGGCCGCGATGGCGGAATACCGCACGCCCCACTGCTTGGTGAAGGCGACCGTCCAAATACAGGTTGGCATAGACGGCATCCAAGCGGATCCCCGCCACTCGTATCCTCCACAGCGTGGTCACTGCAGCGACGATTCCCCGGCCGAAAAACCGGGGCCTTATTGAAGCAATCTCACGGCAGCGGACCTATGCACTTGTCCGACGCCAGCAGACTCGGTGAGGAATCCGAAAGTTACGCTGGCACCAAAGCGGTCACGGTTTTGCCAGCATCTGCAGCTCGGCCACCAACGGCAGATGATCCGAAGCGATGCGCGCTTCGGGGCTGGTATCGGCCGTCGTTTTCGCGATCAGTTGCTGCGGATAACACCAGATCTGGTCGAGCGGCAACAGCGGACGGCCGGACGGAAAGCTCCAGGGCAGACCCGCGTGCCCCAGCGCCGGGTGCAGCCGCCGCCCTACTTTGCCGGGCCGCCACCAGACGTTGAGATCGCCCAGCACCAGCACCGGAGCGCCGCTCCAGTCGGCGTGCAGCAATTCGGCCAGCCGGTTCAATTGGTCACGCCGCTCGCGCCAACCCAGCCCCAGGTGAGTGACCAGCACGCGCAATGGCCCCAGGGGCGTGGCCAGGCGGGCGTCGATCGCGCGCCGCGGTTCCCGGTTCACCACTGCGATGTCGTGGTGGTGGACGGCGAGACAGGGAAAGCGGGTCAGCAGCAGGCTCCCATACCGACCTCTCGCGCCCAGCAGGGTCGGCCCGGGAATGGCGTGCATTTTCAGCTTCGACTCGAAGATCGCCCAGGCATCCCGGCCGTCCCGGGAGTCGACTTCCTGGAGGCCGACGATCACCGGCCGTAGCCTGGCAACCACCGCTGCGCAGCGCGCGATGTCGTGACGGCCGTCGCGCCCCCGGCAGCCGTGCACGTTGTAGCTGACTATGTTGGGCACGCGTCGCTCAGGGTTGGGCACGCGTTGCTCAGGGATTCCCTTGATCGGCCTTGATCCGCAGGACGCGGCGGGTCACGAACACCAGGCCGACCCAGATCAGAGCCAGGCCCAGGACCTGAAGTGCGTGCTCCCAGCTCAGGTCACTGAGCATCTCGCCCAGACTGTCACCGAAGGCGGTGAGCAGCGCGATCCCCGGAGCCATGCCCAGCAGGGTGCCGAGCAGATAATCACGAGGCCGGATGCGGGCAGCGCCGGCGATGACGTTGACCACGGTAAATGGCGCCACCGGCACCAGGCGCACCGCGGCCACGGCGAGCAAACCGCGGCGCCGCACGCTGTCGACAACAGTGTGCAGGCGCGCGCCGGAGCGTCTGGTAATGAAGGACATGTCGAAGTAGCGACCGGCGAGGTAGCCGGCGATGGCGCTGGACATGGAGCCGAGCAGCGCATAGACGAGCGCGGTGACCACGTCGAAGGCGAGCCCCGTGGCCAGGATCAGGCCGGTCACGGGCAGCATGACCAGGCCGCCCACCACATAGAGCGACAGCACCAGCAAGGGCGTCCAGGGCGCATCCTCGATGGCCGCCAGTACCCCACCCAGGGCGTCCGGACTGACCAGCTCGGACAGTGGTGTGACGCGCCAGACCAGCGCGAGGGCGGCGAGTACCAGGGCGACCAGCGCCAGGGGCAGCAGGGAGCGCCGTCCCTGGCTTTGCACGACTTCGCTGGCGGCGCCATTGTCGTGGCGAAACAGGGGCAGGAAGTCGCGCAGGGAGACCGGGTGTTCGGGGTCGGCCAGGGAAATATAGAGCTCATCGCTGACCGTGGAGCGATCCGGCGGGGGCAAGGGTGCCAGAGCCCGGGTGCCGGCGTTCAGGCGCGCTATCGCGTCCAGCAAACCGTGGGCGGCGATGGCTTCGGCGACCTGCTCGCGGCTGCTGCCGAGATGTTCGGCCAGCAGATCGTGAAGTGCGGCGCGGATCGCGCCCCGGCTGGGTTCGTCGTCGCCGAACAGGATGAGATCGCACTCGGAGTCGAAGCCCATGGACCTGTTGTTGAGGTTGGCGGACCCGACGCGCAACAGCAGATCGTCGACGATCATCAGTTTGGCATGCACGAAAATCGGTATCTCGTCGTCACCGCGACGGTATACCGGATAGCGCAGCTCGACCCGATCGAGCACGCCGGCGCCCTCGAGTTTGGCGACGAAGCGTGTCCGCCCGGCGCCCATGCTGCGGGCTTCCAGCCAGCCCTCGTGAATGCGCGGAGTGACGATCAGCACCTGCAATTCGGGCCGGGCGCGGAGTCGCTCGATCAGGGCTTCGGCGATCACATCCGCGCAGACGAACTGATTTTCGATGTAGATATACTCGCGGGCGCCAGCGATCATCGCCAGCAGGGAATCCCGTACCTCCGCTATCGCGGCCTGCTGTTCTGTGCAGGGGATGGTCCGGGCTATGCCGACCGAAACATCCTCGAACACGACTGCGGCGTGGCGCCGCAGATCGATGGCGGGCGGCGCCTCGACCTCCGCGCAAGGTGCCAGGCGCTCGGCGATGGCGGCGTACCAACGGCGGCGGACTTCGTCGCCCAGCGCGGCGGCGGCCTCCCCGGTGACGGCCATCTGAATGTCATGGTAGGGAGCGAAGGGTTCGCCCTCGTGATCGACGCGATCGGGGTCGTCCGGATCGTGGTTGCGGCGATCCCAGCGTCGCACGGTGACATCCAGGCCACCGCAGAACGCCAGGGCGTCGTCGATCACCACCAGTTTCTGGTGCTGACTGGCGCCGATCGGCACCGCGCTGTCGAGCTCCATGCGCACATTGGCCGGCAGTCGCCAGTCGAGATTGATGCGCGGCAGCAGTTCACGCTCTCCGGCATAGAGAATTGCCCAGTCCCAGAGCAGGATGTACACGCGCAGTTTCGGATTTTCCGCCACCGCCCTGGCGATCAGGGCGCGCAGCGTCGGCGCTGGATGCTCGCCATCGCGCACCAGGCGGGTTGCGCTGTGCAGATCCCAGCCGGCGATATAGATGCAGGAACGAGCGTTCAGGATGGCTTCGTGGAGACAGGCGAAATAGGATGCGGCGTCGACCAGCAGTGCCCCCTGCCCGGCCCGACAACGCCGCCAGCAGGGCAATGCACCAAAGATGTCGGTTTCGGTCGCGTTCGAATCCATGGCTTTATCTACACCAAATAAGGGCGTGTGGGCCGCCGCTCAATCGGCGGGATTCTCGCGCGGTTCCGGCAGCACCTGCCACTCGGGTTCCTCGAATTCGCCGATCACCCGGATCTCGCAGGTCCGGGCGTGTTTTTCGAGGATGCTGCGCACCGTCTCGTCGCGGCGATCATCCTTGGCGTCGCGCGCGGCCTTGGAATCCCAGTGCGCGATGGCGAGCACGCAATCGGGATCGCCGATTTTGCGGTGCAGGTAGGTGCCCCGAGCTCCCGGCGTGCTTTGGATGATCTCGCTGGCACGCACCCAGGCATCGGCGTACTCCTCCACGCTGTAGCCGGGTTTGACCCGTACTTCGAACACGAATTTCATTCTCTTGCCTCTTTGTTGGCGCTGCCTCGTTGCTGGCCCTGGCTCCGGCCCGCGGCGGGGTCGGCCGCATCCGGAACCTCGACCGCCTGCGGTACCGCGACGGCTCTTTTTCATGGCGCCATGGAGACGCCCGTCCGTCAACCCCGACCGATCTGCCCATAGCGCCGTACTTTTGGCCCGGGTTTTGCCCTGAATACCCGGGCAGCGCCCCTTTCTGGAAATCGACCCAGGGTTACTGATTCAATGGTGGCGCCTCGGGACTGTTTCAAAGGTTGCTGTAAAGGTTGCTGCAACCAACAACGCCTTGAAGCCTGCGCGGCCCGCCAGCGACGGAAGTGGAACCCAATATGTGTGGCATCTGCGGTGAAATCAGGCACGACGGCGAGGCCGTCGACCTTGCGCGCATCGAGCGCATGAAGCAATCGATGCGGGCGCGGGGGCCGGACGACAGCGGTACCTTCGCGGTCGGCAACCGGGCGTTCGGCCACCGGCGCCTGATGGTCATGGATCTCTCGTCGCATTCGCAGCAGCCCATGACGGACCCGGAGCTGGGCCTGGGACTGGTGTTCAACGGCGCCATCTACAACCATCCGCAGCTGCGCGCCGAACTCCGCAAACTCGGCTACCGGTTTTTCTCGGAAGGCGACACCGAGGTGGTGCTCAAGGCCTATCACGCCTGGGGTATCGAGTGCCTGCAGCGCTTCCAGGGCATGTTCGCCTTCGCGATCTGGGAGCGCGACAGCGGCCGCACCCTGCTGGCGCGCGACCGGTTGGGCATCAAGCCGCTCTATTACAGTGCAGACGCCGACCGCTTCGCCTTCGCCTCCACCCTGCCCGCCCTGCTCGCCGCCGGCGGCGTGGATACCGCCATCGACCCGGCCGCGCTCAATCACTATCTCAGCTTTCATTCCGTGGTGCCGCCGCCCCACACCATGCTGCGCGGCGTGCGCAAGCTGCGCCCGGCACACTATCTGACCCTGGATGCTGGGGGCCGGATCGAGGAGCGCAGCTACTGGTCGCTGGAGTTTCGTCACGCCGCGCCACGCAGCGAGGCGGAATGGCGCGAAGGGCTGCTGGAGGCGCTGCGCGCAGCGGTGCGCCGGCGGTTGGTGGCCGCGGTGGACGTCGGCGTGCTGCTCTCGGGCGGGATCGATTCCAGCCTCCTGGTGGGGCTGATCGCCGAAGCCGGGATCAGCCGCTTCCGCACCTATTCGGTCGGTTTCGAAGCGGTCGGTGAGGAAGCCGGCGACGAGTTTCAGTATTCGGATATCGTCGCCGAGGCATTCGCCACCGATCACCAGCGCATCCGGGTGTCGTCCCGCGAGCTGCTGGAACAACTGCCGGCGGCCATCGAGGCCATGGCCGAGCCCATGGTCAGCCACGACTGTATCGGTTTCTATCTGCTCTCCCGCGAGGTCTCGCGTACCTGCAAGGCGGTGCAGAGCGGCCAGGGCGCCGATGAGGTATTCGGCGGCTACCACTGGTATCCGCCCATGGTAGGCAGCACCGAGCCCTTCGCCGCCTACCGGCAGGCCTTCTTCGACCGCGACTTTACCGAGTACTGCAGGGTGGTCGCCGATCCCTGGATCGAGCGCGACTTCGCCGCCGAGTTCGTGCAGGCCGAATTCGCCCGTCCCGGTGCCGAGGACTCGGTGGACAAGGCGCTGCGCATCGACACCACTGTCATGCTGGTCGACGATCCGGTGAAACGGGTGGACAACATGACCATGGCCTGGGGCCTGGAGGCCCGGGTACCCTTTCTGGATCACGAATTGGTGGAATACGCGGCGACCATGCCCGCTGCGCTCAAGGTCCGCGGCGAGGGCAAATACCTGCTCAAGGAAGCCGCGCGCACGGTGATTCCGGCGGCGGTCATCGACCGGCCCAAGGGGTATTTCCCGGTGCCGGCGCTCAAGTATCTGCGCGGCGAAGTGCTCGACTATGTCCGCGACGCCCTGCTGGGCACGCACGCGCGCAACCGCGGGCTGTTCAGGCGCGACTACCTGGATCTGCTGCTCGACGATCCGGAGGCGCACATCACGCCGCTGCGAGGGTCAAAACTCTGGCAGATCGGCTTGCTGGAAAACTGGCTCCAGGCCCAGGGAATCTAGACCATTGAGAGGGTCTACCGCGAGGAGGACCGCGATGTCTGAGCAGGTTTCGCTGTACTGCGGCTGGGGGCGGGTGATCTTTGCCCAAACCTTCGAGGCACCCGAGAAGGTCGCCGAGGAAATGGTCCGCGAGCGGCCGGGGCAGCGCGATATCGCGGCCTATGTCAGCAATCCGCACGTGGTGCTGTCCTATGCACCCCAGCAGCTGTTTCTGGATCCCTCGGACATGTTGCGCCTCGATCTCACCGGCTTCGAGCCGGACGCCAATGGGACCGCCATCGAGATCCGGCGCATAACCCGGGAGGTCGAGGCCGAGGCGATCAACGACCTCTATCTCAAGCGCGACATGGTGCCCTCGGACGGCAATTTCATCTGGCGCCAGCGCAATTCGGACAAACTCGTATTTCTGATCGCCGTCGATGCCCAAAGCCAGGAGGTGCTGGGCACGGTGACGGGCATCGATCACCGTGCGGTTTTCAACGATCCGGACAATGGCTCCAGTCTCTGGTGCCTCGCGGTGGATCCCACCGCCCTGCGGCCGGGCATCGGTCAGGCGCTGGTCTGCGGGCTGGCGCGGCACTTCCAGCAAGCCGGGCGCGCCTACTTGGATCTGTCGGTGATTCACAGCAATACCCAGGCGAAGGCGCTGTACGACAAGCTTGGCTTCAGGCCGGTGCAGGTGTTCTCGATCAAGAACAAGAATGCCTACAACGAAAATCTGTTCATCGGGCCGGAGTTCGAAGAGGAGCTCAACCCCTATGCACGCATCATCGTCGACGAAGCGCGCAGCCGCGGTATCAGCGTGGACGTGCTGGACAGCAAGGAGGGCTACTTCCGGCTCTCCCTGGGCGCCAAGAGCGTGGTGTGCCGCGAATCGCTCAGCGAGCTGACCACGGCCATCGCCATGAGCCGCTGCCAGGACAAGTACGTGACCCACAGGTGGCTGAACAAGGCCGGTCTGCGCACGCCCGCATTTCAGCTGGCCGGCACTATAGAGGAAAACCGCGCCTTCCTGGAGGAACACGCCCAGGTGGTGGTGAAGCCGACCGTCGGCGAACAGGGCAAGGGCATTACCGTGGGGGTCGACAACGAAGCGAACCTGGAGGCGGCCATCGAGCTCGCCGGCCATTTCGGCGAGCGCGTGCTGCTCGAATCCTGTCATCCCGGACAGGATCTGCGCGTGGTGGTCATCAACAACCGGGTGGTGGCGGCGGCGGTACGCAAGCCGGCGCAGATCCGCGGCGACGGGGTACACGACGCCCGCACCCTGATCGAGAAGCAGAGCCGCCGGCGGGCGGCGGCGACCAGTGGCGAGAGCCGCATCCCCATCGACACAGAGACCGAGCGCCACCTCGCGACGAATGGCTATTCGCTGGACTCGATCGTCCCCGAGGGCGAACAGGTGGAAGTGCGCAAGACCGCCAACCTGCATACCGGTGGCACCATCCACGATGTCACCTCGATTCTCCACCCGCGTTTGGTCGAGGCCTCGGTGCGTGCGGCGCGGCGTCTCGACATTCCGGTGGTCGGCCTGGATTTGATGGTGCGCGCCCCGGATCAGCCGGACTATGTCATCATCGAAGCCAACGAGCGCGTCGGCCTGGCCAATCACGAACCCCAGCCCACCGCCCAATGTTTCATTGATCTGCTGTTCCCGCTGTCACGCAAGAATCCGCGCCGCGATCCGGTCTATGGTCCGGATGAAAGCGATTCCGCGCCGGCCTGGGGTAACGGCAGCCTGCACGAGAAGCCATGATCCAGTCCAAGCGCATCATCACCACCCTGCTCGACCTGCTCGCCATTCCCAGCCCCTGTGGTTTCACCGACGAGATCGTCCACTACGTCGGCAAGGCGCTGGACGCCATGGGCGTCGCCTATGACATGACCCGCCGCGGCACCATCCGCGCCCGCCTGCCCGGCCGCACCGGAGGACCGGCGCGGGCGGTGGTCACCCACGTCGATACCATCGGCGCCATGGTGCGCTACATCCGCGACGACGGCCGCCTGCTGGTGGCCCCCATCGGCCACTGGTCGAGCCGCTTCGCCGAGGGCGCGCGGGTGACATTGTTCAGCGAGCGTGCCTGCTATCGCGGTTGCCTGCTGCCGATCCTGGACTGGGGGGTATCGCGGGACCAGGGTGTGGATCAGGTGCCGACGGATTGGGACCACATCGAACTGCGCCTGGAGGAGGCGGTGTTCAACGCCGAGCAGGTGCGCCAACTGGGCATCGAGGTCGGCGACTTCATCGCCCTGGAGAGCCATCCGGAAGTGCTCGAGAACGGCTATATCATCAGCCGCAATCTCGACAACAAGGCCGGCACCGCCAGCGTCCTGGAACTGCTGCGCCATCTGGTGGAAAGCGAAACCGCGGTGACCCACGACACCTATGTGCTGTTCACTGTCAACGAGACCGCCGGCGGCAGCATGGGCAGCGCCATCCTGCCGGAGGTCTCGGAACTGCTCACCGTCGACTTCGAGTCGGTCAAGCCCACCGAAAAGAGCCCCTTCAAGCGCGTCACACTGGCCAGCGGCGATGCCAGCGGACCCTACGACTACCACCTGACCAAACACCTTCACCGGCTGGCGGTCGATGGCGATATCCCGCTGCAACAGAAATACCTGCGCGCCTTTCACAGCGATGCCGCCTCGGCCCTGGTGGCGGGCCACGATGTGCGCACCGCGGTCATCGCCTACGCCGGGGACGCTTCGCACAGCGTCGAGCGCACCCATATCGAAAGCCTGACCAATGTGGTGCGGATGCTGGAAGCCTACACAACCAGCGAACCGACCTTCGCCGCGGACGCCGAACGAATCAGCGTCGACCGCTTCTCCCATCAGATCGATGCCCGCACCCTGCCCCGCCACCACGCCGAGGTGCCGGATCCCGCCGAGGTGCTCGACGGCGACTACCGCCGGAAGGACTGACCGCCAGTGTTTCCCGATGCCCTGGATCCCGACTACCTGCGCGCCCGTCTGCTGGACATGCTCGCCATCCCCAGTCCCACCGGCTTCACCAACGAGCTGTCGCGCTACGTCTGCAATGAGCTCGCGGCACTGGATATCGACTACGAACTGACGCGCCGCGGCACCATCATCGCCGTGCTGCCCGGCGCACAGCGCTCCCTGGCACGCGCCGCCGTCAACCACATCGACACCATTGGCGCCGTGGTCGGAGAACTCAAGGACAACGGCCGCCTGAGCCTGATGCCGGTGGGAACCTGGTCGAGCCGCTTCGCGGAGGGCGGCCGGGTATCGGTATTCGCTCGCGGCCACGTCTACCGCGGTCAGGTGCTGCCCCTGCTCGCTTCCGGTCACGCTTTCAACGAGCGCATCGATCACCTGCCGGTGGCCTGGAACCAGATCGAGGTTCGCCTCAACGAACCTTGCCACAACCGCGAGGACCTGGTCGCACTGGGCTTGCGCAGCGGAGATTTCGTCGCCTTCGACTCGGATCCAGAGATCTCCGCAAGCGGGTACATCAGCGCCCGCCACCTCGACAACAAGGCCGGCGCCAGTGCCCTGCTCACCGCGCTCAGGGCGATCCGCGAGAGCGGACAACCGCCGGCGATCGATTTCCAGGCGATCTTCACCATCACCGAGGAGGTCGGCACCGGAGCCGGCTCGTCGCTGTCCGACGAAGTGGTCGAATTCGTGGGTATCGATATCGGCCCGGTGGCGCCCGGCCAGAACGCCCGCGAAACCGGCGTCACGCTATGTGCCCAGGACACCAGCGGCCCGTTCGACCAGCACATGCTGCGCAAATTCAAGCAACTGTGCCGCGACCGCGGCATCGCCCATCAGGTCGACGTTTTCCGCTACTACTATTCAGACGCCAATTCCGCGGTCCGCGCCGGGCACGATGTCCGCGACGCCCTGATCACCTTCGGCACCGATGCCACCCACGGCTACGAACGCACCCACCTCAGCAGCCTGTTATCCGTCGCGCAGCTGCTCTACGCCTACAGTTACAGCGAACCCCTGGCGGCCACCGTCAGCGCGTGGCACCAACACACGAAGTGATTGCGGTTGCGACAGGAGGCGCGCGCCGCGGACCTGGCGCGGACTAATCGGTCGACATCGAATGGTTTGATGTGTAATCATGTCGGGGCCGGTTCGAGATCGGCGCCGCGTCCCACCGCGGGCACAGGCAATCAAGACATCTTACCGTCGACAGGAGTATGACCATGGCAGTAACTCCACAGGATCTACCCTACCCCCTGGAGGCTCTAGAACCCCATATTTCCAGGGAAACCCTCGAGTATCACCACGGCAAGCATTACAAGGGCTATGTCGACAAACTGAATGCCGCGATCAAGGGCACGGATGCCGATGGCATCGAACTCGCCGAGCTGGTGCGTAGCGGAGAGGGCAAGCCCTATTTCAACCACGCCGCCCAGGCCTGGAATCACGAGTTCTATTTTGCCGGCTTCGGCGCCGGCACGGCCGCCGCCCCGGACGGCGAGCTGGCCGAGGCGATCGCCGCCAAGTATGGCTCTTTCGAGGATTTTGTGGCGCAGTTCAGCGATCAGGCCAAGACTCTGTTCGGCTCCGGCTGGACCTGGCTGGTGCTGGACCCCCAATCCGGACTGGAGATCGTCAATACCGCCAATGCCCAGACGCCATTGACGGGCAGCGCAGCTCCGCTGCTGACCTGCGACATGTGGGAGCACGCCTACTACATCGACTACCGCAACGAGAAGCCGAAATACCTGTCGGGCTTTTTCGAGGTGGTCGACTGGAATTCGGTGGCGAGCCGTTATGCAGCGGCCAGGGGTTGAGCGCAAAACGGCGGCCGGGGTTACCCCGGCCGCCGGCGGTTGTGCCGCGGAGACCGGACGATGACCGCTCGCCGGCACCCGGACCGCGACCTCACCGAGGATGTCCTGGTCGCCTTGCGCCGCATCATTCGCGCCACCGATCTGCGCTCGCGCGAACTGGCCCGGCAGACCGGGCTCACCACCGCCCAGCTCATCGTGCTGCGGGCGATTTTCCAGCTCGGCGAAGTCAATACCCGGGCAATTTCCGCGCAGGTGAGCCTGAGCCCGGCGACCGTCACTACCATCATGGACCGACTTTCCGTGCGGGGCTTCATCGAACGGTACCGCTCCACCACGGACCGACGCGTGGTCTATACCCGGCTGACTCACAAGGGGCTCCGTGCGTTGAGTGCGGCACCCATGCCGCTCCAGGAAGCGTTCGGCGCCAGATTTCGCGCCCTGCCGGGAACCGAGCAGCACGCGCTGGTGCGCACCCTGGAGCAGATCGCACGGATGATGGATGCCGGCGACCTGGACTGGGAACCCCTGCTCACGGCCGGGGACCACGCTGATCCGGCTGCGGAGCTGAACTCTCCGCAGCCCGAGTGATCCAAGGCGTCCGGACCATTCGCAGGGGTCCTCAGAGGTCGACAGTGCAGCCGCCGCTGCCATAGCCTAGAATCCCCTGCTTCGACTCAGCCCGACGATCTACATGCCCGCCATCCGCTCCCTGCCCCGCGCCCTCGCGCTGCTCGCCGCCCTGTTGCTACCGCTGCAGGCAGCGGCTTTTGCCCAACTGCGGCCGGACGACGCCCTGCGCAGCTCCCTGCGCGAGATCGTCCGCGTCCTGGAAAAACGCCACTACCGCAAGCTGGCACTGGATGACCAGTTCGCTTCCGAGCTGCTGGATCTCTATATCAAGCGGCTCGATCCGGCCCGCACCTACCTGCTCGCCGCCGATCTGGCCGAGTTCGAACCCTGCCGCAGCCGATTGGACGACGAACTTCAGGCAGCGGCCCTCGATTGCGCCTACCGGATCTACAATCGTTTTCGTGACCGTCTCCACGCTCGTCTGGAAGCAAATCTGGCGTATCTGGAAAGTGACGCCAAATTCGATTTCGAGCGCAAGGAATCGCTACCGCTGAACACCGATGAGCAGCCCTGGCTGGCATCCGCCGCCGCGGCCGACGATTACTGGCGCCGGCGCATGAAAGACAGCCTGCTGCGGCTGCTGATGTCGAGCAAGGAGCCCGAGGACGCCCGCAAGCTGTTGATCAAGCGCTACCGCACCCAGCTCGGTCGTCTCGACCAGCAGACCACCGCCGATGTTTTCGAGCTCTACACCAATACCGTCGCCGGCATGTACGACCCACACACCTCGTTCATGGATGCGCGCAGCATCGAGAATTTCCAGATCAGCATGTCGCTGTCACTGGAGGGTATAGGCGCAGTACTGCAAAGCGAGGAGGAACACACCAAGGTCGTCCGCGTCGTCCCCGGCGGCCCCGCGGACAGGGACGGCCGCCTGCAGGCGGGCGACCGCATCGTCGGCGTCGCCCAGGGCGAGGACGGGGAAATGGTCGATGTCATCGGCTGGCGGCTCGATGAGGTCGTCGACCTGATCCGTGGCAAGAAGGGAACCCGGGTGCGCCTGGAGATCCTGCCCGCCGCCGTGGGCGCAGCGGGCACTGCGCACGAATTGGCGATCGTCCGCGATCAGGTCGCCCTGGAGGAACAGGCGGCGCGGGGCGACCTGATCTCCATACCCGATGGAGAGCGCCAGGTGCGGCTGGGTGTGATCACCCTGCCCACCTTCTACATGGACTTCGAGGCCTATCGCAACCACGACGAAAATTTCCGCAGCACCACCCGGGATGTCTTCAACATCCTGCAGCGGTTTCGCAGCGAAGAAGTGGACGGCATCATCCTCGACCTGCGCAACAACGGCGGCGGTTCGCTGTACGAGGCCACGGCGTTGGCCGACCTGTTCATCGATCCGGGCCCGGTCGTGCAGATCCGCCACGCCAACCGCAAGGTGTCCCTGGACCAGATGGCCGAGCGGCCCGCCATGTACCGGGGCCCCTTGGTGGTAATGATCAACCGCCTCAGCGCCTCGGCTTCGGAAATCTTCTCTGCCGCCATCCAGGATTATGGGCGCGGCCTGGTAGTCGGCAGCCAGAGCTTCGGCAAGGGCACCGTACAGATCCTGACGCCGGTGCGCGAAGGCCAGCTCAAGCTCACGCAATCCAAGTTCTACCGGGTCTCCGGGGACAGCACTCAGGAACGCGGCGTGCTTCCGGACATCGCCTTTCCCTCGCTCTATGATCTGCATGAGATTGGCGAGAGCGCCCAGGATCGCGCCCTGCCCTGGGACCGCATCGATCCGGTCAGCTTCGATCCCTATGACCACAACGAAGAGGCCCTGGCGCCGCTCAACCAAGCGCATGCCCGCCGCGTGGCGGAAGATCCCGATTGGCGTTATCTGGTCGGCGAGCTGGAGCTGATCGAACACAACCGATCGGTCACCGAACTGCCGCTGAACCGCAAGGCCCGCGAGCGCATGACTCGGGAGCGGGAGGAAGCACTGCTCGCACTTGCCAACCGCCAGCGTTCGGCCAAGGGCGAGGCGCCTTACCCGGATCTCGAAGCCTGGCGTGCGGACCGCGGCGGTGCATCCAAAACCGACGATACGGCCGCCGAGACTCAGAACGACGACCCGCTCGGCAAGCCGGACCCCAGCGAGGACCCCATGCTCAAGGAAGCCGGCCATATTTTGGTCGACTACCTGGAGCTGCTAGCCAAGCACCGCCAGAAGGTGGCCGAGCGTACGCCGGGCTCGAATTCGTGAAAATAATTTCATTCAATATCAATGGAATAAGAGCAAGACCTCATCAACTGCAAGAGATCATTGCGCGCCATGATCCAGACGTGATCGGCCTCCAGGAAACCAAGGTCGCCGACGACCAGTTCCCGCTGCAACAGATCCACTCACTGGGTTACGACTGCGCCTATCACGGCCAGAAGGGGCACTATGGCGTCGCCCTGCTGTTCCGCCGCGCGCCGCTATCCTGCTGCCGCGGCTTTCCAGACGATGGCGAAGACTCCCAGCGCCGCCTGATCAAGGCCACCTTCGAGAGTCGGCGGGGCCAAGTGCATATCTACAACGGCTATTTTCCCCAGGGCGAAAGCCGCGCTCACCCCACCAAGTTTCCCGCCAAGGAAGCCTTTTACCGACAGCTCGCCGCCACCCTGCGCGCCCAGCATTCGCCCGAGGAACTGGTAGTCGTGATGGGTGACATGAACGTAGCTCCCGAGGATGTCGATATCGGCATCGGCGAAGACAACCGCAAGCGCTGGCTGCGCACCGGCAAATGCTGCTTTCTGCCCGAGGAGCGCCAATGGTACGCCGAGCTGTCCGCCTGGGGCCTCAAAGACACCTTCCGGGAACAACACGGCGACCGCAGCCTGTTCAGCTGGTTCGACTACCGCAGCCGCGGTTTCGAGCGAGACCCGCCACGGGGTTTGCGCATCGACCTGCTGCTCGCCAGCGCCGGCCTCTGCGAGGCGCTCACCGACAGCGGCATCGATCTCGATATCCGCGCGATGGAAAAACCCTCCGACCACTGCCCGGTGTGGGCGGAATTCGATCTCTAGAGCCGTTCGGCGGATGCGCTGCGCATCCGGCGTTTCCCTGGGCGAACCACCGTGCAATTTTTTGGTGGATGCGCCTGCGGCTTATCCACCCTACAACAGCGACGCTCGCGTCACCGTGGGCGCAATGTCGTCCGTGTCATCCGTTCGGACCGTGCCGGTGGATGCGCCTGCGGCTTATCCACCCTGCGCCTGGCGTCACCACCGTCTTCGTAGGCCAGATAAGCCGCACCGCGGCGCATCCGGCAATCCCGACCGCCAGCCTACCGCTCGATGGGTCTCGGTCGCCGCGACCTTGTGCCTCAACTGCCGCCACCTGGCAATTTCTTTCGACAGGCTCTCAGAACTCGTCAACCAAAACCGCGCAGTGCCGTTATCATCTCTACCATCCACCGTACGAGGGGCCAGAGATGCGCCGCACTATCCTCCTCACCAGCCTGCTGCTGGCAACCGCACTGATAGCCTTGCCCGCCAGTGCCGGGCACGATGACAAGGGACCGCGCTGGGACCGCTACCAGCACTATGATTTCCGCGATCGCCACCATCATGTGCGCCCCAGCCACTCGCGCAACTACCGCCCTCACCATGTACGCGAGTACCGGGTCATCAAGCGCCACCATTATCGCGCTGATCGGCATCACGATCGGCGCCACCACCATCACGACCATGACGCCTATACCATCATTGGGGGAGCCATACTGCTCAACGAGATCCTGCACCACTGAAGGGAACCCGCGGAGTGTATGCCGATGATGGCCAAGGCAATGATGGCCAAGGCAATGATGGCCAAGGCAATGATGACCAAGGCGCCCACCGTGCTGTTGCGACCACCCTGGGACGCGGACCCAGCGTGGTCCCGGCAACCGGCCGCCATGGATGATTTCCTCGCCGCCGTGGAAGGGCGCGCCTTTGCGATCGCGCTGAGCCTGCTCCGCGACCGTGAAGAAGCGCTCGATGCGGTGCAGGATGCCATGTTGCGGCTGGTGCGCAGCTACGGCCACAAACCGAAGGAGGACTGGCCGCCGTTGTTCTACCGCATACTCAACAATCGCATCCACGACAGCTTTCGGCGCCGCAAGTACCAGGGACGCTGGTTCGCAGCGCCCGGCTTGGCGGCGGGCCAAGACCAGGCCGATCCTCTGGCCCAATACCCGGACCCGTCGGCGAATGCACCACCCGAACAACTGGAGCGATCGCGGCGGCTGGACGCACTGCAAACCGCAGTGCGCGAGCTACCCCGCCGCCAGCGCGAGGCCTTCGTCCTGCGCTGTTGGGAAGGCCTGTCCACCGCCGAGGCCGCCCACGCCATGCGCTGCACCCAGGGTAGCGTCAAGACACATTACTTCCGCGCGCTGCACGCGCTCCGCGAAAAGCTGGAGGACTTCCGCCCATGAATGACCTGGAGCGGTGCTGGCGAGAGGATCTGCGCACTCTTGAGGCACACATCGATCCACAGACCGCCAGGCGACTGGCCGCTGCACGGCGAGCAGCGCTGGAGCAAGCTTCGACCAGGAGGCTCGGCCCGCGCTGGCTGGCGCCCATCACCGGCGCCGCCCTGGCGTGTGGATTGACGTTATGGATCCTCGCGCCCCAGATACGACTGGCCAATCCGGAGCCCCCAAGTGCCCTGTCGAGTGCCGAATCGCTCGAACTCTACGAGGATCTGGAGTTTTACTCCTGGCTGGCCAACAGTCAGTGGGATCGGGAACAGGGGTAAGCCGGTGGGCGCGACTCTGACTGGCCTTGGGTGGCGGCTGGCGTTATGCCTGTTGCTGGCCATCTCCTCGGGCGAGGCGCTGGCCAGGCGCCCGGAACCACCTGCTGCTGCGGTGACCGCGCACGCCGTATCTTTCCAGGCACCGGAGTCCCAAGCCGCGGCCGGGCGCCCTGAATTGACGCCGCCAAGCGCCTCGGTCGATCCTTCGCACCGCCGCTCTCCACGGGTTGCCAAGCCCCTCTTTTCCCCTGCCGGCGGGAATACCTTCCAAGGCCACAGACTGGCCGATCGCAAGGGTGATAAGGGTGATAAGGGTGATAAAGACAACCGCAAGAGCCGGGGCAAGGATCACCCGGCGCTGGAACGAGGCAGAGGCGTCGACACGGATCGACTTCATCCTGCGGACCGCAAAAAGCTCGAAGAGCGGAGGCGCCGCTTCCGGGAACTGCCCCCCCAGGAGCAGCGCCGCCTGCTGGAGGCCAGAGAGCGCTTTCGGCACCTGCCACCCGAGGAGCGTGCCCGCTTGCGCGAAAAATGGCGCCAGTTGTCACCCGAAGAACGGCGTCGCTGGCGTGAAACCGAACTGGAACCCGAGCATTGAGCGGTACGGCGCCGACGCCCCTGCAAAGTTTTAGTAGGTCGGATAAGCCGCGCAGCGGCGCATCCGACAATCCTCGGGCGGCGCATCCGGAACCCGCCCCGTCGCGATGGAATGAGCGAACCCGGTTCCCAGCCCCGCTGCCCTGGCTCTGGCTGCTCGGCGCCCTGCTGCTCGCCGGCTGTGCCGGCCAGCCGTCACCGCCACCGCTCGTCGTACCGGAAAAAAGCGCCTCCGAACGGCTGATCGAGACCGTGGAACGCGGCCATGGCGTCCTGGCCGCGGCCCGTGTGCGCAGATGGTTCGAGTTGATGGAACAGGGCCGTGCCCTGCCTGATCCACAGCGCCTCCAGCTCGCCAACCAGTATTTCAATGGCGCCCGCTTCACCACCGATTACGCGGTCTGGCAAAAGGCAGACTACTGGGCCACGCCGGTCGAATTCCTGATCGAGGATGCCGGCGATTGCGAGGAGTTCGCCATCGCCAAGTACATCACCCTGACGCGGATGGGCATCGCCGACAGCGCGTTGCGGGTCACCTATGTCAAGGCGCTCACCCTCGACCAGCCGCACATGGTGGTCGCCTGGTACGAAACCCCGGCCGCCGACCCTCTGATCCTCGACAACATCGAGCCGCGCATCCTGCCCGCGAGCCAGCGGCCCGATCTGATTCCCGTGTACAGTTTCAATGGCTCCGATCTCTGGCTGGCGCGCAATCGCCGCGAGCAGGTCCGCTCCGGAGATGCGGCCACGCTGTCACACTGGCAGCAATTGCGGGAAAGACTCGCCAGACAGCTCGGGCCGTAAAGGCGCACAGCATGGTGGGTGCGCTGCGCTTACCCACCCTACGAAAGCGTCGTAGGCCGGATAAGCCGAAGGCGCATCCGGCAATCCCGGCGTTTTCGCGAATCCGCCGCGTTCAGCCGACCGGGGCCCGGAATCTCGACCACCAAAACAAAAAAACCGCCCCGAAGGGCGGTCTCAAGCATCGTGCAAAACGCACTCAAACGGTCATTTGATCCTGACTGGTATTGATTATGGCCGCAAAATCCCCAGCGCCGGGTGCCAAGGCGGTCATGGCACCGGCGTCGTCGGTGACCGTGACACTGAAGTCGCCGGACACCGCATCAGTATCGCCATCGGTGGCGGTGTAGCTGAAGTTCAGGATGGCGTCGAAGCTCTCGCCCTGCTGCGAATAAGTGAAGCCAGACATTTTGAAATCACCGCTGACCATGGTGAGCACCAGAGTATCGTAGCCGCCCTCAACATGAATCGGATCTCCAATCAGATTTTTTCCGTTGACCGTGTCCATGATGCTGCTACCAGTTCCGACTTCAAGTCCATCCTTGAGGGCCACCCAGTTGAAACTGTCGGTACCCGATCCGACATCCACGCCGGTGATACGCACATCGTTCAGTATCGCCTTTTCGGTGATAGCGGTTCCTGAAAATTCTGTACCGAATGCCAGGCTGATTTTTTCGTCGTAGTTCGCGCCTCCTTCATCCGCATTGAGAATGGTGTTGTCGACACCTAGTTCCCCGGTATTGGAATTGACTTGGTGGCCCGATTCTGGGGTGGCAAGCACGCCAATGCTGCCGCCGTTGCCATCGTTGATGACGATGCCGGTGGTAGGCGCCCCGGCCTGGACGCTTCCGACAGTAAAAGTTTGTGCTTCGGCTTGGAGGTCCAGCACATCATGGAGCGTCAGGGCATACTCGCCATAGGCTTCACCGGGCTCCGTCGGCGCCAGGCTGAATACCAACTGATCGCTTGAATCGTAGACTCCCGGAGTGCTGCCGTTGTCGACGAAACCAAGCACTTCTTCAAGGCCATCACTATTGGTGTCGATAGATGCCACGGAGACCGCAGCGCCGTTGGACGTCAACGCAATCGAAGAGCCATTCGAGGAGGCGCCGTCGAAGCTCAGGGCGACCTCTCCGAACCCGTCCGCGCCGAGGCCATAATCGATCAGGCCCGACAACACCTGGGTCGGTTCGTTGAGCAGCGTGCCATCGAAATCGCTCGCACTCGGCGCATCGTCGTTGAACGTGATGTTCAGTGTGCCAGTCGCCGGACTTCCATCGTTATCCGTGATCGTATAGGTCAAAGCCACCGGCGGGGCACTAGTTTCATCATTGCCGCCCACCGCGTGCAAGACGTTGTCGAGCAGCGTGACCGTATAGGCGCCGGTAGTGGAGTTCACTTCAACCTTGAACAGGTCCGTACCGGTGCGTGAAGAACCACTCGAGATCCGCGCTGTCAGCGTTCCGGTGTCCTCGCTCCACTGATACTCCACCGTCTCCTGGCCAACCATGGCCGTCCCGCCTGTTGTGGCTGTGCCACCATTTGCCTCCAGCGCCATCGATGCAAAGTCAATCGACACCGGGATGTCACCTCCAGGCGTAAATTCCAGTGTGCCGCTGTAAATCGCCTCACTGGGGTTGGAGTCGTCGCCCTGGTTGGCATCGATGTCGCCCAGCGTGCTCAGCGCATTGCCGCCCACCAGACCATCGTCGTCCACGGTCGCCGTGGAGGTGCCGCCCGTGGGCGTATTGCCGTCGCCCACGCTGATGGTCAGCGTCGCCGTGTCAGTGTCATCGTCGGCATCGGTCAGGGTGTAGGTGAACACGTCGGTGCCGCTGACGTTGTCCTTCGCCTGGTAGGTGTAGCTGCCGTCGTCGTTCAGCGTCAGCGTGCCCAGGCTGGTCTCGATCGGCGCGCCTACGCCCGTACCATCAGTCACCGGTACGCCCAGGCTGTTGCCCGCCACCACGCCGGTCACCGGACTGTTGTCGTCGTCGGCGCCGATGGAGTCGGTCAGCAGACCGTCCGGAGTGTCGTCGTCCACACCCGTGAAGACGTTGCCGCCCGTGCTCTGGCCCTCGATCACCTCGTCGGTGTCGCTCACCGCACTGGGTACGTCGTCGACGATGCGCAGGGTCAGATCAGCACTGTCGGGCGAGCCGTCACCGTCCTGCACGGTGTAGGTGAATACCCCGTCAGCATTGGTGTCCTGACCGCCCGTGTGGTCATACGGCCCGGTCTGCGTGAAGGTGTAGGCACCGGTGTTGGTGTCCACCACCAGCGTCCAGTTCGACGCCGTGAAGGTGATCTCGCCAGCCGCCGTCGTCTTGGTCGCCGTACCCAGCGCATCGTTGTAACTGATGTCGGTGATCGCCGGGCTGCCGAAGCCATCCCCACCCGCCTGGTCGTTGTCCAGCACATTGCCGTCGACCGACACCGGCGTGAAAACGTCCGCGTTGTCGTCCTGGTTGCCAGCCGACTCCTGGATCACCGTGGCTTCCGGCGCCGTGTCCGGGTTGTCCGGGTTGGCCATGGGCGTATTGCCGTCGCCCACGCTGATGGTCAGCGTCGCCGTATCCGTGTCATCGTCGGCATCGGTCAGGGTGTAGGTGAACACGTCGGTGCCGCTGACGTTGTCCTTCGCCTGGTAGGTGTAGCTGCCGTCGTCGTTCAGCGTCAGCGTGCCCAGGCTGGTCTCGATCGGCGCGCCTACGCCCGTACCATCAGTCACCGGTACGCCCAGGCTGTTGCCCGCCACCACGCCGGTCACCGGACTGTTGTCGTCGTCGGCGCCGATGGAGTCGGTCAGCAGACCGTCCGGAGTGTCGTCGTCCACACCCGTGAAGACGTTGCCGCCCGTGCTCTGGCCCTCGATCACCTCGTCGGTGTCGCTCACCGCACTGGGTACGTCGTCGACGATGCGCAGGGTCAGATCAGCACTGTCGGGCGAGCCGTCACCGTCCTGCACGGTGTAGGTGAATACCCCGTCAGCATTGGTGTCCTGACCGCCCGTGTGGTCATACGGCCCGGTCTGCGTGAAGGTGTAGGCACCGGTGTTGGTGTCCACCACCAGCGTCCAGTTCGACGCCGTGAAGGTGATCTCGCCAGCCGCCGTCGTCTTGGTCGCCGTACCCAGCGCATCGTTGTAACTGATGTCGGTGATCGCCGGGCTGCCGAAGCCATCCCCACCCGCCTGGTCGTTGTCCAGCACATTGCCGTCGACCGACACCGGCGTGAAAACGTCCGCGTTGTCGTCCTGGTTGCCAGCCGACTCCTGGATCACCGTGGCTTCCGGCGCCGTGTCCGGGTTGTCCGGGTTGGCCATGGGCACCGAGTCAGGCGGCGGAGGCGGCGGGGGCGGCGGAGGTGGTGGGGGCGGCGCCTCACCTTCGATTTCAATAGTCAGCGTCGCCGTGTCAGTGTCATCGTCGGCATCGGTCAGGGTGTAGGTGAAGACTTCAGTCTGGTTACTGGTCAGGCCACCGTTGGCGGTATAGACATAGCTGCCGTCGGCGTTCAGCACCAGGGTGCCGAACTGGCCGTTGATGACGGCGCCCACGCCGGAGCCGTCGGTGATGGGCGCATCCAGGTGCTCGCCGGCGATGACGCCGGTGATGGGGGAGCCGGTGCGGTCGGCGCCGGGCACGTCGGCCTCGACGCGGTCGAGCGCATCGTCGTCGGTGCCGGTGAAGACGTTGCCGCCGGTGCTGCCGCCGGTGCCGACTTCATCGATATCCGAGATTGCATCCGGAATGTCGTCGATGACGCGCACCGCGAGCACCTCTTCGGTGGTGTCGCCGTCGCTGTCGGTGAGAACAACCGGCAGGTTGTCGAACAGGTCATTGGTGCCCTGCCCTTGCGGATGCGATTCGTTGTCGCCCAGGGTGTATTCGTAGGTGACGGTCCCGGTCTCCGGATCGTAGCCGGTGACCACCAGGGTGTTGCCCAGCGGCGTGGTGACCGGATTGCCGGTCAAACCGTTGGCGTCGAGCACCAGCACGCCGCCGAGGGTCAGGCTGCCCAGCCCGTCGGGCGCGCTGACGGTGAAGCTGCCGGTCTGGGTCAGGGCCGGCGGATTGGGCGCGCTGCCATCGGACAGGTTGGCTTCGTTGACGCTGACGTCACCGCCCTCGACGGCCGGGGTCAGGCCACCGATCGCCACGCCGTTGTCCGGGGGCGGCGGTGGCGGCGGCACCACGGCCTCGGCGACCAGGTTGGTGTCGGCGGTCGGGTCGGGCAGCGGCGGCGGAGAATAATCCGGATCAAAGCCGGCCTGAGGGTCGCGGGCGTTGGGATCGCGTTCGAAGCGGACGCCGGCGGCGATGGAATCGCTGGTGCCGCCACCCTGGCCGGCCGCCGGGGCCTCCAACTCTGTGCTCAGGTCACGGCCTTCGGCGAGCGCTTCCTGCAATTCGCGGAATTCCGGGTTTTCATCATCGCCCGCTTGATCGCCCGCTTGCGGGTCGGAGGGAGTCTCGCCGGTGGCGGCAGAGCGCTCCGCGGCCGCGTCCTCGGCGTCCTGGCTGGTCGCCGATTCGGAAGTCGTTTGCGCCGGCTGTTGGGCGGCAGCGCCGTCACGCCGCTCGTCTGCCGGGGCTGCCGGAGGCCCGGGGTCCCGCTGTGTGACCTGGGCCGCGGTCGCCCGCTCGGATTCCTGCTGCTCTGCAGACTGAATCGTCTCGCCCTGTTTGACTTCGTCGTTCATCGACCTTCTCCGTAAATGTTGATCCTGTTCATCTGGCACTCACCGAGAGGCCAGCTGCCTTCCGTTGCGGTTACCGGAAGCAGTTCCGGCAGCCATTCTCTGTTCCGGCGGGGGGCGGCGGAAAGCCGGTCTCCACCCGCCGGGAAACTCTTTCTACCCAACATTCAGAGGCTGGCACCCACGGTAGCCATCAGATCTCCCATACCGTGAAAGATGCGGTACTCATTGAGAATGAGGTCGTGCCTGGCATTGATCAGATCGCGCTCGGCATTGACCGATTCGTTTTCGGTATTGAGTAGATCCAGCAAGGTGCGCCGTCCCAGATCAAACTGATCGATGTAGGCGTTTTTGGTCGCCTCGGAGCTCTCCACGTACCGTATCAGCACCGGGATTTGCTCGGTCAGGGTCTCGTGCGCCACCCAGGCCAGGCGCAGCTCTTCTTCCACTTCGCGCCGGGCGTTGTTGCGGATCTCCTTGGCCTTTTCCACCAGGTAGGCAAACTGCTGGGTGCGCGCCTGGTCGGCGCCGCCGCGAAACAGGTTGTAGCGCATGCGCAACATGACGCGGAGATCGTCGATCTGCTCCTCGGAGCCGTCGATGTTGTCGTTCAGGTCACGCTCCACCTCGATATCGAACCGCGGATAGAAAGACGATTTGGTCTGCTCGTAGGTGTAGCCCGCAGCTTCCAGATCGGTTTCCGCGACCTTCATGATCGGGTGATTGTCGGCAGCTCGTTCGACCGCTCCCTCGACACTGGCGGGCAGATACTTGTGATAGGAACCGGGAAATTCCAGCGCGCCATCCGGTGGGAAGGTTCCCACCACCTGCTGGTAATTGATGCGCGCGTTGCGCAGGTTGGCGCGCACGTTTTGCAGGTTGGTACGCGCCAGTGCCAGGCGGCTGGCAATCTGGTCGAAATCGGCCCGGCTGCCCACCCCGGACTGGAAGCGTTCGTCCATGCGCTCAAAGACCGACTGGTGGTAGTCGAGCGTCTGCTGAGCCAGCTGGAGTATGGCCTCTTGCTTCAATACCTCGAGATACACCCGGGTTACCGATAGGGAGATGTCCTCGCCCACGGAGGTGGCGCGATATTCTGCGCTGCGCTGGCGTGCCTGCTGGTTCTTGTGCTCATAAGGGGTAAAGAAGCCGTCGAACACCATCTGCTGGGCGCTCAGTTGCAATTCGCGGCGCTCCAGTTCGTTGCGGGTCCGGCCCGGCTTGGCGAAGGTGCGATCGGCGGGATCGCGCTCCTGGAATCCGTAACCGGCAACCAGGTCCAGGCTGGGGTAGTAACCGGCCAGCGCCTGCCTGACCTGGCGGTCCCGGGCGTCGGTCTCGCGCAGCTCGGCCAGCACCAGGGGGTTACTCTTCACGGTATCCGCTATCACGGTGCGGATATCCACGGCGTGACTGGGCATCGCAAGGGCCGCGGCGCCGATTGCCGAACCGACCAGCAGTGCCTGGCGATACTTGGTGAGGGGATGGATCAATTTGAACATGGCTGAACGTTCCTCCTTGGGACAGGGTGCATACTCGGACGATCCTGTGGCCGCACCTACTGAAGACTGAACCCGTCACAACCACGACCGGCGTTTCTCAGTAATGTGATTTGTATCACAGTGGGCGGCTGGTAAAGATACCGTTTATCCGCTAAATAAGCCATTCACACGGCGACTTGCCGCTCATTCCTCGAATTCTTCCGTTCAGCGCCGGTGTCGACTCAGCGCTCGCGCAGTGCCAACTGCTTGGTCTTGAGAATCGGCTTGAGAAGATAATCGAGCACCGTCTTCTCGCCGGTGAGGATATCCACCTGGACGGTCATGCCGGGGATGATCGGTAGCGGGTCCGCCTCGCTGCCCAGGACGCTGTTGTCGGTCTTGAGGCGCACCTGGTAGTACCAGAGGCCCCGCTCCTTGTCCTCGATGGTATCCGGGCTGATCTGGGTGACGTGCGCCTTGAGGCCACCATGGATCGAGAAGTCATAGGCCGTGAACCGCACCATGGCTTCCTGCCTCGGGTGGATGAAGGCGATATCCTTGGGCAGCACCTTGGCATCGATCAACAGAGAGTCGTCGATGGGCACGATCTCCACCAGATCCATGCCCGGCTGAATCACCCCGCCGATGGTATTGACCAGCAGTCGCTTGACCGTGCCGCGCACCGGCGATTTGACCTCGGTGCGCGCCACGCGGTCGGCGTAGGCTTCGTTGCCTTCCTGCAGCCTGCCGAGTTCACCGCGGGCGTCGTTCAGTTCTCCACGTGCCTCGGTGGCAAAGGTCTGGGTATAGGAGTCGATACTCTTGCGGGCTTCCGCGTACTCGGCCTGCAGGCGTGGAATCGCGTTGGTCGCCTTGCCGAGCTCGCCCTTGAGGTCGTTGAGCTGGCGCTCCAGCCGCAACAGCTCGACATGGGATACCGCGCCCTTCTCGACCAGCGGCCGGGTCACCTCCAACTCGCGCTGCAACAGCTCGTGGCTCTCCGCCAGGTTGGCACGGCTGAGCCGCAGCCCGGAAAGCTCCTGGCGCTTCTGCTCTACCCGCTGGCGCAGCACTCCCAACTTGCTCTCGTATTCGCGCCGCCGGGATTGGTACAAGTCCCGCTCCTCCGCGATCAGTTTCGGATCCGGAGGGGGTTTCAGCCTGGCTAGTTCGGCCTCGAAATCCGTGTTCTCGGACTCCGCCCGCAGGCGCACGATCCTGGCCTGCAGCTGCGCTGCCTGCAAAGACCGCTCGCGGTAGGAAGAGGAGGCCAGGGTATCGTCGATCAGCAACAGCGATTGCCCCCTGTCGACGATGTCGCCCTCGGTGATGAACAGCTTGGCGAGAATCCCTCCTTCGAGGTTCTGCACCACCTGTACCTCGCTGGACGGCACCACCCGGCCTTCACCGCGGGTGAATTCATCGATTTCTGCGAAGTACGCCCAGACCAACAGCGACAACACCAGCACACAGATGCCCCACAGCAGCATCCGGTGCAGCCCCGGCGCCTGCAGCAGCACGGCCTCGGAGGCGTAGGACATGTATTTGAGGTCGGTGGCGGGATTGGACTCAAAGGTGCGCCGCATTCCGCTGAGGCGGTCGCGGGCATTCGGGTCTGCGGCAGAGCGGCGGGGTTTCATCACAGCATCACCTCAGGCAGAGCCGCGGATCTTGCCGGCACGCAGGGCTTCGAGCACCTGCGCCTTGGGCCCGTCGGCCACCAGGCGGCCCCGATCCATGACCAGGACGCGGTCGACCATATCCAGCATGCCCAGCTTGTGGGTAGTCAGAATCAGGGTCTTGTCGCGGGCGAACTCGGCGAGCGCTTCCTTGATGCGCGCCTCGCTGCCCTGGTCCATCGCCGAGGTGGGCTCGTCGAGCACCAGGATCGGCGGATCGCGGAGAAACACCCGCGCCAGGCCCAACGCCTGGCGCTGACCGCCGGACAGGGTCTCGCCGCGCTCGCCGACGATCATCGACAGACCTTCCGGGTGCGCGTTGATATGCTCGAGAATGCCGGCGCGCTCGGCCGCGGCGACGATTTCCGGATCCCGCACCCCGGTCAAGCCGAGGGCAATGTTCTCCCGCACCGACCCGTAGAACAGGGTCACGTCCTGGGAGATATAGCCGATCGAACGCCGCAGACTGGCGGGATCGAGCTGCTTGAGATCAAAGCCGTCGTAGAGGATCGCTCCGCGCTGGGGCTGGTAGAGGCCGAGCGCGAGACGCGCCAAGGTGGATTTTCCGGAACCGACCCGGCCGATGATGCCGATCTTCTCCCCCGCCGCGATGCGCAGCGACAGCCCGCTGATACTGGCTCTGGGCTGACCGGGGTAGGAGAACTCGACGCCCTGGAACTGCAGCGCCCCGGTGAACGCGTGCTCCTGCAGAAAGCGCGCGCCCTCTGACCGCTCGACCGGCAGCTCCATGATTTCGTCGAGGGATTTCAGGGCCGCCTCGGCATGATCGTAGGAGGTCAGTAATGCGGCCATCTGCCCCAGCGGCGCCAATGCCCTGCTGTTGAGGATCACGCAGGCGATCAGGCCGCCCAGGGTCAGCGCCTGCTCGGTGATCAGATAGACCCCCCAGACCACGATGGCGATCATGGCCATCTGCTGCAGGAAATTGACGCTCATCAGCGCCGCGTTCGAAGTCATGCGTGAGCTCAGCCCCCATTGGGAGACATAGCCGACCGCCTGCTCCCAGGTGCGCTGGGCGCGGCTTTCGGCGGTCAGCGTCTTGATGGTTTCGATGCCCACCATGCTTTCCACCAGGTTCGCGCTCTTGCGCGCCGCCCCCTGCATGACGTTCATGACCATGGGCCGCAGCCGGCGCAACGCCAGATAACTGATGAGCAGCGCCAGCGGAATGACAATCAGCGGAACCATCACCAGCCAGCCGCCGATAAAGGCGATGAAGATCAGAAAGAGTGCCAGAAAGGGCAGGTCGACCAGGGTGAGCAACGTCGACGAAGTGATGAAGTTGCGCACCCCGTCGAACTCGTGGAGGCGATTGACGAAGGCGCCCACAGATACCGGCCGGTGCTGCATGCGAATGCCCAGCATGCGTTCGAACAGCGCCGCGGACAGCATCACATCGGAACGCTTGGCGGCCAATTCGACCATATAACCGCGCAGTATCTTGAGAGCGAGATCGAACAGATAGACCAGGGCGACACCGATGGCCAGCGCCCAGAGTGTCTCCATGGCGCCGTTGGGCACCACCCGGTCATACACGTTCATCACGAACAGCGGCTGTGCCAACACAAACAGGTTGATGAACAGGGAGGCGAGCAGCACATCTCGATACAGGTGCCAGGATGACTTCAGCACCCCCCAGAACCAGTGTTCACCGGGCGCGCGGTAGGCCTTCGGGGTACGCGCATCGAATTCCTGCATGGGCCGCAGGTAGAATAGATGCCCGGAATATCCGGTCGCCAGCTCGTCGAGCGGATACTGCTCGCGCAGGCCGGTGGCCGGAGACATGAGCACGCCGAACCCGGCCTCCGTATCGATATCGATCAGCACCGCGGACTCGTGCTCCCCGTAGAGCAGCACGGCCGGCAGGACGTCGCGCGGCACCGCAGCGAGGTCGCGTGCGACCAGCAGCGCGGCGAGCCCGGCGCGGTTGGCGGCGCGGATGAACAGATCCGGGGTCAGGCGCCCCGCCTCATCGAGGGGCAGGCCGGCGGTGACCGCGGTGGCGGTCGACACCTTGCCCTCGATTCGGGCGACCAACAACAGACTGTCGAGTAGCGGTGCCCAGGGCCCTTCCCCGGGGGTGGCAGCGGCTTCGGGCAGGTCCATTGCCGATTGGGTGGTCATGCGCTGCTGTACTCCATGCTCTCGCTCAAGACGGACAACGCCGTCCAACCTCTTGTTATCCGGTGATTTATCCCCTGGTCTCGGGGGCGACCCAAGTGCCCGACCACGGGCTCGGCGGCGCACCCGGGACGCGGCGCCCGGCCCATTTCCGGCGCGAAATTCCCGTTCAGGTAAAACTTTCTACAGAACAATAAGATAGGCCTTGAAATTAATGTTCGGCATCAGTTTGAAGCTCAGGGTTTCAAGCGGCCGCGCCGGGCAGGATACAGCCGCAGCTCGCGCCATCGGCACGGCAACCCGACCAACGGCCGCGATGGCCGACCGCCGGTGCCGGGTGGCACGGCCTCAGGCGTTATAGCCCAGCAGCGCCTTCGTCTCCAGAAACTCCTCCAGGCCCCAGGCCCCGTGCTCGCGGCCGTTGCCGGACTTGCGGTAGCCACCGAAAGGTGCCCCCTGATCCCAGCGGGCGCCGTTGAGCTCGACGTGGCCGGCACGGATTCTGCGGCCCACGCGCCTGGCGTGCTCCAGGTCCCCGGATTGCACATAGCTCGACAGGCCGTAGGGATTGTCGTTGGCGATGGCGATGGCGTCTTCCTCGGATTCGTAGGGAATCAGCGCCAGCACTGGCCCGAACGCCTCTTCCCGCGCGGTCAGCATGTCGTTGCGCACATCTGTGAAGACCGTTGGCTTGACGTAGAAGCCCTTGTCCAGGCCCGCGGGACGCTCGAGACCGCCAACCAGCAGGCGGGCGCCCTCGTCGATCGCGCGTTGGATGAAAGCAATGACGCGCTCATACTGGGCGCGGTTGGCAATGGGGCCCATGTAGGTCTTGTCGTCCTTGGGATCGCCAACCACGATGCTTGCCACTGTCTTGGCGACGATGTCTTCGATCTCCTGCTGATGCTGTCGGGGAATCAGCATCCGGGTGGGACCGTTGCAGGCCTGCCCGCTGTTGAACATCGCCAGGCGCACGCCACCTTTCACCGCGCGGCTGAAATCGGCATCCGGAAGAATGACGTTGGCCGACTTCCCGCCCAGCTCTTGGGCGACGCGCTTGATGGTCGGTGCCGCCGCAGTGGCGACCGCGGCGCCGGCGCGGGTCGAGCCCGTGATGGAAACCATATCCACTTCCGGATGGGCGGCCAGCGCCTCGCCGACCTCGGGGCCGGCACCGACCACCAGATTGAACACCCCCGGCGGCAGCTCGGCCTCGGCGAAGATCTCGGCGAGAATGAAGGCATCCAGGGGCGCCAGTTCGCTGGGCTTGAGCACCATGGTGCAGCCCGCGGCCAGCGCCGGGGCCACCTTGCCGGCGATCTGGTTGAGGGGAAAGTTCCAGGGCGTGATCAGGGCGCAGACGCCAATGGGTTCGCGGATCACATGGGTCTTGCCGTGGTCGCTCTCCCACTGGTAGGTGCGCGCCAGTTCAGCCGCTTCCTTGAAGGTGAACAGCGGGTTGCCGATCTGGGTGGGCTTGACCAGCGAGCAGGGCGAGCCCATCTCGGCGGTGATCGCCTGTGCGATCTCGTCGGTGCGCGCCTCGAGGCCGGCGACGATGCGATCGAGGTACTGCGCGCGCTGCTCCGGGGCAGTCTGCGACCAGCCATCGAAGGCGGCGCGGGCCGCGGCCACGGCGCGATCCACATCCTCGCGATTACCCATGGCTACCCGGGCGACGGGCTCCTCGGTTGCCGGGTTGACCACTTCCATGGTGTCTGTGCCCTTGGGTTCCTGCCACTGGCCGGCAATATAAAACCGATCTTTTACCAACATCGCGAACTACTCCTCTCAGAAAGCGGAATGGCGGACTCGACGAACGGCGCCGAGCCCCTGAAGACGGGGGAGGTTTCGAAAGCGGCATTGTGCCGAGTTTGTCGAATCCGGATCAAGTTCGATGTTGTCACGCCCAATGGCTAGAATGGCGGGCCGCCAACCCGGTTTGCCCACCCCGGTGATGAACGACGCCCCCGCTATCCCCTCCTACCGGCTCTGCGTGGCGCCGATGCTCGATCGCACCGACCGCCATTGCCGTGCACTGTTTCGCCGTCTGAGCCCCCACGCGCTGCTCTATTCGGAAATGATCACCACCGCGGCATTGCTGCACGGCGACGCCGAACGCCACCTCGCCTTCGATGCCAGCGAGCATCCGGTCGCGCTCCAGCTGGGCGGCAGCGACCCGGATGATCTCGCCCGCTGCGCGCTGCTGGCCGAGCGCCGGGGCTACGATGAGGTCAATCTCAACTGCGGTTGCCCCAGCGACCGGGTCCAGGCCGGCCGCTTCGGCGCCTGCCTGATGAAGGAGCCGCAACTGGTGGCCGACTGTGTGGCCGCCATGTCCGACGCCGTGCAGATCCCCGTCACCGTGAAATGCCGCATCGGCGTCGATGACCAGGATGACTACGGCGCGCTCGCAGCCTTGGTGGCGAGGGTTGCGGACGCCGGCTGCACAAGATTCGCGGTGCACGCCCGCAAGGCCTGGCTGCGGGGCCTCAACCCCCGCCAGAACCGCGAGATTCCGCCGCTGCGCCACGAAATCGTGCAGCGGCTCAAAGGCGATTTTCCGCAGCTGAAAATCATCATCAATGGCGGCTTGCAGACCCTCGATGACATCCGGGCGCAGTTCGCCCAGGGCGTGGACGGGGTCATGCTGGGGCGGGCCGCCTACACCAACCCGGCGCTGCTCGCGGCCGCCGACCGGCAGCTGTTCGGGGGCACGGCCGCGACCTGGGAAACCCTGCACGGCGAGTTGCGGGCCGGTCTGCTCGCCGGACTGGCGCGCGGCACTCCGCTGCACCGCATGACCCGGCATCTACTCGGCCTCCACCAGGGCCGCCCGGGAGCGCGCGCCTTTCGCCGCCACCTGAGCGAGCACGCCCCCCGGGCCGGCGCTGGAATCCAAGTCTGGGATGAGGCGATCAGCCGGCTTCAGACACCTCCACCCACATCCTCACCCTCAGGGAGCAAAGGCGATGATCGAGCGCATTCGCACTTTTTTCAATGACCGCATCCTGGAGCGCGAGGCACCCGGCGTCAGCGGCGAGCACGCGGCCAGGTGTGCCACCGCCGCACTTCTGGTGGAGGTCATGGTTACCGACCGTCATCTCGACGCCGCCGAGCTCGAGCGCATCCCCGCCCTGCTCCGCCGCCGCTTTCAGATCGCCGACGCCGAGGCCCGCGAGTTGGTGGCGCTGGCCCACCAGGAAGTCGAGGAATCGACATCCCTGTATCAGTTCACGGCGCTGATCAACGAACATTTTTCGGCGGCGGACAAATACAGCCTGGTCCGCAGCCTGTGGGAGGTCGCCTACGCGGACGGTGAGCTGGACAAGTATGAGGAGGCTCTCATTCGCAATATCGCGGAACTGATCCACCTGCCGCATACAGGCTTCATCAAGGCGCGCAACGAGGCCAGGGCGGCGGTCGGGCGCTCCGGCTGACCGCAACTGGGACGCCGGTACCCGGAGCATGGGCGGACCCTTCGCTCGCCGTTGCCGGGCTAGTGGGCCACGCGGTTAATTAGCTGACGTCCTGCTCGATCGCCCTGACCAGATCGAGAAATTCCGTCTCCCGCTCGGGGTTGATGCTGGCCAGCAGTTTGTGCGCGTCGATGATGCGGCGCTTGAGCTCACTCGCTGGAGCCTCTACCGGAGGCAGCTCCTCCATCTCCACTGAGTGCTGCGGCGCACTGGGCAGAATATCGAGAAATTCGTCCAATGCCATGGTGTGGAGGTCGTGCAACAGCTCTGGGCTGTCGCAGAAGACCAGCGGCTTGAAATGAAATTTATCCTGGCAATGCAAGGCCAGGCGGGCGATCAAGCCCAGGGTAGTGCTGTCGAGCCCGGTAGCGTCGCTGAGGTCGATCAACACCTGATCAGGGTTGTCGTCGCCATGGAAAATGCGCTCCATGTAACGTCCCAGGGACGCGCACAGCGTCAGGCGGATGTAACCCCGAAACTTCACCAGATAGGAGTGATCGAGCTCAGCGATCAGAATCTTGCCTTGATCAGGGCTACGCACGGCGGGTCACCGTCAACACGGAGACATCATCCGGGGCATCCTGAATGCTGGCCAGCCCCAGTGCGTCACAGATGGCCTGGTGATTCGGGGCCACACCGGTCAGCCGGCGCAGCAGACTGTGTTCGCGGCTGTCATCTTCCGGAGCCTTGTCGATCTGTTCGAGCAAGCCGTCCGAGGCGACCACCAGCGCCGAGGCGGGCAGCAGGGTGCGCTCCCGCACTTCCCATCTGGGTTCTTTGAACAGCCCCAGGGGCCTCCCCTGCCCGGGCAGAAACGTTGCGACCCCGTTTTCCACCAGGACCGGTGCGGGCGACAATCCGCTGATCACATAGCGGAGGTGGCTGCGCTCCACATCGATGGCGCCGGCAAAGAACGTCAGATGCTTGTCGATATCCATTGCCAGCATCTGCCGATTGAGATGCTCGGCCAACCCCTGAGGGGCGCGGGCGAGCGCCGCGAAATCGGATTCCGCCACATGGCGGCGGCGCAGTTGTCTGAGCAGAAAAGCCAGCATCACGGTGACAAAGGCCGAGGATGCGCCATGGCCGGATACGTCACCGAAGTAAAAAAGGATATAGCGGTCAAACGCCGAGTTGTAACCGACAAAATCGCCGCTCAGGTACAGCGAGGGCACGATCGAGTGCGTCACGCAGTAGCCACGGCAACACAATGGTTCTCTGGGGAGGATATCGCGCTGCACCTGGCGCCCCGCCAACTGGTCCATGCGGAGGATATTGAAGTTCTCGCGCAGCTCCAGGTTGGCGCGCTCCAGCTGGCGCCGGTAATCCATGTTCTCCTGGTAGAGATCCTTGAAGTTGCCCGCTCTGGAAACTGCGGTAAGCAGTTCGGTCGCGCTGAAGGGTGGGATCAGGACATCTATGGCTCCGCGGCGAAAGGCCACCGCCACATCGCCGGGCGCCGGATCCCGCAGGATGACGATGGCCGCCAGGCCGGAATCGCGGCAACGCTGGGCGAAGCTCTCCTCGACCTGCCCGGGAAGCTCGTCCGGCTGGAGATCGAGCAGTAATAGGGAAGGCAGGAAATCAGGGATCCTGGCCAAGGCCTGGTCACGCTGCTCCATCTCCTCCACGACCCAGCCCGCACCGAGCAGCGTTCGCCGCCACTCGGCTCGCTCCCCGTGGGCTCCGGAAACGATCAGTGCGCGCTTGTTCTCCACCACCTGGCTCCGGGCAATCGCGAAAATGGCGACGCACACTTCACGATGGGGATCATCTCCGCGCCTTTGCGGTGGCGGCGCAGATTTGCTTCGCGCTCAACCCGAAGCCGCCGTTCAACACCTGTACATCGCGCTGCTTACTCTTGATCTGCAATTGGCACCAGGTTCATTCCAGCCACCCTGAGGCGCGCCATTCTAGCCATGCTGGAGGAATCATACTACCGTCGACCGGGATTGACGAAGGGTGGCCACAGATAAAAAAAACCCCGCCATGGGCGGGGGTGCGAGAACCGCGGGGGCAGCGGTCTTCAGAAGGCAAACTGAATCCGGCCGACAATGGCGTCGCCATCGTCTTCGCCGCCGATTTCTTCATCGGTCTCTGCGTGGACATAGTTGACGGCGATCTTGACCAATTCGTTGGCGTACCAGTTGACGCCCATGGTGAGGGTATTGCCGGTATCGCCGATCAACTGCACCGGCGGGAGGTTGTTGTTGTCCGAAACGTCCAGCTCATCGTAGCGGGCAAAGACTTCCCAGGCGCCGCCTGGGCCGCTGGGTTTGACCTTGTCGAACGCGCCGATGCCGGTCTTGTAGCTGCGCGACTCACCGGTGAGGATGTAGCCCGCTTGGACGTAGTAGCCATCGGCCTCGATGTCGGGTGCGCCATTGGCTCCGGAAATCTCGCCATCGAAATACTCCGCCATGGCGTGGAACGGGCCGAAAGACGCCGCCAACTCGCCGTTCCAGGCCTCCAGTTCATCGGCCACCGCGCCGCCGGTGTAACGGCCGCGAATTCGGGCCGCAGTTCCGTCGTCGCCGCCACGCACACCCAGTCGGGAACCCAGTTGCGTGAACTCGCCATCGCGGGTGGTATAGCCGACGCCCAGGTGAATCAGGCCGTCGTCACCATACATGGGCCTTACCACCAGGCGAGCCGTGGCAGCGGTATCCAGGTCGTTCTCGTCGTCCAGGTCCTGCTTGAAGATGCCGGCGCTGTAGGTGACGAAGTCATTGGCGCCGTGCAGCTTCGCGCCGACATTGTTGCCGGTGTCGAAGGCACTGGCGGGCAGTGACCGCTCGATAGCGGTGATCCATTTGGAGCTGCCGGTATCCTCGAGGCCGAAATTCTCCTTCTGCTGACCGAAGGTCAGCTGGGCCATGTCGCCCCAACCTTGATAAGTGGTATGGATCTGGTCGATGGAGCCGCTGTCGGTCAGGTTGTAGGACATCAGGTAGGCCCAGTCATGGTAATGACCTTTGACCTCGAGCCGGGCACGACGGAAGAAGATGTCGCTGCCATCCTCGCCGGGAACGCTGTTGATCACCCCGTCATAGCCGTTGTAATCAAGCTGAATGCGCCCGCCGAGCTTGAAGGAAGCGGTGCCGTCAGCGGTCTTGGCCTCGATCCCGCCCTTGGTCTTGATCACGATATCGGCGCCGTCGGTGGTTACCGTGCCCGCTTGCGCGGCCGCTGCCGTTACCGCTGCAATCGCCACTGCCATCGCAGTTCTTTTCATCACTCTCCCCTCTTGGTCAACAGGTATTTGGGGGTCCGCGACCCCAGCCCTTCGGCTGCCCGCATTGTCGGGAAGAAATGTGACTGGTCCGTGAAGCTGGCGTGACAACTACATGACAGGCGGAAACGCGGAACGCGGCCGGCGATGGCGGTTCAGGGGAGTAGCGAGGGAGAAACCAGTCTGCGGACAAAAACGAAGAAAGCCGGCGCTGGGCCGGCTTTGCGGGAGGACCGAGAACCCGGAGGCTCAGAGCGCGGCTTCGAGCTCGGGCAGCGCCTTGAACAGATCGGCGACCAGACCGTAGTCGGCGACCTGAAAGATGGGGGCATCCGGATCCTTGTTGATGGCGACGATGACCTTGGAATCCTTCATGCCCGCCAAGTGCTGGATGGCACCGGAGATACCCACCGCGATATACAGATCCGGAGCGACGATCTTGCCGGTCTGGCCGACCTGCATGTCGTTGGACACGAACCCCGCATCGACCGCCGCCCGGGAAGCGCCCACGGCGGCGCCGAGCTTGTCTGCAATCCGATAGAGCATCTCGAAATTGTCGCCGTTCTGCATGCCCCGCCCGCCCGAGATGATGACGCCGGCGGCGGTCAGTTCGGGGCGATCCGACTTGGCGACTTCCTCGCCCTTGTACTCCGACAAATCCGTCTGGTGCACGCTGTCGAGCTTCTCGACGGTGGCACTGCCGCCTTCCGCCGGCACCGGATCGAAGGCGGTGGTGCGCACGGTCAGCATCTTGATGGGATCGGAGGTCTGCACCGTGGCAATGATGTTGCCTGCATAGATCGGGCGCTGAAAGGTATCCTCCGAGATCACGGCGCTGACGTCCGAGATCGCCTGCACGTCCAGCAGGGCCGCCGCGCGGGGCAGGACGTTCTTGCCGTTGGTGGTGGCGGGAGCCAACACATGGCTGTAATCCTTGGCCAGTTCGGCGATCAGCAGCGCGGTGTTCTCCGCCAGCAGGTGGTCGTAGGCCGCGTTTTCTGCCACCAGCACGCGAGTGACACCGGCAGCCTTGGCGGCCTGGTCGGCGCCTTCGGCGCAGTCTGAACCCGCCACCAGCACATCGATCTGGTCGCCGAGCTGCTGCGCGGCAGCGATGGTGGCCAGCGTAGCCCCCTTGAGCTCTCCCTTGACGTGTTCCGCAATGACCAGAATGCTCATGAAATCACCTTCGCTTCATTCTTCAACTTGTCGACCAGTTGCGCTACATCCTCGACCTTGATGCCGGCCTTGCGCTCCGGCGGCAATTCGGCCTTGAGCAACTGGGTGCGCGGCGCGACATCCACACCGAGTTCTTCCGGCGTCGTACTGTCGATGGGCTTCTTCTTGGCTTTCATGATATTGGGCAGCGACGCATAGCGCGGCTCGTTGAGCCGCAGGTCGGAAGTGACGATCGCCGGCAGCTTGATGGCGATGGTCTGCAGGCCGCCGTCGACTTCGCGAATCACTTCCAGCTGCCCTTCACCGACGGTGATCTGGGATGCGAAGGTCGCCTGCGCATAGCCGGTCAGCGCCGCCAGCATCTGGCCGGTCTGGTTGTTGTCGCCATCGATTGCCTGTTTGCCGAGCAGCACCAGGTCCGGGTTTTCCTTATCGCACAGCGCTTTCAGACACTTGGCGACGCCCAACGGCTCCAGGGCGACATCGGTCTGCACCAGGATACCGCGGTCTGCGCCCAGGGCCAGCGCGGTGCGGATCTGCTCCTGCGCGGCCTGCGGGCCCAGGGAAACCGCGACCACCTCGGTGGCGATACCCTGTTCTTTCAGGCGCACAGCCTCTTCCACGGCGATTTCGCAAAAGGGGTTGATCGCCATCTTGACATTGGCGAGATCGGGACCCGAATGATCCGATTTTGGCCGCACCTTGACGTTGTAGTCGGCGACACGCTTGACCGCAACAAGTATCTTCATGAATTGCCCTTGCTGTGACGTGGGACGGTGAGAGTTACGGGCACGTACGGCGACGCCCCGCATTCAGGGGGCATTATGATGCCGATTGACCGCCGGTAAATCAATGCGCTGCCGAGTTTCCAGCGCGCTGATGAGCGCCGGACATGACCGCGGAGTTCCATGACCACCCAGCCATCATTGGTTTCCTGACCGGCTGGCATATAAAATTGCGCCTTCGCAAGAACTTTGAGGTGGAGGCATGACCCGGGAATCCATGGAATACGATGTGGTGATCGTCGGTGCAGGCCCCGCGGGCCTCGCCGCCGCCTGTCGCCTGCGCCAGCTCAACGAAGAGCTCTCGGTCTGCGTGGTCGAGAAGAGCTCGGAGGTCGGTGCCCATATCCTCTCCGGCGCCGTACTTGAGCCCACTGCGCTGAACGAGCTGTTCCCCGACTGGAAGGATCGCGACGCCCCGCTGTTGACTGCGGTCAGCGGTGACGAGATTCACGTGCTGCGCAACGCCCGGAACAATATCCGCGTACCTGGCCCGTTCGTGCCCAAGACCATGCACAACGAGGGCAATTACATCATCAGCCTGGGCAACTTCTGCCGCTGGCTGGCGACTCAGGCGGAAAACCTGGGGGTGGAGATCTTCCCCGGCTTCGCCGCCGCCGAGGTCCTGTATCACGACAATGGCTCGGTCAAGGGCATCGCTACCGGAGACATGGGCATCGACGCTCAGGGCGAGCACAAGGACAGCTATACCCCGGGCATGGAGCTGCACGCCAAGTACACATTGTTCGCAGAAGGCTGTCGCGGTCACCTGGGCAAGGAGCTGATTGCCGGGTTCAACCTGGATGCCGGTAAGGATCCCCAGCATTATGGAATAGGAATCAAGGAAATATGGAAGGTTTCTGATGAAAAACATCAGCCCGGCTTGGTGGTACATACCGCCGGTTGGCCGCTCGACGAGAGCGGCTCTGCGGGGGGCGGCTTTCTCTATCACCTGGAGGACAACCAGGTCTCCCTGGGGCTGATCGTGGACTTGTCCTACAGCAATCCCCATGTCAGCCCGTTCGACGAATTTCAGCGCTACAAGCACCACCCGGTGATCCGCCGTCATCTGGAGGGCGGGGATCGGATCGCCTACGGCGCCCGCGCCATCGTCAAGGGCGGACTCCAATCACAACCGCGGATGAGCTTCCCGGGCGGGCTACTGATCGGCGACGACGCCGGCACCCTGAATTTTGCCAAGATCAAGGGCTCACACACGGCCATGAAGTCGGGCATGATCGCCGCCGAGGTGGTCGCCGAGGCGCTGGGCGCGGGCCGCGCCGGCGACGAACTCAGTGAATACGCCACAGCCTACGAGGCCTCCTGGGCCTGGCGCGAGCTGCACTTGCAACGCAACTTCGGCCCGGCGCAGCACAAGTGGGGCAATATTCTGGGTTCGGCGTTCGCCTTCATTGATATCAATATCTGCAACGGCAAACTGCCCTTCACCCTGCGCGACCCCACGCCCGACCATGCACAGTTGAAGCCGGCCAAGGATTGCAAACCCATCCCCTACCCCAAGCCCGACGGGGTGCTCAGCTTCGACAAACTGTCCTCGGTGTTCCTCTCCAACACCAACCACGAGGAGGATCAGCCCTGCCATCTCGTCCTCAAGGATCCAGAACTGCCCATCCGGCATAACCTGCCGCTCTACGACGAACCCGCGCAGCGCTATTGTCCGGCTGGTGTCTATGAAGTAGTGGAAAATGCCCAGGGCGAACCGGTATTCCAGATCAATGCCCAGAACTGCGTGCACTGCAAGACCTGCGATATCAAGGATCCGGAGCAGAATATCGCCTGGGTGGCACCGGAAGGCGGCGGCGGGCCCAACTATCCGAACATGTAAGCCCGCCAAACGCTGACTTCAGCCAGCCCGATCAGGGCCGCTGCGTGTGGATGGCGGCAGTGCTGCGACTCGACGGCCGGGCGGCGCAATCCGCCCTGCCATCAATTCAGAGGCACAGCTGCCGGGCGGCGAGATCCCGCATGATCTCTTCCGAGCCACCGCCGATGGCGAACACCCGCACCTCGCGGTAGATGCGCTCGACCTTGTTGCCGCGCATGAAACCGTTGCCGCCGAAGATCTGCACGGCTTCGCGGGCGCAGAATTCCAGGGTCTCGGTGGCCTGCACCTTGAGCAGGCTCAGCTCGGCGATCGGAACCTCGCCCTGCTGCATCTGCCAGGTGGTCTGTTCGAGGAATGCCTTGGTGGCCAGAATGCGCTTGGCCATCTCGGCGATCTTGTGGCGGATCACCTGATGGTCGAGCAGCCGCTTGCCGAAGGTCTTGCGCTCCCGTGCCCAGGCCACCGCCTCGTCCATGCAGACCATGGCCAGGCCCACAGAGGTGGCGGCGATGCCCAGCCGCTCCATGTTGAAGTTGATCATGATGCCGGAGAAACCGCGATTCTCCTCGCCGATCAGATTGGCCGCCGGCACCCGGCAGTCGTCGAAATGGAGCGCGGCGGTGTCCGAGGCCCACCAGCCCATCTTCTTCAGCTCGGTCTGGGTAAAACCCGGCGTCCCCTTTTCCACCAACAGCAGGGAAATGCCGCCGGCGCCCTCGCCACCGGTACGCACCGCCACCGTATAGAAGTCGGCGCGGATGCCGCTGGTGATGAAAATCTTGCCGCCATTGACCACATAGTGATCACCATCGCGGCGCGCCGTGGTTTTCAGATTGGCGACATCGGAGCCACCACCGGGCTCGGTGACCGCCAGCGCGGCGATCTTTTCCCCGGCGATCACCGGCGGAATGACGCGCTGCTTGAGGGCGTCACTGCCCAATGCCAGGACCGGCGGCAGGCCGATGGTATGGCTGTTGAGGCTGGCGTACATGCCGCCGCCGCCGGCCCGTGCCTGCTCCAGGGCGGTGACCACCGCCATGAAGGGATCGGCCACCGGAATGCCGCCGTACTCCTCGGGATAACCCAGCTGCAACAGCCCGATGGCCGCAGCTTTCCGATACATCTCGCGCGGAAAGTGCCCAGCCTCCTCCCATTCATCGACAAAGGGGGCAACCTCGGTATCGACGAAGCGGCGCAGGGTCTCCCGCCAGGCCTGATGGTCGGCGCTGTAGTACACCGGCGATAAGGGCAGATCGAACCAGGAAGTGAATTCGCCGAGCGCCATGGATACCTCCGTGCCGCGGCGTTCAGCGCCGCGGCAGTTCCAGGGTCACCACCGCCGGGACACGCAGCCCCTCATCGGTGGAGATCTTGATTTCCGCCTCGACCAGGTTGCGACCGGCGGCGTCCTGATAACGTTTGGTCACCGCTCCTTCGCCGTACATGGTGTCCTCGGCGTAGATGGAAGCGCGCATCTGCATCTGGCGCTTGCGAATGAAGGCGTGGGGACCGGCCCAATCGGTGGCGACCCGGTCTATGAAGCCTTCGATGGCCATGGTGTTGAGATAGATGTTGCGCTGCCCCTGGGCACGGGCGTATTCGGGATCATGGTGCCCGGGAAAATAGTCGTTGGTGGCGGCGGCGTTGAGGATCACCTTCACATAGGGGACGTGCATGCTGATCTTGGGCAGTGCCTCGCCCTCGGCCACGTCGTCCCAGAATTTCAGCTCTGCCATGGCTCAGGCCTCATGGGTACGGTAACGGAACAATTGGTTGGTCTGCACCGCGACCCGCTCGCCTTGCTGATTGACGAACTCGGCCTCGGTGGTGAGGAAGTGGCCGATGCCCAACCGGGTATCCTTTTCCTCCGAAATCTGCGTCAAGCGGTCCTGCACACTCACCCGATCGCCCAGATACAGGTGGCGATCGAACTCCGTGGTGGTGGCGACATTGATCAGGGTATCCCCGGGCAGCGGGACGCGCAGCGCCATGATGTAGTGGCTGCGCTCCCTGTGCGGGTGCCATTGCAGCGCCATGCACCAGGACAGCAGCAGTCCCGGCGGCGCCACGATGCCACTCCACTGCCGCTGCGCATAGGCCTCGTCCCAGTAGCTGGCATTGGCGTCCTCGACCAGCGCGCAGTACACCTTGATCGCCTCCTGGGTGACGGAGAACTCGGCGACCGTCTTCTCGCCGGCCTGACCGATCAGTTTGCGGGCATCCTCATAGGTGCCGAATGTGAGGGGAAACGGGGCTTGGGCGACATCGGCCATCTGCGAACTAGCCTCCTTGGGAGCTAACTGGTTGAAATTGGGGAATCTTCATCTCGCCGCGGGCTTCGAAGACCACTTCGACCGCGAGCCCGACCCGGACCTCCTGCGGATCGCAGTGCAGCACATTGGCCATCATCCGCGGGCCCTCCTCGAGTTCGATCACCGCGAGCACATAGGGCACATCCGCCTGGTAGGCTGGGAAAGGCGCCTGGTGCACCACGGAAAAGCTGTACACCCGGCCCCGCCCGCTGCCCTGTCGCCAGTCGAGGTTCTGACTGAAACAACCCGGACACCAGAGTCGCGGGTAGAAAAACACCTGGTCACAGTCACGGCAGTGGGGCAGTACGAACTCCTCCCGGGTCGCGCTTTCCCAGTAATGCTCTGCCCCCGGGGTGGGTTTCGGCAGTGGTTTCTCCGCTGGCATCTGTTCACTCATCGCACTTCTCCTCAGGGCTGCCGGCCCAGAATCAGGGTCGAGTGCTCACTCATCATGCCGCCGTAGGAATGCACCACACCGATCTCCGCGCGGGTCAGTTGACGGTCGCCGGCGATACCCATCACCTGACGGGCGCCTTCGACGATCATCGACATCCCGGAGGCGTCGCCGGTATGGCCGAAGGACAGCAGCCCGCCGTAGGTATTGATGGGCAGGTCTCCGCCCGGCCGCGTGGCCCCGGAAGCAAACAATTCGCCGCCCTTGCCGCGCGGGCACAGCCCCAGTTCCTCGGCAAACACCAGCGGGTTGACGCTGAAGGCGTCATAGATCTGCGCGAACTGCATGTCGGCTGCGCTCAGCCCTGCCCTTTCATAGGCCATGCGCCCGGCGCGACCACAGCCGATGTCGAGCAGATCCGCGGCCTGGTGGATGTTGCGATGGCTGTGATACTCCCCCATGCCGAGCAGCCAGGCAGGCTGCGGGGAAATCCGCCGGGCAACCTGCTCGCTGGTCACCAGCACCGCGGCACCACCTTCCAGGGGAATGGAGCAGTCGTAGAGGTGAAAGGGCGTGGCGATGGGGCGCGACTCGCGCACCCTGGCCACGGTCAGCGGCTCACTGCCATAGGTCGCGGACTGGGGATTGCGCAAGGCCCATTCCCGGGACGATACCGCGACCTCGGCGAGCTGTTCGGCAGTGCTGCCGAACTCGTGCATGTGCCGGCTGGCAACCTGGGCGTAGATCGCCGGGATGAAGGTACCGTAGGGAAACTCGAAGGCCTCGTGACTGACCATGCGCGCCATCAACTCCGCACCGCCGGCACCCACCTTGGGGAACTTGCCGGCGCCCACACAGAGCACGCTGTCGGTGAGCCCCTGGCGGATGGCCGTGGCGGCGCGCTGCACCATATAGCCATAGGTGGCGCCGCCGGCATTCATGGTGTCGCCATACAGCGGATGGATGCCCAGCTCCTCGTAGAGCTGTTCGTGGACGAAGATGTCGGTGCGGCCGCCGCCGGCCATGCCCGAAGGGCAGGCCAGAATGCCTTGGATATCCGCCGGCTTGACCGACCACTCGGCGAGAAACTGGCGGACGACTTCGACATAGAGCGCGTGGCCGTCCATCTCCGGATAGCGCCCCGGCTTCATTTCGGAAACTGCGGCGATGGCAACCTGTGCGGTCATGCTGTCCTCGTGCTTGAACCCTGAGGGTGCCGACCAAGCGGCGTGGTCTGGCGACTGGGGCGGAAAGATAGCACGAGCATCGGCGCAAATCGGCGCCATCCGGGGGCAGCGGGTGACCGCCGGGTTTCCCGCGCTCCGCGAAGCCCTGCTAGACGACTCGCTGGGCGCTCAACTCGGCGATCTCCGCTTCGCCATAACCGATTTCGGTGAGGATATCCCGGGTATGTTCACCCAGGGTGGGCGGCCGCCGGGTGATCTCCCCGGGTGTGTCGGAGAGCGCCACCGGACAGCCCGCCACCGGCGCCGCGCGGGGCAGCCCCGGGTAATCGTCAATGGGGTTGAGCATCCCCATGGCCTGGACATGGGGGTCGTCGTGGGCCTGTTGCGGGGTCAGTACCGGACCCGCGGGAACCCTGGCCCGCTCCAGCTCGTCAAGGGCTTCCGCCATGGTGCGCTCGCGGCACCAGGCGCCGGCGCGCTCACTGATCAATTCGGCGTTGCGGCCGCGCTCGGCATCGCTGGAAAAGCGCGGGTCACCGAGCCAATCCTCGGCACCCACCAGGCGGGCCCAGCGCTCGAACAGGGGCTGCCCCACCACCTGGATGATGATGGCGCCGTCCCGGGTCTTGAAGATATCGGCGGGTGCGGCGTTCTGCGCACGGTTGCCGGTGCCGACCCGGTTCACGTCCAGCAGTACCTGCTCCACCATGGGGCCGTTGGCGTAGGCCAGCGCGGTGCGCAGCAATGCCCCCTCGACGATCTGGCCACGACCGGTGCGCTGGCGCGCGATCAGCGCCGCCAGGGTGCCCAGCGCCGCCGAGGTAGCGGTGCCGTAGTCTGCATAGGGCGCGAAGGACTTCATCGGTTGTCCCGGGAAGCCACCAAGATAGCTGGCGCCGGACATCACCTGGGCGATACCGTCGAAGCCGACCCGTTCGCTGTAGGGACCCTGCGAGCCGAAGGTCGAGATCATGGTGAGGATGATGTCTTCCTTGATGGCCTTCAGGGACTGGTAGTCGATACCCATCTCCACCAACGAAGGATGGGGCAGATTGGCCACCACCACATCTGCGGTGCGCACCAGGCGCGCCACCACTTCGCGACCGGCGGGCTTGGTCGGGTTCAGGGTCATGCCGCGCTTGTTGCAGTTCATCTGAAAAAACAGCGCGCCTACGCCGTCCGCCGTCACCGGCGTGGTATAGCGGTCCTCGCTACCGGCGAGCTTTTCGATGCGAATCACGTCGGCGCCGAAATGGGCGAGCAGTTCCGCACAATAGGGCCCGGCGATATAGCGCCCGAAATCGAGCACTCGAACGCCCTCCAGGACTCCCGTCATGGCACACCTCTGCTGGCTACAGGAACAGGTCTTGTGGAATTATCGGTTTCTGGAGCCTGCCGCCAAACCCCGCGGGATGCAACCGCATCCACCGGTGGCGGGCGTTCGATTAGCGGTAATAGGCTTGACTGCGATCGCTGTGGTCGGTGACATCGCGCACGCCGGCGAGCTCCGGGACACGTTCCATCAGGGTCCGCTCGACCCCTTCCTTGAGGGTCACGTCGACCATACCGCAACCCTGGCAGCCGCCACCGAACTGCAGCACGGCGACGCCGTCCACTATTTCCTCAAGGCTCACCACGCCGCCGTGGGCGGCCAGACCGGGGTTGATCTCGTTGTAGAGGACATAGTTGATCTTGTCCTCGACCGGGCTGTCCTCGCGCACCTGGGGCATCCGCGAATTGGGCGCGCGAATGGTCAGTTGGCCGCCCATGCGGTCCTCGGCGTAATCGACCCGTCCGTCCTCCAGGTAGGGCAGGCTGCGCTGCTCGACGAAGGCCCGGAAACCGTCCAGTTCCAGCACCTCGTCGTCCGCCTGCTCCTCTCCCGGACGGCAGTAGGCGATACAGGTCTCCGCCCGCGGCGTGCCGGGATCGGCCACGAACAGGCGGATGGCGATGCCGTCGCAGTCCTGCTTGTCGAGCAGGCCGGCAAGATAGCCTTGGGCGGCGGGCGTGATCTCGATCTGGGCCATGGAAAACTCCGAGGTCCATACCAGACTGAATTGGTCGACTACTATAGCAGCAGCCTGCCTCCCACTCAATGCGGCACTGCAAACTCGAGCCACGGAACGGCTTTTTGGTACACTGCCGCCCCCCCGCCAAACCGCTCGCCATGCCGCCCGCAGCCGACCGCACCGCCCGAATCGCCGCCCTGTACGCCAGCGCGCGCCAGCGCATCCTCCTGCTCGACGGTGCCACTGGCACCATGATCCAGCACCATCAGCTGCAGGAAGCGGATTTCCGCGGCGCCCGCTTCGCCGACTGGCCCGGGCCGCTGGCGGGCAACAATGATCTCCTCTGTCTGACGCGCCCGGCGGTGGTCACCGAGATTCATCTGGCCTACCTGGAAGCCGGTGCAGACATCATTGAAACCAATACCTTCAATTCCACGGCGCTGTCCCAGGCGGATTACGGGATGCAGGCATTGGTCCCCGAATTGAACCGGACCGCCGCCGCACTGGCCCGGGCTGCCGCTGATCGCGTAACCGCAGCGGATCCCAGCCGACCACGCTGGGTGGCCGGCGTGCTCGGTCCCACCAGCAAGACCGCCTCGATCTCCTCGGACGTCAATGATCCCGGCGCCCGCAATACCGACTTCGACGAGCTCACGGCGAACTATCGGGAGGCCGCCCGCGCCCTGATCGAGGGCGGCAGCGACCTGCTGTTGATCGAGACCGTATTCGACACCCTCAATGCCAAGGCCGCCGTGGTCGCGGTCGATGATGTCTACCGCGAACTCGGCATCGAACTGCCATTGATGATCTCGGGCACGATCACGGATGCCAGCGGCCGCACCCTGTCCGGCCAGACCGCGGAAGCCTTCTGGATCAGCCTGGCACACGCCCGGCCATTTTCCATCGGCCTCAACTGCGCCCTGGGCGCCGCCGAGCTGCGCCCCCATGTCGAGGCGCTCGCGCGCCTCTGCCCGACGCTGGTTTCCGCGCACCCCAACGCCGGGCTGCCCAACGCCTTCGGCGAATACGACGAGACCCCAACAGAAACCGCGGCCATCCTGCGCGAATTCGCCGAGAGCGGACTGATCAATATCGTCGGCGGCTGCTGTGGCACCACCCCGGAGCACATCCGCGCCATCGCGGAAGCCGTTCGTGACTGTCCGCCGCGCACCCCGCCGGCGCGCCCCAGCGGCTGTTTGCTGTCCGGTCTCGAACCCTTTTCGATTACCCGGGAATCCCTGTTCGTCAATGTCGGTGAGCGCTGCAACGTCACTGGATCGGCACGCTTTCGCCGCTTGATTACCGAAGGTGACTACGCCACGGCCTTGGAGGTGGCGCGGGAGCAGGTGGAAAACGGTGCCCAGATCATCGATATCAACATGGACGAGGGCATGCTCGACTCCGCGGCGGCCATGCGCACCTTTCTGCGCCTGCTGGCCTCGGAGCCGGATATCTCCCGGGTGCCGATCATGGTCGATTCCTCCAAGTGGGAGGTGATCGAGACCGGCCTCAAGGAGATTCAGGGCCGGCCGCTGGTCAACTCCATCAGCCTGAAGGAGGGCGAGGACGCCTTCGTGACGCAGGCGCGCCGCTGCTTCGCCCTGGGCGCGGCAGTGGTGGTAATGGCCTTCGACGAACAGGGCCAGGCCGATACCCTGGAGCGGCGCATCGAGATCTGCCAGCGCTGCTTCCGGATTCTGGTCGAGCAGGTGGGCTTCGCGCCGGCCGACATCATCTTCGATCCCAATGTGTTCGCGGTGGCGACCGGTATCGAGGAACACGATCGTTACGCGCTCGATTTCATCGAGGCCGCCGGCTGGCTCCGCGAACACCTGCCGGACTGCCTGATCTCCGGGGGCATCAGCAACGTTTCCTTTTCGTTCCGGGGCAACGACCGGGTCCGGGAGGCGATCCACTCGGTGTTTCTCTACCACGCCATCGCCGCGGGCCTGCGCATGGGCATCGTCAATGCCGGTCAGCTGGCCGTCTACGATGACCTGCCCGCGGATCTGCGCAACACGGTCGAGGACGTGGTGCTCGCCCGCCGCCCGGATGCTACCGAACGATTACTGGCGCTGGCGGAGCGCTATCGCGGCGGCAGCGACCGGACCACCCCTCAGGAAGATCTGGCCTGGCGCGAGTGGCCGGTCGGCGATCGTATCGCCCATGCCCTGGTCAAGGGCATCACCACCCATATCGAAGCCGACACCGAGGCCGCCCGGCAGCAGGCCGCACGCCCCCTGGACGTGATCGAGGGCCCGCTCATGGACGGCATGAACCGGGTCGGTGATCTGTTCGGCGCCGGCAAGATGTTCCTGCCCCAGGTGGTCAAATCCGCGCGTGTGATGAAGCAGGCGGTCGCCTATCTGGAGCCTTTTCTCGAAGCCGACAAAGGCCGCACCGCGCGGGTGAACGGCCGCGTACTCATGGCCACTGTCAAGGGCGATGTCCACGACATCGGCAAGAACATCGTCGGCGTGGTACTGCAGTGCAACAATTACCAGGTGATCGATCTGGGCGTGATGGTGCCCACGGACAAGATTCTCGCCACTGCCCGGGAGCAACAGGTAGACGTGATCGGCCTGTCCGGCCTGATCACCCCTTCGCTGGAGGAAATGTCCCAGGTCGCCGCAGAGATGGAGCGGACGGGCTTCACGCTGCCCCTGCTGATCGGCGGTGCCACCACCTCCAAGGCCCATACCGCGGTCAAGATCGAACCCAGATACCAGCGTGCCCCCACGGTCTATGTGCCCGACGCCTCGCGGGCGGTCGGGGTGGTCTCGCAGCTGTTGAATCCGGAAACCCGCGATGCGTACTGGGCGGAAGTCCGTACCGAATACGAAGAAGTCCGCGTGCGCACGGCGAACCGGCGTCCCCGCCCCTCCCTGCCCTACGCCGATGCGGTGGCGCGGGGGCTACAGCTGGATTGGCAAGACTATCGGCCACCGGTGCCGCGCCAACTGGGTGTACAGGTGCTGCGCGACTATCCGCTGGAGGCGCTGGTCGACACCATCGACTGGACACCTTTCTTCATCACCTGGAGCTTGGTGGGCAAGTATCCCGCGATCTTCGAAGATGCCCTGGTAGGCGAACAGGCCCGCCAGCTCTACGACGACGCCCGGCGGATGCTCGATGAGCTGATCGCCGGCGGCCGCCTGAGGGCCAGCGGCGTGATCGGGCTATGGCCGGCGAATCGCGTCGGCAGCGACGATATCGCCGTCTATGACAGCGAAGAACGAAAGCGGGAGATCGCCCGGCTGCACCATATCCGCCAGCAGACGGTGCCCAACTCCGAATCCGATCCGCTGCTGTCGCTGGCCGATTTCGTCGCACCGGCCGACAGCGGAGTCGCCGACTATATCGGCGCTTTCGCGGTCACTGCCGGACTCGGAGCCGACGAGATCGCCGCCGCTTATCAGGCCCGCGGAGACGACTACAACGCCATCCTGGTCAAGGCGCTGGCCGACCGGCTGGCCGAAGCCTTCGCCGAACACCTGCATCTGCGGGTACGCAGGGAGTTCTGGGGATACAGCCCGGACGAAGACCTGGACAACACCGACCTGATCCGGGAACGTTATCAGGGCATCCGCCCTGCCCCGGGGTATCCGGCCTGTCCGGATCACACGGAGAAGAGCGCGCTGTTCGACCTGCTCAAAGCGGAGCGCAACATCGGTATCCAACTCACCGAGAACTGGTCCATGCATCCGGCGGCCTCGGTCAGCGGCTGGTATTTTTCCCACCCGCAGGCGCGCTACCTCAACGTCGGCAAGCTGCAGCGCGACCAGGTCGAGGATCTGGCCGGGCGCAAAGGCATGGCGGTGAAGGATCTGGAACGGGAGCTGGCCTCGGTGCTCGGCTACGCGCCGGACGCCGTCGAGCGCCCCAACGAAAAATCTCCGGCCAATCAGGCGTAGATCAGCAAGGTGAAACTGCCATGACCGAGCAAGAAGACCGCAACGAGCACCAGGATAACCCCCCTGGGTTCTGGCGCATCGTACTCAGTGCCATGGCCGCCGCCATCGGCGTGCAGAGCAACAAGAACCGCCAGCGGGATTTCGCCCATGGGCGTCCGCTGGCCTTCATTGTGGCGGGCATCATCTTCACGGTGCTCTTCATCCTCACCGTGGTCACGGTGGTGCACCTGGCACTCTAGTGGGCCACGCGGCTAATTAATCAGTCCCCGCGCCGGGCGGAAGAATTTCAGCCCTGGCCGCTGACCCAGAGCACCGCGCCCAGCACTGCTAGGGTGATCAGCGCGACCGTGGCAATGGCGTCCGCCACATGGTCTCTGCTCTTGCTCTGCTCATCGCTCATGGTGTACTCCGGGTGAAAAGGCGGCTACGGGGATTCGGCGCGCGCGCATTCTAGCAAGCTTCGCGGCCTCGATCACAAGCTCCCGCAGAGCAAACCATTCTTATGCGTTTTCATGGTTTGGTTATAAGGAATCAGTTTTTTACCCCTCCTGACCCAGCCGCTACCATAGTCATCCCCAAATCCCGCGTGAAGCCTTCATGTATCGTTACGATGACCGGGATCGGACCCTGGTACGCGAACGGGTTCGACAGTTCCGCGGCCAGACCGAACGCTATCTGGCCGGGGAATTGAGCGACGACCAGTTTCGCCCGCTGCGGCTGCAGAACGGCCTCTATATCCAGCGCCTCGCACCCATGCTGCGGATCAGCATTCCCTACGGGCTGATCTCCGCGACCCAGCTGCGCCGCCTGGCGCGGATCGCCCGCGTCTACGACAAGGGTTACGCACACTTCACCACGCGTCAGAACGTCCAGTTCAACTGGCCGCGGCTCGAAGAGATACCGGACATCCTCGAGGAACTGGCCGAAGTCGAGATGCACGCCATCCAGACCAGCGGCAACTGTGTGCGCAACATCACCACCGACGAGTTCGCCGGTGTGGCCCCGGACGAGGTCGAGGATCCGCGGCCCTGGTGCGAACTGGTACGCCAATGGGCGACCTTTCATCCGGAATTCGCCTTCCTGCCGCGCAAGTTCAAGATTGCCATCAGCGGATCCGAGCAGGATCGCGCGGCCATCCAGGTTCACGATGTTGGTCTGGAACTGTATCGGAATGCCGCTGGAGAGGTTCGCATTCGGGTTTTCGTGGGCGGTGGCCTGGGGCGCACACCCATGCTGGGCGAGGTCATCCGCGAGCATCTGGAGCCGCGCCATCTACGCACTTATCTGGACGCCATCCTGCGCATCTACAATCGTTATGGCCGCCGTGACAACAAGCACAAGGCGCGCATCAAGATCGTGGTCAAGGCCTGGGGTGCGGAGGAGTTCGCGCGCCGTGTCGAGCGCGAATGGCAGCATCTCAAGGACGGCCCCAATACCGTCACCGAGGCGGAACTCGGCCATTTCCGCAGTTTTTTCACGGCACCGGAATACCGGGATCCCGAACCCAACACTGAAGCCGAGATCCAGGCACAAACCGGCGCCGATCGGGCCTTCGCCCGCTGGCTGGAACGCAACGTCCGGCCCCACCGGGTGCCGGGATATGCGGCAGTCACGCTGTCGCTGAAACCCGTGGGCGTACCGCCGGGCGACGTCACCGATGCCCAGTTGGAGGCGATCGCCGACCTCGCCGAGACGTTCTCCCTTGGCCAGGCCCGGGTCACCCACCACCAGAATCTGGTATTTGCCGATGTACGCCGCGCCGACCTGTACCGCCTGTGGCGCGAGTTGAAGACGCTGGGCTTCGCCACACCGACCATCGGCACGCTTGGCGATATCATCTGTTGCCCCGGTGGCGACTTCTGTTCGCTCGCCAACGCCAAGTCGATCCCTATTGCGGAAGCCATCCAGCGGGAGTTCGACGACCTCGACTACCTCTACGACCTCGGCGACCTGTCTTTGAACATCTCCGGGTGCATGAACGCCTGCGGCCATCACCACGTGGGCAATATCGGCATTCTCGGGGTGGACAAGAAAGGCGAAGAGTTCTACCAGATCCAGATCGGCGGCGCCGCGGGTTCCGACGCCACCCTGGGGCAAGTGCTGGGGCCCTCGTTCTATGCGCCGGAAGTTCCCCGGGTGATCGGGCGCATCCTGGAAACCTATGTCCGCATCAGACATGAGGACGAAACTTTCATCGAGACCTGTCGCCGGGTCGGCGTGGCGCCTTTCAAGGAGTGGGTCTATGCCAAGGCTGCTTAGGAGTAGCGGACTGGTCGAGGACGACTGGCGGCGGCTGGCACCCGAAGAACAGGACTTCGGCGGCCAACGGATACTGGTGCCCCTGGATACCTGGCTGACACACCGCGAGGCCCTGTTGGAGCGAGTTCCACAGCGGATCGGTATATGGCTCTACGGCGACCAGGAACCCGATGCCATCGCCAACGACCTGGCCCGTTTCGGCTGTATTGCCATCCATTTTCCGGCCTTCACGGACGGGCGCGGTTTTTCCTGTGCCCGACTGCTCCGCGAGCGCTACGGCTATTGCGGCGAACTGCGTGCCATCGGCGACATCCTGCCCGATCAGCTGCATTACCTGTGGCGCTGCGGGTTCGACGCTTTCGAACTGCCCGATGAAGTGAGCCTGGATACCGCGCTGGGCTGTCTGGGGGCCTTCAGCGCCAGTTATCAGTCCGCAGTGAGAGAAGCAGCCCGCGGCTGAGGCCGTGCACCAGCTGGCAGGATCCCACCCGCTTCGGCCATGAGCCTTGCCTCATCGGCAGCGGTCGGTCGTCGACGCGCGACCGATTCGCGCCGGGCATCATCCTCAGGCAAAATCGCCCCAGCAGTTTCGCGCCGGGCGTCATCCTCAGGCAAAATTGCTCCAGCAGTTGGAGGCAATGCCCTTTGCACGACGCAGTCTTTCACTCGTTTTTCCTGATCTTCTGCGGCGCGGCAGCCATCGCCACCCTGGCGCTCTATGGCCGCCAGCCGCTGCTGGTGGCCTATGTGGCCCTGGGATTGGTGCTCGGGCCGTCGGGACTCCGCCTGATCGAAGACGTTGCGCTGATTACCGATATCTCCCATATCGGCATCATCTTCCTGCTCTTTCTCCTCGGCCTGGACATGCAGCCGGCAGCCTTGATCCGGGTGTTCCGGCGCATCACCCATGTGGCGCTGATCAGCTCGCTGGTGTTTGCGGCGGCTGCCTATGGTATCGCCCGCGGCTTCGGGTTTCCGCCGGTGGAGGCGGCTGTGGTGGGCGCGGCCATGATGTTCTCCAGCACCATCATCGGCATCAAGCTACTGCCGGTAACCGTGCTCCACCACCGACCGATCGGAGAGCTGATGGTGGGCATGCTGTTGCTGCAGGATTTTCTCGCCATCGTCGTGCTGCTGGTGCTGGCCGGATCCGGCCTGGAGCAGCAGCTGGACTTCGGCCACATCCTGCGCACGCTGCTGGCGCTGCCGATCCTGGTGGCCTGCGCCCTGCTAGTGGTGCGCTATCTGATTCTCAAGCTGTTCGAGCGCTACGAGCGCATGGGCGAATACATGTTCCTGCTGTCGATCGGCTGGTGCCTGGGGATGGCCGAGCTTGCCCAGCAATTGGGGCTTTCCCGGGAGATCGGCGCCTTCATCGCCGGGATCGCCATCGCCACTCACCCCATCTCGCAGCATATCGCGCTATCCCTGAAGCCATTGCGTGACTTTTTCCTGATCCTGTTCTTCTTCACCATCGGCGCCCGCTTCGATCTCTCGGTGCTCGGCGAGGTGGCGGTCGCTGCGCTGGCGTTGGGCTCGGCGATGCTGGTCCTGAAGCCCGTGACCTTCCGGCTGTTGCTGCTGGGGGAAACCCGAACCGGCGGGCAGCTGGGCTGGGATCTGGGTTTTCGGCTGGGCCAGTGCAGCGAGTTTTCCCTGCTGGTGGCCTATCTGGCCGTTGCTACCGGGATAATCGGCAATGCGGCATCCCACCTGATCCAGGCTGCCACCATTCTCACTTTTCTGGTCTCCAGCTACATCATCGTGCTGGGCTTCCCCAACCCGATCGCGGTCCGCGAGCACCTGCGCCGCGATTGAGCCCTCACACGGGCAGGCGCACCCCGCCCAGCCAGCTATCGTCGGCTGCGGAAGCCAAGCCCAGTCGCTGACGCCAGGATTGCCGACACCGATAACTCAGTTCGTAGACTGCCGCACCCGCGGCCGCCCGGGTCGCGAGATATTCGTCGCTGGTCTGGATGGCATCGACCAGGCCCATGGCCTGAGCCCGGGTCCCCAACCAGATCTCCCCGGTCGCCGCCGCTTCGATATCGAGGTCGGGCCGCCGCTCGGCGACGTACTGCTTGAACAGCGCATGGGTGGTGTCGAGATCGCTCTGAAACTTGTCGCGCCCGGCATCTGTGTTTTCGCCGAGCATCGTCAGGGTCCGCTTGTACTGCCCGGCGGTCAATAACTCGACGTCGATGTCGTGCCGTTTCAACAACCGGTGAATATTGGGTACCTGAGCTATTACACCGATGGAGCCGAGCACGGCAAACGGCGCCGCCAGGATACGATCGGCCACACAGGCCATCAGGTAGCCGCCGCTGGCCGCCACCTTGTCCACACATACTGTCAATCGGGTGCCGGCCTGGGCGATTCGGTCCAGTTGGCTGGCTGCGAGACCATAGGCGTGTACCAGCCCGCCGGCACTCTCCAGGCGCACTACCACTTCATCGTCCGGCCGTACCCGGGAGAGCAGCGCCGTGACCTCATGACGCAGTGCCGTCACCCCGGACGCCTGCAGGTCGCCGGTAAAATCGATGACGAAAACTCGGTTTCCCGCCGCCGCTGCCGTGGCCGTGCGCCGGTTCCGACGCCAGGCCTTGCGCAGTGTGCGGCGTTCGCGAGGCCCCGCCATGGCGGTATCCAGCACCTGACCCATGCCGCGCACTTCCGCGCCCAGGTCGGTCACTTCCAGATGTCCTCTGCCGGACAACTGCCGGCCCTTGCGCGCCAGCAGACCCAGGCCGCCGACCAGTAGGAGTATGGCGGCGATCCAAGTGATGCTCTTCGCGGCAAAAAGCAGATATTCGCTGACCATGGTGAAAATCCTCGCCGAAAAATGTCTCCACGGAACGTGGCGCCCGCACGGGCAATTCCTGACCGCCGCGCCTCGACCTTGCGGCACCTGTCCGGCCATGACCGCCCCCCCCGGCGTGGGCAGCGGGTTCCTTGGAAATCGTGATCAGAACCTGAGCGCTGCCGCGCATTCGCGGGCGATACGCAGGGATTCCTCCTGCTGGCCGCGTCCCAGACGCAGGCTGTCGAGGTAGACCTCGAGACTGACCACCATGTCGGCGAACAGATCCAGGTTGCGGGAGCGGTCGTTCAGGCCCAGTTCCGGATGGTACCTGCTGGTCTGAAGGAATTCGCGGGCGCGCTGCAGCAGTTGTGCCAGCGCATCGAGCGCCAGCACCTGGGCCGCACCCTCCAGGAGCAGAAAGCCGGCGTCGATGTCACGCCAGCTGTCGTCGGAAATGATTCCGTCCTGCAATACCCCGATTCGGGTCTTGGCCTCGCGCAATACGCTTCCCGACTCCTGCAGCACGCTGTTGCGTGCGGCGCGCGCCAACCCATCGCTCAGCACCGCATCGAGCGGCCGCTGTCCCCAGGCGGCGATCGCCTCCGGAGAATGGCGACCATCGCCGGTGAAATCGGCCAGCGCACATTCGAGATAGAGCACGGAGTCGGCATAGACGCCACTCTCCTCAGCCGCCAGGCTCCGCGGCCCTGCTGGCTGCTCTGGCAGGGCTTGGGTATGCTCGCGGAACCGCCGGGCTATATTGTCCAGCCCCAGCTGTTGGGCCCGCTCGGCGATCTGCTGGCAGTCGATACGCATCTCTCGCAGCACGGATTCGGCAAGCGCCTGGCCGTCCTGGGAGGCATCGAGCACATTGCGCAAACGAACCGCGCGCGCATCCAAATCCTCGAAGGTGTCGGGCTCGGCAATCTCTCCGCGGTCGAACACCTCGACCCGTATGCGCTCCAGCTCCTCGTCACCGAACCCCAATGCCGGTAGCGGCAGCCAGTCCGCGCGGGCGCCGGCGTGGGCCGCCGCCGACATCGCCAACAAGGCGAGAAACGCCCGCCAAAGCCCTTCCGGGTAGGGATTGCCGGCCTTGCCGGCGCGGATCCCGGCCAGCGAACGCAGCTGTTTCTCGACCGCGGCGAGCAAGCGCAGGCGGTCCGGGCGCAACACCAGACCACCTCGGGCGAAGCTGTCCAACACCAATTGATACAGAGTCCAGTAGTCGCGCTCTGCATCACAGGCCGACAGATCGGCCAAGCGCCCGGCGCAGCGGCTGAGGATGTCAAAGCTCTTGTCTCGATTCTGATTGCGCAAGACCCCGACGAGACCCAACTGGTACAGGTGCAGCACCCTGCGGAGATCCGCTTCCGAGATCCTGTCCGCCAACGACGCCTCGCCTATCGCGAACGGCGGCCAATCGATATCCGGCAATACCTGATACTCGTATACCGGCGGCTTGCCCTGCAGGGTACGCAACGCCGTGATTTCCGGGATCAGCAGGCAGGGGTTATCGCGCCCGGTACGGACCATCCAATCCAGCAGTCTGGGCACGAGTGGCAGGACATCACCCAGCGCGGCGGCTGCCTTGGCGGGTTCGAGGTCGGCGTCCGCGGCCTTGCGCAGGATCGCGGTCGCTTCCTCGAACAGCAGGCGCAAGCCGTGGAGCTGGCACAGGGCGGCCGCGCCCCAGGCCTCGCGGAGGAGCGCCTGACAGCGTTCGCCGTCCGCCGCCGACAGCCCGCCCCGGGCCAGCTCGGCGAGATCATCAGCGATGCGCCGCAGCTCTCCGCCGCTCACCGCAATCACTTCCGTATTGAGTTGTTCCGTTGCCGACATGGATTCCGCCGTTTTCTCCGTCTCAAGTTATCGATGACGCCGGAGTCTCTGCCTCCGATCAACCGCGATCACCGCGGATCACCACCTTCCCTGCTGCTGCGCCAAGACCAGGCCGTGGCGCACTCAGGTCGCGTCGGTATCTTCGAGATCCTCTGCTTCCCGCCAGAGGCAGCGCCCGCCGCTGGCGGCTATGGCCGCCAACCTGGCGGCGTGCGCGGTCAGCTCGGCAGTGGAAGCCCTGGGCCGGGGCAACGGCGGCCGTGCGCCCAGCTTGCGGTGGGCGCGGATGCCCAGGTTGCGCTCGGCCTGCTCACCGCTGTCGAAGCTGAGCGTGACCTGGCCGCCGGTCATCAACAGGTAGACGTCGGCGAGTAACTCGGCATCCAGCAGGGCACCGTGCAGCTCCCGGTGGGCATTGTCGATGCCGTATCTGCGGCACAGTGAATCGAGGTTGTTTTTCTGCCCGGGGTGCTGTCGTCTCGCTAGCGCCAGGGTATCGATGATTCTCCGCGCCTGGTCCAAGGGCGCCTGCTCAGGCTCCAACTGCGCCAGTTCGGCGTTGAGAAAGCCCAAGTCAAAGGCTGCATTATGGATGATGAGGTCCGCGTCAGCGAGAAACTCCAGCAGGTCGTCGGCGATCTGGGCGAACACGGGTTTGTCGGCGAGATCCGCGCTGCTGATGCCGTGGACGCTCTCCGCGCCGGCATCGATGGCACGCTGTGGGTTCACGTACTGGTGATAGCGGCGCCCGGTCAATCGGCGATTGACCAGTTCGACACAGCCGATCTCGATGATCCGGTGTCCCTGCTCCACCTCCAGGCCGGTGGTCTCGGTGTCCAGCACAATTTGCCTCATCGGATCTCCAGTTCGTCGATCGCCCGATTGGCGAGGGCGTCGGCCAATTCGTTCTCACGGTGGCCGCTATGGCCTTTGACCCAGTGCCACTCGACGCTGTGGCGCTGGGCCAGTTCGTCGAGCCGTTGCCACAGGTCTTGATTCTTGACCGGGGCCTTGGCGGCAGTTCGCCAGCCGCGGGACTTCCAATTGGCCAGCCACTGGGTGATTCCCTGGCGGACATACTGCGAATCCGTGGTCACGATCACCTCGCAATGCTCCCTGAGCGCGGCCAGCCCCTCGATCGCGGCTGTCAGCTCCATGCGATTGTTGGTGGTATGGCGCTCGCCACCATAGAGCGTCTTTTCACGGTCACCATAGCGCAATACCACGCCCCAGCCTCCTCTCCCGGGATTGCCGCGGCACGCGCCATCGGTGAACAACTCGACAGTCTTGCGCGGCTCAGGCAACCCCTTGCCCCCTGTTATTCGCGGCGCTCGCACGGCCCACCGCTACCGGATTGCCCAGCGCCACTGCACGCAGCCAGGGACGGGGTGGCAGCGGCTGCACCGGTATCGCCCGCTTGGTGGCGTTAATCAGGTAGAACGCCAGTCCCCTGCGGAGCAACGGCCATCGCCGAGGTAACCCTGAGCCAGGGTCGCTGTTCACGGCAAAACCCAACAGGGTCAGCCAGTCGGTGACCCGCGACCTGCGCAGGCTGTTATGCCGCCAGACGTTGGCATCGCTCAATGGCGCCGCGATCCATTTACTCAGGCCGAAGGGTGCATAGGGGTTGAGTCCCAGCAATACCAGGCGTCCGCCCGGCCTGAGGACTCGCGCTGCCTCGGTGAGCACCGCATGCGGATGGCGGGAGAAGTCCAGGGCATGATGCAACACCACTACATCCAGGGTATCCGAGGGCAGCGGCAGGTTGTCGAAGCACACTACGCCGTCGGCGCCCGGACCAGGTGCCGAGACAAGAGAAAAGCGGTGGGGCTGGGGGAAACAATCGCCGACGCCGAAGCCTGGCGTCACCCCCAGGTGGGCGAGCCGAAATCCTGCCGGCACGGCCAAGGCCCGGCAGCTCTCGCGTTCTGCTTGCAACAACGCGTTGCCGGCGGGCGACCTGAACCAGGTTTGCATGGCTTGCTGCGCGGCCGCCGGCTCGGCGACGCGATAGTAGCGCTCGATGTTTCCGGTCATACGCACGGACCGACCCCATTTCGTTGTGGCGCTGGTCGAACTTATCATTATCAGCCAATCCGCTCGGAATCGCCATGACCCTAGTGGGCCACTAGGCCCACTAGGCCCACTAGGCCCCGCAACCGAGACCGAAGTCGGCTGGCAAAATTGCCGGGCGCCGCCTGGGATGCTAAAATTCTGGCACAACTTCTTTAGGACACCCTGGCGACAAGGCTCCGCCGGGGCTCATCCGGCAGGGCGAGCGGAGGCTCGATTCATTCGACACATACCGGAAACATCCACGATGAAGGCCCAGACCCGCAATCCGCGCTTTGCCTGCAGCCTATTGCTGGCTTGTGCCTTGCCGCTGGCAGCAACGGCCCAGCCGAGCGGTGACGGCCCGGGACGCGCGGATCCCCTGTTGTCGATCGTGACAGCGCAAGGCGACCGTCAGCTCGCCGACCTGTCGGCCCGTCTGCTCCCTGAGCCGGCGGGGGCCGCAACCCGCAGCGCAGCCGGTTTCGACGCCTGGACCGCACTGGGCAAGGGTGCGTCCTTGACCATGGGGCCACGCCGCCAGCGAGCGGTAGACGACTCCCTGCGCCATTACCGCGAGCACAGCTACGCCCTGGCCCACAACGTTCGCCAGGCGGCCCTCTACCTGCCTTACGTGACCCGCCGCCTGGTGGAAAGCGATCTGCCTCCGGAGCTGGCCCTGCTCCCTTTTGTCGAGAGCGCCTATGATCCCCTGGCATTGTCGCCGAGCGGAGCTGCCGGCCTCTGGCAGATCACCGCGGCGACCGCGGACCGCTTGGGTCTGAAGCGCAACCAGTGGTACGACGGACGCAACGACATCGTCCGCTCCACCGACGCGGCGATCACCTATTTGCATTACCTCAACCGTCGCTTCGGCGGCGACTGGCTGCTTACCCTGGCGGCCTACAACGGCGGTGAAGGGCGGGTGACGCGGGCCGTCATGGCGAACCTGGCCAGCGGCCGGGAAACGGATTTCTGGGCGCTCGATCTGCCGCCGGAAACCCGTGCCTATGTGCCCAGGTTTCTGGCCCTGGCAAGGCTCTTCCGCGACGCCGACGCGCTGCGCCAGCTACGCCCACAGACCCTCGACCAGCCGCGATCACTGGAAACCCTGATCCTGCCGGGGCAGATCAGCTTGGCCCGCGCGGCACAGCTGGCCGACATTGATTACGAATTGCTCAAACAGCTCAATGCGGGCTTCAAGCGCGACGTTACGCCGCCCCAGGGGCCCCATCGGCTGTTATTGCCCCACTGGGCTGCCCGACGCTTCGTCGCCGCCGTGACCTTTGCCCGGGAATCTTGGGATCCGGCATCGCTGCAACCGGTAGCACCGCCCGCCCAGACGCTGTGACTGTTCAGGGTACGGTTTCGGTAGCGGCCTTGACGACCTTGACGTCGGCAGCGGCCAACACCAGAGCCTGATAGGCGCTGAATTCCCGACTGGCGCTGGCACCCGCCAGGGCGCTGCGCAACTCCTGCCGGCGCTCGACCGGAACCGCATCGAGATTGCCTGGGTTAATACCCTTGACCTGGTACACCGCCACGCCATCGGCCTGTGCAAGCACGCCGGTCGCCGGCAGCGCCCGGCTCGCTGGTACCGCAAACACCGCTTCAAGCAATGCCCGATCGAGCTGTTGGTCATAACGTCCGACATCAAGATGGGCATACCAGTCGCGATCGACCTCGGTAGCGACATCGACAATCGATACTCCGGAGTCGAGGCGCTCGCGCAGCTGGGCGGCACGCTCCAGGGCAAGGGCGGTGGCCTGTTCTGATTCCAGCGCATCGACGATCTGGGGCCGGACCTGGTCGAGGGGCTTCAGGGCCGGCGGCCGATGCTCCCGCAATTCCACGACCAGTGCGCGGTCGCCATTCAGCTCGATTACCGAGCTGGCGTAGCCGTCCTCGAGAACCGGTTCGCTGAAAGCTGCCTCGACCAGTTTCGGCTCGGCACCCAGCCCTTCGCCGCCGCTCCTGGTCAGCGGAGCGGAGACCTGCAGTTCAAGGCCCATGTGATCGGCCACCGCTGTCAGATCTGCGCTGGTATAAGCGAGTTCCTCTAGCTGGGCCAGCTGCTCTGCATATCGATCTCGCGCCTTCTCGGCGGCAATCTCGGCGCGCAGTGATTCGCGAACATCTTCGAAGGAACCCACTTCCGGCCGCTCCTCGCGCACCACCGAAACGATATGCCAGCCTTGCGCAGTTTCCACCGGGACGGAACTCTCGCCGACTTTCAGATCTTCGATGGCTTTGCGCAGCGGTGGCGGAAAATCCTCGGCCACATAGGGGCCGATCTCTCCGCCCTGCTCCGCGGTCAGCGGATCCTCGCTCTCGGTGGCGGCCACCTCCCCGAATGGGCGACCTTCCGCCAGCTCCCCCTCGATCTGCGCCAACTTGGCGCGATGCGCATCGTCCTCCCGGTCACGCACGAAGATCTGCGCCACGATGCGCTTGCTCGCGGCCTCCGCGGCCCTGACGCGCTCCTGGTATCGCTCCCGCAAGGTTTCCTCGTCGACCGAGATCTGGTCGGCGATACGTGGCTGCGACAGCTCGACATAGTTGAGGGCGACCTGCTCCGGGGTGGTGAACTCTTGCTCGTGGTCACGGTAATAGCTTTCGATCTGCTCGGCGCTGACCTGAACCTCGTCACGCATGTCCTGCAAGGGGATTTGCAGGTAATTGAAATCGCGGGTCTCCTCCAGCAGTGCGATGGCGCGGGAGAGCGTCTGCGGCGTCTCAAAGGCGGTCTGGGTTATACCCCGCGCCAGCTGGCTGACGACAATCTCCCTGGTGAGGAAGCGATTATGGGTCTGCGGGGTATAGCCCATCTGGCGCAAATAGACCAGGTAACTGTCTTGCGAAAACTTGCCATCCACCGAGAAAATTCTGGCGTCGCTCAACACCTTGGCGATCAACGGGGGCGCCACCCCCATACCCTGGTGGCGGGCCCGATTGGCCAGCGCCTGGGTGGCAACCAGGTTTTCCAGCGCAGGGCCACGCAACAGTGCCTCGTCGATCACCGAAGGATCGATGTCCCCCAAGCGCTGCAACAGATGGGATCGCTGGCGCTGAATCGCCTGCTCCAGCTCCATACGCGTGATGCGCTCGCCATCGACACTGGCAACCTCCTCCACGGAGGCGCCTCCGAAAAAAATGGTTTCGACACCGAAAAAAGCAAAGGGAATAGCGATCAAGACCACCAGCCATTTCCCGTGTGTCCTGATCCCGGCGCGAAAATCCTGCAGCATGAGAAACCCTGACCTTCAACCGTCAGCCAAAAAAAAGGCGCACGGTTGTTGTGCGCCTCGGTTCGGAAACTGCCGCCAACCGATCAGTTGACGGCGTCTTTGAAAGCTTTACCGGCCTTGAATCCGGGCGCATTGGACGCCGCGATTTCGATTTCTTCATTGGTTCGCGGGTTGCGTCCGGTGCGGGCCGGGCGGTGCTTGACGGAAAAGGTGCCGAAGCCCGCGATGGAGACCGGATCACCCTTGCTCAAAGCGCCGACAATACCCGAAAGCGCAGCATCGAGCGCCCGGGTGGCGCATGCGCGGGAAATGTCGGCAGACTCGGCGATCCTGTCGATCAAATCGGATTTGTTCACAATATTCCTCTTGTTATCTGCGGCTCGAATTTTCCCGCCGTCTGTGGCCAGACTCAAACAGCCGCATCCAGTACGGCGAACGCGCTTTATACCAATTGCCCCTCAGTGGGGTCAAGGAGGTAGCCCCCAGAATCTCAATGGTGACTCAAACTGGCGTTTCCAACCACTTTGCCAGTTTCTTCGGATCGAACTTCGTTCTGATCGCCAGCCATGTATTCCTCGTCCGTCAGGGGTTCGGGCATATGCACCAAAGCGATCTGCAATACCTCGTGAATCCATTTCACCGGACGGATATCGAGATCCGCCTTGATGTTGTCCGGAATTTCCTTCAAATCACGGGCGTTTTCGTGGGGAATGATCACGGTACGCACGCCGCCCCGATGTGCCGCCAACAATTTTTCCTTGAGGCCGCCGATTTTGAGAACTTGTCCCCTGAGGGTGATCTCCCCGGTCATGGCAACATCGGCCCGTACCGGGATCCCGGTGAACACCGATACAAACGCGGTACACATGCCGGTCCCCGCGCTGGGGCCGTCCTTGGGAGTAGCCCCTTCGGGGACGTGGATGTGCAAGTCCGTGCGGCGGTGCGCGCCACGCGCTATACCGAGCGCCTGTGACTGGCTTCTCACCACGGTGAGCGCGGCCTGGATGGATTCCTGCATCACATCGCCGAGCGAGCCTGTCTTGATGACATTGCCCTTGCCATGGGTCGCGGATGCCTCGATGCTCAGCAGCTCGCCGCCCACCGAGGTCCAGGCCAGCCCGGTCACCTGACCAATCTGATTGTCGGCCTCGGCGCGGCCGTAATCAAACTTCCGTACCCCCAGCAATTCCTCAATCTCGTCGGCACCCACGGTATCGGTGACGCTGGCTCCGGCGCCGGCGCGCACGTGCCTGGTGACCACCTTGCGTGCAATCTTGGCGACCTCCCGCTCCAGACCCCGGACCCCCGCCTCCCGGGTGTAATAACGAATGATGTCGCGAATCGCCGCCTCATCCACCACCAGTTCAGATGGTTTGAGGCCATTGGCGGCGCGCTGCTTGGGCAGCAGGTAGCGTTCGGCAATCTTGACTTTCTCGTCCTCGGTGTAGCCCGAGATGCGGATCACCTCCATGCGATCGAGCAGGGGCGCGGGAATATTGAGGGAGTTCGAGGTGCAGATGAACAGCACCTCCGAAAGGTCATAGTCCACCTCGAGGTAGTGATCATTGAAGGTATGGTTCTGTTCGGGGTCCAGGACTTCGAGCAGCGCCGAGGCGGGATCGCCACGGTGGTCCATGCCGATCTTGTCCACTTCATCCAGCAGGAACAGCGGATTGCGCACCCCCACTTTGGAGATCTTCTGCAACAGTTTGCCGGGCAGAGAGCCAATGTAGGTACGCCGGTGACCGCGAATCTCGGCCTCGTCGCGGACCCCACCCAAAGACATGCGCGCAAATTTGCGGCCGGTCGCCCGGGCGATCGACTCCCCCAGGGAGGTCTTGCCCACACCCGGCGGTCCCACCAGGCACAGTACCGGTCCCTTGAGCTTCTTCACTCGTTTCTGAACGGCGAGAAACTCGATGATGCGTTCCTTGACCTCCTCCAGCCCGTAATGGTCTTCGTTGAGGATGCGCTCCGCGCGCGCGAGATCATGTTTGATCTTGGAGCGCTGGCGCCAGGGCACACTGACCATCCAGTCGATATAGCTGCGCAGAACCGACGCTTCCGCCGACATCGGTGACATCATCTTGAGTTTGCCGAGTTCGGTATTGACCTTCTCCAGGGCCGCCTTGGGCATCCCGGATTCACCGATCCGCTTCTCGAGCTGCTGAATCTCGTTGGGGCCGTCCTCGCCCTCGCCGAGCTCCTTTTGAATCGCTTTCATCTGTTCATTGAGGTAATACTCGCGCTGGCTTTTCTCCATCTGCTTCTTGACGCGGCCGCGGATGCGTTGCTCCAGCTTGAGGGCTTCGAGCTCAGCCTCGATCAGACGCAGCACATGGTCCATGCGCTCGCGCACATCGAAAATTTCCAGCACTTCCTGTTTCTGCTCGAGCGAGAGCGACATGTGCGTGGCGATGGCGTCGACCAGACGATCGGCTTCCTCGATGCCCGCCACCATGGTCACGACTTCCGCCGGCACCTTCTTGCCAGCGCTGACGTACTGCTCGAACTGCACATTCAAGGTGCGTTGCAGGGCACTCAATTCGGCCGCGGAGGGCTCGTTTGCCACACTCTCGACGGCCTGATACTCGGCCGATGGAAAATCCTCGGACTGATCTACCCGGTCGATACGCACCCGATGGTTGCCTTCCACCAAAACCTTGACGGTGCCATCGGGCAATTTGAGCATTTGCAACACGGTCGCCAGGGTTCCGGTTTGGTAGAGATCCGTGGCCACCGGTTCATCGATAGCCGCATCCTTCTGGGCGATCAGAACGATCTGCTTGTGCAGGGACATGACCGCATCCAGCGCGAGAATGGATTTTTCGCGGCCGACGAACAGAGGTACGACCTGGTGCGGGTAGACCACCACATCCCTGAGGGGCAGCATCGGCAGGCGTAGGGCGCCGGTGTCCGGAGAATTTCGCTGAGTCATGGCACTGGGCTCCGCGGGCCTTAGTGGAAGGGGGTCAGTTTGTTATATGGGGGTGGACGCGGCAATCACAAGCCGCTGTCGAGATCCGGTGCAAGCGTTGCCGGGGCGGGCAATAAAAAGGGACCCGAAAGCCCCTTTGTTCGAACGCATCTCGGTGCCGGGGCAGCGCCCCGACCGGGCGGAAGGTGCCCGGTGTCAGCCTTCGTCACTGGCCGCCTTGGGGCTGTCGCTGTTCTCGTAGACCAGCAGGGGCTGCGATTCGCCACGGATCACTGCCCCATCGATCACCACCTTCTGCACATCGGCGGCAGAAGGCAGGTCGTACATGGTGTCGAGCAGGACGCCCTCGAGAATCGACCGCAGGCCGCGAGCGCCGGTCTTGTGCTCCAGCGCACGCTCGGCGATCTCTTCGAGCGCGTCGCGGCGGATGTCCAGGTCAACGCCTTCCATCTCGAACAACAGGCCGTATTGCTTGACCAGGGAGTTCTTGGGCTCCACCAAGATATTGATGAGTGCGCCCTTGTCGAGTTCATCCAGGGTCGCAGCTACCGGCATCCGGCCGACAAACTCGGGAATCAGCCCGAAACGCACCAGGTCATCGGGCTGCACCGCGGCGAGCAGCTCGCCGATATTGCGCTTGTCGTTGCTGCTGCGTACTGTCGCGCCGAAGCCGATCCCACCCTTTTCCGAACGCTGCTGGATGATTTTTTCAAGCCCCGAGAAGGCACCGCCGCAGATGAACAGGATATTGCCGGTATTTACCTGCAAAAACTCCTGTTGGGGATGCTTGCGGCCTCCTTGCGGAGGCACCGAGGCCACGGTGCCCTCGATCAGCTTGAGGAGCGCCTGCTGCACGCCTTCCCCGGATACATCCCGGGTGATCGAAGGGTTGTCCGATTTTCGCGAGACCTTGTCGATCTCGTCGATGTAGACGATACCACGCTGCGCCTTTTCGACGTCGTAATCGCTCTTCTGCAGCAGTTTCTGGATGATGTTTTCCACGTCCTCGCCAACGTAGCCGGCCTCGGTCAGCGTGGTAGCGTCGGCAATGGTAAAGGGCACGTTCAACAGCCGCGCCAGGGTTTCCGCAAGCAGGGTCTTGCCGCTGCCGGTGGGGCCGATCAGCAGAATATTGCTCTTGCCGAGTTCGATGTCGTGGCGCACCTTGCGGCCGCCCATCTCCAGGCGCTTGTAGTGGTTGTATACGGCCACGGCCAGAATCTTCTTGGCTCGGGTCTGCCCGATCACGTACTGATCGAGAATATCGTTGATCTCTTTGGGGGTCGGCAGACGTTCGCCGCCACTCCCCGCGGCATCATCCTGAATTTCTTCGGAAATGATGTCGTTGCAGAGGTCTACGCATTCATCGCAGATGAATACCGAGGGCCCGGCAATCAGCTTGCGCACCTCGTGCTGGCTCTTGCCGCAAAAGGAGCAATACAGCAGCTTTCCGCTATCGTCACCCTTGGCCGTCACGGGTGCACCCCCATCTCAATCTATCGATTAGCATGGCGTGGGACGTTATCACCAAACCGGCAGAGGGTAAAGAACACTCAGCGTCGGGCGGTCGTCACCTGGTCTATCAGGCCGTATTCGCGGGCCTCATCCGCACTGAGGAAGCGGTCTCGCTCCGTATCCAGCGCGATCTGCTCCACCGGCTGCCCGGTGTGCCGAGCCAGCAATTCATTCAGCTGCTGGCGGATCTTGAGAATTTCCTGGGCGTGGATGTGGATATCAGAGGCCTGCCCCTGAGCACCACCGCTCGGCTGGTGAATCATGCAGCGGGAGTTGGGCAGCGAATAACGCTTGCCCGCCGCGCCCGCGGCGAGCAGAAAGGCGCCCATGCTGGCCGCTTGACCGATACACATGGTGCTGACGTCGGGATGCACGAATTGCATGGTGTCGTAGATGGACAGCCCGGCGGTCACCGAACCGCCGGGGGAGTTGATATAGAGATGGATGTCCTTTTCCGGGTTCTCGGCTTCCAGGAACAGCAGCTGCGCCACGATCAGATTGGCGGTGTAGTCCTCGATCGGGCCGACCACGAAGATGATCCTTTCCTTGAGGAGCCGCGAATAGATGTCGAAGGACCGCTCGCCGCGGGCGGTCTGCTCGATGACGATCGGCACTAACCCGCCGGCGCCGGTGACTGGTGTTCGGGTGCCGAAACTGTCTTGCATGGAGATTGGAATCCTGACGGGCTATGAAGAAAATGGATTGTAACCCCGATACGCCATCGGGCAAGGGGTCCGGTCCCGGCGGGGACTCAATCGTCCTCGTCCTCGTCCGCGGGCGCCGGATCCGGTTTGAGCGCCGCCTCGTAGCCCAGCGGCTCCTCGACGACCTTGGCCCCGGCGAGCAAATGGTCGACCACCTGGTCTTCCATCACGGAGCCCTGCAAGGCATTGAGGGCCTCTTCGTTGGACAGGTAGTAGCGCATCACCTGCTCCGGGTCTTCATAACCGGCGGCAATCTCTGTCAGCCGCTCGCGGACCCTGGCCTCGTCCACGCGAATCTCGGCGGATTTGACGATTTCGGCGACGATCAGCCCAAGCTTTACGCGCCGGCGCGCCTGATCAGCGAACAGATCGTCGGGCAGCATGCTCTCGTCGAAACTCGCTCCGCCACCGAACTGGGCGACCATCTGGCGGCGCACTACCTTGGTTTCTTCAGCCACCAGCGCCTGAGGCAATTCGACCTCGTGACTGGCGAGCAACTGTTCCAGGGTGCGGTTCTTCAATTTGCTGCGCAAGGCGGTATTGAGCTCACGCTCCATATTGCGCTGTACTTCGCTGCGAAAACCTTCCATGTTGCCGTCCTCGATACCGAACGCCTTGAGAAACTCGGCGTCGACCTCCGGCAGGTGTTTCTCCTCGACGGCTTGGAGCGTGATCTCGAATTCGACTTCGGCGCCACGCAGGGACTCCTCCTGATAGTCCTCGGGAAAGGTCAGAGTGACGGTCTTGCTGTCTCCTGCGCTCATGCCCACCACGGCGTCCTCGAAGCCCGGTATCATGCGCCCGGAGCCGAGTACCAGCTCCGCTCCCTCGGCACTGCCGCCCTCGACCACTTCGCCGCCGCGAGTGCCCCGGTAATCGATTCGGGCACGATCGCCCAGGGCCGCAGGGCGCTCGACCTCGTCCCAGCTGGCGCGCTGCTCCCTCAGGCGCTCGATCATCGCGTCGACGTCGGCACCGCTTACGCTGGCCACGGGTTTGACGATTTCCAGCGCGGCCAGATCAGCGAGCCGGACTTCCGGGTAGACCTCGAACACCGCCGTGTACGCCAGATCCTCGCCCGGCTCGTCGCGCATCGGGTCAATCCTGGGCGGCCCCGCAGGACGGACGCCCTCGCGGGAAACCGCGTCCTGAAAGGTGCGGCTGAGGGTCTCTCCGATGACCTCCTGGCGAATGGCACTGCCGAAGCGCTGACGTACCACCCTCACGGGCACCCGGCCCGGGCGGAAGCCATTCAGGCGCACAGTCTTGGCCGCCTTTTCGATGCGCTCGCTGACGGCGTCCTCGACCTCCGCGGCAGGCACTTCGACAGTCAGTCGACGTTCGAGTCCGGAAGTCGTCTCGATGGAAACCTGCATGCTCTATCCTCTATCGAATCTGGGTTGTCGGCGGCCCGGCCGGACCGGTGCAAATGAATGAAAGTGCCGCTTGGCCCCTGGCGCGCTCATGCGCTGTCGGGCAAGCTCGGCGCCGTGGCCACCGGTCTCAAGGGGCGCGCAAGATTGCCATGGATCGCGGGCATTCTCAATCAAGGCCGGCGCCCGATCCAGGCGGGACTGCCGATCCGGATCTGGTGCGAAAGGAGAGACTCGAACTCTCACGGGTTGCCCCACTGGAACCTAAATCCAGCGCGTCTACCAGTTCCGCCACTTTCGCCACTTTCGCGCTCATACCCGGATGATACCGGCGATGTCCGGCGTCCCGCTAACGGTGATGGCCGGCAAAAAGGCCGCGCATCTTCCCACAGCCGCCGGCTACGCTCAACCGAAAGCCGACGCGCTAGTGGGCCGCGTGGCCCACTAGTCATCGCGCGGGCGGGCAATCAACAACAGCGCCGGAGCGCTACCGGCACGCAGTTCTATCCGGCTGGCGGCCGCGGGCAGGAGCATGGCCCGCTCCTCGCCGAGCTGTTGTCCGGCCACCTGCGGATCACCGCCGAGGCTCATCACCAGCGCATAGCGGCCGCCCAGCGCAAGCTCCCAGTCGGTGCCGGGATCCAGGGCGACACGGTCCACCCGGAAATCATCGAACTCGACGATCCGCTCCCGCGTCACTCCGGGCTGCTCCCGCACAACGGGAAGCGTGGGTTCCGGCGGTGGTGCGAGGTGCATTCGCGCCACCGCCAGCTCGGTATCCCAATGGTCCTGGGTCAACACTTTCTGGGCAAAAGACAGGATACGCCGCTCGTAGACCGGCGTCTGGAACTCGACGGTCCGCACCCCGTGCTGCAAGGCGTGGGGCAGGCGCAGCGGCACCCGGACCACGTCGCCCACACGAATGCGGCGCAGCAGTGTGAAACGCTCCATGAGCCGCCGCCGCTCCGCTTCCCGGCGCCTCAGCTCCGGCGGCAACGCCGCCCGCCACCGCCGCAAGGTCGCCGCCGGCACCGGATCCCGCATCCCGTAGCCTTCCTGCATCCGCCAGTCCTCCTCCCACTCCTGGACCTGACGGCGAACGGCTTCGTAATCCCGGACCCGGGCCAGGTAGGCGGCGCGGAAGGCGTCGTCGCTCGGGTAGCCGGCGCTCACGCCTGGATCGAAGCCATAGCGGATGGCCCCGACACCGTCGGGCCAGCTGCGCCGATCGATGCCGGTGACCACATAGACTTCCCGCTTTTCCTCGTGCAACTCGAAGTACAGATCTCCGTACACCGGGTCCGGCAGGGGGTCGAGGATCTTGAGCAGATTCAAGCCGCCGGAGACCTCGCCCAGCACCTCTCGGGAGGCGATCGACAGCAGCCAGGGCAGCGGCATGGTGCCCCCTTCGCCGCCCACCAGGGCCTGGCCGCGTGCCTCGATGCCGGTGAACCAGATCTCCCGCCCCCAGGGCTTGGGCACGATGACCGGCTGCAGCCGCAAGGCGCCCCCCAGATCGATCAGCGGGACTCCGAAGCGATGTGCGAATTCCGCAACGTCCTGTCCCGTATCGGCGGGCGGCGCCGCTTCAGCGGCGGGCGCCGCGGCGAGCCGCAGGCCGCCGGGGCCGCGCTCTGCGGCAACCCAGAGCGGGATCTCCGGAGCCCCGGGCAGATAACTCGCCCGGTGCCGGTGGCTGAACAGTGCGCGGTTCACGCCCGCGCCGGCCAGCGCGGACGCGCAGGTGTGATCACCGTCATTGAACATGGGCGGCATCAACTCTGGAGGCGCAATTGACAGGTGGTTGGCAAACAGTCTAGCAGAGCGCACCATGGTCCAAGATGGCCCGGGAGCCTCAGCCCCCGCGGCCCGTCGAGCCGGACCTGCCCCGACCGATCCGGCGCTGCAGCCTGGGAGACGCCCATGAGCAAGATTCGCATCCCCGACATCGAACACCTGCTGCCCCGCCCGACACCCCGAGTCTCCCGGGAAACCATCGCCTACCACGAAGCCGGTCATGTGCTGGTCTCGCACTACTATCGCCGAGAAGTGCTGTTTGCCACCCTCGACGAACGCGGTGGCCAGGGGCCGGAAAACCATGTGCAGTTTCAGCCCAACCGAGCATTGGAAGGCCTGCTCCGGCGCAGCGGGGACCCGCGGCAACTGTGGCCGGAAGCCCTCCACCAGACCCAGATCACGGTACGCATACTGTTTGGCGGGCCCGCCGCACAGGCCCTGCATCAGCGCATTCCCTTCGAACAGGTCGATGGCGGGAGCGACTATCAAATGGCGATGCGCTCGCTGCTGGCGCTCGAAACCTTGCGTATGCGGCACCGGGAGCTCGCCGGGGTCGATCTCCGCCACCGCCAACCGGCCGCCCTGGACGACCTCGCCGGCGACGCGCGGCGCATCCTGGAGCGCGCCGAAAACCGTCCCTATCTGACGCGCATCGCCAACCGGCTCATGCAGGGCGGAGCGATCGAGCGCGAGGAGGTGCACGACCTGCTGGCCGACATGCCGGTGGCGGACCCGCTCCGCGATATCCGCCGCCAACTGGCCAGACCCCGGCCGCGAAAGGACTGAGACCAGTCACCACAGAACCTAGAGAAAAAATGAATTTAGCGCTCTAAATGATTGAAAAATAAAATTCCGGTTCGCGCATTCCGGAAAATCACTCAGGCCCGCTAACGGCTTGTTCGCCGAAACCACCTCAGGCCCAGCAGCACCAGAGCGAAGGCGCCCGCCGCGGCCAACAACAGCTGTCCATTGGGGCGATACGTATCGGTCCGGAACCTGGCGCTGACCCCGGGCACGCTGCTCAGATCACCACTGCCGCGACCCGCTACCAGCTGCCCCTTCATTCCCTGTTCCATGTGCTGGGCGATATCGCAGTGCACCAGGTAGGTCTTGTTACCGCTGGGCACGATCAGGGTACCGGTTTTGCTGGCGCCGCCGGCCGCTTCCAAATGAAACATGCCCTGGGGATAGATATTCCGCGGCAGGTTGTGAATCATGAACTGGTGGCGAATGGCATCTTCGTTGATGAAGGTAAAGGTTATCCGGCTGCAGGGCTCGACCCGGAATTCGTGCTGACTCATGCCAAACACGTTTCCGGGAAAAGGCGCTGCGTAGCCGGTGCCCGCGCGCACGGTGAATTCATAGTCGCGGCGCACGGCAGGACAACCCGGGGGCAAACGGTCACTGTTGGTGTTCATCACCATGCCCGCGGCATCGAAGGTCATCTGGTGACCGGCGTGCCCGCCATGCCCGGAGTGGTCCATCTGGGCGTGGTCCATCTGCGAGTGATCCGTCCGAACCTCAGAAGGCGCCGACTGTTTCGAGACGGAACTGCCGGCATCTTCCTCGACAGCCGCACTCTCCAGGGCCAGGAGGCATACGCTCAGTAGCCAAAGGCTGCGCAGCGCAGTTCCAGCCATCAGGCTCTCCGCCTGCGCCTCAGGGGCAGCAGCAACAGATAGACGAACACCGCACAGACCGCTCCGAACATGGCAGCCTGCACCAGCGGCCGCAGCGGCGCACCGGGCTCGGCGAACAGCCCGCCCGGGTCATAGTCGAGCCACACAGGTACCGCCTTGCGGTAATAGCCGGCTGTGAAAAACTTTTGCCAGTCACTGCCGTGAACGCGCGGAAAGCCCCGGTCGTCGAGATAGGATTCGAACGCGATCAGGCCGATGCTGCCGCCGGGATAGATGCCGTCGGTGGTCTGCGCGGCCTCGTGGTGGTCGTGCATCAGCCACACGCCCTCGCCGTAGTTGTGGAGACCGTCGTCCGTGGTATCCAGTTCCACGTCGACCCGCTGAGCGGGGGCGAGATCGACCACATCGCGCATGTATCTGGCTTCCGGGCGCAGCGGAATACCGTCCAGGTGGGTGACCGTCAGCCGGTTACCATGGGTATGCACGGCCACCGCACCGGATCCGCCGTTGAGCAGCCGCAGCTTGATCTTCTCATCGGGCCCGACCACCACCAGGGACTCCTGCAGGGTATAGGGAAAGGAGCGGCCGTTGAGCAGGAAGTAGTTGGGACTGTCCTCGGTGATATTCCAGTAACTGTGCTGTTGCTGGAGGCGAAGACGCATGTCGACCCGGTCCTGAACCGTGCGCGACAGCTCCTTGAACAGATCGAAATAGTGCAAATCATACTCGCGGTCGTAGCCCTCTCTGACCGCCACCGAGGAGTGCCGCACCTGGCCGGCGCCGATATTGAGCGACTGGACGCTGTTGTGCGGCCGGTTCTCCTCCACCACGAACATGCCCTGCATGCCCATGAGGATATGGGCGTTGGCCTGCACATGGCAGTGATAGAAGAAGGTTCCGGCAACCCGGGGGCTGAAGCGATACTCCAGCGCCTTGCCGGGCAGCGCCGGCAGTTCGCTGGTCTCGGCCACGCCGTCGCTGCCGGACGCGGCTTGCGGGCTGGCGTGGCCGTCATGGTCCATGTCCTGGGTATGGGGCATGGCGTGATCCGTGGAGAACGGGTGGTCGACGCCATGCAGGTGAATGGTGTGGGGGAGGTAATGGCTGTTTTCCAGGACCAGGGTGACGCGATCGCCCTCCTCCACCCGGATCGCCGGGCTCGGCGCCCGAAGCAGCGGATTGGCCTTCAGGGACTCGAAATTCTCGGTCGACATGCCAAAGGACTTGGGCGCGAAGACCCACATCCCGGGCTGGATGCCGGGCGCAATCTCATAGGTGGTGATGGGCACCGGGAGGTCGGGAGAGGCGCCGTTGAGCTCCATCACTTCCAGCCGTATGGTCAGCTCATCCGGATCGCCGTCGCCGTCGAGATCGCGCCCCTTGACCAGGGAATCCGGGGTGAGGCCGGCGCTGAGCAGGGTGTCCTCGCTGACGTTGTTGGTTCCCTTCACCGCCGCGGCCACCAGATAGGGGTTGTCGGCCACGCACCCGGGAGCCGCTGAGACGGCAACGCCTTCGATGACCTGCGCCGCACGCCAGCCGTTGAAATCCGGCGGGCAGATCTCTTCCGGCTCCGGCAGCGGATACTCTCCGGTGGTGGGGAGCCCGCGATAATCCGCGGCGCCGAACCAGGAAAACAGCGTCGCCCGCCATTCATGGGGAACCCAACTCGGGGGGGCGGTGACCAACCCGGCGATCAGCAACGCCGCCAATCCGGCGGCCCACAATAATGACTTACGCAATCCAGCCCTCCTCGGGTGCTCGCGGAATCCGACCCACGGGTTCCGCCCGGCCGCGGCGGATTGTAACGAACCCCGGCGCGCTGGTGTTGGCTGGCATCCGCGCTGTTGATATCGGACAATCCGGTGTGACTCTCAATTCCCGACAAATACCAGAGGAGACCAAACCATGGCTGGCCCGTTGACAGGTTGCAAAGTGGTGGAGATGGCGGGCATCGGCCCGGCGCCGATGTGCGCGATGATGCTCTCCGACATGGGGGCCGAGGTGATCCGCGTGGACCGGGTGCAGGATGCCGGCCTGGGCATCGCCATGCAGCCCGAGTACAGCTTCCTCACCCGCGGCCGTCCGTCGATCGCCATGGATCTCAAGAATCCCGACGCGATCGCGGCCCTGCTGGAGCTGATCGAAGGCGCCGACGTGCTGCTGGAAGGGTTTCGACCCGGAGTGATGGAACGCCTGGGCCTGGGCCCGGAGGTCTGCCTGCAACACAACCCCCGGCTGGTATATGGCCGGGTGACCGGTTGGGGTCAGCAGGGCCCGCTGTCGGCCAGCGCCGGCCACGATCTCAACTATATTGCCCTGTCCGGCGCCCTGCACGCCATCGGCCACAGCAATGACGAGGCACCCGCCATTCCCCTCAACCTGGTGGGCGACTTCGGCGGCGGCACCATGTTCATCCTCACGGGAATCCTCGCCGCACTGCTGGAGTGCAAGAACTCCGGCCGGGGCCAGGTCGTGGACGCCGGCATGGTGGACGGCGCGCTCTCGCTGATGACCTCGATCTACGGCATGAAAGCCGCCGGCATCCAGACCGACCGGCGCGCCGAGAACATCCTCGACAGCGGCGCCCATTTCTACAACGTCTACGAAACCAGCGATGGCAAGTACGTCTCCATTGGCTCCATCGAGAAGAAGTTCTACCAGGAGTTGCTGGAGAAGCTCGGGCTGGACGAGAGCGAATTGCCCAAGCAGATGGACCGCGCGCAGTGGCCGGCGATGCGCGAGAAGTTCGCCGCTATCTTCAAGACCAAGACGCGCGACCAGTGGTGCGAGATCATGGAGAACACCGACATCTGCTTCGCACCCGTGCTGTCCCTCGCCGAAGCGGCCGACTATCACCACAACAGGGAACGCGGCGCTTTCGTCGAGGTCGCCGGGCAGCTCCACCCGGCCCCCGCGCCCCGCTTCAGCCGCACCCCCTCGGCGATCCAGGGCCCCTCCTCCCGCCCCGGCGCGGATACCGAACGCGCCCTGCGCGACTGGGGCGTGGCCGCCGACCGCATCGCCAGCTTGCGCCAGGCCGGGGCGATTTCCTGAACCGGGAGCGGGCCCGGCGCACCATCCGGGCCCGCTCTGGTCCTTATCTTGCCTTATGCTGTGCAGACCCCAGACCAAGGCGCCCACCCAATGCGCTTCCGTCCAGGTGATGATTTCCAACGCTGAACCAGTCACATGAAAGCATCCGATCTGCTCGTCGCCTGTCTGGAAGCAGAAGGTATTCAGTACATCTTTGGCGTCCCGGGCGAAGAGAACGCCGATTTCATGCTGTCACTGGAGGACAGCCGCAAGATCACCTTCATCCTCACCCGTCACGAACAGGGCGCGGCCTTCATGGCAGAGGTCTACGGCCGTCTCACCGGCAATCCGGCCGGCTGTCTCGGCACCCTGGGCCCCGGGGCTTCCAATCTGATCACCGGCGTTGCCGACGCCAACATGGACCGCGCGCCCATGCTGGTGTTGACCGGCCAGGGCGCCACCCGGCGCCTGCACAAGGAATCCCACCAGGTGATGGACGTGGTGGCCATGTTCGAGCCGGTGACCAAGTGGGCGATCTCCATTCGCCACCCGGACACCATCCCGGAGATCGTGCGCAAGGCGGTGCGCCTGGCGCGCATGGAGAAGCCCGGGGCGGTGCACATCGAACTGCCCGAGGACCTCGCCAAGCTGCTCTCGCGGCAGCGGCCCATGGTCCCGCGCCGCTTTCATCGCTCGATCCCGGATCCGGAAACCCTCAACCAGGCCTTCGAACTGCTGGCCGGAGCCCAGCGGCCGGTGATCCTGGCCGGCAACGGCTGCATCCGCAAGCGCAACGCCAGCCGCGCGCTGCGCGCCCTGTGCGCCCACACCGGGATCGGCGTCATCAACACCTTCATGGCCAAGGGCTGCGTCGATGCCGACGCCCCCTACTGCCTCTACACCGTCGGCCTGGGCAGCAAGGACTACACCAATCTGGTCCTGGACGAAGCCGACGTGGTGTTGACCGTGGGCTTCGACATGGTCGAGTACCACCCCAGCCTGTGGAATGCCAGCGGCGACAAGACCATCATCCACGCCGATTTTCTGCCCGCCGAAATCGACCAGCATTACCACCCCGCCATCGAGCTGATCGGTGATCTGGGCTCCACCCTCACCGCGCTGGAGCAACTGTTCATCCAGGGCGAGCCCCCGCAGTTCGAGCTCGGCCGCCAGCGGCACGTCCGCGAGCGGTTGCAGGAGGACTTCCGGGAACATGCCGAGGACGACACCGAGGGCAGCATCCGCCCCCAAAAGGCGCTTTGGGACGTCCGCCAGGTGATGGGCCCGGAGGATATCCTGCTGTCCGACGTCGGCGCCCACAAGATGTGGATCGCGCGCTACTACCACTGTCACGAACCCAACACCTGCCTGATCCCCAACGGCTATTGCTCCATGGGCTTCGCCCTGCCCGGCGCCATCGCCGCAAGTCTGGTTCATCCCCACCGGCGCATCCTGGCCATTGCCGGCGATGGCGGCTTCCTGATGAACGTCCAGGAAATGGAAACCGCGGCGCGGCTGCGCAGCAACCTCGTGGTGCTGGTCTGGGAGGATCGCGGCTACGGATTGATTTCCTGGAAGCAGGACGCCGAATTTGACCGCCACACCGACCTCAGCTTCGGCAATCCGGACTGGCTGCTGCTGGCGCGCAGCTTCGCCTGGCACGGTCATCACTGTACCCGCAGCCGCGAATTGCGCACCACCCTGGAAACCGCCTTCACCGAATCCGGGCCCAGCCTGGTGGTAATCCCCATCGATTACCGGGAAAACCCCCTGCTCACCAAACGCCTCGGCGAGATCTATTCGCGGCTTTGAGCCGCGTGGCCCACTGCCTCCGCCGCCAGCAACCGGCGTACCTGCCCCGGACTGAACGGCCAGCCGAGCTCCGCGCCAGAGGGCGTGCGCAGCACCGGAATGCGCGTGCCATAGGCTGCGCTCAGGGCCCCATCGCCGGTGATCGAGACCTGCTCCAGCCACCAGCCCAGGGCGCGTGCGACCGGCTCGGCGACCGCGTGGCCCCGGGCGCACAGGTGGCAGCCCTCGCCGGTGTAGAGGGTAAGCACGGGCAGGCTCATGAAGTACTCCGATGGCCGATCAGCCAGCAGTGATGAATGCGCGCGTCGCGGCGAAAATCCGGATCCAGTGTCTGGGTCGAGACGTCCACCACGCGGTAGCGCTCGGCCACCTCGGCGGCCATGCGAAAGCGCCGGAAATTGGTCGAAAACACCAGGGTTCCGGCCGGGGCCAAGCGCGCCATGCAGGACGCGATCAGGGCGGCATGGTCGCGCTGGATATCCAGGGTATCGGCCATGCGCCTGGAGTTCGAAAAGGTCGGCGGATCGAGCAGGATCAGATCGAAGGCCGGATCTCGCCCATCGCCGGCCAGCCACTCCAGACAATCCGCCCGCAGCAGCCGGTGGCGCTCGGTGTCGAGGCTGTTCAACGCCAAATTGCGCCGCGCCCAGTCGAGGTAGGTACTGGACAGATCGATACTGAGGCTCTCCGCCGCGCCACCCAGAGCCGCCTGCACCGTGGCCGTCGCCGTGTAGCAGAAGAGGTTCAAGAAGCGCTTTCCGGGAGCCATCTGTGCGAGCAGCCGCCGGACCGGCCGATGATCGAGAAACAGCCCGGTATCCAGATAGGCCGCTAGCTCGACCGCAAAGGCCGCAGGCCCCTCCGCGACCACGAACCGGCCCGCGCCCGGCTCCGCCGCCAGCGGCTGATACTGGCGCGAACCCCTCTGCCGCTGGCGCACCTTGGTAAACACCAGCCGGGCATCGGGCTGCACCGCGCGCTCCACGGCGGCCAGCACCTCGCCCATGCGGCGTCGCGCCGTGGCGGGCGGCACGCTGTCCGGCGCCTCATATTCCTGGACGTGGACGGCGTCCCCATAGCAATCGATGGCCACCGCATACTCGGGCAGATCGGCATCATAGAGTCGGTAACAGCGCACTTCCTCCCGGCGCAGCCAGGGCGCCAGGCGCCGGGCGTTCTTGCGCAAGCGGTTGGCGAGCATGGTGATCCCGGCGTCGTGCACTGCCGCGCGCTGCTCGTGCAACGCCCGCGCTGCGACCGCCTGCTCGCGGGTATGGACGCTGCAGATCAGCAATTCACTGGCCAGGGCGCCATTGTAGAAACGGTAACGCCGTTCGGCCTTGAGGCCCAGGGCGTGGCCGAGCTGCGGGTCGGTGGTCAGAATCGCCGCCCGCCAGCCCGGGCAGTCGCGTTTCAGGGCGTCACCCAACTGGCCATAAAGGGCTTTCAGGTGCACCTGCTCGCCGAGCCGCTCACCATAGGGTGGATTGGTAATCAGCAGGCCCCGGGGCCCCGGGGAGCCGAGATCGGTCACCTCGGCGCGGGTAAAGGAGAGTCGATCGGCAAGCCCAGCGGCTGCGGCATTGCCGCGGCTGATCGCGACGGCCTCGGGATCGCTGTCCCGGCCGCGTAGCAACGGCAGACGCGCCAGGCCCACCGCGCGCCGAGTCTCGGCCTCGGTGCACAACCGTTCCCAGAGCGCCGGGTCATGACCGCGCCAGGCGTGAAAACCGAACCGCTTGCGCAGCAATCCGGGCGCGATATCCGCCGCCATCAGTGCCGCCTCGATGACCAGGGTTCCGCCACCGCACATGGGATCCAGCAGTTCCGCCCCCTGGCCCGCGAGTTCCGGCCAGCCGGCACGCACCAGTAGCGCCGCGGCCAGATTCTCCTTGAGGGGCGCCGCCACCTGGCGCACCCGATAACCGCGTCGGTGGAGACTGCCGCCGGAGAGATCCAGGGCCAGGGTCAGAGAGCCGCGGTACAGTCGAGCATTGATGCGCAGCTCGGCCTCGCTGCGATCCACCGCCGGCCGCTCGCCACAGGTCTCCCGAAAACGATCGACAATGGCATCCTTGACCCGCTGGGCGCCGAACCCCGAATGCCGGATCTCTCGGGATGAACCGCTGAAATCCACCGCAAAAGAAGTCTCGACAGCGAAGCAGGCCGGCCAATCCGGCACGCGTGCCGCCGCGTACAGCGTGTCGGCATCCGTCACCTGGGCCTCCGTGAGCCGCAGCAGTACCCGGTTGGCGAGTCGCGACCAGAGACAGGCTCGGTAACCAAACTCCAGATTGCCCGTGGCGGCGACTCCGGCAACCGTCTCCCGCACCTGTTGACCGCCCAGGCCACGCGCCTCCTCGGCGAGCAGTGCTTCCAGGCCCCGGGGACAGGTCAGAAACCAGTGCCGCAACTGAGCGTCTGCGAGGCGGGCAGATGCAAAAACGGAATTAGTCTGTGACATGGATATGACAGATTGATCTTCGACACGGGCGTTCGGATCTGGTGGACTGGAACCCCATCGGGAATCCAGCCGACCGCCGGCACCCCGCCGCAGGCTTGGCTCCCGGGCAAAACGGAGCAATCCATCCATGAAGCGAAGCAAGCGCAATCCGAATCAAAGGATCTTCAACCGCGGCTATGAGGCCGGGTTTGCCAGCCGGCCGCGCAGCAAGTGCCCCTATGACCCTGTTGCCGAAACGGGACAACGCTGGCTCAACGGCTGGCGCGAAGGGCACGAGGACCGCAGTGCAGGATTTAGCTTGCAGGCGTTTCAAGCGAAAATGGTTTCTCTTTCACATCAAGGGAATAACAGCTAAACATCAGCTGACTTGGCAACTTGTCGGGCCGCTTCGGTTGCGGCGAGCGCCTCGCCCACCAGCGCCGGGCCGCGGTAGATGAAGCCAGTATAGAGCTGCACCAGCACCGCGCCGGCGGCGAGCTTGGCACAGGCATCGTCGCCGCAAGTGATGCCGCCAACCGCGATCACCGGCAGCTGCGCGCCGAATTCCGAGGTCAGGTGGCGAACCACCTGGGTACTGCGCGCCAACAGCGGTGCGCCGCTGAGGCCGCCGGCTTCCCTGCTGTGCCTGACTCCGGCGACACCCTCCCGGGAGACCGTGGTGTTGGTGGCAATCACCGCATCGACTCCCTTGGCGACCAGGATACGCCCGATCTCGTCCAATTCGGCATCGTCGAGATCCGGGGCGATCTTCACCGCGAGTGGCACCGTCTTGCCCCAGCGCGCCGCCAGCGCCCGGCGCCGCTCTCCCAGGGCGTCGAGCAGGCTTTCCAGGTAGGTCCCGAACTGCAGCTCGCGCAGACCCGGCGTATTGGGCGAGGACAGGTTCACGGCGATGTAATCGGCGAACGGATAGACCCGCTCCAGACAGGCCAGATAATCGCGTTCGGCCTCGGCCACCGGAGTGTCCAGGTTCTTGCCGATATTGACCCCCAGGATGCCGCCGTACTTACGTCGGGAGAGCCGCTCGACCATAGCTTCGACGCCGGCATTGTTGAAACCCATTCGATTGATGAGGGCGCGCTGGCCGGGCAGCCGAAACAAGCGCGGGCCGGGATTGCCCGGTTGTAGTCGGGGTGTAACCGTACCCACTTCCACAAAACCAAACCCCAGGCTGCCCAGGCCGTCGATGCAATCGCCGTCTTTGTCGAAACCCGCGGCCAGCCCCACGCGGTTGGCAAACTGCAACCCCATCACCGTGACCGGCGCGACCCGCGGCGGCTCCGCTGTCCCCAGCACCCGAGCACGAACCCGCAGCCCGGCCAGGGCAACAGCGTGCGCGGTTTCCGGTGGCAGCAGGAAGAGCGCACTGCGCAGGGCGGCGTACATGGGCGCTGGGCTCCGGTCGAGGGCGCGCATTATAGCCGCTGGGACGCGAATTGCTCCTTGCGGGGTGCCAATCCCACCGTCGGCGCGGCACAATCGCGCCCCAACTCCGGGGAGAATGCGCGATGTCGCAGCGTGACCGCTTCCACACCTTGCTCGACCACCTGAACAACCGGGTGGTGGGCCAGCCGCAGCTCTGCCAGCGGCTGGTGGTAGCCCTGCTCGCCGATGGGCACCTGCTGGTGGAGGGCGCGCCGGGGCTCGCCAAGACCCGGGCCATCAGCTCGCTCGCCGAAGCCATGGAAGCGGATTTTCACCGCATCCAGTTCACCCCGGATCTGCTGCCGGCGGACATCACGGGTTCCGACATTTACCGGTTGGAAACCGGCAACTTCGTCTTCCAGCGCGGCCCGATATTCCACAACCTGGTGCTCGCCGATGAGATCAACCGCGCGCCGGCCAAGGTCCAGGCCGCGCTGCTCGAAGCCATGGCCGAGCGCCAGATCAGCGTCGGCGCCGCCACCTACCCACTGCCGCAACTGTTTCTGGTGATGGCCACGCGCAACCCCATCGAACAGGAGGGCACCTATCCGCTCCCGGAGGCCCAGCTCGACCGCTTTCTGCTCCATGTCCTGGTGGACTACCCGGACGTCACCGCAGAGCGGCGCATCCTCGCCATTGCCCGGAATGAAGCCCTGGGCGGGGAGCGTCCGCCACATTCGCCCCTGAGCCAGCAGGCCATCGCCGCCGGCCGCCGGGAAGTCCTCTCCGTACACATGGCGCCCGCGGTCGAGGAATACCTGATACAACTGATCATGGCCACAAGAAAACCGACCAGTTACGGAGAAAACCTGCGAAATTGGATAAGCTATGGCGCCAGTCCGAGGGCGACCATAGCCCTGGATCGCTGCGCCCGCGCCCTGGCCTGGCTCGACGGCCGGGACTATGTCACCCCGGACGACATCCGCCTGATCGCGGCGGATGTGCTGCGCCACCGCCTCCTGCTCAGCTTCGAGGCCGAGGCCGAGGGCGTGACACCGGAACAGGTCCTCGGCGAACTACTCGCCCTGGTGCCTTCGGCCTGAAGCCATGACAACACCAGCGGCGCCCGTACCTCCCGACGAAATCCTGCCCTCGGCAGCGGCCCTGGCCGGGCTGAGACAGCGGGCGCGGCTGCTGCGCCGGCGGGCCGGGCGGCGGCCACCCCGCGAGGCCGGCGGCGTCAAACTGTCGCGGCAGCGCGGCCGTGGCATGGAATTCGATGAAGTACGCTGCTACCAGCCCGGCGACGATGTGCGCAATATCGACTGGCGGGTGACCGCGCGGCGCAGCCTCGCCCACACCAAGGTATTTCGCGAGGAGCGCGAACGGCCCCTGCACCTGCTGGTGGACCTGCGCCGCAACATGTTTTTCGGCAGCCGGCGTCTCAAGTCCAGGGTCGCCTGCGACCTCGCGGCCCTGCTTGCCTGGGCGGCCTGCGACAGTGGCGACCGGGTCGGCGGACTGCTCTTCGGCGCGGCTTCCTCGGCGCACCTGCGCAATCGTCGCGGCCACCACGGCGTACTGCGCCTGATCCACGCGCTGCGGACGATCGCCGGCGAACTGCTGCAGCCGCACAGCAGCGCGCAACGGCTGCCGAGCATGTTCGACGCACTGCGCCGGGTAGCACGCCCGGGCAGCGACCTGGTAGTGATCAGCGACTTCAGTGACCTCGCCGAAGAACCCGTGGCCGAGCGCCAGTTGTTCGAATTGAGCCGCCATTGCAACCTGCATCTGGTGGCTGTCCGCGACCCCCTGGAACTGCAGTTGCCGCCTCCGGGTCACTATACGGTGATCGACGGCAAGCAGCGGCGGATGATCGACACCGGCGACCGCGCGTTGCGGCACCGCTTCGAGACCCGGGCGGCGGCCGATGCCGAACACCTGGCACGGCTGGCGCGCCAACTGGGCGCGCGCCTCACCCGAGCTGCCACCGATAGCGATCCCGCTACAGCCTTGAGTGCGCCATGAGCCCAATGCATCCACCGCTCGAGCCAGACCTCCTCGGCCAGTTGCGCGACATCCACCCACCGCCGCCGCCAACCTGGTGGCCCCCAGCCCCGGGTTGGTGGATGCTCGCCGCGCTGGCTGCCGGATTGGTACTGTGGGGCGCCGCAATCTGGTGGCGACACCGCCATCGGCGACGCGCGACCCGAGCGGCGATTCGCCACCTCGACCGCCTGTGGCGTGAGTACTGCCGCCAGGGCGACGCCCGCCGGCTGGCTGTTGAACTGCTCGCGCTGGCGCGCCGCGCGGCACTGGCGCTCCCCGGACGCCGGGAAGTCGCCGCCCTGCCCACCGAACACCTGGTGGCGCGCATCGACCAGCACGGCCGCTACCGGCTGGCGCCGGCGCGACTCTCTCCGTTGCTCTACGCGCCCCATGCCGCGACCCTGGCGCCCGCCGAGGCTCAGGCGCTGCGCGATGCTGTCCGCGCCTGGATCCGCCGGAGGCAGCCGTGATTCACCTGGAGTGGCCCTGGCTGTTGCTGCTCGCCCCCCTGCCACTGTTGTACCGGCGCTGGCGGACACCGGCGCCGCTGCACTGCGCGGCGCTGCGCCCCCCGGGTTACGGCACTCGCCTTCCGGCTGGCTCGCCCGCGGGCGGGAGCGCGTCGCGAGCCCGACTGGCGCTGCTGGCGGTGCTCTGGCTGGGGCTGCTCGGCGCGGCGGCAAGGCCGGCGTGGCTCGGCCCCCCGGCACCCGCCCCCGCCAGCGGGCGCGACCTGCTCCTTGCCGTCGATATCTCCGGCAGCATGGAGATCCGCGACATGGAGCGCAACGGCGCCCTGATCGACCGTCTGAGCGCCACCAAGGAGGTGGTGGCAGACTTCATCAAGCGACGGCCTCGGGATCGCGTGGGCCTGCTGCTGTTCGGCGGCGAGGCCTATCTGCAGGTACCGCTCACGTTCGACCACCAAACCCTGCTCCAGCTGCTCGACAGTGCACACATCGGTTTCGCCGGTGACGGCACCGCGATCGGCGACGCGGTGGGACTCGCGGTCAAGCACCTGCGCGACCGGCCGGCGGAGAATCGCGTGCTCATTCTGCTCACCGACGGCGTCAACAACAGCGGCCGCATCAGTCCGCAACAGGCCGCGGCACTCGCGGCGGCCCATGGCATCCGCATCCATACCCTGGGGGTGGGCGCGGAGATGCTGCTCCAGCAGGGGCTGTTCGGCACAAGGCGCGTCAATCCTTCGGCGGATCTCGACGAGGCTGCCCTCCGCCACCTCGCCGAGAGCACCGGCGGGCATTACTCCCGGGCCCGCGACGCCCAGCAACTGGCCGAAATCTACCGCCAGCTCGACCGTCTGGAACCCGTCGCCCAGGCCCCGGAGACCATCCGCCCGCAGCGCTCGCTGGCCCACTGGCCGCTGGCCGCCGCACTGACTGCCAGCCTGTCGCTGGCACTGCTGCGCGCACGCGAGGGCTCGCGTGTCTGAGCAGGCATCAATGCTGGCCGCGTGGCAGTGGCTGCGGCCCTGGTGGGGACTGGCGGCGCTGCCGGCCCTCGCCGTGGCCGTCTTCTGGCTGCGCCGCCGGATCGGCACCGGTGACTGGCAACGAGTGATCGCCCCGGCATTGCTGCCCTGGTTGGTAGAGCCCGGCGCGGGCGCGGGGGCGCGCAAACTGCCCTGGATCGCTCTCGCGGCCTGGCTGAGCGCCGCCCTGGCGCTCGCCGGCCCCAGTTGGCGCAGCCTGCCGCAACCGGTCTACCGCAGCGAACAGCCCCTGGTGATCCTCTTCGATCTGTCGCCCTCGATGATGGCCACTGACCTGCAGCCGGACCGCCTCACCCGGGCCCGGCTCAAGCTGCTCGATCTGCTCGCCACACGCAGCGACGGCAGTACCGCGCTGATCGCCTATGGCGGCGATGCCCACTTGGTGACGCCGCTCACGGACGACACCCGTACCATCGCCACCCTGGTCCCGGCCCTGGCGCCGGCATTGATGCCGGTCGCGGGTAGCGCTCCGGAGCGGGCCCTGGCCCTGGGGTTGGAGCTGCTCGCCAACGTCGGCGCCGAAGACGGCGATCTGCTGTTGATCACCGACAGCGTCGACGCCCGCGGCGCCGCGGACATCGAACGCCGCCTGGGGGACGGTGCCTGGCGGCTCTCGGTATTGGCCGTGGGGACCCCTGGCGGGGCTCCCGTACCCCTCGCCGAGGGTGGCTTTCTGCGCGACGCCAGCGGCGAGATCCAGCTGGCACCCCTCGATCTCGACCGCCTGCGCGAGCTGGCCGCCCGCGGCGGCGGAATCGCGCTCGCCATCAGCCCCGACGACAGCGACATCCGCAGCCTCGCCCGGTGGCTCGAAGCCCGCACCGGCGCGCGTGCCCAGGCCCTGGACCGGCACCGCGACACGCGCCGCGACGAAGCGCCCTGGCTCGCCCTGGCGTTGTTGCCGATCGCACTGGCAGCGTGGCGCCGCGGACTCCTGGCGGCCCTGTTGGTGGCCCCCATGCTGTTCGCCGCGCCGCCCGCGACAGCGCTCGACTGGCAGGATCTGTGGCTGCGCCCGGACCAACGTGGCCAGCGCGCACTGGCGGCCGGCGATACGGATGCCGCGCTGGGCGCGTTCCGCAATCCGGCGCGCCGCGGCACCGCAGCCTGGCGCGCCGGCGAATACGAGCTGGCGGCCCGGGAGTTCGCCGAACTGGACGACGCCGCCGGCCGCTACAATCTCGGCAACGCCCTGGCTCACAGCGGCGATTACCAGGGCGCCCTCGCCGCCTACGACCAGGCGCTGGCCGCGGATCCCGGGCTGGAGGACGCCGTCCACAACCGCGCGCTGGTCGAACAGTTGCTCCAGCAACAGGCACCCGATGCGGCAGATGCCGAAGACAGTTCTGGAGCTCGAGAGGACGCTCAGCGCGGTGCGCCAGACAATGCGCCGCAACCTGCGCCCGGGAACCACAGGACTACCGAAACAGCCACTGCAGACGCGTCGACGGACGCCACCGAAGACGGGTCGACGGACGCTGCCGAGCCACCGGCCGGCGCCGCACCGCCGCCATCTGACGCGCCCGCAGCCAGGGAACCGCCGCACCGGGAGGGTGAAACCGAGGCGGTGAGCGACGCCACTGCCGGTGAATCTGGCGCTCAGGAACACTGGCTACGCTCCCTGAAGGAGGACCCCGGCGGCCTGTTGCGCCGCAAGTTTCTCTACGAACACCGGCAGCGCGCCGCACGGGGGGAAGCGCCGCGGGAGGCCGAGCAACGATGATGCTAGCCGTGCAACGGGTCCGGCTCGCCGGCTGTCTGCTGCTGTGGCTGCTGGCGACCGGCAGCCTGGCGGCGGCTGACGACCGCCTGCACGCGGAGGTGGACCGCGATCGCCTGAGCCTGGACGAGACCTTCGAATTGCTCCTGGACTATCAGGGCCGCAGTGCCACGGACCCGGATTTCTCGCCACTGGCTGCCGATTTCGAGATCCTCGACCAGCGCCGCTCCAGCCAGGTACGCATGGTCGACGGTCGGGTTCGAACCAATACCAGCTGGCGCCTGCTGCTCGCCCCCAGGCGCACCGGCACCCTGCGCATCCCGCCCCTGTCCCTGGATGGTGCGCGCAGCGCAGCGCTGGCGGTATCCGTGGTTCCGGCGGCCGCCGCCGGGGATACCCAACGGCCGGTGTTCGCCACCGCCGAAGTGGACCGCCACCAGGCCGTACCCGGCGAACAGATCCTGTTCACCCTGCGCCTCCACACCCGGGTGGCGCTGCACAACCTGGCCATGGACGACTTCGAGGTTGCCGACGCCGAGGTGCGCCGCGTCGCCGATCACCACTACCGCAAGACCATCGGTGGTCAATCGTTCGAAGTGATCGAGCTGCGCTATGCCCTGGTGCCGCAAGGGCCAGGGCGGCTGCAAATTCCCGCCGTGCACTTCGCCGCCCGCGGGGGTGCCGCCCGCTTCGGTCACCCGCTGGGCAGCGCCGGCCGAACCCTGCGCGTGGCCAGCCGGCAAATCGAGGTCGAAATCGCCCCGCGGCCGACCGGCGCCGGCGCGGACTGGCTGCCTGCGCAACAGGTCACCCTGGAACAGGATTGGAGCAACGACGGCGCTGCACTGCGGGTCGGCGAACCGGTCACCCGCACCCTGACGATCACCGCGCGCGGCAGCACCGCGGCACGCATTCCGCCGTTGGCGCTGCCCGAGACGGCGCATTACCGACGCTATGCCGAACAACCGGAACTGCACGACAGCGCAGGCGAGCAGGGGCTGACCGGCCAACGCACCGAGCGCTACGCCCTGATCGCGGATCGCCCGGGGCCGCTGGTGCTGCCCGCCCTCGAGCTACGCTGGTGGAACACCGAGGCGGGTCGCTTCGAGGTGGTCCGTATCCCGGAACAGCACTTCAGGGTGCTGCCGGCCGCCGCTACCGGCGGCCAGCCTCCAGTGGCGTCACCCCCCGCGCCGCCCGCGGTGGCCGGCAGCGCGACGCTGATCTACGGACTCGCCCTGGGCAACGCCCTGGCGCTGGCAGCGGCACTGTTGTTCGCGATCCTGTGGTGGCGGCGTGACCGGACACCGTCACCCAGGCCACAGGTGGCGGCCGCCGACCTGAGCGCCGTGGCGCGGGCCGCGGGCGCCCGCGACTGGCCGGCGCTGCACGACGCCCTGCTCGCTTGGGCGCGCTGCCACTGGCGGGATCCGGGCATTCTCAGCCTGGCCCAGATCGCTGCGCGCGCCGACAGCGACCGGCTGCGCGAGGCGTTCCAAGCCTTGACCGCGGCTTGCTACGCTCCCGGCGGCGGGCCGGGACCGGACCCCCGGGTACTGCTCGGTGAAGTCCGCGCGCTGGCGGCGAGCGGGCCCCGTGCGCAACGCGGGGACGTCCTGCCACCCCTCTACCCAGAGGTCCCGTCGCATCCCTGAAACCGACCCGGAGATCCCATGAGCATCTGGCACCGCGCACCCACCCTGGAATCCCTCAACCACGCCTTTCCCGATGGCGCCGCGCGTCACGTCGGCATCGAGTACGTGGACTTCGGCGACGACTTCCTGACCGCACGGATGCCGGTCGATGCCCGCACCCGTCAGCCCTATGGCATCCTCCATGGTGGCGCCTCCTGCCTGCTCGCCGAAACCGTGGGCAGCCATGCCTCGGCGCTGTGCATCGACCTGGAGGAGGAGTACTGCGTCGGTCTGGAGATCAACGCCAATCACATCAAGCCCGCCCGGGAGGGTCACGTCCATGCCACCGCGCGGCCCATCCACCTGGGCCGCGGGACCCACATCTGGGACATCCGCATCCGCAACGATGCCGGCGAACTGGTATGCATCGCCCGGCTGACCATGATGATCAAGACCGGCCGGGCGCAGGTCACCGGCTGAGTCTGTCGAACATCCTCAAAAGCGCGCGCCGGGAGTCTGTAAAAAAGCGATCTCGGCTGCGCTCGAGGGCCGCCCGAGGATGTCGTTGCGGTGCGGAAAGCGCCCGAAACGGCGGATCACCTCGCGGTGACGATGCGCATGGTCCAGCATGCGCCGCAACTCGCCGCGCTCCGCCGCCGCAGCCTCCTCCACCAAGCCGGCGAAGCGATCCACGCACTCCTCCTGATCGGCCAGGGATTCGCTGTGTTCCAGGGGCATGTAGAGAAAGGCGCGCTCGACGGCAGTGAGCTGGTCCTCGTACCCCGCGGCCATGCCCTCCCGACACCAGGCCAGCGCCCGGCCGTCGCCGGCAAAGGCCGCGGGCATGTCGCGATGGATGTTGCGGGAGAACTGGTCGCAGAGCACCACCAGGGCGATCAGGCCGCCGGGCTCGCCTGCCCAGGCATCCAGGGCGCCGCTCAGCGCTTCGGCCAGCCAGCTGCCGAAACGCGCACGGATTTCGGCGTCGGTGGCCGGATCCTTGCGCCACCACAGCCGCGGACGCGCCGGATCCCGCAGGGCCAGCTGCGGCTCGGGGCCGAACCAGAACTCTCGCAGGGCCGCTGGATTCACGGCGCCGGATTGCAGTACTGGCGATGCACCGCCTCGATCTCTTCCAGCACTTCGGCAGGCAGTGTCACGGACACACTGGCGATATTGGCCGCCAACTGGTCCATGCGGGTCGCGCCGATGATATTGCTGGTGACGAACTCGCGGCTGTTGACGAAGGCCAGCGCCATGGCGCCGGGGTCCAGCCCATGGCGGCGGGCGAGCGCCACATAGGCCTCGCTGGCGGCCACTGCCTGGGGTCCGGAATAGCGCTGGAAGCGCTCGAAGCGGGTCAGCCGGGCGCCCGGCGGCCGGGCGCCGCCGGCATACTTGCCGGTGAGCATGGCCATCGCCAGCGGCGAGTAGGCGAGCAGTCCGACCCGTTCGCGGATCGCCATCTCAGCCAGGCCCACCTCGAAGCTGCGGTTGAGAAGATTGTAGGGATTCTGAATACCGACGATGCGTGCGAGACCGCTGCGTTCGGCCTCGCACAGATACTGCATCACCCCCCAGGGGGTTTCGTTGGACACCCCGATATGGCGCACCAGGCCCTCGCGGACCAGCTCGGTCAAGGCTTCGAGGGTCTCGCCGATGGGCACTAGGTCGTCCTGCTGGCGATGGCGGTAGCCGAGCTGTCCGAAGAAATTGGTGGTGCGCTCCGGCCAGTGCACTTGGTAGAGGTCGATGTAATCCGTTTGCAAGCGCCGCAGCGAGTCGCGCACCGCCTCGTGGATGTGCTCGCGGCTGAGCCGCGGCCCCCCGCGCAGATGGCGCCAGTCGCCCTGGGCGTCGGAGCGCCCGGACACCTTGGTCGCGAGGACCACCCGCTCGCGGTTGCCGCGGCGGGCGAGCCACTCGCCGATATACGCCTCGGTGCGGCCCTGGGTCTCGGCGCGCGGCGGCACCGGATACATTTCGGCGCTGTCGATGAAGTTGACCCCCTGCGCCAGCGCGTAGTCGAGCTGCTCGTGGGCCTCTTCCAGGCTGTTCTGCTCACCCCAGGTCATGGTGCCCAGGCAGATCAGACTGACGTCGAGATCAGTGTCACCCAGCTTGCGGTATTCCATCGGTTTCGCTCTCCGGTTTTTTGCCCCAGTCTAACAGCCCGCTGCCTGCTTCCCCGCGGAGCCTTGGGTTACCATGCCCCAAGATCCCCACCTCGCCAGGAGGAACACCGTGAAAGTCAGTGTCAAGCAACTGGTTGACCAGGCCATGAGCGAGATCGAAACCCTGGATGTCGCCCAGGCCCGGGCGGCGATCGACGACCCGGGGTCGGTGATCGTCGATCTGCGCGATATCCGCGAGCTGCAGCGCGACGGCAAGATCCCCGGCGCCGTTCACGCCCCCCGCGGCATGCTCGAATTCTGGGTCGACCCGGACAGCGAATACCACCGCGATGTCTTTTCGTCGGGCAAGCGCTTCGTGTTCTATTGCGCCAAGGGCCACCGCTCGGCGCTCGCCACCCAGCAGGTGCAGCGCATGGGGCTCGCGCCTGTGGGTCATATCGGCGGCGGCTTCGAAGCCTGGTCCGAGTCCGGCATGCCGGTGGAAAAGGTCGAGAAGAAATAGCGCCGCGACCGCCGATGTGTGAACTGCTGGGCATGAGCGCCAATGTACCCACCGACATCTGCTTCAGCTTCGCCGGCCTGATGCGGCGCGGCGGGGCTACCGGACCCCATGGTGACGGCTGGGGAATCGGCTTCTACGAGGGGCGCGGCTACCGCGCCTTTCACGATCCCGACCCCAGTGCGGCATCGGAGATCGCCCGTTTCGTGCAGGGCTACTCGATCAAGAGCGAGACCGTCATCTCCCACATCCGCAAGGCCAACCGGGGACGGATCTGCCTGGAGAACACCCATCCCTTTGCCCGCGAGCTCTGGGGACGGACCTGGTCCTTTGCCCATAACGGCCAATTGCGGGGTATCAAGCGCTGGCCCCTGGAACATTTCCATCCGGTGGGCACCTCGGACAGTGAGCACGCCTTCTGCTGGCTGCTCGACCGGGTCCGACAGGCCTTTCCGCAGCGGCCGCGCAACGAACAGCGGCTCTGGAAGCTGGTCGCCACGCTGTGCGCCGAACTCAATCAGTTGGGGGTATTCAACGCGCTGATCTCGGACTCACGAGTCCTCTACGCCCATTGCGGCACCCGCCTGTGCTGGCTCACCCGGCGCGCACCCTTCGGCCACGCCACCCTGATCGACGCCGATATGAGCATCGATTTCACCGAGCATACGGGCGTGACGGACGTGGTCACCGTGATCGCCACCGCCCCGTTGACCCGCGACGAGCGCTGGCAGCCCTTTGCCCGCGGCGAATTGCGGGTGTTCCGCGCCGGCGAGAGTCAGTTGGCGCTGCGCCAGGGCAGACGGCTGCCATGAGGCCGCCCGACTACCGCGAACAACGCATCATCGCGGACTTGCCGGTGACACTGCGCACGCTGCGCCCGGAAGATCGCGCCATCGAGGAGGCCTTCGTCCGCGCCCTCTCGCCCACCTCCCGCTATCTGCGCTTTCATAACGCGCTGCCGGCGCTGACGCCGGAAATGACCGAGCGCTTCCTGAACCTCGATTACCCCGATCAGATGGCGCTCATCGCCAGCGTCCCCGACGACGACGGCGAACGCCAGATCGCGGTCGCCCGCTGGGCGCGCGCAGGGGGCGAAATCGCCGCCGACCTGGGCATCGCGGTCGCCGACGACTGGCAGGGCAAGGGCCTGGGCACGGCCCTGCTGAAGCGGCTGCTGGAACTGGCCGCAACGGCGGGCATCGAGCAGATCACCGCCAATGTGCTCTACGAGAATCAGCGCATGCGCGCCCTCGCCCGGGATCTCGGTTTCCATCTGGCCTCCCGCCAGGACGACCCCCACACCCTGCTGCTGATACGGTCGGCAGGCGACCACGGCTGAGCCGGTGCCCCCGCGGCACCGCGGCACCGCGGCAACCCCAAGCTGGTAGAGTGTCGCCGCGAGGATCCACCCGAGGAGCAGGCAGCACAGTGAACATCGACTCCTGGAAAGCCTTCTGGGCCCTGGTGACCGAGGTCTGGCAGGAGGGCCTGGCGGGCGTGCCGATCGGCGACATCCTGACCGCGCTGGGCATCCTGTTGCTGTCTCTGTGGGTGCGCAACCTGTTCACAAGGTTCGTCATCGCCGGCCTGCAACGGGCGGCGGCACGCTCCACGACCAATGTCGACGACCGCATCCTGGCGGCGCTGCACGAGCCGATCCGCTTCATCCCGGTGGTCATTGGGCTGTTTTTCGCCACCATCTCTCTGGAACTGAGCGCCGGCGCCGCCCAGTTCGTGGACAACCTCAATCGCTCGCTGGTGGCCTTCACCCTGTTCTGGGCGCTCTATCGCATGGCGGAACCCGCCACCCGGCTGCTGATGCTGGCGCGGGGCTTCTTCACGCTGGCCATGGTCGACTGGCTCGCCAAGGTGATCCGGGTGGCCTTCATCGTGCTTGGCGCGGCGACCATTCTCGAACTCTGGGGCATCAAGGTCGGTCCCATCCTGGCCGGCCTGGGGCTGTTCGGCGTAGCCGTCGCACTCGGTGCCCAGGATCTGTTCAAGAACCTCATCGCCGGGCTCTTCGTGATCGGTGAACAGCGTTTCAATGTCGGCGACTGGATCCTGGTCGACGGCGTGGTGGAAGGCACTGTCGAGCAGATCGGCTTCCGCACTACCATGGTCCGGCGCTTCGACAAGGCCCCGGTGTTCGTGCCCAACTCGCGGCTCGCGGACAATGCCGTCACCAACTTCAGCCGCATGACCCACCGCCGCATCCACTGGATCATCGGCGTCGAATACCGCACCAGCGTCGCACAACTGCGGACCATCCGCGACCGCATCGAAGGCTATGTGCTCGACCATCCCGACTTCGCCCAACCCTCGGAGGTCTCCACCTTCGTGCGCATCGACGCCTTTTCCGACAGCTCCATCGACATCCTGCTCTACTGCTTCACCAGGACCACCAAGTGGGGCGAATGGCTGGAAATCAAGGAACGTCTGGCCTGCGAGATCAAGGCCATCGTCGAAGGCGCCGGCGCCGGCTTCGCGTTCCCCAGCCGCTCGCTGTACCTGGAAAATCCGGAGGATCTCCCGGAGGTCTTCGAACCGGCGGCCGCCGATCGCGCCGCGGTGGCGCTCGACAGCGGCGCCGCCTGACGCCGCCGGACCAGGCATTTTGGCGCCGCTCACCGCGCGGCGAGCCGACCCGCCAGTTCTCCACGGCGATTACCGCAGTACCCCCTGCGGACCAGGCCCGGTTCGCAATCGGGCTCAACCCTTGTCGAGCAGGTACAGACGACGCTTGCCGATGCCCGGAAGCTGGTCGAAACGCCGCCGCACCCGGAACCCGACAGTGGCGAATTCGGCCTCGATGACCCTGCGGGGCACGACCACCCGGCCGGGTGGATATCCCGCCCCGCGCCCGGCCTCCCGGCGCCGGCGGCGCCGGGCCTGCAGGTTGCCATCCACCCACAGGCTGAGGGTGACGCTGTCACGGGCCACGCGATGCAGTTCGCGCAGTACGCGCAGGCGATCCCGGGAATCCGCGAAATGGTGCAACAACCGCATGCAGAGTATGTGGGCGACGCCGGCATCGTCGAGCGGCAGGGCGAACGCGTTCATGGGGCCGATTTCGAAACAGGTCAGCACCGCCGGCACCGTGACGGCACAGGCGGTGGCTAGTGGGCCACGCGGCTGATTAGGTAACACTCAGAGCCACTGTGCTGGTGCGAATCAAGGCGCGTTTCGCAGGGAATGGTTGTTCCCTTGCCAAGAAACGCAACGCCGAGTCGCGCCAGCACAGTGGCTCCCGGAGGGCCGCCGC